>Ga0326728_10011562_pt1 | contig 20062 bp, 15 predicted proteins | sample MB3enrmetagenome_FD_207602 | JGI IMG/M metagenome (GOLD analysis project Ga0326728, IMG submission 207602) | Lab enriched peat soil microbial communities from McLean, Ithaca, NY, United States - MB31MN | ecosystem: Environmental > Terrestrial > Soil > Wetlands > Peat | place: USA: New York... | reverse complement strand
ACGCCCAGTCCCCCGCCCACCAGCACCACCGTCCCATCCAGTTTCCGTATGTGGCTCGGCAGCCCCAGCGGACCGATGAAATCCAGGATGCCGTCGCCTTCCCTCAGCGTCATCATCTCGAACGTGGTCTTGCCCACTGCCTGGATCACCACGGTCACTGTGCCCTGGTTCGCATTGAAGTCCGCCACCGTGAGCGGAATGCGCTCTCCGTGCTCGTCGATGCGAGCCATGATGAAATGTCCAGGACGCGCTGCCCGCGCCACATCCGGCGCTTGCACGTCCCACAGGAAGGTCGTCGGACCGAACTGTTTCCTTCGAGTGATGAGAAACACCACACCCCCTGAAAGCAAACATATTAGCAGAATTCAGGTCAAAAGAGTCCGCAGGTACGAAATTATCGTCCCCGGATTGCCCTTGACGCAGCGCCCAACGGGTCGGATAATTGAGGCGGTCGGGAAAGCGCCTCAGTTATGACAGGAATGGGTATGGCCATCGCTCTGATTCTCGCATTGGCTCTGTTGGGGCTGGTTTTCTGGAGAACTGGAGGCGCTTTCCTCAGGTTCCGGGGAAAGAGGGTCGTCGCTTGTCCGGAAACCAGCCAGCCTGCCGCTGTGGAACTGGCGGTGGGGCGCGCGGCTTTGACGGCCGTCTTCGGGGAGCCGACGCTGCGCCTGCGGGATTGCTCGCGCTGGTCCGAACGCGGGCCTTGCGGTCAAGACTGCCTGCTGCAGATTGAGGCGGCGCCGGAAGAGTGCCTGCTTCGGACCATCCTCACCAATTGGTATCGCGAAAAGGAGTGCGCCTGCTGCGGCCGGCCCATTGGGGAAATCAACTGGATTCAGCACAAGCCCTGCCTGATGAGCCCCGATCTGCGCATCTGCGCCTGGAACGACTTCCGCCCCGAGCACATCCCCCAGGTCCTCGAAACCCACCGCCCGGTCTGTTGGAACTGCCTCGTCGCCGAGACGCATACGTGGTAGAGGCTGCGCGGATCTGTCATTCGGGGCTCTTTTGTGGTATATTTTGCACCTGACCCAGGGGAGGGGGAATTTATGTCCGGAGTTCGAGACATCCTGCAAAATCGCGAGCTTTTCCATGTCGCGGAGAATGACACCGTGGCTAACGTGGTCCGGCGCATGGCGGAGATACGCGTCGGAGCAATTCTGGTCCTCGAGGGGGAACAATTGCGGGGAGTATTCAGCGAGCGCGATCTAATGAAGCGCGTGGTGCTCGAAAAACTCGATCCCGAGCTGACGCCGGTCAAGAACGTCATGAGCACCGATATTGCTACCATCGATGAAACGGCCAGCCTGGAAGAAGCCATGGCCGCCATGCACGCCCACAACTGCCGCCACCTTCCGGTGATGCGCGGCTCCCGCGTGGTGGCGTTCCTTTCTATGCGCGACCTCATGCACTACGAGCTGGCCAGCAAGACGGAGGAGATCCACCACATGCGCGCCTACATCCACGGCAACACGTGAGCCTCAAAAGAACTTGACAATACCGCACTAAAGATTGATAATGGTCTTGTACTAAATCGCCACCCGTTTCGTGGTGGCAGGAGGATTGTTATCAATATGGGAAAGATCATTGGAATCGACCTGGGGACGACCAACTCTTGCGTCGCCGTAATGGAGGCCGGGCAGCCTACGGTGATTGCCAACCAGGAAGGGGCTCGCACGACTCCGTCGGTGGTGGCATTCACCAAGAGTGGCGAGCGGCTGGTGGGCCAGGTGGCCAAGCGCCAGTCCATCACCAACCCCGAGAACACGGTTTTCTCCATCAAGCGTTTCATGGGGCGCCGCTACGACGAAGTCAATGAAGAGATGAAGATGGTGCCCTACCGGGTGACCCGCGGCGACAACGGCGACGCGCGCGTGGACATCAGCGGCAAGAAGTATTCTCCCCCCGAAATTTCGGCCATGATCCTCACCAAGTTGAAGGAGGCAGCCGAATCCTACCTGGGCGAAAAAATCACGCAGGCGGTGATCACCGTCCCGGCCTACTTCAACGACGCGCAGCGTCAGGCCACCAAGGACGCCGGCAAGATCGCCGGCCTGGAGGTCATGCGCATCATCAACGAGCCCACCGCTGCCGCTCTGGCCTATGGCCTCGACAAGAAGAAGAACGAGACCATCGCGGTCTACGACTTCGGCGGCGGCACCTTCGATATTTCCATTTTGGAAGTGGGCGAGGGTCTGGTGGAGGTGAAGTCCACCAACGGCGACACCCATTTGGGCGGCGATAACATCGACCAGCGCATCATCGACTGGATCGTCAGCGAGTTCAAGAAAGAGAACGGCATCGACCTTTCGCGCGACCAGATGGCGCTCCAGCGTCTCAAGGAAGCCGCCGAAAAGACCAAGATGGAGCTTTCCACGCTGCTCGAAAGCGAGATCAATCTGCCCTTCGTCACCGCCGACGCCTCCGGCCCCAAACACCTGCAAATGAAGCTGACCCGGGCGCGCTTCGAGCAGATGGTGGAGGACATTCTCCAGCGTTCCATGGGCCCCTGCAAGCAGGCCATGGCGGACGCCAACGTCACGCCTACGCAGATCGACGAAGTGGTGCTGGTGGGCGGCCAGACCCGCATGCCGCGCATCCAGGCGCTGGTCCGCGAGTTGTTCGCCAAGGATCCCCACCAGGGGGTGAATCCGGATGAAGTGGTCGCGGTCGGCGCCGCGGTGCAGGGCGGCGTGCTGGGCGGCGAAGTCAAGGACGTGCTGCTGCTCGACGTCACCCCGCTCTCTCTCGGCATCGAAACGCTGGGCGGCGTGTTTACCAAGCTGATTGATCGCAACACCACCATCCCCACGCGCAAGAGCGAGGTCTTCTCCACGGCCTCAGACAGCCAGCCCTCGGTCGAAATCAAGGTCTACCAGGGCGAGCGAGCCCTGGCGCGTGACAACCGCATGCTGGGCGTCTTCCAGCTCGGCAACATTCCGCCCGCGGCGCGCGGCGTTCCGCAGATTGAAGTCACCTTCGATATCGACGCCAACGGCATCCTCAACGTGACCGCCAAGGACCGCGCCACCAACAACGAGCAGAAGATCACCATCACTTCCTCTTCCGGCCTTTCCAAGGATGAGGTCGACAAGATGGCCAGGGACGCCGAGGGCCACGCCGCCGAAGACCGCAAGCAGCGCGACACCATCGAGGCCCGCAACCGCGCCGACGCCATGGTCTACAACGTCGAAAAGACCTTGAAGGAGCATCGCAGCAAGGTCGGCGAAGCCGAGGCCAAGGAGATCGAATCGGCCCTCGAAGAGACCAAGAAAGCCATGGCCGACAACGATCCGGCGCGCATCAATTCGGCCACCGACCGGCTGACCACCGCCAGCCACAAACTGGCCGAGGCCATGTACAAGTCCGCTGGCCAGCCCGGCGCGCAGCAGGCGCCTCCCGAGCAACCCGGCGGCGGTGACGGCAAGAAAGGCAAGGACGACGTCGTGGACGCCGAGTTCGTCGACGTCGACGACAAGAAGAAATAAATCGGTAGGGGCCGGGTAAGCCCGGCCCGGATTCCTATGGCCGCTCCCAAGCACGAGTACTACGAAACGCTGGGCGTCCCGAGAAAAGCCTCGGCGGATGAAATCCGCAAAGCGTATCGCCGGCTGGCGCGCAAGTACCATCCCGACTTGAATCCCGCGGACAAATCCGCCGAGGAGCGGTTCAAGAACGTGCAGGAAGCTTATGACGTGCTGGGCGATCCGAAAAAGCGCTCGATGTACGACCAGGTTGGCTTCTATTCGGAGAGCGGCTTCGCGGGCGCCGGCCCCGAAGGTCCGGGCGGCCAGGCCCCGCATCCCGGCATGGATTTCAGCGGCTTTGATTTTTCGGACTTCGTCTCCGGTGCGGCGGGCAGCGCGGGTAGGCGCACGGACGCCGCAGGTGGTGGCTTCCGCGACGTATTCTCGCAGTTCTTCGGGGGCCGCGGCGCGGCCCAACAGGCGCAGCAGGAACCGGAAAAGGGCGGCGACCTCGAATACGTCATGGACATCGACTTCTGGCAGGCCATCAAGGGCACCCAGGTGCGCCTGAATATCACCCGCTACGACGTGTGCGGCACATGCCACGGGTCGGGTTCGGGTGTGTCCGGCGCGGGTGAGACCGCCTGCGCTCAGTGCAAAGGCACCGGCCACGTCGCCCAGATGGCCGGGGCCATGAAGTTCAATCTGACCTGCCCGCGCTGCGGAGGTTCGGGGAAACTGCGCAATGCTTGTCCCGAATGCGGCGGCGAGGGCCGCGTCACGCGCACCGAGACCGTGGAGACGCGCATCCCCCCGGGCGCCCGCAACGGCTCCCGCCTGCGAGTGCCGGGCAAGGGCAACGCCGGAACCATGGGAGCGCCCCCGGGGGATCTCTACATCACCACCAAAGTGGAGGACCACCCCTTTTTCCACCGCGAGAGCGACAACATTGAAATCCAGGTTCCCATCGCCGTGTGGGAGGCGGCGCTCGGCGCCAAGATCGAGGTGCCCACCATCGATGGCCGCACCATCCTCAAGATTCCCCAGGGAACCACCCACGGCCAGCGTTTCCGGCTGCGCGAGAAGGGCGTTTTGAATTCGCGCACCAATCAGCGCGGCGATCAGATTGTCGAGGTCTCGATCCTGGCCCCCGAACCCCGCGACGAGGATACGCGCGAGTTGCTCCGCAAGCTCGCCAAGCTCCATCCGGAAGACCCGCGCGCCGGAATGTGGGCCAAGGTCTGATATGGCCAAAGCCAGATCCAGAGCCGCTTACATGATCTCCGCCGTTGCGGAACAATACGAAATCCATCCCCAGACCCTGCGCCTGTATGAAAGGGAGGGGCTTTTGAAGCCTTCCCGCAGCGAAGGCAACACGCGGCTCTACACCGATAGCGACCTCGAGCGCCTGGAAGTTATTCTCCACCTGACCCGCGACCTGGGGGTCAACCTGGCGGGCGTCGAAATCATTCTCAATATGCGCGAGAAGATGGGGGAAATGCAGGCCCAGATTCAGGAGTTCATCGCCTCTTTGAACCGCGAACTGGCGGCGCGCACGGCCCGGCCACTCGAGCCCGAGGGCCGCAACAGTCTCATCCCCGTGGTAAGTGCGCGTCCTCCGGCTTTGAGTGGAATCCCGACCGGCCCCGGCGCCTCCCGCCGCAACCGGTGATCTCCGTACTATCATAGATAGCTTGCCCGCCCCACATCCGGACACCGCCCTCCGCCGCGCTACCGTCGCATACATAGCGCCCTTCCTGGTATTCGTCGGCTTCATGGCGACCCAGGCCGCCATCCATCTGCCGGCGCATTGGTATTACCCCGCCAGCTTTCTGGCGGTCACGCTGACCATAGGCTTCGTTTCGCGGCCTGTCTTGTCTTTTCGCGCTGCCTTTCCGCTGGCCAGCATCGGGATCGGGATCGCCGTTTTCCTGATCTGGATCGGCCCGGACCTCCTGCTGGGGTACCGGCATCACTGGCTGTTTGACAACTCCATCACCGGCGCCCCCGCCAGCTCCATCGCTCCCGCCCTGAAACGAAATGTCATCTTCATTTTGTTGCGGGTGGCCTCCTCGGTGGCGCTGGTGCCGGTTCTCGAGGAGCTGTTCTGGCGCGGCTGGCTCATGCGCTGGCTCATCGCCAAAGATTTCCTCAAGGTGCCGCTGGGAACCTATGCGCCCACCGCGTTTTGGATTGTAGCTGTGCTGTTCGCCTCTGAGCATGGGCCCTATTGGGAAGTCGGCCTGGCGGCCGGAATCGTTTACAACTGGTGGATCGTCCGCACCCGCAACCTGGCGGATTGTATGCTGGCGCACGCGATCACCAACGGCCTCTTGTCGGTGTACGTGCTGACCACCGGTCAGTGGCAATACTGGCTATAACCGGATCGCCTTCCCGCGCGTCAGACACAATGACAGCCAGAAGTGAGTTTCTTCTCCCTGTCCCGGCCCCGGACACGCGGCGCGTCGGGCCCCGCAATCCGGGGCCTTTTGACTGGCGTCAGCGCGCGCTGCCTCGTGTAAAGACGATTACGGCCCCATCCGGATCGGTGACGGAGACGGCTGCGGGAGTGGTCTTCACCTCCAGCCCCCGGCTCCGCAAGTCGCCCGCCGCGCGCTCCAGGTCCGTCACCGCGAAAAACAGCCCGGGTTTGGTGCCCTCGCCGGCCGCTTCGAGTTTCACTTCCTCCCCCGAGCCCCCGGGAAGGCGCAGATACACTCCCTCGGCGCTCTCCTCGCGGACTTCGAATGCCAGTTTGCCGGTATAGAACGCGCGCGCGCCAGCCAGGTCCTTCACCGCCAGCGTCGCCCCCAGCAGATGCTGCGAAATGCGATTTTCCCCCAGGTGCTTCCCGTGGTCCTCGAAATGCATCGACCCCGGCATGTACTGGGTGTATTCGATGGTCTGGTTTTCCGGACCGCGTACCACCATCAGCATATTGCCGGCCCCCGCTTTCCGGACGTCCGATGGTTTCAGGTCGCGCTTGATGTACTCGGCGTGCAAGGGCTCCAGATCGCTCGATTCGTAGCACACGTGCATCAGCCCGCTCGGCTGGGCATTACGCGGGTACAGTTCGATGAACTGGCGATCGCTGATCTTGATGAACGCTTCCGTGGTCTGGCCGTCTCTGGTCATTTCGAAGGCCTGCTCGAAGCCCAGCTTCTGGTAAAACGCGCGCGCCGCCGCCACGTCGGCCACGCGAAAGGCGACATGCGCGATGCCGCTCAACGCCGGCGGCTGCGCCCACGATAGCGTGGCCCAAAGAACTCCCATCCCTACCATTCGCTTGATCATTAATAATCGCTGCACCTCGCTATGGACAATCATGCCCATAATTCTGTTCTTGTGCAAGGCGGTTTGCGCCACAATGAAACCATGGCCAACATCAGGGAACTGGATGTCAACGGAACGCGGCGGCGGATCGATGCGGACGCCGGCCGTACGCTTCTCAGCGTCCTGAGAGAAGATCTCGATCTCACCGGCACCAAGTACGGCTGCGGCGAAGGCCAATGCGCGGCCTGCACCGTGCTCATCGACGGCCAGCCGGCGCGCTCCTGCGTCACCAAGGTGGGCGCCGTGGCCGGCAAACGCATTGTCACCATCGAAGGGCTGGCGCCCGAAGGCCGGCTGCACCCAGTGCAGGAGGCCTTTCTGGAAGCCGGCGCCATGCAATGCGGCTACTGCACGTCGGGGATGATTCTGGGCGCCGTGGCGCTTTTGCGCGCCCATCCCAACCCCAGCGACGCGGAGATCGTCAGCGGCATGAACGGCCACATTTGCCGGTGCGGCACGTATCCCAGGATCGTCCGCGCAATTCACCAGGCGGCCGGGAAAGGAGGCCGGGCATGAGGCGGCGCGATTTCTTCGCGGCTATGGGCGGGGGCATTGCCGTGCTGCTGGCGGACCATGCCGGCGCGCGGCAGGCCGGCCGCGGCGGGAGGGGCGGGCAGATGCCCCAGGATCTCGGCGCGTGGCTGCACATTGGCGAGGATGGCGTGGTCACAGCCTGCACGGGCAAGGTGGATGTGGGGCAGAACTCGCGAACATCGCTGACCGCCGCCGTGGCCGAGGAACTGCGCGTCCCCGTGGCCTCGGTCCGGTTCATCATGGGCGACACCGCCCTTACGCCCTTCGACGGGGCCACCGCCGGCAGTGGGACCACTCCCAACATGTGGCCGCAGATCCGCCGCGCGGCGGCCACCGCGCGCGAGATGCTGCTGGACCTGGCGGCGCAGAAGTGGAACGTTGACCGCGCATCCATTTCCATTGCCAACGGCAGCGTCACCTCCGGCAGCCACACCGCCGGTTTCGGCGAACTGACCGAGGGACAAAAGCTCACCAGGACCATCTCCTCGAATGTGCCGCTCACTCCGGCGACGGAATGGAAGGTGGCGGGAACCTCGGTGCCCAAGGTCGCCGGCCGCGAGATTGTGACCGGAGCGCACAAATACCCGTCCGATATCAAGCGCCCCGGCATGTTGTATGGGAAGATCCTGTACCCGCCGCAATTCGGCGCCAAGCTGGCATCGCTCGATCAATCGGCGGCCGAAGCCATTCCAGGAGTGAAGGTGGTGCGCGAGGTCCTGGCTTCGCCGCGCGGAGGATTCGGCACCGATGTGGTGGGGGTGGCCGCGCCCGATTCCGAGACGGCCTCGAAAGCCGTGGCCGCTTTGCGGGCGGAATGGACTCCCGCGGCCCCGCAGCCCTCCAGCGGCGATGTCTTCACCTATTTCAAGCAGAACGCCGAGGGCGGCCCGGCGTCCGGCGCCGGACTGATTACCTTTACGATTGCCTACCTGGCGCATGTCCCGCTCGAGCCGCGCGCGGCGGTGGCCGAATGGAACGACGGCAAGCTTACCGTTTGGACCGGCACGCAAAGTCCGTTCGGCGTGCGCCGCGAGCTCATGGAGCATTTCCGTTTGCCCGAGGAGAGCGTGCGTGTGATCATGCCCGACACCGGGTCGGGCTATGGCGGCAAGCACCAGGGCGACGCCGCCATCGAGGCGGCCATACTGGCCAAGGCCGCCGGCCGGCCGGTCAAGCGCAATTGGACGCGCGAGGAAGAAATGACCTGGGCCTATTTCCGCCCCGGCGCGGTCATCGAGGTGGCAGGCAAGGCGAATCCGGATGGCGCCATCGCGGAATGGGAGTTTCACAACTACAACGCTGGGGCGTCGGCGCTGCGCACGCCCTACCATGTGCCCAACGCGCGCGAGCAGTTCCACCAGACGAAATCGCCGCTGCGGCAGGGGTCCTACCGCTGCCTGGCGGCCACTGCCAACAATTTCGTGCGCGAATGTTACATGGATGAACTGGCCCGCTCCATCGGCATGGACCCGCTGGCGTTCCGCCTCAAGAACGCGTCCAACGACGACCGCCTGCGCGCGGTGATCCAGGCCGCCGCCGAGCGCTTCGGCTGGGCCAGCCGGAAGAAGACGCCCAACCACGGCTTTGGCATGGCCGCGGGTTTCGAAAAGGGCGGCCACGTGGCTACCTGCGCCGAGGTCAGCGTAATCGATGGCGCGGTCCAGGTGCTGCGCGTGGTCGAGGCCTTTGAATGCGGCGCCGTGGTCAACCCGGAGCACCTGCGCAACCAGGTGGAGGGCGCCATCGCCATGGGCTTGGGCGGCGCGCTGTTCGAGCGTGTGGAATTCGCCGCCGGAAAAATCTCGACCAACCGGCTGTCGCGCTACCGGGTGCCGCGTTTCGCCGACATGCCGGCCATCGAGAGCGTGCTCGTGGACCGCAAGGATTTGCCCTCCGCCGGCGCTGGCGAGTGCCCCATCATAGGGATTGCTCCGGCCGTGGGAAACGCCATTTTAGACGCAACGGGGCAGCCCGTGCGCTCGCTGCCCATGGCTCCCCAGGGCCTGGGCCGTCCCGCCGCCACGGCGTAATGGCGTGGCCGCAGATGGACCAAAAACATCGGGACGAGCGCCTCAATCTCGATTCGAACCCCTCTCTCCGTGTACCAGCACCCATCCACCCTATGCAATTCGACCGTGTCACCTTGGGTGTCGCTAGCCACCACCCGCATCCATTCACTATTGGCGGCCAGCAAGACCGCTTCGAGCCTGAGCCCGCTTTGGTATCGAATCATCATCCACATTCCAGTTCCACCTCCCTCTGTTTGAGCCGGCTATGCAGCAGAGCGTCGCACAAATACGTTGCTCTCTTTGGTTATGGACCAGAAGTACTGGGGGGACGATGATACGGAGGAGGCGGCCACCTGATTCCCTTATAGGGTGCCGGTTCCGTGCAGCGGAAGCGGCGGGAGACGACGCGCCGCCTTGGCGTTGCTGGAAGCCGAATATACAAGCTTGCCGCCGATGTAAGTCGAATCCACCACGATGTCCTTGATCGCCAACGGCGAAACTTCGTGCGGATCGCCGGCCAGCACGACAAAGTCCGCCAGCTTGCCGGGGGTGATGGAGCCTTTGATATTCTCTTCGAAGGTCGCGTACGCGCCGTCCAGCGTCCACACCTCGATGGCTTCATCCACCGTGACCTTCTGATTGGCGCCGTATTCCTTGCCGTTCGAGCCGCGCCGCGTCACCATGTCCTGGATGCGCAGCAGCGGGTCGGCCGCCGAGACCGTCGAATCGGAGTGCCCCGCAACGTGTATGCCCATATCCAGTGCGGTGCGATAAGGATGCATCATCGCCAGACGTTTCTCGCCGAACGATTCGAGTTTTTGGCCGTGCTCCCACATGTACGAATGAAAGACCAGAATCACGCCGTCTTTCTTGGCCCGATCCAGCAGCGCCTGGGTCATGACGCTGGCGTGTTCGAGACGATGGCGCGGGTCGGGCCGGGGATTTTTCGCCTGCGCGCGCTCGATAGCTGTCAGAACCATGTCGATTTCGCGATCTCCGTTGGTGTGCGTCGCAATCTGCCAGCCGGCGTCGTGCATCTGCTGGAACGCCTTATCCAGATCCTCCTGCGAACGCGCCGGCGGAATGCCGTAGTAGCCCGGCCGGTCCGAGTAAGGCTCGCTCAGCCAGGCGGTTCGTCCAGTCAGCGAATTGCCGTGGAAAACCTTGATGGAAGTCAGGCGCAGACGGTCGTCGCCAAAGCCGCTCTTCAATCCGAGCGCCGCCACGGCGGGAAAATGCGTCTCGTAGAACATGAACCCGACGCGCACCGGATTTCCGGCGTTCCGCACGGCTTGCAGTTGGCGCAGCGATTCGGGACTGCCCCCCGCCATCCCAACGCTGGTCAGTCCGCGGGCGGCGTATTCGCGGTAACAACGCACCAGCCCCGCAATCTCCTCATCCCAGGGAACGCTCGGCGCGGATGCGTGCTTCAGAAGTCTGCTCGCCCCTTCGCGGATCACGCCGTTCGGAGTACCGTCGGGATCGCGATCGAACGATCCACCGGGAGGGTCCTTCGTATCTTTCGTAATGCCGGATGCCGTCAGTATGTACGAATTCACCGAGGTGACGTGTCCCGAGGCATGGGAGATGCTTATGGGGTGGTCCATGGAGGCCTTGTCTAAGTCATGCCGGTTGGGAAAACGGCCAAGCGAAATATCGTCATAGCGGCTGCCACGGACGAGCATGCCTTTCGGAGTCCGATCGGCTTTCTTCTTCAGCGCCGCGATCAGATCGTCCATGCTCTTGACTTTGTCCGGCCCCAGCCACGGCACGTAGTAAGGCGAATCCTCCCCAAACACCGCGGTCGGATGCAGGTGTGTGTCGATGAAACCCGGCGTAACGGTCTTGCCCTTGAGGTCGATGACTTTGGTCGACTGAGTGGCCAACCGCCGGATCTCGGCGTTGGTTCCGACAGCCGTGAAGCGGCCGTTGTCGATGGCAAAGGCCTCGGCTTTCGGCTGGGAGTGGTCCACCGTGATGACGTTGGCGTTAACCACGATCAGGTCGGCGCCAAAGGCCGCACCGCCGGCGAATACCAGAAGAGCGAGGCGAAGCATGATCCGTCCTCTCGTTTCAGAAGGTCGTTCGCAAGCTCAACTGAACATTGCGCGGGTTATTGCTCTGACTGAGCGAAATGTACCCGAAACTCGACGAAGTGATGCTGGTCGTCGGCCCGGAGAAAACCACCAGATTGAAGGCGTTCAGGAATTCGCCTCGTAGGATCACATGCCAGCGCTCTTTGATGGCGAACCCTTTCTCGACCATGACATCCCAGTTCTTGCTGGTCGGATAATTTACGTCGGGAAGATAACGGCTCACGTTGCCGAGCGCAAACTCCGGAGTTTTAGAAAATGCCGCGGGGTTGAAGTACTCGCAGTTATTGCAGATCTGTGGACCACCGGGCAATGCCGCGGAGATTCCGGTCGCATTGGGACGCAAGTAGTTGCCGGTGCCATCGGGATGCCACCCGGCCCCCAGGAGGTTTGAATTGTTGCTGGAGGTGACATAGATCGGCCGGCCGGTGTTCACTGTATAAACTGCGCTGACCGCCCAACCGCCGAGCACGCTCGACGCGAGGCCATGGCTCAAAAAGGACTTCCCGCGGCCGAAGGGCAGCTCATATCGCGTGCTCCATCGCAGCGATTGCGTCACGTCCTGATCGGCTCGGGACTTGTCGCAACTGAAACACTGGTAGTTTTGCATCCCATGCTGAGCGCCGGCCACGTCGGTCATGTCGCCGACGTTGTCCAGCATCTTGCTGAAGGAGTACCCGAGCGAAAGCGCCAGACCATTCCCGAGACGCCGTTCCACGGTGAGTTGCCCGGAGTGATAAGAGGAGTGTCCCGCCCCGACATTGATCGCCCCGACGTCGATGAATTGGGGGTAAGGACGCATAAGTTGCGACGCCTGCACGGTGGGCAGGCTCAACGTGGAACTGGGGTCGGTGATGACGCCATAGAACGGGTTGGGTACTACGGCTAGCAGTGCGTTTCCGAGAGCGAGATCGCTGACGGGAAGCTGATTGTAATCGATCGGCGTCGGCAGATGAACGCCACTATTGCCGACATAAGCTGTGGTGACGACGAACTTGCTGGGCAGTTGCCGCTGGATGTCGAAAGACCAGCTATTCATGTAAGAAATGCTCTGAGTCCGCAGAGGCCCCTCGATAGTCTGTCCCAGAGCGATGGCCAGACCGGCGCCGCCGCCCCAGGGCGCGGGCAGCCCTTGCGGGAACGGGTTGCTCAGATTGAACAGCGGCGTCACGCCATTCGGCTGCGCCACGATGGAGCTTGACACACGCGTGGTCCCATACGCATCCGGGTACTGCTCCCAACAGGCGGCGGGCATGTGGAACATGCCGTATCCAGTGTGAATGATGGTCTTCGAGTTCAAGGCATAGCTGATGCCTAGCCGCGGGTCGAAGTGCGACGTGGCAACCTGCAAATTGCGGCTGGTCCCATTCAATCCCGGAATGCCCACGCCGCCCTTTAGTCCGGAAAATTGCGGAACCTGGGAGGCGATCGGCGAAGGCGATTGCAGGTCGATGTAGTTATACTGGTTTGTCGTTTCCACTTCACCGGATTCATAGCCCCAGCGCAAACCATAGGTCACGGTGAGTTTCTTAGTGAGCCTGACGACGTCCTGCGCATAGGCGCCATAGTAGAAATGATGGCCGATGGTCTGCGGTTCATAGCCGCTTTGGACCTGCGCTGCGCCCAATAGCAGGTCTCCGGTGCCGCTGCCCGAAGCTGAGGCTGGCGAGTTGGCGTTCGGGCCTCCGGTAAAGGAGCCCGTCGTGGTAATCGCCAATTGCTCCGGATCATAGAGCGATGTCGGGTAATCTCGCAGATCGACGCCGAACTTGAAAGTGTGAGATCCGCGCAGCCAGGAAAAATCGGCGCGGTACTGATAAACCGAGGACTTATTTCTTTCGTATGGGTAGTAGTCGCCCAGGCCGCTAGCACCGCCGAGGGACAGGGAAGGCGACATGGTGCCGGTCAGGCCCGGCAGAATACTGCTTGGGAACCCGAGCGTATCGGGAGCCACGTGCAGCATTTCATTTCGCTGTGACTCGTTATGGGCGTACGAAAAATGCTGTTCAAAAATCAAGGACGGTGAGATAGACCAGGTATGGCCGACCGCAAGATTGATTCCCGGGATGCGGTCGGGGGCGTCCTCAGGCGCCAGACCGTTGCCGTAGTAGTTGCTGTAGTAAATGTGGTTGGCGAAATAGCTATAGTGACCGAAAAGACTTTGCTTGCTGGATAACTGCTCATCCATGCGTACGTCCAGTCGATCGTTGGTATCGGTGCCGGGGGCGTTCGAGAAAAAGTTATTTGAATCGCTCTGGCCGATTCCCGGCTGGTTCGGCAGGGGATAGTAAGAGAGCAACTTCACCGCGATGGGGTTGAACTCCGAGGCCGGAATGACATTGCCGGGAAACGCTGTGCGGATATACGCGCCGGCCGAGTTCAGGGTCGTGGTGCTCGGATCGTAAATCACGATCTGGGTTCCATTGGATTGGTAGGTCTTGGAAAAATTCCCGGCGCGCTCCAGGGCCGTCGGCATGGTGCCCGTAAACGAACCCTCGGAGGAATCGCGAAGGCCGTCGTAAGAAACAAAGAAAAACGTCTTATTGCGGCCGTTGTAAAGCTTCGGGAGGAATAGAGGACCGCCCACTGTGCCGCCGAACTGGTTCCTGCGGAAGGTCGGTTTTACCAGGCCTGCCTTGTCGCCATTGAACCCCTCCGCATCCATGTCGCTGTTGCGAAGATACTCAAATGCCGAGCCGTGGACTTCGTTAGTCCCGGATTTCAGAGCGTAACTGACGATGCCGCCGCTGGTGCGGCCGAACTCGGGAGCGAAGGCGTCCGTGTATACGCGGAATTCCCGGACCGCTTCCACGCCTGGTATGCCAGCCGCCTCATTGTAGTAAGCCGTGGTATCCGCGGCGCCATCCACCAGGATATCTGTGGTGGATCCCAGTCCGCCGTTGATGCGGAAGGTATTGGTGCGGCTTTCGCTACTGGTATTGGTTCCGGAGAGGCCATCGTCGCCGACGGTCACGCCAACACTGAAGTTGATGAGCTGCAGCGGATTCCTCACGCTCAGCGGAATACCGTCGACAAAGCTGTGATCCAGGAGGAGGCTCCGGTCGGCCTGGTCGAGGTTCAACTCGGGGGCGGTATCGATCACGTTGATGGTTTCCGTCTGCGTGGCCGGCTGCAACACCAGGTTCACCACTTTCGATTCGTCCACCTCCAGCGTGAGCGCGGTGACCTTCGCCACGGCGAAACCCTTGGCCTGCGCCGTCATTTCATAGTTGCCTGGAGGCACCGGCGGCAGCCGAAAGTAGCCTTCCGGGTTGCTCTCGGTCTGGACCACCTGGCTGGTGGAGATGCGGCTCAACGTGATCGCCGCGCCAGGCACGCCGCCGCCTTGCGAATCCACGATCTGCCCGTTGACGTTAGCGGTTTGCCCGAACAGGGTACCCGTCAGGAGCAGTCCGAATAAAGGTGCGCAAATCAAGAGTGCAGCCGAGTTTCGCATCGTGTTCTCCTCTGCGGAATCATTGGCATCGAAGCGCCCCCTGGCCATCGGCGGACGCTCGGACGGGGAGCGTCGCGGAGGGGGAAGCCAAGATAAAGTTTACCCGCGCAGGGTGGGCAAGTCAAGGATTTTTGGGCTATACTGGCATTCCACTGTTTCAATACCGTTACGAAAGCGTTTCCAGATTGTCACTGGAGTGGCCGTGTGGTCCGCCGTTGACAGGCAGCGCCCTTGTGCCTTATACTTGCGCTTAATCAATTTGGCATAGCAGTATTGGCCGGAGCTTCTGTGGCCCGCAGGGTTGTAGAATGATGGCGTCGTCGTTTAGCGACGCCGGATTTCCCGATGCCAAACACCGGCGCGAACGGGGATTCGACAGTGACGAACTGGCATAAACAACAGAAGTTGCACCTTCCGGCGGGGCGCTGAAATGGCGTGCGAACTCGACCGTTCCCAACGTATCTGGCGTTACCGCATCTTCGCCATTACGTGGCTGGCGTACGCCGGTTTCTACCTGTGCCGCCGCAATTTCAGCGTAGTCATGCCGTTGCTCGAGAAGGACTTCGGCTATTCGAACTTCGAGCTCGCCAACCTGATTTTCGGCTACAGCCTGTTTTACTCCGCCGGCCAGTTTTGTTTCGGGCCGCTGGCGGATCGGTTCGGCAGCCGCATCACCGTTTCGCTCGGGTTGCTCCTTTCAATTGGCGCGACGGTACTGATGGGGTTCATGCCGTCGTTGGTGGCGCTCATGGCGTTGTGCTGCGTCAATGGTGTCGGACAGTCGGGGGGTTGGCCTGGCCTGGTCAAGAACATGGCTCCCTGGTTCCGCCACAACGAGCGCGGCGTAGTGATGGGCTGGTGGACCACGAACTACGTGATTGGCGGTTCTCTGGCCGTGGTCTTTGCAACCTTCGCGGCCACGCGCGAATGGGCCGGCGCCGGTCCTGGCTGGCAGCGTGGATTCTGGATGCCCGCGGCGCTTCTTTTCGCGATCGCGCTGCTATTTGCCGCAATCACCCGCAACCGCCCCTCCGATGCCGGCCTGCCGGAGATCGACATTGGCGATGCGGAGCGGAGAAATGGGCCCGGGCTGCCCGCGCCGGATGGGCAGCGCGCCTCCGAGCGATGGCTGTTTTTCAAAATGCTCGGCGACCTGGAGGTGTGGACCATTGCCCTCGGCTGCGCCTTTTCCAAAATGATTCGCTACTCCTTCCTGTACTGGCTGCCGCTCTACATGACCCAGAAGCTCCGCTACTCGGCCGCTGAGGCGGGCTACACGTCCTCCCTGTACGAACTGGTCGGCTTCGCCGGAGCGATTCTGGCCGGCTACGTCTCCGATAAGTTCATGCAGGCCCGCCGCCTCCCCGTCGCCTCTGTCATGTTTTGGGGATTGGCCTTGATGTGCTGGATCCACCCCACCTTCGCCGCCATGGGGCGTGGCGGCGTCGCCATCGGCATTGCCCTCATCGGAATCATGAACTTCGGCCCGGACACTTTACTGCAAGGCGCCGCCTCACAGGACGCCGGGGCCAGATGGGGCGTCGGGACGGCCTCCGGTTTCATCAGCGGCTTCGGCTCCGTGGGCCAACTTTTTTCGCCGTACCTGGTTGCTTATGTCTCTGGGAAGTATGGCTGGGACCGCCTCTTTTACGGTTTCGTTGTGATAGCGTTAGTCGGTGGCGCGCTGCTGGCGACCCAGTGGAACCGGGAAGCCCGGCAGACCCCCGCCTCAGGCCTCAAGACAGCAGGTTGAAGTGCCGTGTGGAGATGACCTATGACTGACAAACAACAACTCGATCATTCGAGGGACAAGATACTGTTTACTCCCGGCCCGCTGACCACCAGCCGGACGGTCAAGCTGGCGATGTTGCGGGACCTGGGATCGCGCGATACCGAGTTCATCGGGTTGGTGCGGGAGATCCGCCGCGAACTTCTGGCGCTGGGCGGGGTCGAGGACCAAGGTTATGAAGCCATCCTCATGCAAGGCAGCGGCACCTTTGCCTTAGAGTCCGTGATTTCCTCGACCGTGCCGCCCGATGGCAAAATGCTGGTCGTCATCAATGGAGCCTATGGCCGGCGCATCGAGCGGATCGCCCGCGTGCTCCGGATCGGCGCCCTCCCGCTGGTCTCGCCGGAGACACAGGCGCCGGATGCCAGCCAGGTTGCGGCCGCGCTGGAACGGGATACGGCGATCACCCACGTCGCCATGGTACACTGCGAAACCACAACCGGCATCTTCAACCCGATCCGGGAGATTGGCGCGGTTGTCAAACGGTTCAACCGCTGCTACTTCGTCGACGCCATGAGCAGCTTCGGCGCCGTCCCGCTGAACCTGGTGGATTGCTCCGTCGACTACCTGGTCTCTTCGGCTAACAAGTGCGTTGAAGGCGTGCCTGGCTTCGCATTTGTGCTGGCGCGGCGGGAAGCGCTGCTCTCGACCGAAGGCTTCGCCCGCAGCGTCAGTCTCGACCTGCTCGCGCAGTGGAAGGGCCTGGAGCGCGACGGCCAGTTTCGCTTCACTCCGCCGACCCACGCGCTGCTGGCCTTTCACCAGGCCCTCCGGGAACTGGAACAGGAAGGAGGCGTGGAGGGGCGTGCCGCCCGCTACCGCGAAAACTATCGCACCCTTGCCGCCGGTATGCGGGCGCTCGGTTTCGAGGAGTATCTCGACCGGAAGAACCAGGGCTACATCATCACCTCCTTTCGCTATCCGAATCATGCGAACTTTACCTTCGATGAGTTTTACAGCCGGCTCAATGAGAAGGGATACGTCATCTATCCGGGGAAGGTGAGCGAAGGCAACTGCTTCCGGATCGGTCACATCGGCCGGATCTTCCCCAGCGACATCTGTGATCTGCTGGCGGCCATCCGAACGACCTTGGGCGAGATGGGGATCGATTTGAACCAGCAGGCCGAAACATGCATGGCTGTTTCCTAGCCGGCGTGTGCGGCAAAATCGAGGAAAGAAGGATATTACATGGACTTCGTTTTTCAGCGTTCATACCGTGGCCCGCTCAAGGCGGTTCTGCTCGATTGGGCGGGGACAACCCTGGATTATGGCTGCTTCGCCCCGGCGGTTGTCTTCATGGAGGTTTACAAGCGAAAAGGAGTCGAGATCTCCATCCAGGAGGCCCGAGCGCCCATGGGCGCCCATAAGAAGGTCCACATCGGGCTCATCTCGAAAAACGAGAATGTCGCACAGCGGTGGGAGGCCGTCCATGGGCGCAAGCCCAACGAGCGCGATATCGAAGAGATGTTCCAGGACTTTATCCCGCTCCAACTGGCATGCCTGGGAGAGTACGCCGATTTGATTCCGGGAACCCTCGAAGCGGTTGCCGAATTTCGCCGCCGCGGCCTGAAGATCGGTTCGACCACCGGATATACCGAGGAAATGATGAACGTTTTGCTCGCGGAAGCTCAACGGCGCGGCTACTCGCCGGATGCCACCGTTTGCGCCACCCAGGTTCCGGCCGGGCGGCCCCATCCCTACATGTGCTTGCAAAACGCCATCCAGTTGCAGACCTACCCCATGGAAGCATTCGTCAAGATCGGCGATACCCTGCCCGACATCGAAGAGGGCCTGAATGCGGGGATGTGGACCATCGGGCTCGCCAAGACCGGAAACGAACTTGGCCTGACCGAAGAACAGGTTGCCGCGCTGGATGCCGGGACTCTCGACGCAAAACTGGCGCGCGCTTACCAGCGGATGAGCCATTCGGGCGCTCATTACGTAGTGGATGGCATCGCCGATGTGATGCCGGCGCTGGATGATATCAACGGCCGGCTGGCGCGGGGCGAGCGCCCATAGAAGCGCCCACGCCGCCACCTAGCGATTGGTCTCGCATTCCAATGCTGTTACAAATACAATAGCTTTGTGGGACAGTATACGCTCACGAACGGTTCTCCACCCGTGACCCTCTCCCAAGATGCCTACCAAGCCATTCGGGAACGGATCTTACGAGGTGTGTTTCCCATCGGCTCCGGCCTGTCGCGGCGTAAACTCGCCACCATGCTCGGTATGAGCCAGTTACCTGTCTCGGAGGCCTTGCAGCGCCTGGAATCCGATGGTCTCGTGGAGACTAAGGCCCGCGCCGGCACGCGGGTCCGCATACCGACACCCGAGGACATCCGTGACAGCTACATCCTCCGGGAGGCGCTCGAGACCCAGACGGCGCGGCTCTTCGTGGAGAACGCCACCTCCGAACAACGCCGGGAACTGCTGCGTATGGCGGAGCACACGGACGTGCTTTTCAATCGCTGCGTCGGGGGCGACACCGACCCCGAGTTTCTCTTCGAGGTCCACGCCTACCATTTGGAGTTCCACATGCACGTCGCAGAGTGCAGCGGATCGAAAGCGCTAATGCAGGCCTTCGAAAAAAACCAGGTGCTGATCTTCAACTGGCTGTTCGATGTCGCCGTCCATCATCAGAAGCGCCCGCCGCGTTCTCACCGGGATTTGAGCGAGGTGTTGTGCGGCCGCGATGCCGAGGCGGCCGACCGCGCCATGCGCAATCACATCCGGTATGGGCTCGAGGAGATTATCAGTTCCATCGTCACCCGCACCCATCCGCGGTGGCGGGCCAACGGCGGTGACTGCGCCGTTGCGCCGGTTGCGTAGCGTTAGCCTGGGTGCTATCGGGGCCGAACACATGTGCGGAACAGGGCCTCGCAAGCTGGTACGGGAAATCTTTTCACGGGAAGCTTGCCGCCAGTGGCGAAACGTACGATGCGGAGGCGCTTACCGCCGCCCTGGATCAGTAAATAGTCTTCAGTTCCAGGACTACCGCTTCAAGCGGCTTGTCACTCAGGTTGTCTATCTTCTGTTGCGAGGGGCCGCTCCAACTGAAATCCCCCAGCTTGTGCTGCGCGACCTCGGCCTCTCCTTCGGGTGAGGTCATGCGCGCGTCCAGATCTGTCATGCATACGACCAAGTGGTTGAGGGTGTACTCGTGCATCGGCACGCTCTGCCGGGGACCCATTTTCAAGCGGAGAACCCGAACCTGGCTGTTCTCGAATACCAACGTGAAGTTCTTGGGAGCGACCCGCAACGGATCGAGAGCGGTTCCCGCCACCTTTCCCGGATATCCCGGCTTCTTGATTGCGATAATCACACCCGTGGGGCCGCTGGGCCGTGGATCGACCCTGGGAGTGGGCAAGGGTCCCGAG
>Ga0326728_10011561_pt1 | contig 20063 bp, 8 predicted proteins | sample MB3enrmetagenome_FD_207602 | JGI IMG/M metagenome (GOLD analysis project Ga0326728, IMG submission 207602) | Lab enriched peat soil microbial communities from McLean, Ithaca, NY, United States - MB31MN | ecosystem: Environmental > Terrestrial > Soil > Wetlands > Peat | place: USA: New York... | reverse complement strand
TGTCCATATTAAGCAGTAAACGTTGCAACTTCATGTCGCGACTACCGGTTGGCTACCAGAGAGCCTGAGGGTAGCTTCCGGGTGGCTTCAGGGTGGCCGTAAACCTCTTACCAGAAGCCGATACCGCACGTTATAAGCGGGCTGGCTCATGATACGTCACCGGTTTTGTGACCGGGACCACTAAGTGGCCGCGCCGAAACGGCTTGCCAAACCCTTTCCCGGAGCACAAATCATCCCTCGCCGTCTAATATAGAGGAATGTTTGCGCGAAACCTGGAACCGTATGAGCCGACCGCTCAGAGCCTTGGAAATCCTATGCACGTTGTCCCTGACTCACTCTCAACCCCTCACCCCCACGCGCTCCGCCCCCGACCTTGTGCCATCTGCCATCTGCCATCTGCCATTCTCGTCGCCGGTGTTGCCGCGCTGCTCCTTATGACCTCCCCCCTCCAAGCCGGTCCGCGTGACGCGCAATGGCAGCAGGTCGAAGAGGCCATCAAGAAAGGTCTGCCCAAGACCGCCATCACCAACCTCGAGCCCATCATCCAAGGCGCGCTCAAGGACAAGGCTTACGCCGAGGCGGTGAAGGCCATCGGCGAGAAGATCGCCCTCGAGGGCAACATCCAGGGCAACAAACCCGAAGAGAAGATCACGCGCCTGGAGGCCGAGATCGCGAAGGCGCCGAAGGAAATGGCGCCGCTGATGGATACCCTCCTGGCCGAATGGTATTGGCAATACTTCCAGCAGAACCGGTGGCGCTTCATGCAGCGCACCGCTACGGCTACCCAGCCGGGGAAGGACTTCACCACCTGGGACCTGCCCCGCCTGTTTGAGGAGATTGACAAGCAGTTCCAGCAGTCCCTCGTGGCGGAGAATACTCTCAAGGCCACACCCGTCAACGCCTGGAATGAACTGCTGCAAAAGGGCACCATGCCGGATAGTTACCGGCCCACGCTCTATGATTTCATCGCCTACGAGGCGCTGCAATTCTACACGTCCGGCGAGCAGGCGGCGGCAAAGCCGGAAGGCGCGTTCGAGCTGTCCGCAGATGGCCCAGTCCTCGGTTCCCCGGAGCAGTTCATGGACTGGCAACCGGCGGCGGGCGCCGACACTGACTCACCCGCGCTCAAGGCCATCCGGCTCTACCAGGCTCTCCTGCATTTCCACAAGAGCGACGCCGCCCCGCGCTTGGCGTTTGCCCATGCCGACTTGGAGCGGCTCACGTGGGGGTGGAACGCAGCTTTCGGGGAAGAAAAGAATGCTCGTTACAAAGCGGCACTCGAGGCGTTCATCCGCGCCTATGCGGACTTCGACATCTCCACCCTGGCTATCGAGCGAGAGGCGCGGGTGCTGCAGCAGGAAGGCGACCTGGTCGGAGCGCGCAAGCTGGCCCTGCGGGGCGTCGAGTTGTTCCCGCAATCCCCGGGCGGCAACCTCTCCCGCAATTTGGTCACCGAGATTGAGTCGAAGTCGGCGAGCATTACCACTGAGCGGGTGTGGAATTGCTTCCCGGGTAGTGGGGCAGGCGTCCCGCCTGCCGCAGAGCCCGGAAAGGACGGGCAGCAGGCCTGTCCTAAGTTGACCGTCAGCTACCGCAACATCGAAGCGGTGTATTTCCGGGCCATTCCCTATGACTGGGAGGCGTTCCTGGAAAAGCGCCATAACCGGCCCGAGAACCTGAGCGAGCAAGAACGCCGGGAAGTATTGGCCCGCAAGCCCGCGTTGGAATGGTCGGCGAAACTGCCACCCACCGCCGACTATAAGGAGAGGACGTTCGAGACCCCGGCTCCCGACAGCCTCAGGCCGGGCTTCTATTTCATCGCGGCGAGCCACGACGCGAAGTTCGGAGAGGCGGACAACATCGTTTCACTGGCAGACGTGTGGGTCAGCGGCCTGGCACTCGTGACACGGACGCGCAATGGCAGGATCGAAGGTTTCGTTCTGCAGGCCGATTCGGGTGAGCCGGTCCACGGAGCGGAGGTGTCCGTTTGGCATCTCGACAACCAGGGCAATCGCGTAGCCGATCCGGCCCTGACAACAGATGAGAACGGGGCGTTCTCGCTCAAGCCGGCGGAAAACCCTGGCTACCTGTTTCGCGCGCGCCACAACGGCCAGGAACTGGCCACAGCGGCCGACATCTGGACCTACGGCTGGCAGAACCAGCAAACCTATCAGCCAGCCGCCCAGACCGTCTTTTTCACTGACCGCGCCATTTACCGTCCGGGCCAGACCATTCAATACAAGGGCATCTGCCTCTGGGTGGACCAGTCCAAGGACAACTACGAAGTGCTCAAGCGCGAGCAGTTGACGGTGGTGTTTAAAGACGTTAACGGCAAGGAGGTCGCCCGCCAGCAGCAGCGGGCGAACGACTACGGCTCCTTTGCCGGCAGCTTCACTGCCCCGAGGGACCGGCTGATGGGCCAGATGACCCTCCAGGTCGAAGGGCGGGCGCAGGGCGTCGGCTACTTTCGGGTCGAGGAATACAAGCGGCCAAAGTTCGAAGTAACGCTCGACGCACCCAAGACCGCCGCCAAGCTCAACGAAAAGGTGAGCCTGGCGGGCCACGCGATGAATTACACCGGCGCCGCCGTGGACGGGGCGGCGGTGAAATACCGTGTGGTGCGCGAGGTGCGGATGCCGTGGTGGTGGGGATGGTGGCGCGGCGGCCGGCCGGGGAGCCAGAGCCAGGAAATCGCCCATGGCATGACCACGACCGGCACCGACGGCACGTTCAAGGTCGAGTTCACCGCCAAGCCGGACCCCAAAGTACCGGAGAAGGACGAACCGTCCTTTGTGTTCCAGGTCAACACCGATGTGACCGACAGCGCGGGGGAGACGCGCTCGGCCGAGCGCTCCATCCGCGTCGGCTACACTGCCCTCGAGGCGATGATCAACGCCGATGATTGGCAAACCGACGGCAAGCCGGTCGAGCTGAAGCTGGAAACGAAGACGCTGGACGGCGAGCCGCAGGTGGCTGAGGGCAGCGTGAAGGTCTATGATCTGCAGGCGCCGGAGAGGGTGTACCGGCGCCCGCTGGGCGGGTTTCAACCGTGGCGTTATACCGGGGAGTTCGGCGACGGCGAACTGGGCAAGGACCTCTCCGACCCAAACAACTGGCCGCTGGGCGAGGTGGTCGCGGAGAAAGGCTTTACCACCGACACGAATGGAGTTGCGAAGCTCTCCTTCAAGCTGCCGGCGGGAGCTTACCGGGCGGTGCTGGAGACGCAGGATCGTTTGGGCAAGAAAGTCACCGGCAGACTCCCCTTGCAGGTGCTGCAACCGGAGGCGACGAAGCTGGCCATTAAGATTCCGCAACTGCTGGCCGCGCCGGATTGGGTGAGGCAGCCGGGACAGGAGTTCATGGCGTTGTGGGGGACGGGCTACGAGACCGGACGGGCGTTTGTTGAGATCGAGCAGCGGCACGAGCTGGTGCAGCGCTATTGGACCAAGGCCGGCCAAACCCAGCAACAGATCAAGCTCGCGGTGACCGAGGCGACGCGCGGCGGCTTCTTCGTGCACATAACCTATGTCCGCGAGAACCGCGCCTACCTCGAATCCCGCAAGGTCAATGTGCCCTGGAAGAACAAGGACCTCGATCTCAAATGGGAGCACTTCGTTTCCAAGCTGCAGCCGGGGCAGAAGGAAACCTGGACGCTTCTGATAGGCAAATGGAGTGATAAAGTCATGGAGAGATGGAGCAATGGAACAACCAACGCCCCATCACCCCAACACTCCAATACTCCAACACTCCATCACTCCACCACCCCCGAGCGTCTGGCGGCGGAAATGGTGGCGACGCTCTATGACGAGTCATTGGATGCGTTTGCGCCGCTGAACTGGCCGCACCGCTTCGCGGTGTTCCGCGAGGACTACTCAACCCTGCAGTCGCAGTTCACCGATACGCCGATGGGGTTTCAACGGGCTTTCGGCAACTGGGCCGCGCCATACGCGAGCGTGGAGATAACCTATCGCTCCTTCCCGGCGGACTTGACCGTGAACCTCTGGGGGTATCGGTTTTATACGAGGTACGGTTTCGCCGCTATGAGGGGTCTTGCCGCGAACAGACGGGAAATGCCGGTGCCGATGGAGGTGAACGCGGCAACGGCTCTGGCGTATGAGGCGCCAGCGGCGAGGCCCCCTGCAGGGGTTGGCGGTTTGGTGGCCGACGAGCTGAATAAGGATGCTTTAGGGAGGCTCTCTGACGCCAAGGTCCCTGGTCTGGGGGGTGGCGGTGGCGGCGCCGGCGGCGAGCCCGCCGCGCCGAAACCCGATTTAAGTAAGGTCGCCGCCCGCAAGAACCTGAATGAGACGGCGTTCTTCTTCCCGCAGTTGACCTCGGATTCCAACGGCGCAGTGCGGATGATCTTCACGATGCCCGAGGCGCTGACGCGTTGGCGTTTCCTGGGCTTTGCCCATGACCGATCGGTGCGCAGCGGGCTCCTGGAGGGGCATGCCGTCACCGCCAAAGACCTCATGGTCCAGCCCAACCCGCCGCGCTTCTTGCGCGAAGGCGACACCGTCGAGTTCACGGTGAAGGTGTCGAACCAAACGGACAAGCCCTTGCGCGGGACGGCGCGGCTCACCTTCAACCGGGCGCTCGATAACCAACCGGCGGATAAGCTTCTCGACATCCAGCCCGTGGGGCAGGCGTCCTCGCCTGCCGGTGCCGGGGGCCTCCGGCCCCAAGGCGACCGGGCCGGAGGCCCGGTCAACCGGCAGACCGGAGGTCTGCCCCACACCGAGCAGGACTTCGACATCCCGGCCAAGGAATCCCGCACTTGCGCCTGGCGCATCCACGTGCCGGACGGCTGCGGTTTCCTCACCTACAAGGCCGTCGGCGCGGCGGCTAACGTGTCCGATGGCGAGGAGGGCTATTTGCCGGTGCTCTCCAGTCGCATTCTCGTCACCGAGTCGCTGCCGTTGCCGATTCGCGGCCCCGCGACCAAGAAGTTCGAGTTCACCAAACTGCTTAAATCGGGCAGCTCGAAGACGCTCGAGAACCAGAGCCTGGTCGTGGAGATGGTTTCCAACCCCTCGTGGTATGCGGTGCTGGCACTGCCATTCCTGATGGAGTATCCCTACGAGTGCACCGAGCAAACCTTCAACCGGCTCTACGCCAACGCGCTGGCGCGCACCATCGCCAACAGCGACCCCAAAATCCGGCGTGTCTTCGACCAATGGAAGAACACCCCCGCGCTCGAAAGCCCCTTGCAGAAGAACCAGGACCTCAAGGCAGTGATGATCGAGGAAACCCCTTGGCTGCGGCAGGCCGATAGCGAAAACCAGGCCCGCAAGAACGTCGGCGTCCTCTTTGACGATAACCGCCTCAACTCCGAGACGGAGGCCACGCTGCGCAAGCTGACCGAGTTGCAACTGGGCGACGGCTCCTGGCCGTGGTTCCCCGGAGGGCAGGGCAATGATTACATTACGCTCTACATCACCACCGGCTTTGGCCGGCTGCGGCACCTCGGGGCCGATATCAACGTTGCCCCCGCCATCCGCTCACTCCAGCGGCTGGATGCCTGGATGACCGACGAATACGAGCACATCCAGAAGTGGCCGGAGCCCGAGAAATACGTCCCCAGCTCGACCGACGCCCTCTATCTGTATGGCCGGAGCTTCTTCCTCAAGGACCTGGCGATTGCGCCACAGTATAAGCCTGCGATTGAGTTCTTCCTCAAGCAAGCGCGCAAGTTCTGGCTTAAGACCGATTGCCGTCAGACCCAGGGGCACCTGGCCATCGCCCTCCACCGCTTTAACGCCTTCAACGGTTCTAACGATTCCACGCCTCGCGACATCATGAAATCCCTCAAAGAGCGGAGCGTGTCCAACGAGGAGATGGGCATGTTCTGGCGCGACACCGAGCTAAGCTGGTGGTGGTACCGGGCGCCCATCGAGACCCAGGCGCTGATGATCGAGGCCTTTGATGAAGTCATGGGCGATCAGCAGGCGGTCGAGGATTGCCGCGTGTGGCTGCTCAATCAGAAGCAGACGCAGGATTGGAAGACCACCAAGGCCACCGCGGATGCCGTCTATGCGTTACTGCTGCGCGGCAAGGACATCCTGTCGAGCGAGGCGCTCGTGCAGGTGAAATTGGATGGAGTGGATGTGACGCCCTCTGCCGCGGGAAGCCCGAAATCCGAAGGCCGAAACCCGAAGGAAGGCGGAAATCCGAAGGCCGAGAGGCCGAGTCAGCCGGAAGCGGGGACGGGGTCCTACGAGTACCGCTTCGCGCCCGCCGACATCAAACCCAGGCTGGGCGACATCACCGTCAGGAAAGTGGACCAAGGCGTGGCGTGGGGGAGCGTGAATTGGCAATACCTGGAAGACATGAGCAAGGTTACGCCTTACGAAGGCACGCCCCTGAAACTGAAGAAGACGCTCTTCCTGAAGGTGAATACCGCCAAGGGGCCGGTGTTGGAGGCGGTCAAAGGCCCGCTGAACGTCGGGGATGAACTCGTGGTGCGCATTGAACTGCGCGTGGATCGGGACATGGAGTACGTGCATCTTAAGGACCAGCGCGGCAGCGGGACCGAGCCGGTAAACGTGCTCTCGCGCTACAAATATCAGGATGGCCTGGCCTACTACGAGAGCACCCGCGACACCGCCAGCCATTTCTTCATTGATTACCTGCCCAAGGGCACCTACGTCTTCGAGTATTCGACCCGTATCCAGCTTCGCGGCCAGTATCAGACTGGCGTGGCCCAAATTCAGTGTATGTACGCCCCGGAGTTCAACAGCCACAGCCAGAGCCTGCCGTTGACAGTGAAGTGAAGGGCGCGCCATCTGCCTGCAATGCATCGAGGAGGCTGCTGGTGAGTTGGGTGATGCCTGCGCTGGCCGGCACGATTGCGGCGAGGAGATGCTTGTGCCCCTGATCAACTCCCCGCGAACCGGCGTCTGCGGCTATTGCGGCCCTTCCGTCGAACCTTGAGCCCTGGAGGACCTTAGACTCTGGACTTTAGGCTTCGAACCTCGGACTTCTGTTGTCCCCTTCCCCTTTCAGCTTTCCGTCCCGTGGTCCGTGGTCCCGGAGTCCTGCCGTCTCATGGTCCCTTTTCCCAGTACATCTCGAGTTCTAAGGTTGACGTTCGGCCGTCCAATCCATAATGATAACCAGGAGCGGTCAAATATGCGCGAATATCAGGGCGTCAACAATCAATTCTCCGTTTAGCGGCTGCGCCTTGGAAGTTGCCGGGAGAGCGTCCGAAAATCGCGAAGTTCCGTACACTGGACTCTATGAAACATCTAATTCTGCTGCAGACACTGGCGGCGGTCTGCTTAAGTGTCCCGCTGCTGGCTCAACCCACCAACGTCAATGTCCCCGCAAAGACCCTGGAGAGTTACGTCGGCCAATACGAGCTGACGCCCGGGTTTGTGCTGACCATACGAAAAGAAGCAGACCGCTTGACCGGCCAGGCGACCGGGCAACCGCGCCTCGGACTCACGGCGCGCTCGGAAACAGATTTCCAGGTGAGCGGGGTGGATGCTTCGCTCACATTCGTGAAGGACAAGGATGGAAAAGTCACCCAACTGGTCCTGCACCAGAACGGGGAGCACGAAGCTCAGAAGATCTCCAGTGACGTGCCCAAGGACCGTGTGGCCATTAAGCTGGATCCGAAGATCCTGGATGCTTATGTCGGTCAATACGAGCTCACGCCAGAGGCCATCTTCACGATCCGCAGGGATGGCGAAAAGCTGCGGGCACAACTCACGGGCCAGCCGAGCGTTCCGATCCTGCCGGAGTCGGAAACCAACTTCTTTTACACGGTGGTGGATGCTCAACTGACTTTCGTGAAGGACGCGAAAGGAAAGGTCACCGAGCTTGTCCTGCACCAGAACGGAGACAAAACCGCAAAGAGAATCTCCGACGAAGTGCCGCCGGTGCGAGGGCCTGATCTGAGCAAAATCCCGGCCCGTGATCCCAAGGCCGATGCCCGGCTGGTGGATTTGACCGGCAAATACAATGCCTTGTTGACCGAGCAATGGCACCCCGATGCTCAAGGAATCCCAGCGGGAGCAAACCATCTGGGTTCACTGCCGCGCGGCATTCAAAAACTGGGTGGCACGGATTTCGATGTCCGTGGTGTGATCCAACTTACGGGGACCCAGGCTGAAGCTGCGGGTGCGGCGTTCCCTGCGGCACAGACCGGGATCAAGCTCGGGCGCAAATGCAAGCGGCTGCATTTTCTGCAGGCCGCGGGCTGGCAGTCGGAAGATGGAAAAGTTATCGGCCGGTATGTGCTGCATTATGCCGGGGGCGAAAAGGCGTCGGTCGATGTCGTTTATGGCGCGGACACTCTCGATTGGTGGAAAGGCGCGGCGGAAACGAAGACGCCCCAGTCCGCCACGGTGGCCTGGACGGGGACCAACCCTGCCACCGAGGCCCTGGGGACATCCGTGCGCCTGTTCAAGCGCACTTACGATAACCCCAAACCCGACTTGACGATCGAGACGCTGGATTTTGTTTCGACCCAAGCCGAATCAGCGCCCTTCCTGGTAGCGCTGACGGTCGAAGACTAAAGCGAGCACCGTCGCCTGAAGGTTGGATGTGGTAAATTGGGAATGACAGTTGAGAGAAAGGCTATGGCACGACATCTACTGGAACCCGGCCAACGGGCGCAGGCAACCGGTCCCCCGACAGACCGAAGTTGACGAGCACCTCGCCCGGCATATCAAAAGGTTTCTCGGCCTGGAGAACTGATGTCCCTTTCAGCCTTTCCTCATTGGCTCCGTCCTCCGTCTTCTGCCCTCCGTCCCCGTGGTCCGTGGTCAGTGGTCTCGCAGTCTTGCGGTCCTATTTCTGCTTTTCACTGACACCGCTCCAGCTCCGTCTTCGGCACGCGGCGCGTGAAGTCGCCTAATTAGAGGTCGTGTTCCTGTAGGCACTGCGTCGCCAGTTCGAGCAACGGCTCCAGGTTGCCCCGAGCAGAAGCGACCACCAGACCTTCCTCATGGGCGCTGTCACCATCATCGAATGCAGTGTGCCCCAGATTAAGAAACTCGCCGAGCGCGTCGCCACGGACAAACCCTCGCGCAGGCACCTGCCAGACCCTCGGCCTGGCGGCCTGAAACTCGCGCGCCGAAAAACGCAAAAAACGCCAACATGTTGGTTCTTCTTTTCGGATTAAGCGTACTACGGCGAAGCTACGGGGAGGCCCTGCCACGGACGAGGGGTTTCCGCGAGCTTGATACAGCCCTGGGTTGGCCAATCGCGGGCAATGTTGCCGCTTTGACCCACGGCAGTCCAACGCTGAGCTGTTGGCCAAAATGACCTTCAATGGCTTGCTGGCGCGTCCGGCCTCTGGTAATTAGCAAAGGACGGTTAGCCAGCCCACAACGGGCGGGCAACCGCACAGCCAGAAAACAAGCCATGAAGACACATCCTTCCATTCTCGCGGGCGCGGTTGCCTGGAGCGCATTAATCGCCTTGGCCGCAGTGGCCTTCACCCAACCAGCTTCAGCCGCCCAACCTTACAAGATCGTCAAATCCGCCCAGACCATGGGCACCGGCGGAATTGACTACGTTTATGCCGATAACGATGGGGGCCGTCTCTATGTCCCTCGCGGCAACCAGGTCCTGGTCTTTGACCTCGACACCCTCAAGTCGGCGGGCACCATTGAAAATGCCCGCGCGCACGGTGTCGCCGTTGATCCCAAGTCCCACCACGGCTTCTGCAGCAGCGGCCCGGTCGTCATGTGGGATTCCAAGACCCTCGCAACCATCAAGACCATTGAGGTCCAGGGCCGGCCCGACGGCATCCTCTTCGAACCCCTGACGGAACGCATTTATGTGTTCAGCCACAGCCAACCCAACGCCACCGTCATTGACGCCAAGGAAGGCACCGTGGTCGGCACGATTGACCTCGACGGCGCGCCCGAACAGGCCGCCAGCGATGGCCAAGGCCACCTGTATGTTTGCCTCGAAGACAAGGACAACATCGCGGTCGTTGACGTCAAAGCCCTCAAGGTGACGGCGCACTACGACCTCGCCGGCAAGGGCGGCGGGCCGGCGGGTCTGGGCTTCGACGCGAAGAACCGCATCCTCTTCGCCATGTGCCACGACCCGCAAACCTGTGTCGTGCTCAACGCCGACGACGGCAAAATCCTCGCCACCCTCCCCATCCGCCGAGGCACCGACGGCGGCGGCTTCAATCCCAACACCATGGAAGCCTTCAGCTCGCAAGGGGATGGCACGCTCACCATCATCAAGGAAACCAGCCCGACCAGCTTTGAGGTGGAACAGACCGTGCCCACCAAGTCCCGCGCCAAGACGTGTACGCTGGATACCAAGCGCAATCAGATCATCCTGATCACCACGGAACCAGCTCCTGGCGCAGCGGCTGGGGTGGCGGCGACACCTCCCGCTACCAGTGGAGACCAACCCGGCGGCGGCAAGAAAGATGGCAGGAAGGGCGGCGGCGGCCCAGGGATGCTCGATATTCTCGTGGTGGGCCGTTAAGCAGCACTCGGCGATGGAGCACGTCCACGGCGACGTTCCTGGGCCTACCGAACAGCGTACCTCCCCATCCTCGCCATGCGGGTGAAGTCAGGTACGCCGCAGGCGTGACGGCATAGTCCCGCCATTATTCCTGTAACATTTCCTCGGTTTCGCTTCTGAGGAAGGTGTATGAATGAAGGCGAGACGAATCGGACCATGCCACAGAAATGTCCTGAATGCGGGGCTTTGCTGCCCGCAGGTGCGCTGGCTGGGCTTTGCCCCGCCTGCCTCCTCCAGCAGGGCGCCGCTGCGGATACCGCAACTCGGCCCGAACCCAAACCGTTCGTGCCGCCGACGGTCGAGGAGGTGGCCCGGCTCTTCCCACAGCTCGAAATCCTGGGGTTTCTCGGCAAAGGCGGCATGGGGGCCGTGTATAAGGCGCGTCAGCCTGCACTCGATCGCCGGGCAGCACTGAAGATCCTGCCCACCCAGGCGGCGCCAGACCCAGGTTTCGCCGAGCGGTTCACCCGGGAAGCCCGTGCGCTGGCCCGCCTCAGCCACCCTAATATTGTCGCGGTCTATGAGTTTGGACAGGTGAGCGCTAGTGGCGCAGGCGTCCCGCCTGCGAGTGCTGCGGGCGTCCCGCCCGCACTTCCTTCGATTCCGAGCCAAGCCACAGGCGGGATGCCTGCCCTACCCTATTTCATCATGGAGTTTGTGGACGGCGTGAACCTGCGTCAGCTCCAGAAGGCAGGGCGGCTCTCCCCGCGCGAGGCGCTGCAGATCGTCCCCCAAATCTGCGACGCGCTCCAATACGCCCACGACGAGGGCGTCGTCCATCGCGACATCAAGCCGGAGAACGTGCTCGTGGACCGCAAGGGCCGCGTCAAGATCGCCGACTTCGGCCTAGCGAAGATACTGGGCCACGACCCGGAGGCACTCCGGCTGACCGGCGAAGGCCAGGTGATGGGCACGCCGCACTACATGGCGCCGGAACAAGTCGAGCATCCGCTGACCGTGGACCACCGCGCCGACATCTTCTCCCTGGGCGTGGTCTTCTACGAAATGCTGACAGGCGAGCTGCCGCTGGGCAAGTTCCAGCCGCCTTCGCGCAAGGTGCAGGTGGATGTCCGCCTGGATGACGTGGTGCTGCACGCGCTGGAGAAGGAACCGGAGCGCCGTTACCAGCACGTCAGCGAAGTGAAGACGGATATGCAGAAGATTGCCTCCGGCACTCTGCCGCCAGGACAAACCTCGGGGCAGCCAGTGGAGGCGCGGCGACTCAAGAAGATCAACTGCGTTCCCGCGTTGTCGCTGTATTTCCTGACTTCCACGCTCCTGGTGGCCGCGAATTGGCGTGAATTTACCGGTCACACCGACTACATCCTGGCGCCTTATGCGGCTGCGGCTTGGATTGTGGGCGGCGTGTTCTGGGCGATGCTGCATTACTCATGTTGGAAGGCACTGCCAGAGAAGTTCCGCGCTACGACCCCGGGCCGGGCGCTCGGCTTCCTCTTCATCCCGGTCTTCAACTTCTACTGGTTCTTCGTCTCCTTTCCCAAACTGGCGACTGGCTTCAACGCCCTCAAGCGGGAGCACCCGGAGTTGCCGATTCGGAACCTAAGAGGCGTCGGGATCGCCTACGCCATCACGAGCGTGCTTGTGTTCACGCTCGCACTGAATCATCCCGGTTGGGCTTGCCTGATCTTCGTGACAGACCTTGTCCTCACCTTCGTGTTCTATCCCGGCATTGTCGCCAACGCGAATGCGGTGATCGAAGCTTCCCAAGCAGCCCGCGCCGTGGCGGCGGCCACGCCTCAGAGGCCCGCGCTGTCTGAGCCGCCGCGTTCTGGCGGTCGCGCCTGGAAGATCGCTGCTGCCGTCATCGTGGCCGTGGTGGCGCTGAACTGCGTTATCGCGGTCCTTGCCCTGCGCCCCGCGCTTTCCAAGTCCCCGCCCGCGTCGGGTGCTTCGACGACGCCCCGCCCGGAAAAGTCCGGCGCGCCGATGGTCCAGACTGTCGTCACGGCTCCAGAGGTCACCACCCGCGGGGACATAGGAAATGAGGGCTCTGCGCTGAATGGGCCGGAGCCGGCCACAGGCCATCCGCAGCAGCAGCGACCGCCGGAAGCCTCGGTATCCGCGGTGGCCAACACGGAGATCGAGGCACATTCCAAGGACATTGCCCGCCTCAAGCTTGAGATTGCCGAGCGCGAACTCAATGAGGTCGCGAGGAAGCAACAGGTGGGTGTGGCTACGACTTCAGAACTTGAGAAGGCGAAAATGGCGCGCGATATAGCGGCGGCGGAACTCAAGGGAGACGCCGTGGAAGTCGCCCGTCTCAAACTTCAGGTCACCGAAGTGGACTTTAGAGACATCCAGAAACGGGTGGAAGTAGGCATGGCGGCCCAGCTTGACTACGACAAGGCGAAACTCGCTCGTGATGTGGCAGCAGCAGAGTATTTGCGACAGCAGCAGTTGCGCACGAAATAGAATTGACCAGCCTGACCTCAAACCATTCAACTCCCGCTACGCCCGCAGTGCGCGACGTGTTCGCCACAACGCACTGGACAGTCGTGCTGGCCGCTGGCCGCGGCGGCACGCCCCAGGCAGATCGGGCGCTGGGGGAATTGTGCCGCGCCTACTGGTTTCCTCTCTATGCCTACGTCCGCCGTCAAGGCCACCCAAAAGAGGACGCTGAAGACCTTACGCAGGGTTTCTTTGCTCGCTTCCTGGAACGGAATTACTTAGAGGGCCTCAGCAGCGAGAAGGGCCGGTTTCGGGCGTTCCTGCTGGCGGCGGTGAAGCATTTCCTTGCCAACGAACATGACCGCGCCGGGCGGCAGAAGCGAGGCGGCGGCGTGGCAGCCCTCTCGCTCGATTGGCAGGACGCCGACACCCGCTACCAGATTGACCCCGCCGATCAACTCAGCCCGGACAAGCTCTATGACCGCGCCTGGGCCATGACGTTGCTCGAACAGGTCATCACCCGGCTGCGCGCGGAGTGCGCTGCCGACGGCAAGGCCAGGGTCTTCGAGCAGTTGAAACCGTTCCTGATGGCGGGGAAAAGCGACATTCCTTATGCGCAAGCTGCCGCCAGCCTGGGCTTGAATGAAGGCGCGGTCCGGGTGGCGGTCCATCGCCTGCGCAAGCGCTACCGGGAATTGCTGCGCCAGGAAATCGCACAGACGCTCTCCGACCCGGCCCAGATCGAGGAAGAGTTGCGCGCCCTGTTCAGGGCGTTTACCGACTGAGCTCATAAGAGAACCGAATACTTCCACGCCTCAGGCGCCTAGTCGGGGCGGTCTGGTACCGGTCTGGTACCACCCTGGCACCTTCCTATACCCATAGGACCGCCTCACAGGGGCGTTTTCAATGAGGTCAGCTTATACAAGTTGCCGGCGTCGCGCCCGCCCTATCAACCATCAACTGTAATCGGTCAGTGACGGCGGTAGGGCGCGTCACTCCGTGCGCGCCGGTTGACCGCAGGGCACGACGGCGCGCACGGAGTGACGCGCCCTGCTGGGGGCTGCGGGGATGGAGAAGCAGAAGGTCGAGCCCTGGCCCGGCTGGGACTCGACCCAGATCTTGCCGCCATGCCGCTCGACGATCTTCTTGCAGATGGCCAGACCAATGCCAGTGCCGGGATACACCTTGCGAGTATGCAGGCGCTGGAAGACCTGGAAAATGCGCTCGGAATGCTGCGGGTCAATGCCAATGCCATTGTCCTCCACCCGGAAAACCCAGCGCCCCTCCTCGAGCCGGACGCCGATATGAACTCGGGGCGGGCGCTCGCTGCGGAACTTCAGGGCGTTGGCAATGAGGTTCTGGAACAGTTGCACGATCTGGCTCTCATCCACCCGCAAAGTCGGCAAGGGGTCGCTGGTTACCGCGGCGTTGGCCGCCCGGATGCTGAATTGCAGGTTGCGCAAGGCCGTGTCGAGCGCCGCCCCCACGTTCGCCTCTGCAAAGGTTCGGCCATCGGTGCTGAGCCGGGAAAAGGCCAGCAGGTCGGTGATGAGCTGTTCCATGCGGGTGGCTCCCTCGGCGGCGCCGGCAATGTACTCCCGCATCTTGGCATCCACCTTCTCCGGGAACCGATGTTCCAGCAGGCTCACGTAGCCTGCCACTGCCCTCAGCGGCTCCTGGAGGTCGTGGGACGCCACATAGCCAAACTGTTCCAGGTCCAGATTCGAGCGTTTCAGGTCTTCCGCCGCGCGGAGCAGCGCCTCCTCGGCGACCCCGCGGGCGGCAACTTCCTGCCGCAATTGCTTGTTGGCCGCCTCCAGCTCGCAGGTGCGCTGCTTGACCAACTCCTCGAGGTGATCGCGATGTTTGGCCAGCTCGCCTTCCGCCTGGAACCGGCGAAGGGCTTCGCCGATCAGCGGCGTGAGGGATTCGACGACCTCGACCACGGCCGGCGGAAATTGGCCGATCCGGCGATCCGCCAGGTGAATGGCGCCGAGGATTCCCTCCTGGCAATGGACGGGAACGATGGCAACCGAGGCGAAACCGAACTTGACGCAAGTGCCATGATACCGCTCCCGCTCTCGCGGCGGGACTTGCTCGGCGAAAACGCGGGCGTTATCGCAGCGATACGAGCCGCCGGGCGTCAGGAGGGAGCGATCCGGGCCCTCGGCCTCTTGCGTGATGGCGCGGACGCAACAGCACTTATCGCGCTGGAGCGAAAAGCGATTCTCCAGTTCGATGAACGCCGGCTCGAAACCCGCCGAAGCTTCGTAAGGTATCTCCTGATGTTCGTTCACCAGCCGGATGCCCAACGCCTGGGCGCCGCTCCATTGCCGGATAAGTTCCACCACGGCATGGAGGTACTCGCTGGCCGAGTTCTTCTGCGCAAACAGCGCCGCCAGGGCGCTGGCGAGGTCGCGCCGCCGCTCGGCTTCCTTGCGCTCGGTGATGTCACTGAGGCTAAAGCGGCAATTGGTCTTGTGGGTCGTGGGGTCCTGCGCCACGATGCCTTCCAGCCGCACGGTCAAGCAGCCGCCCTTGGCGCTCTTGAGCGTCAGCTCGCCCGTCTGCCGGGTTTGCGAGCCCAATACCTTACGGCAGTATAGATAAAAGTCGTCCTCCGCTTCGGCGGGAATGAAGCGAGTAAACTTCTGATGCAGGAGCGCGTTGCGCTCCAGGCCCAGCAGGTCAGCCGCAGCGAGATTGGCTTCCAGCACTTCACCGCCCTGGCTTAAGGTCAGCAGCGCCAGGGGGGCGAAGTCATAGAGATCCGCGAAGCGGTCGCGAGCTTCTTCTAATGCCTCTTGGGCCCGCAGCAGCTCGTCGTTCTGCATCTCCAGCTCGACCTGGTGGATTTGGAGGTCGTGCACCAGCTTCTGCACGTCCTGCTCCGGCAACCGCGCAGCGTCCGGGCGCGCCTTGGCCAGTTGTGCCTCGGCCCGCGCGCGCAGGTCTTTCGGAGATAGCGCGGATTTTCGTTTCATGGCTTCAAATCTCCAAAGGTAGGGCTCCAAAGGTAGGGCGCGCTCTCCGAGCGCGCCGGGGCAGCAAACCACAGGGCAATCCCAAAGGGATTGCATCTTTCAGCCCAGGGTTGCGAGGCACGAGCTACCCTGGATTCAACTTTTGATGTCATGGGTCTCACTTCCTGGTCTGGGCGTCACCAGGGCCTCGCGCGCGCCGGGCGCCTTCACCTCTTCGATGGCCAGGAGAATCATTCCTGGCTGTCCAGACCCCTGCTCCAGCCGCCGGGCATTCAACAGCAGCACCTTGCGCCCGAGGCCCGGAAAATCATGCTCGACCTCGAAATCCTCGAAGGCGCTGTTCTTGGGCAAAATGTCTTGCAACAATTGGCGCAAGCCGGGAATGTCCCATTGGCCTTTGTTGAGTGCATAAATGCTCTGGCGCTCAGCGTCCTGGGGCGAGAGAGCGAATGAGCGGTAGAAGGCGGGGTTGGCCGACACAACGCGCAGTCCGGCGTCCAGCACTAGCAACGGTTCGCGGATGGTGGCGACGATGCTTTCCGCGTAAGCGCGGGCCTGCTTGGCCGCCTGTTCGGCCTGCTTGCTCCGGTTGAGGTTCACGAAGGTCATCACCAGCCCGTCAATCACGTTGTCCGTCGTGCGATAGGGCAGAATGCGCACCTGGCGCCAGTTGCCGTCCTTGGTCTGCACCTCCCTTTCCTTGATGACCAGCGTGCGCAGCACCTCCGCGGCGTCCGCCTCGAGCTCATCGTAGCGCAGATTGAACGCCAGATCACCGATGGGCCGGCCCGTGTCCGACGGGAGGAGCTTGACCAGTTTCGTTGCCTCGGGCGTGAAGCGCTTGACGCGGAGTTCCTGGTCCAGAAAGACCGTGGCGACTTCGGTGCTGTTGAGCAGGTTCTGCATATCGTCGCTGGTCCGGCCCAGGTCGTCCACCTTGGCCTGAAGCTGGGCGTTGACCGTTTGCAGCTCCTCGTTGAGCGACTGCATTTCCTCCTTGGAGGTTTCCAGCTCCTCGTTGGCGCTCTGGAGTTCCTCGTTGGTGGATTGCAGCTCTTCGTTGGTGGACTTGAGTTCCTCGTTGGACGTTTCCAGCTCCTCCACCGTGCTCTGCAAGGTCTCCTTTACGTACTGGAGTTCGCGCTCCAGGTTCAGGATTCGGCCCGGCGGAGGCTTGGCGGACCGGGCGGCTGCTTTGCGGGCGGGCAGCCGCTTCTCTCCGGCCGGTTCGGTCTGGAAGGCCACCAGCAGCAGTCCGCGGATGGACTCTGGTACCCGCAGCTTCGTCACCGCGAGCCGGATGGCAATCGAATCCCCGTTGGTCTTCACGCGCACGCCGTCATGCACGACCGGCGTGTCCTGGCCGGCGGCCCGGCGCAACGCCGCGGCGAGGTCAATCCGCAGACCCTCACGCGCCATGTCCAGGACGTTCAAGCGCGGCTGCCCGGTCGCCGGTTCCAGATAATCCCCGGTGCGCCCGTGGACGTAGAGGATGTCACCCCGGTCGTTGACGATGACACAGGCCGGGGCATAGCGATTCAACAGGGCCTTTTCGAGCAGGACCGAGAGCTGCAGCTTTTCGGTGCGGCCCGTGGTCTCACTGCCTCCGAGGGGACTCGCCTCTGGCCGGGGCAAGACCGCCGCGAACTGCTCCGGCGGCGTAGAGGCTCCGACCGCCTCTTTGCGCGAGAAAATCTTCCATTTCTTGTCCAGCGTGGCGTAGTGGTCTCTCATACCGCTGACGCTCTCCGACGTGCCGAGGAAGAGAACGCCCCCGGGCTTGAGGGCGTAATGGAAGAGCGAGAGCACCCGCTCCTGGGCCTCGGGTTGCAAGTAGATGAGCAGGTTGCGGCAAACCAGCAAGTCAATCTTGGTGAAGGGAGGGTCCTTCAGAACATTCTGCGCGGCGAAGATAACCATCTCCCGAATGTCCTTCTTGATGCGGTAGCCCTCCTCCTCTTTGACAAAGAAGCGCGCCAGCCTGTGGGGACGCACATCCCGGGCAATGCCTTCCGGGTACAGGCCGCCGCGGGCGGCCTCGACGGCTTTGTGGTCCAGGTCCGTCGCGAAAACCTGCACGGTGACCTGCTGCTTCGCGCGATCCATCTGCTCCCGCAACACCATGGCCAGGGAGTAAGCCTCCTCGCCGGTGGAACAGCCCGGCGCCCACACCCGCACGGGAACGCCATCCGGGCGCGAAGCCAGGAGGCCGGGCAGGGCGGCCTTGGCGAGCGCCTCGAACGCCCCCGGGTCGCGGAAGAAACTAGTCACCCCGATAAGCAACTCGCGAAAGAGCAGGTCCAGTTCATGCGGATTCTCGTGCAGGAAGCGCAGGTATTGCTGCGGGCCTTTGAGCTGGTGCACGTTGATGCGCCGCTCAATGCGCCGGCGAATCGTGTTGGCCTTGTAAGCGGAGAAGTCATGTCCGGTCCGGGCGCGCAGCAGCAAATTGATCTTTTGCATCGGCTCGGGAAGCCGTCCTTCGTCCAGCGCCTCCGCTGCCGCCGATACAAGGTACGGCCCTTGCGCGTAGGCCCCCAATTGCGCCGGGATTTGCTCCGTCGGCAGCACGTAATCCACCAGGCCGGTGGCAATGGCGCTGCTCGGCATGCCGGAATACTTGGCCGACTCCGGCGCCTGGGCCATCGTCATCCCGGCGGCGCCTTTGATCGCCTTGAGCCCCAGCGTGCCGTCGGTGCCGGTGCCGGAGAGGACAATCCCAATGGCCTTCTCTTTCTGGTCCTCGGCCAGCGAGCGGAAGAAGTAGTCAATGGGCAGCCGCAACGTCCCGGGTTCTTCCGGCTCCATCAGGTGCAGCGCGCCGTTGAGGATCGCCAGGTAACCCTCGGGGGGCGACATGTAGATGCAGCCTGGCTCGACCGCGACGCCATCCGCTGCCACCCGCACGCGCATCCGCGTGCACTTGCGCAGCAACTCGGGCAGCAGACTGGTGTGGCCAGGATGCTGATGGGTCACCACCACAAACCCCATGCCGCAGCCGGGCGCCACATGGCCGAAGAACTTCTCCAGCGCCTCGAGGCCGCCCGCAGAAGCGCCGATACCCACCACCGGAAAAGGCCGCGGTGCGGACGTCGGCCGCTTGACCGCGCCGGCAGCGATGGGAGATTTCACAGGCGGTCTCGTGCTGGGTCTCTTGGCACGGTCGGTCCGGGAACCCTTGGATGCTGTTTTCTTCGTCGCCATAGCCACCGTTCAAGCCAGTGACTTCCTATCGGAATACCCCTTATTACGCCAGAAAGGACGAAGCTGCAAGGCATTTCGCTCTGCGGGCCGCAGGTAGGGCGTGCTCTCCGAGCGCGCCGGCGTGTGGCAGCCGACGGTTCGCAAGCCGGTCCTGCTGTCCGCAAGCGGATTGCCCTTCGCGGCGCGTTGGGGACAACGCGCCCCACCTTACGACGGCCAGGTAGGGCGTGCTCTCCGAGCGCGCCGGTATGCCGGGCGGCTGCCTCTTTCCGCTTGCGTCGAAGGAGGAGGTTTGCGGAGTATGCGCCATGGATCATCCCAAACGCGCTCGCCTCCCTCACGACGTGCCGCAATGGGTTCCCGAGGGCAGCTTCTTCTTCATCACCATTAAGTGTCAGCCGTCCGCTCACAATCACCTTTGCCGCACGGGAATTGGTGAGGCGCTGTTCGCTGCTGCTGCCTATTATCACACCCACTTGCTCTGGCATTGCCGGTTGATGCTGCTCATGCCGGATCATCTGCATGGAATCATCGCTTTCCCAAGCGAGCCGGGCATGAAGGCCACCGTCTCGAATTGGAAAAGGTACCTCGCGCGATCTCACGGCATCAACTGGCAGCGGGACTTCTTTGACCACCGCCTGCGCGATCATCACGAAGAAGGCGCGAAAACCGATTACATCCTCAAGAACCCGGTTCGGAAGCCTCTGTGCGAGCGCGCCGAGGAATGGCCTTGGGTCTATCATCCGACGGACCGCTTGCCGCCCCAACTCGGAGGGTAGCACCCGGTGCCCACCCCGCATTGGCAATGGATTCGACTGCACCCGGCGCGCACGGAGTGGCGCGCCCTAGTGTGCCTGAGAAGGCAGGAAGGCGGAGCGGTGGAAGTCCGCTCCTGTGCGGTGAAGAATCGTGCGGTATCGAACCGTAACTGCGTCGCAGCAATGCGGGGTGGAGAGCAACGGAACG
>Ga0326728_10011560_pt1 | contig 20064 bp, 17 predicted proteins | sample MB3enrmetagenome_FD_207602 | JGI IMG/M metagenome (GOLD analysis project Ga0326728, IMG submission 207602) | Lab enriched peat soil microbial communities from McLean, Ithaca, NY, United States - MB31MN | ecosystem: Environmental > Terrestrial > Soil > Wetlands > Peat | place: USA: New York... | reverse complement strand
CACGTCAGCCACCGCGGGTCCCTTGATCCGGTAAAAAATGTCGTGGAGGGGCGGCGTGCCTTCCAGTCCTTTGAGCAGGTCCTGACCTCTGGCCACGCGCCGGGGATCCAGGACGTCGTGTGCCGGGGTGTCCCAATATGACTGGACCGGGTTGATGCCGCCGACAAATGCCACTACCCCGCCGGCGCTGTCGTCCATCACATACGTTTTTTGGTGATGGCAACCCAGGAGCGCGGGAAAATCCAGGTACACCGGCTCGAAGTGTCCATGCGGCGAGCGATACCACTGGTGGTAACCCTTCGCCTTATCCCAGCGGGCCTGAATGCTTCCGGGGCCGTCGTTAACTCCGGAAATCGTGGCCGGGGCGGGGTCGGGGATGGTGTCCGCCGTCTTAGTTGCGGGCTCCCACACCACCATGCGCACGTCGATGCTGTTTTTGCGGCAGGAGCGGAGAATGTCGAAAAAGGTTTCGCCCGTTTCGGGCGCCAGGAGGAAATCCGGCGCACCGAAAGAGATGGTCAGGTAGATGAACTTCCGGGCGCGGCGAAAGGCGGTGGCAATGTCGCGGTATGCCGCCTGCCCGTCAATGAAAATCTCAACCTCGTTGCCCGATCGCGGCGGATAAGAACCCTGCTGCGACCAAAGCGTGGAAGCCGGCAAGTTTGGATGGGCGGCAAAGAAGGAGGAGAGCGTACTCCACATCTGGTGAAAATCGATGCGCACAGGGTTACCCTCCGGCGACAATTTGCACCCGCATCTTCCTGGGGTCAGCAGCTTACACCTGATATGTACCCGGAGCAACACCCAACGCAGAAACGCAGAATCGCTGAACAGGGCGAGAGAACACCTTGCCAGGGTGGGACGTTGGTTTGCTCCCCGGGGCTGAAGCCCATTTTCTCAGGGCGCACATGCCGCCGGGCTGAAGCCCGGCGCTTCCACCGGAACTACCCCACCCCTTCGGCTGCGCTCAGAGCAGGCTTTCGCCAAAATCGGGCGAAAGGGTGAGTCCCCCAGGCTTTGAGGTCACATTTTGTGACCTCAAAGACATGAACTCCTCAGCGGTCGCCCGTCTGCAGGACAGCCGACCGGTCGTGCTCTTCATTTAATGGCCATCGGATTGATCGGCGAACCCACGGCTTTCGTAATGGGTAGCGGGGGCGCGGTAAAGAAAAACTGGTACACGCCATCCGCCGCGCAGTCGTCGGCGAGTTCCTGCAAATAAAACATCTCACCCATGCTTATGCCGATTTTCGGAATTACCACCCAATGCCAAGGCGACTCCACGTCGACGGTTTCGGGAGGACGGACTTCGCATCCCCAGGTGTCCGTACAAATCGCGGCAATTTGCTTGTTATAAATCCATTCGCAGGTTTCAAAAGCCAAGCCGGGGGCTTCTCCGCCGGCATATCCGCCCCATGCTCCCGTCTTCAGCCGTTGTTCCATCTGGCCGGTGCGCACAATGACAAAGTCTCCGCGCCGGATCTCAATTTTTTGAGCGGCCGCCGTGGCGTCCAAGTCTGCCATGGTTATCGCCGTGCCGTCCTCCAGGTATTCCTGGCCGAGATGGCGAGCCACGTCGAGCAGCACCCCGCGCCCGGCCATCTTCGCTTTGACTTTTTCAATCCCATTGCGCTGCGCGCCGTCGCTGTCCACCAGGCGGGCGTCGTATCCGTTCCACATTTTTCCCCGATAGAAGATGTGGCTCAGTCCATCCCATTGGGTACCGCACTGCAGCGGCATGGAAACCATGTCATCGGAATACCGAATCGGCCCCCCCTCCCCCTCGGGGATATCCTCGCCACTTCGCCGGCCAGACATCGCATCCGTACCCGTGATGAGCATGATGTGAATGGGATTGAATCGATTTCCCCATAGTCCCCGCTGCGGGCCGTTGCGGTCGAAGTTCAGCGCCAGCGAAAACAGTTTTCCGCGCTGAATTAGCCGGGACGCATCTACGATATCTTTCGGCGCAACGAAGTTCAGCGTGCCAATCTCATCGTCTGGCCCCCATTTTCCCCAGTTGCTGAATCGTTCGGCAGCACCGCTGACATCCTTAAACGTGAGCTTTTTCTCGTTGTACCTGCGTGGCATCTCTCTCTCCTGCGTCTGGCGGCGACGCATTGCAAGGGCCTATGACTCTGAAACCCAACCACCCTCGCGAACTAGAGCTGGTTTCAAAAATGGGAGCATGCCGACCTGGGCGTCGACCCTCAGCGGCTAAAGCCGCATAAATGGCCGTTTTCAGCGGCACGGCTAAAGCCGTGCCCTTCCGAAAGACATTTTTGAAACCAGTTCTACTTCTTTGGCGACAGCCCGTCCCATACCTCCACCTGTTCAGGCTTGAGTTCCATGCCGGAGCAGCGCGCCGCAAAATCAAGCAGGCTCGCGATATCTGTCTGCTGATAGTTCCCACCCTGCAGCGAAGACTGTCCCAAGTGCGCCTGCAGTACCTCGCGGCTGGCTGCGGCCACCGGCATGGCCACGTCCAGTTTACGGGCCAACGCCAACCCCAAGTCCATGTCCTTGCGCAACAGGAAAGGGGTGAAGGTCGGCGAGTAATCAAGGTTGACGTAAGCCGGGCTCTTGTAGCGAGTAAAGATCGAGCCGACGACGCTGCTATTGATGAAATCCAGAAATGCGGAGCGCGGCAGACCCGCCTTCTCCGCCAGTACGACAATTTCGGCCAGGTTTTGCGCCACTACGCCCAACATCACGTTGTGGCAAATTTTGGCGATGCGGGCCAACTCGCCTTCGCCCACGTAGCTGACGCCGGCCGGAGCGAAGATGTCGATGTACGAGCTGGCCTGCTCAAAGGCGCGGCTGGAGCCGGAGGCAACCACGCTGAGCTTGCCCGCCTTGACCACCTTAGGATTACCGCTGACCGGCGCCGCCAGAAACTCCACGCCCTTGGCCGCCAGCTTTTCCCTAACCTCGGCCGAGGCTTCCAGGGAGACCGAGGAGCAGTCGACGACAATCTTCGGCAGTCGGCCGGAACTCGCGAGTCCGTGTGCGCCGAACAGTACCTCCTTCAGGTCGTCCGAGGCCGATACCATAACAAAAACGATATCGCAGTTCGCCAACTGCACCAGCGTATCGACGACCTTGGCCCCCACCGCGGCCAGCGGTTCGGCTTTAGCTTTGGTCCGGTTATATACGGTCAGATTGCACCCGGCCTTAGCGAGCCGTTCGGCCATGGCAAATCCCATGCGCCCGGCCCCGATCCAGCCAAGAGCGCGCTTATTGGTTGTTTCCATCGAAGTGTGTCACTCTCCTTACAAGAATACTTTTCCTCCCGCAAGCTGCCCATCTGCGATTTGACGAACTCAGCGCCGGCTGGTTCATGTTTGCTGCACGCTTCTTCGTGAACGTTAGTTTGCGTTCTTCGCGCCGCGGCCGGCAGCGTTCAATGCACTCCACACCCTTTCGGGCGTAAGCGGCAAATCCTTAATCACCACGCCCACCGCGTCATAGACGGCGTCCGCTATGGCGGGAGCCACGGCAATCACGGGCCCCTCCCCGATGCCTTTAGCTCCATAAGGTCCAGGGCCGTCGCGGTTCTCCACCAAATGCGTCTCTATGATGGGAATATCCATGGCGGTCGGAATCCGATAATCCAGCGGGCCGGCGTTCAACAGCTTGCCGCTCTCGTCGTAAACCAGCTCTTCCATCAGGGTGTGGCCCAATCCCATGATCAAGCTGCCCTCTTCCTGGGCTTCGGCCTGCAAGGGGTTAATTGCCAGGCCCACTTCGCTCACGCTCACCAGTTTCTTCACTGCCACTTTTCCCGTGGCGCGATCCACCTCCACCTCGGCAGAGGTGAAGATGACCTCCCAGAAATCGGACAAGCCTCCCAGGGGATGGCGGGAATCCTTCTCGCCTTGAAACATTCCTCGGCCGGTAATTTCACCGTGCGACGTTCCTAAGTATTGCTTCAATAACTCCCCATAGGCAATGGGACCTTGACGTCCTTTGATCGTCGCGTTAACAAATTCCGCATCTGCTTCACGATCGATCACTCCCAACTCGCGGGCCATGGCGCGCAGTTGACTTAGCAGTTCTTCACATGCGGCCATCACCGCACGGCCCATGGTGACCGTGGACCGGCTCGCGGCGGTCGCGAAATCGAAGGGAGCGATGGCGGTATCTCCCATAATCACTTGGATCTGTGCGAAGGGGATTCTTAATATCTCGGCGGCAATCTGCGCAAAGACGGTCCGCGCGCCTTGTCCCATTTCCGTAGTTCCCACCGCGACCGTGGCGCCGCCATCCGCGTGAAGCTTCGCCACGGCGTTAGAGACCGATGCCGGGATAGGAGTTTTTACTCCGACGGCTACGCCGCGACCCACATTGCTTTTCTTGGGAGTGCCCCAGCCTACCATGGCCGCCGCCCGCTTGAGCCCTTCGCGCCAGTCTCCATCGGCGGGAGTGTCGCCCGGCACAAAAACCTCTCCTCGGGCGGGCAAATTGCGCAGCCGGATTTCCAGAGGATCTATCTTCAGTAGCCGGCTTGCGGCATTCATCTGCGATTCGATGGCCCACACCAACTGGGGCATGCCGAAACCTCGGCAGGCGGTACTCACCACGGTATGGGAATAAATCGCTCTGGCCACGATGCGCGCGTTGGGCGTGCGGTATAGCCCACAGCCCAGGAATCCGGCCTTCTGCGCAATGCGGGTAGAGGTATCCGCGTAGGCTCCCATCAGAAAATCGTCTTGGACATCCTGAAAAACGATTCTTCCTTCGCCATCGAAGCCGGTTTGCATTCTCACCGTTGCCGCCAGGCGCCGGACGGTAAAGAAACCATCGTCCAGCGAGGTGGATATCTTCACGGGCCTGCCGGTCCGCATTGCCAAATAGGCGGCGAGCGGTTCAAGTTTGGCATAGCCTCGGCTGCCAAACCCTCCGCCAATATCGGAAGCCATTACCCGCACCGCCGACAGTTCCAGGCCGAGACAAGCAGCGACCACGCGTTGCAGAATGAAGGGACTCTGAATGGGGCTCTTGATCGCCACGCCCTTATCCATCGGATACGCTATGCAGGAAAGAGGCTCTAAAGCGTGGTGATGGATCATGGGAAACGAATAGACCTCGTCAATAATCGCCGCGCATTCGTGTTTTGCCTTATCTATGTCTCCCCATTGGAATTCAAACTCGCCGCATACGTTGGAGTCGCAGATTTTCCCGTCATGTCTCTTGCCGCCGGGATGAACCAGGGGAGCGCCGGGCTTCAGCGCATCCGCCACCGTGCAAACGGCGGGCAGTTCCTCATACTCCACGTGTATTTGTGGAACCGCCGCCGCCGCCGTATCTTCATCGTTCGCCAGAACGATGGCTACCGGTTCACCGTGATACTTGGTTTCTTCCGAGGCCAGCAAGGGCTGATCGGCTATCACCGGCCCAAAACGTGGAACCGGCTGGGGCAACTCGGTTGCACTCAGGACCGCTGCCACTCCAGGCATCTTCTGCGCGCCCGCGAGGTCGATCCCGATGATTCTGGCGCGCGCCAATGGCGATCGCAGCAGTTTGCCGTGCAGCATCCCGGCCATATGGCTGTCGATGGTGTACTCCAGGGCCCCGGTCACTTTCTTGACCACATCGGCGCGCCGCATGCTCTTTCCGACGTATTCCACCTGGTCATCCCTTCCTGGCAACGGCGTCTACGGCCTGTAATTTCTTCGCGGCTGCGGTGATCGCTTGCACAATCCGCTGGTATCCGGTGCAGCGGCACAGATTGCCGGCCAGCGCTTCACGGATTTCGCGGTCCGTGGGATCGGGATTTTCCATGAGCAATGCTTTCGCCGACATAATCATGCCCGCCGTACAGTATCCGCACTGCACGGCGCCTTCTTCCATGAATGCCGTCTGAATAGGATCCAATTCGCCGTGTTGCGCCAGGCCTTCAATGGTCAGCACCGCGCAGCCGTCTACTTCCGGCGCCAGCACGATGCAGGAATTAACCGCCTTGCCATCGACGATTACCGTACAGGCGCCGCATTCCCCTTGTTCGCAGCTTATCTTGGTGCCGATTAATCCCAACTGCTCCCTTAGTACCTTAGCTAAAGTATGGGTACAGCTAACGTCTAGACTCGTGGTAACTCCGTTGAGCGTAAAGGTGATCGCAACTGATTCGGTTACCATTGCCCGCCCCGTGTTCCAATTCTGTTCAGTGAACGCCGTACGGCCTCAGCGGCCAGAACTTTTATAAGCGCCCGCCGATACTCCCGGGAAGCGCGCAGATCTGAAATTGGAGCTGAGGCCTCGACGGCGGACGCGAGCCCGCGTTCCCATACGGCACGATCCTGGACCCCTTGCCGCCAAATGTTTTCCGCTTCATAGGCACGAAAAGCCGTGGGACCGACGGCGCCAAGCGCCAGTCTTATTTCCGTCGTTGCGGAAGCAAACGCCGCCACTCCAACGATTGCCAGATCGGCGCCCTCCCGGCGTGCAAATCTCACATAGCACGAACTCGATGGCGCCGCGGGATAAGGAATAAAAATGCTCTCTACAATTTCCCCGGCGGCAAGGCAGGTCTGATTGGGCGATCTCACGAAAGCAGTAACCGGAACCAAACGGCGGCCCTTCCGCCCGGCGATGTTGACGCTTGCCTCGTAAAGCATGAGTGCGGGCACGGTGTCGGCCGCGGGAGAGGCATTGCACAGATTTCCCGCCATGGTTGCCCGGTTACGAATTTGCTTGGAGCCGATGAGGCTTGCTGCTTCCGCGATCGCCGGGAAACTGCGACGCAGGCGGGCGTGTTGCGCAATCTCGCTCAAAGTGGCCATCGCGCCGATCACAACCCCTGCTGGCTTTTCCTGGATGGCTCCGGTCAACCCGCGAATCTTGCGGAGCAGAAGTACCAGCTTGGGGGACTGGGATCCTGCCCTGATGTTGTTAATGAGGTCGGTGCCTCCCGCTAAAGGCGCCACGTCGCCAGCCGCACCGGAAAGCAAGGCGAATGCCTCCTCCAAAGTCGTCGGCGCTGCGTACTTAAACGTAACCACGAATCGTTCCTCCACCAATTGCAGCTAGAGAGACGTGGCGCGGCCATTTCCGTTACGGGCCACCTGGATTCCCAGCCTGGCATCGTCACGCAAAAGGGGTGTGTTGGGCAGTCTAAATATTGCTCAGTTCTTAAACATCGTCAAGCCGTTCTGCTCGCTTCTTAAATGGTGTCGTTATGTCGACTCAGGACACTTGTTTCTCAGTAAGAAAACAATTGTGTGTGCAGCGCAATACGTGGCATGCTTAGTGTCCGATTCCCGAGTTTTGAGCGCACCATTCCCAGCGGTTATGCGGCTCCTGAGGTTGATAGACCATGCGCACGGTTACCCTGGAAGATCACTTCTCGACTCCTGAGTGTATGAAAGCCACGCGATACCTGCAAGGCGATCCGCGGCCGAAGTCCGCCGAGGTCATATGCGGCAAGCTACTGGACATGGGAGAAGGCCGGATCGCCGATCTGGATGCCGCCGGCATCGACGTGCAGGTACTATCGTTGGTGAACAGCGGCATGGATATGTTGGAATCGGCCACCGCGACGGCGCTGGTGCGCGACGCCAACGACCAACTGGCGGCGGCCGTGCGCGCGCGTCCTGACCGCTTGGCCGGCTTCGCCGCCTTGGCCCTGCAAGATCCAACGGCGGCGGCCGCCGAGTTTGAGCGCTGCGTAGGTAAGCTGGGATTCAAAGGCGCGCTCGTGCATGGCACCACCAACGGCGTTTTCCTCGATCAGCCGCAGTTTACCCCGCTGTTTGCCACCGCGCAGGCGCTTGACGTTCCCATCTACCTGCATCCCACGCCGGCGCTGCCGCCGGTGCAGGAAGCCTACTTTGGCGGGCTGCCCGGCAACACCAGCTTTTTGCTTTCTCGGGCCGCTTGGGGATGGCACGCGGAACTCGGGATGCATTGCCTGCGCCTGATCGTTTCCGGGCTTTTTGACCGCTTTCCCAAACTCAAAATCATCATTGGACACATGGGAGAGAATCTGCCATTTTCCATTGCCCGCGCCGACTCGATTCTGGCGCGTGGTACCAGTCATCTCCAGCGCCGGCCGGCCGATTATTTTCAGGAAAACTTCTACCTCACCACCAGCGGATACTTCACCGTGCCGCCGCTTCTTTGCGCGCTGCAAGTCGTAGGGGCCGACCGCATCATGTTCTCGGTAGACTATCCCTTCAGCTCCAACGCTGAAGGCCGCGACTTCCTGAACTCGATGCCGGTCAGTCCTGAAGACCGGGAGAAGATCGCTCATCGCAACGCCGATAGGCTGCTGAAGCTCTGAGCTTTCCTGGCTTCCAGGCAGCCGTCCTCGGGCCCCAACGAAGGAAGGGAGCACAATGACAACTCCATCCACTGCCGTGGCCAGCGCCAACGTTCCCGCCGAATCCTTTGGCGCAGCCTTGAAACTTCATTACGCGACTTTTTTTAGCCTGATGGGCGGTTGGATCTTTGACGCTCTCGATGCCACGATCTACGCTTACGCCGTCCCGGGCATCATGGCCGGCATGCAGGTATCTCTGGCCAAAGCTTTCAGCGTGGTCTCGGTATTTTTCCTCTGCGCTGCCGTGGGTGGTGTGCTCATCGGTAGTCTTAGCGATAGGATCGGCCGCAAACCTACTGTCATGCTATCGATTGGCTTGTATGGGGTATTTAACTTTCTTTGCGGCACCGCGCACTCCATCCCCGAGCTCTATTTCTTCCGCGGTATGGTTGGCCTGTCGCTGGGGGGCTTATGGCCGGCAACCATGTCGCTGCTGTCGGAAATCTGGCCGGCCAAAACCAGGGGCACGGCGGTCGGCATTCTGCACTCCGGCTGGAGCATAGGCATGTTTTTGTCGGCCGCATTTGCTTATTACTTGATTCCGATCTATGGCTGGCGGGGAATGTTTTATGCCACCGTCGTGCCGGCCGCGCTTGCCTTCTTCGCGCTTGCCTTCTTTACCAAAGAATCCCCGGTGTGGCAGGAAAATAAGCGGCTCAAGAAGCAAGCTCCCGCGGACGTTCGCCATACGACGCCTCTGGTTAAACTTCTCAGTAAGAAGTATTTCAAGACGGCGATGCTCGGCCTGGGCGTATCTGCCTTTGGGCAATTTGGCTGGTGGGTACTGTTTACGTTCTTGCCTACCTATATGGACAGAACGCTGAAATTGGGCATAACCAAAGGTGCGGAATTCATGATCTGGACCAGCATCGGAGCCTTGGCTGGCTATTGCTCCTTCGGTTATTTGTCCGACCGTTATGGGCGCCGGATCGTGTTTGCCTGTTTCTGCATAGGCATGGCCCTGATGATTCCCGTATTCATTGTGGCTGTCACTCAGAGCGGTCTTGCTTACCTGCCTTTTGTCGCGCTGGTTCTCGGATACTCTACCGGCTACTATGGCGGTTATGGAGCCCTCTACGCGGAGATGTTCGCTACCGATATCCGGGCCACGGGAATTTCCTTTTGCCAGAATATGGGCCGGCTGGCGATCTTCGTAGGGCCGTTGCTGGTCCCATACTTGATTCCGCGCATCGGCTTTAAACTGTCCATCGGCGTCGCCTCATTATCTCTGGTCATCGCTGCGGGAATTGTGATGCTTTTACGGGAAACCAAGGGAATCGAAATTACGGCTCAGGATTAAGGTGCGAGGGGTAAATGCCTTCTTCTAATCGCGCGGATGCGTTCAGTACGGCTCCGCGTGGAGTCATCCCCGCCCGAGCAAGCTCAGACCGAGCACCCCGCAATACCCCTGCGTTACTCGCCAGTGTCGGACAACAATTCGTGAAATTTTGGCGCCCCGTTCGGCGGCCTCGTGGATTTCGGAGATGACGCCGTGGTCGAATTGTTTCTTAAGCTCCTCCGCAAGACGAGCCATTTCTCTTTCCTTTTGCAATTGGGTCAGCTTTATGTCATGTTGTCGCAGCAAACGATTCATAACGCAGGAGAGAGGAGCAATGATACAAGAACGGGACCTGATCGCGAAGGGAGCGGTTCTGACGCGAGTGGACAAGAACTTTCGTTGGCCGGGCGGCGAGCGCATCGCCATCTTTTTCAATGTTGCCTTCGAAGCCTGGAGCGACGGAAAGGGTCCGCACATCGGGCCGATGGGAAATCCGCTGCCGGCGGGTTGTTTCGACACCAACGCGCTGGCGTTCGGCAATTATGGGGCGATCTGCGGCATCTGGCGCCTGCTCGACAGCCTGGCGCGTCACAAGGTGAAGGCAGGCGTCATGGTGAGCGGCGTGCTGACCGAGCGGCATCCCGACGCGGTCAAGGCGGTCGCGGCCGCCGGCCACGACGTCATCGCGCATGCCTACGGACAGGAAATCATCCCGGCCGTGCTGTCCGAGGAGGCAGAGAAAGAGGAAATCGCCCGGGTGACGCGGCTGTTGACCGCTTGCACCGGACGCGCTCCCACGGGCTGGATGAGCCCGCGTGCCACGCCGAGCTTCGTGACCTACCGCTTGCTCGCCGAGGCTGGCTATCAGTGGCACGCCGATGCGATGGACGCGGACCTGCCCTACCTCCAGGACTTCTCAGGAAAGAGCATCCTGGCGATGCCCTTCACCCTTGACGTGAACGACATGCCGCTGTACATGCGCTATGGCAATGCGCCGCGCCAGTACGTGGAGATGTTCGAGCGCACGCTCACGCGTATCGTAGAGCGCGAGACGGGCGCCATTCAGCTCGACGCCACCGCGCATGCCCACGTCTTCGGTCGGCCGCTCGGGACCTGGGCCTACGAAGAAGCCATTCAGATCGCCAAGCGCACGCGTGGGGTCTGGATCGGCACGCGTGCCGAAGCCGCCAAGCACATACGCGAATATCTGACGAAGCAATGCTGACCGTGCCGGACCTGTCGGAAAGCCGGAGCCGTATCATTGCACGCCGCCTCTGGGGAGACTGAGTGCATGCCGGCCGCGCGGTCGTCTGCATCGCCAACATGCGACTGGATAGCAACGTTCTGTTCCTCACCATAATGGCCAAGCGGATGCCGTTCGTCGGGCGGGGATGAGCACGCTGACTGGGCGTTGACCTATGGATAGGGGCTGAATTCGGCGGCTGGCGCGCTCGCCGGCACTTTCAAAACCTCCGTGGGAGGACGAGATATGGATGTGGATCAACGGGATACCCAGCAGGAAGCTGTCGCTGCACCAGCACATGAAAAGAAAGCGAAATCGCCTATTTGGGCGGACCTCGGATTTCAGGTGCTGGCCAGTATGGCGCTGGGCATCGTGATCGGCCTCGTCCGGCCCCATTTCGCTGTCTCTTTCAAGATACTGGGTGACATTTTCATTAACTTGATCAAGGCCGCAGTGGGGCCGATTGTCTTTCTGACGGTAACTTCCGGCATCGTCGGTGCCGGCGATGGCAAAAGCGTAGGCAAGATCGGTCTGGTCGGCCTCATATATTTCGAAATCGTGTCGACCATTGCACTGATCTTCGGATTAGTTTCCGCGAACATATCCCGGGTCGGTCTTGGCGTCGGCCAAATAGCGGCGAGTTCCAGTGCCGTCAACAGCGCCGCAGTTGCGGCGGGGCAAACCACGCAAGCTCACATCGGCTTCACTCGTTTCGTCATGCGAATGGTTCCCGACAGCTTTGTCGGCGCCTTCACCGGCGGCGAACTGCTGCAGGTACTGGTACTGGCGTTGATCTTCGGCTTCGGCTTGCTTCGCCTCGGCCCGCAGAAGCGTGCGGCGTGCCAAAGCGCACTGCAGACCATTATGAGCGCCTTCTTCGCATTCATCAATATTGTCATACGGATGGCGCCGTTGGGCATTTTTGGGGCCATGGCCTATGCGATCGGTGCGAGCGGCTCCGCGATGGTCGTCTCGTTGGCCTACATGACGGTGGTGTTCTGGGTGACAGTCGTGCTATTCGTGGTTGTAGTGCTGGGGGCCGTCAGTCTGCTTTTCCATTTCAACCTCTTCGACCTGCTCAGGTTCGTCAAGGACGAGCTGGTGATCGTCCTGGGCACCGCATCCTCCGAGCCTGTGCTGCCGCGCCTGCTGGAAAAGCTGCCTCTCTATGGGGCATCGAAGCGGGTGGTCGGACTGATGTTGCCGGCCGGGTACTCGTTCAATCTCGACGGCGCCGCGATCCAACTGCCCTTCCTCCTCATCTTCATGGCGAACCTCTATCACACACCGCTGTCGTGGGGGCAGCAGCTCGGCGTCCTGGCGCTCATGATGATCACCACGAAAGGGATGGCGGCGGTGGCGGGCGGCCCCTTCGTGGTCCTGGCCGCGGTGGTCACGGCGACGCACATTGTTCCGGTCGAGGGACTGGCCATTGTATTCGGCATTTGGCGTTTCACGTCGATGGCCAGTTCTACCTGCAATGTTATTGGCAACGTGGTGGCTACCGTCGCGGTCGCGAAGTTCTGCGGCGAATTCGACGCCTCACGCAGGACCGATACGATAGTGCCGCAGAAAGCCATTTGAGCCCGATTCCTAGAGAAACGCTCAAATGCATACGTTCCACTAATGGCCCTCCGCGCATCGCAACACCCAACGCAGAGGCGCAGAATCGCTGAACAGGGCAAGAGAACACCTGACACAGAGACACAGAGGACACAGAGGGAATCAGGAACGGCGGCGGCGGAAACGCAGATCCCCCCTCGGCTTGCGCTCTGACAATTACCCACAAATACACAAAGCTGCGCGCAGGTTCCCGGGTGGAAGCACCAGGGTTTAGTGCGCTAGGCTTTAGGTGGAAGCACCGGTCCCGCCAAGCGGGACCGGTGACAAAAGGTTCGCTCGACGCGGGCCTTCAGGCCCGGTGTATGCTGTTCCAAGTGATTGGGAGGCGTCCCATGCAGCCGGCTTCCCAAGAAGTTCGAACCTTTTTCGTGAGCTCCGTGACCTGGGGACGACGTTCCATCTTTCATGCCGAGCCCCTCGCCCGACTATTTCTTGACACCCTGTCATCGAAGTTTGACTCACTGGCCACCGCTCTCGAAAAAAACCGTCCAAATCGACCAACCGTACACAGAGCGAAAAGCTCTGGGTTCTGGCTTGGCTGAATGCTGAATGCTGAGTGCTAAGTGCTGGCCACCGGCCACTGGCCACTTCTAAAAGAAGTGCGTCACGCCTTCCTGCATGACGACTACGCGATTCTGAATGCCGTGGCGGCGGGACTCTTCGGCGAGCAAGCGCAACGGTTCGTCCATCGGCTCATGGGAGAGGCGAAAGCTGCCGTAGTGCATGGGCGTCATCCAGCGGGCTTGCAGGTCCAGGAAGGCCTGAACCGCGTCGGCGGGACTGGTGTGGACATTGCGAAAGGAAGGCGGATTGTAAGCCCCAATCGGCAAGAGGGCGAGTTCCGGTTCGAGTTTGCGTCCAATCTCGCGAAACCCGCCGAAATACGCGGTATCGCCGGCGTGATAAATGGTCTGGCGGCCGGCGCGCAAGACGTATCCGCCAAACCCGCGATGATGGTCCTTCAGCACGCGCGCGCCCCAGTGCCGCGAGGGCGTATGGACCACCGTCAACCCTGCCCGGCGCAGTTGTTCCCACCACTCCAGTTCGACCACCTCGGCAAAGCCGAGGTCCGATACCAGATCGGCGACGTCGGTGGGCACCACAATTACTGGCGGCTTGCCCCCTTTGCGCCGTGTAGCCCGGCAAACGGCCCGCAGCGACGCCCGATGTAAATGGTCGAAATGGGCGTGGGTAACCAAAACCACATCGATCGCCGGCAGGTCTTTGATCCGCAACCCCGGCCGGCGCTGCCGCTTGAGCAGAAACAGCCAGCTCGCGAAATTCGGGTCGATGATGACGTTCTTCCCGCCCAGTTGGACAAAGAAACTGGAATGCCCAATAAAGGTAAGGGCCATTTCACCCGGCCGCGCCAGCACCGGCTTCCGGGTCTGCCCGCTCACGGGCGTCACGACCGAGCGCCGCACCAGCTTGCTGAACTGGCGCGCACGGCGTCGTAGGGCGGAATCTAGGATTGGCACCACTGCACCATTAGACGCCAAGCTGACCCGGCACGATGCAGAGAGCCTGGAACTTTGCTTGACCACGGATACGATGCGCGTGTGTAATCATTTTTAGCCGCGGATTTACGCAGGCTTGCTTAATTATCCCCAGGCGGAGCGGTTTTTGGATACGCCTGGGACAGCCCATATCGGCGGCCAAGAATCATTTCAGTGGAACGGGGGAAGCGATGCAAGTGGCGTTTCTCGGCCTCGGCATCATGGGGCAGCGCATGGCGGCCAACCTCATCAAGGCAGGCCACGAAGTCACGGTATGGAACCGCACCCCACGGCAGGTGGAAGGTGCGCGCCAGGCAGCGACGCCGGCGGAAGCCGCACAGGGAGCCGAGGTGGTCTGGATCTGCGTTTCCGACACCGAGGCGGTCGAACGGGTGCTGTTTGGACCCGACGGGGTGGAATCGTCGCTCACCAGCGGAATGGTAGTCGTGGATTCCAGCACCATCTCTCCTTCGGCAACCGTGCGGTTCGCCGAGCGCGTGCGCGCCAAGGGCGCCGATTATGCCGACGCGCCGGTAACCGGCTCCAAAGCGGCGGCGGCCGACGGCACCTTGACCTTTATGGTCGGCGCCAGCGAGGCATTGATCGCGCACCTGCGACCACTCTTCAACGCCATGGGCAAGACGGTGGTTCGCATGGGCGATACCGGCAAAGGCCAGGCGGCCAAACTCGCCATCAATCTGCAAGTCGCCCTCATTTATGAGGGCTTTGCCGAAGGCTTAACCCTGGCCACCAAACTGGGAGTGTCTCCCGAGCGCCTGATTGAGCTGGTTCAGGGGAGCATGGTTCGCTCTGGAGTGGTCGACTACAAGGCCCCCTTCGTGCTGCGGCAGGATTTCACTCCCAATTTTCCTTTGCGCCTGATGCGCAAAGATATCGGCCTCATGCTCGAGGCCGCCAAAGAGGCGCGCGTCAAACTGCCGGCGCTGGAAACCGTGCAGGAGATCTACGAGATCGCCGACGAGGAAGGCCTCTCCGACCTGGACTACGCCGCGACTCTCGAACTGCTGGAGAAGTGGGCCGGCATAGCGGTCAAGGCGGCGGGTTAACCCAACACCCAACACAGAGCCGCAGAGACGCAGAGTATGACGAGAGAACGGTTCCAAACTGGTTCTTTCTGCGGTTCTGCGCTTCTGCGTTGGGTGTTGTCTTCCGTCTTCTGAATTCCCTCTTCCGTCCTCTGTGTCTCTGTGTCTCTGTGTCTCTGTGGTAGGTGTTGTCTTCTAGTAACTATCCTCCACCGATTTCTCTTCCACCCGACGCGCCAATTCAGCTACTCTGCTTTTCCAAGTGAAGGTGGCAGCACGAGTAGCGTTGCTGGGTTTGTTCCTGTTGCCTTGGCATGCCGCGGCTGCCCAAGGGCCTGCGCTGCAGTCCACCCGCGTCGCCGCCATCCAGGTTGCCTGGCAGCCGTCCCGCATCGTGAATGGTTCGCTCCTGGTTTTTCAGGTACGGTCTGCCACTGAATTCAAGTCGCTCACGGGAAGATGGCTGGGGCGCGACGTTCTCTTCTACCGCAGCCAATCAGATCGGTTCTGGTACGGCTTGGGCGGTGTCGACGTAACCACTCCTGCCGGCACCTATACGCTTCACCTGGAAGCGGTGGAGAGGAATGGCACGATAGTTCAACTGCAACGCCTGCTCCGCGTCAACCCAGGCAACTATCCCCGGACTACTCTGCGTGTCGCCGCCCAGTTTGTTACCCCGCCCCCTGCCGCCCTGGAACGCATTGCCGCCGAAAAAGCCCTCAAACAGCGGGTATTCAGCCAGATCAGCCTGATGCCCCAGTGGTCGGGCGCATTCCTGGTTCCGGTCCAGGCCGCAATTTCAAACCCCTTTGGCGCCAGCCGGGTGTTCAACGGAAAACTTCAGAGCATTCATCGCGGGACCGATTACCGGGCGCCGCAAGGAACTGAGGTCAGTGCGGCCAACTCCGGCCACGTGGTGCTTGCCCGGGAGATGTATTACGAAGGCAATTGCGTGGTGATCGACCATGGGCAAGGCCTGTTCACCGCCTATCTTCACCTTTCGCGGATCCTGGTTGAGGAAGGCCAGGCGGTCCGCCGCGGCCAGTTGCTCGGCCTGACGGGCGCCACCGGGCGCGTCACCGGCCCGCACCTGCATCTCTCCGTCATCTGGAACGGAGTGTCGGTCGATCCCGCCAATTTGTTCCAGGTCGAAATCCCGTCCCCGCTGTTGGCGACTGCCACAGGCAAATGAAGGCCCTTCACCACAGAGGACGCAAAGGACGCAGAGGAACCCCTACCTTTTAAAGCAAAAACAGAGTTGATGTACCCCAGCGGTCGTTGATAGGTGGAAGCGCCGTCCCGCCAAGCGGGACCGGCCAATAGCGTGAAGAAAATCGGGCCTTTAGGCCCGGTATTCTAGGCACCAGGGCTAAAGCCCCGAACATGACACGACTTCTTCACCGAGCTGAAGCCCGGTGCTTCCACCGGGATACAGCAACTATGGTTCTGCTCTAGTCTTTTATATTTCTCTATATTTCTCTTCTTTCCTCTGGGTTCCTCCGCGTCCCCTGCGTCCTCTGCGGTGAAGGGGTGTTTTCAGGCGGCAGCGAAGACGATCTTCCCATTGCTTTCGGCGGTTTGGGCCCGGCCCAGGGCGACCAGATGCAACAGATGGGCGATTACCTCCCCGATGGCAAAGCCGATTTCGTGGCCGTTCAGTTTGCCGAACAGAATTGGGAGAAAGGCCGCGGCGGTGCGCGGGGTTCCGGTGAGTTCCTTCACGATATTGGCCAGCCGCTCATCATGATGATGCTCGATGGCTTGGATGCGGGCCTGCAGCCCCACAAAGGGGATTTCGTGCGAAGGCAAAACCATCGCGTCCGCACAGGTTTGTGCGACTCGCCGGTTGCTGCAAAGGAAGCGTCCCAGCGGGTCCTGGTCGGCCCGGACGCCAAAGACACTGACGTTGGGGGTTATCCGGGGCAAGATCTGATCCCCGGAGAGCAGCAGATTTCGTTCTGGGGAATAGAGCAGGGCTTGTTCCGGCGAATGTCCCTGCACCACCAGCACTCGCCAATCGCAGCCTCCAACGCGCAGGAGGTCCGCTTCCTCAAGCGGGTGCCACTCCGCGGGTGGCAACTCAAAATGCCGGCGATGGCGTCCCCATTGCGAATTAACCTCGGTGGCTGCTGCCTTCGGAAGTCCGTGCCTCTGCCAGAAAGAGAGGCGGTCGCCGGTCTCCTGCACCCAACGTGTCCCCATCAATCGCTGTGCGCGTTCATATTCGCCGCGCGTCATGGTCGGGACGATGCCCCAGCGCTCACAAATCCACCGGCAATTGCCGACATGATCGGGATGGTGGTGCGTTACGATCAGCCGGGTAATCGGCCGGCCCTCCAGGACCCTGGACCAGCCGGCTTCGATCTGCTGTTTTACTTCCGGAAGGGGAAACCCGCAGTCGACCATGGTCCAGCCATCGCTATCCCGCAGCAGCCACAAATTTATGCTGCGCAGCCGAAAGGGCAGCGCGGTCGAAAGCCAGTAAATCCCCGGCAAGACCTCTAGGGGTTCTCCGAACTTCGGCGGTACGGCCGGCGGAAACTGCGGGAACTGTGAGTTCTGGGCCATCCAAGATCACCAATTTTCCTGCCACTCCTTATTGTCCCACCAGTTGTGAAGGTGTGAAAAATACAAAACCTCTTCTACTTCCAAGCCACAAGCAACAAGCAACAAGCCACAGGCTACAAGCCAGGAACTCCGGGCTTGTCGCTTGTTGCTTGTGGCTTGTTGCTCTTGGTGTTTCTTATCGTGTGGCATAATGCGGGCCGTCTATTCACCGCGGAGTACGCCGAGGACGCGGAGGGAATCTATATCCAAGCAACAAGCCACAAGCCGCAGGCTACAAGCCAGGAACCCCGGGCTTGTCGCTTGTTGCTTGTGGCTTGTTGCTTTGGGTGAGAGGTCTTTTCTTGTCTTGTGGCATAATGAGGGCCACCCAGTTACTTACTGGTTACTTGCTGGCCACGAGGGACTCGGGTTATGCTCCACCCCACTTTTTTTCGTGTACACAAGTCGATCGGTAAATGCACGAACTTCCCAGGATGCAAGGAAGCCGGGATGGTTCGTGAATGGGGCTGCGCCAAGTTGGACCGGGGCGATTCTTGAAGAGGGAGAATCCTATGGAAACCGAGAAGCCAGCCCGTGCTGGCCAGCTTACTTTCAGAATTGTCGGGCACGCCATTGACTCCTCGCCGATAACGCGTCCTCTGGTGGGGGTGATTGTCATTGCGGCGCTGGCGTCCTTGTTCGATGCGGGCGATGCCTACCTGTATGGGTTCGCCATACCGGGCATCGCCAAGGAGTTTGGCGCCAAGCCAGCCCAGTTGGGATTGATTGGCTCCTTTACTTTGCTCGGCATGTGTCTGGGCTCGTTCATGTGGGGATGGCTCGCCGACAAGGTAGGCCGTAAACCCGCGTTTACCTTGACCCTGCTGATGTTCTCTGTTCTCTGCGGGGTGTGCGGTCTGGCTCCCTCGTTGGGCTTCCTCTACGGCGCGCGCTTCTGCATGGGGTTAGGAATCGGCGGGTCGATCCCGGTTGATGCCTCCATCCTGGCCGAGTTTGCTCCGGCGCGCATCCGCGGCTATTCCGGAGGAGCCTTGCCGATCGCCTGGCCGGTCGCCACCTTCATCGCTTCTGCCACCGCCCTGGCGGTGCTTCCGCGATGGGGCTGGCGGGGACTGTTTTTTGTGGGGGTGATACCGGCGTTGCTGGTCTTCTGGATTCGCCGTAACGTGCCGGAATCTCCGCGCTGGCTGGCCAATCGCGGCCGTTTTGACGAGGCTCGGAAAGCGCTGCATTACCTGCACATCAACGACGACGCGATTGAACTCTCGCGCGTTGCGGTGCAGCACGAGAAGCCGCTGCCTATGCTTCCCCCGGCGGTTTTCCGCGACCTGTTCACGCCCGAGATGCGCCGCCGCACCATTCACACCTGGATGCTCTGGGTGCTGCCGCTCATGGCTTCCTGGGGCATGAATTTCTGGATTCCCCAGATCTTTATCAAGTTACACGGGCTGCCGGTGCAGGCGGCCGTGAAGAACATGTTTTACATCTCCTTCTTTTCCATTGCCGGACGCTTCCTCGTGTACTTCCTGAGCGAGAAGGTTGGCCGCAAGTTTTTCATCGCCCTGGGCTTCTCCATGGCCGGCGTTTTGCTCTTCTTCCTCATCGGGAAGCAAACGGCGGGGACCTTCTTCGTGATCGCCGCTTGCTACCAGTTCTTCATGGAGATGGGCCTGTGCGGCAGCACGATCTATGTGCCTGAGGTTTACCCGCTGCACATACGCGTGCTGGGGGCGTCGACCGCCATGGGCCTGGGCCGCATCGGCGGGGCTATCGGCAGTTACGTGATCGGCGCCTGCATCGGCGCAGGCGCGATGACCACGTGCTGGTTGATCCTGGGTGGAGGTTCGCTGATCGCCGGCCTGGCTACCATCTGGTTGGGTATCGAACCCAAGGGCCAGAACCTGGAACAGCTCAACAAAGAGGGAACCGAAGGCGCAGCCAAGATTCACCGCGAGGAAGCGGCATCGGTGGCCGCCAACTGACCCAGTTGCAGGACACAAAAGATGCTGGAAGGCAGAAAGAGAAGAGCGCCGTTTTCGGCGCTCTTCCCGTCCGTGCCTTCGGCACCAGGAGGATTGCACGATGAGCCAAGCGAGCCAGGTACCTGAAATCAAGTCGCGCAGTGAAGTGCGGGATGGAATGCGTATCGAGTGGAATGTTCCCATCCCCATGGATGACGGCCTCGTCCTGCGGGCGGATGTCTACCGCCCCGTTGCCGAGGGACGCTATCCGGTAATCCTCACCTATGGCATTTACGCCAAGGGCTTGGCCTACCAGGAAGGCTATCCGATGCAGTGGGAGAAGATGGTAGCCGATCATCCGGAAATCCTCGCGGGCTCGAGCAATAAGTATCAGTGCTGGGAGGTTACCGATCCGGAGCGCTGGGTGCCGCATGGCTACGCCGTGGTCCGGGTCGATTCGCGGGGCGCCGGCTGGTCTCCCGGATTCATCGATCCCATGTCCCCGCGCGAAACCGACGATCTTTACCT
>Ga0326728_10011558_pt1 | contig 20065 bp, 10 predicted proteins | sample MB3enrmetagenome_FD_207602 | JGI IMG/M metagenome (GOLD analysis project Ga0326728, IMG submission 207602) | Lab enriched peat soil microbial communities from McLean, Ithaca, NY, United States - MB31MN | ecosystem: Environmental > Terrestrial > Soil > Wetlands > Peat | place: USA: New York... | reverse complement strand
TATCGTTGGTGTCGAAAAATCCCTTCAGAAACGTCCGGATCGTCACCGGCTCGTGTCCCTTGCCGCCGAAGATCACCGTCCGCTGGAAGCCGAACTGGAAGTTCGCCGTCGGCTGAAACGAGAACATATCCGAGTGGACCCAGTCGTCGTTGGGATCGGTGTGCCCCTTCAGGCTCCCGTAGAAAAAGTCATAGCGCACCGGCCCAAGCCACCGCGACAGATACTTGATGTTGATCGGCTCGACCCGGTTGATGCGGAACGAGTAGATGTTCTCCGCGTTGTTCGACCACGGCATCGCGCTGCCCAGCCCCGGCCCCAGCCACGCGTCCGACTTGCCCCCCGAGATCTCGTGCCCCAGGATGTGCAACGACAGCGTCGCCTCCACCAGTCGGAACGGGTTCGCGGCCGCAATCGGCCCCGCCGGAACCGTCGCCTGCGGATCGTTGGGCGGCGCAAACACAATCTCATCCATCAGAGAGACCTGCTGCGCCAGCGCCTGCGAGTAGCCCGCCGCACTCGGCGCGTGCTGATATTCCCCGCGCACATAGAGCGACCACGGCCCCTGCTCGTTCAACGTCGTAAATCCCGTGACATTGTTGAAGCCCGTCTCGTGCGGCCGCCCGTAGTCGTTGAAGAATGTCTGCCCCACATGGTAGCTGTCCACCAGGATCGGCCCCGAGACCCCCATCATCCGCGTATAGACCGACTGCAACCCATACACGGTTCCGCGTTCCGTCTTCCCCGGCACGCCTTCGTCGGTCAGTTCGTGCAGCAGCGCCGACAGTATCTCCTGCGCCTGCTCGTCACCGCTCGCCGCAATCGCGCCTTGCGACGCCTGCAGCATATGCAGCGCGCTGCGCCGCGTATACGGCCGCATCGCTAGGTAAGCTGTATCCACATAGCCCAGCGAGTAGAGCCGCAGCATCGCCGGATACACCCAACTGTCCACCGGGATGTACGCGCTGCCCTCCGGGTCTCCGGGCGGACGCGTGTCCAGCGTTCCATACGCAGGCATCGCCGTGTAGGGGACCTGCGCCGTCGGCGGCGCAGTCGTCACCACCGGCGAGGGGGCCGTCTGCGGAATCGGCGCAGCCTGCGCGGCAGGTGCAGCCTGTGGGACCGCCTGCGGATTGGTCTGCGCAGCGCCTGCGGCCGCGGAAACGCCCTCAGTCCGCCGCGCACTCGAAGGCTGTTGCCGATAGCCCGGCATCGACTCGATCTTGTCCTGCCCCTCCGCAGCCGGCACAGGCGCCGCCGCCGGAGTTGCCGCCGGAGCCGGAGTGTTCGCTGCCGTCTGCGCAGACGCAACAATCCCTAAGCCCAGAACGAATCCCAGGCCCGTAACGCCCGCAAACCATCCAGAGACATCTCTCCGCACACGCACCTCGGAACCCAACTCCATCGTCCTCTCAGTGTAACTGCGCGCGCTTCCGTTGGATGTTGATTTCTACCTCGCCAGCCGTTTTGCGAAGCTCTTTGCCTCGCGCTCCATCCACGTCCTGGCCGCCGCGCAGCAGCGCGTTGGGAATCAGCGGATTCTCCCACGCGATGGCTGGCTCTGTTGCTTCATGCCTCTGCGTTACTCCAGAGAGCTTTTGATTTGCTACAGACTGCTGCTGCTTCGATCCCACTTGCGTCGCCCCTGCTACCGTATGCCTGCTATGATCTCTGACTACCTAGCTGTCGTATAACTTAGAACCCAAACGAAGTCCGTAACCTATCCATACAGAGAATTCATCTATTACCACTCTGCGCCAGAGAACCGCAGTCGTCAGATATAAATCTGCTGTCCGTAGAGGAATTGAAAACAATATCTCCCATTCCCTGTGGATACGTCGTCCTTGAGGTGAACGAAAGGCTTATCGCCTTTCCGCCTGTCCAATAAAGAGTACTTTCGACAGTTGTCAAAACACTGTCTCCCTGACATTTAAATGTGACCGATTCCGATTTGGAATCTGTACTTACACGAGTCGCGACGCATATCTTTGGAACTTCAAGGATCTTTTTCTTCATCCCTTCCCATTGAGCTTCATCCATGCAGACGCGACGTGTATACGTTGAAGGAGGGCCTATCTCTTTCCCCTCACTCTTCATGAGTTCGGTGAGTGCCGGAGACGCTGTCTCTTTGGTATGAGTTGTTGATTCCCATAGTCCGGGCTTTGGCGATGTTTGACCATCTATCCATCCACGCCATCTTGCAAACATTAACGCTATAAGAATCAGCCCCACTCCGCACACGGCTAAAAGCTTCTTCATACCAGGCCCCTGTCATCATGATTCATCTGTCGTCATTGAATCATAACTACGCCCGCGCAGGGTCCTTGGCCTCGGCGTCGATCCCCAGCTCCTTGAGCGCAGCCTGCGCCTTCTTCCCCGTGATCTTGCCCTCGCGCGCCAGCCGCGAGATCGTCGCTCCCGCAATCGCCTCCGCGTTTACCTCGAAGTGCCGCCGCAGGTGCGCTCTGTTGTCGCTGCGCCCGAAGCCATCCGTCCCCAGCGTCACCAGCCTGCATCGTCCCTCACTCTGCAACCACGGGGCCAGCACGTCCGGCAGCGCCTTCATATAGTCGCTCGCCGCAATGATCGGCCCCTTCGCTCCCGCCAGCGCCGTCTCCAGATACGTCTTCCGCTCCGCCTCCGCCGGATGCAGCCGGTTCCATCGCTCGGTCGCAATCGCAGCCCTCCGCAGCTCCGTGTAGCTGGTCACGCTCCACACGTCCGCCGCAATCTGGTACTTCTCCGCCAGAATCTCCTGCGCACGCAACGCCTCGTTCAGGATCGCCCCCGACCCGAACAACTGCACCGTCGCCTCTCCATTCGCCGCCGCGCGGAACTTATAAATCCCCTTCAGAATCCCCTCCGCCACCCCCTCCGGCATCGCCGGCATCGCGTACTCCTCGTTGTACATCGTGATGTAGTAGAAACACTCGTCGCCTTTCTCGTACATCCGCCGGATGCCCTCCTGCACCACCACCACCATCTCGTACATGAACGCCGGATCGTAGCTCACGCAGGTCGGAATCGTGCTCGCAAGCACATGGCTGTGCCCATCCTGATGCTGTAGTCCCTCGCCCAGCATGGTCGTCCGCCCCGCCGTCCCGCCCATCATGAACCCCCGGCCGCGCGCGTCCGCAAACGCCCACGCCAGGTCCCCGGTCCTCTGGAACCCGAACATCGAGTAGTACATGTAGAACGGAATCATCGGCATCTTGTACGTCGAGTAGGCCTGTCCCGCAGCCGTGAACGATGCCATCGCTCCCGCCTCCGTGATCCCCTCCTCCAGGATCTGTCCATCCAGCTCTTCGCGGTAGAACAGCAGCATCTCCTTGTCGTGCGGCGTGTACCGCTGACCCTCCGGCGCGTAGATCCCCACCTGCCGGATCACCGACTCCATCCCAAACGTCCGTCCCTCGTCCGGAACGATCGGCACCACCCGCTGGCCGATCTCCGGGTTCTTCAGCAGATGCCGCAGCACCGAGATAAACCCCATCGTCGTCGACACGGCGCGTCCCTTCGACCCCGCCGTCCACTCGCCGAAATAATCCAGCCCCGGCGCCTTGAAGCCCGCCGCCGCCACCGACCGCGTCGGCATCACTCCGCCCAGCTCGCGCCTTCGCTCCTGCATGTACACCATCTCCGGAGAGTCCTGCGGCGGCCGGTACGGCGTCCCCTCGATCGCCTCCTCCTCCGGAATCGGAATGTTGAACCGCTTCACAAACGCCGCCAGCCCCTCGTCAGACAGCTTCTTCTCCGAGTGGGTCGCATTGCGCGACTCCGCTGGCCCCATCCCGTACCCCTTCACCGTCATCGCCAGCACCACCGACGGCACGCCCCTGTGCTCCACCGCCCGATGGTACGCGTTGAACACCTTCACCGGATCGTGCCCGCCGCGCTGCAGATGGATCAACTCGTCGTCCGTATACTCCTTCACCATCTCCAGCAGCTCGGGATACTTGCCGAAAAAATGCTGCCGCAGATACGCTCCGCCCTTCGCCTTGTAGGTCTGGAAGTCGCCGTCCACGCACTCCTCCATCCGCTTCAGCAGCAGTCCATTCGTGTCGCGCGCAAACAGCTCGTCCCACCCCCTGCCCCAGATCACCTTGATCACGTTCCACCCCGCGCCCGTAAACACGCCCTCCAGCTCGTCGATGATCCGCTTGTTGCCGCGCACCGGCCCGTCCAGCCGTTGCAGGTTGCAGTTGACCACGAAGATCAGATTGTCCAGCTTCTCCCGCGCCCCCAGCGAGATCGCCCCCAGCGTCTCCACCTCGTCCGTCTCGCCGTCGCCCACAAACGCCCAGATCTTGCGCGGAGTCCGCTCAATCAGCCCGCGGTTCTCCAGATACCGCATGAACCGCGCCTGGTAGATCGCATTGATCGGCCCAAGCCCCATCGACACCGTGGGAAAGTTCCAGAAATTCGGCATCAGCCACGGGTGCGGGTAGCTCGAGAGCCCCGGCGTCTTCCTCAGCTCATGGCGGAAGTTCTTCAGGTGCTCATCCGTCAGCCGCCCCTCTAGGTAAGCCCGCGCATACACCCCCGGCGACGCGTGTCCCTGAAAGTAGATGAAGTCCCCCGGCAGCTCGTTCCCCTCTTCTCCCGTGTACTTCGCGTGGAAGAAGTGGCTGTAGCCCACCTCCAGCATCGTCGCCAGCGACGCGTACGTCGAAATGTGCCCGCCGATCCCCGGGTCCTTCTTGTTCTGCCCATGCACCATGGCCATGGCGTTCCACCGGATCAGCGACTTGATCCGCCGCTCGATCTCCATGTCGCCGGGGTAGGGAAGCTCTTCCTCCGGCGGAATCGTGTTGCGGAAGCGCGTCGACAGCCGGTACGGCAGCACCACCCCGGTCTCGCGTCCACGCAGCCGCAGCGCCTCCAGCAGCTCCACGGCCTGCGGCCTTCCGCTGGCCACCACCTCGTCAAACGCCTCGACCCACTCCGCAACCTCGGCGGAAAAATCCCCCTTCACTGCGCCATTTGCCGTCGCCGGGGCAATCTCCTCGCTCGTCGCGGCAACATCCTCTGTGATCGTCGTCATCCCGGCCCTCTTTCGCAACTCTAAGTCTATAGTCTTCGATGCTGCTGCAAACCCTTTCGATGCAATGCACAACTCTTCAACACCAGGAGCTCTTCGGAGGGAGTGTGGGGCTTCAGCCCCACGAAGGAAAAGCAATAAAATCGATGGGCTTTAGCCCTGGGCCTTTTGCCGAACCCCAAAACCGTGTCAAGACCCTCGACCCCACAAAATCCCCATAACCAACATCCCAACAATCACTTCCACCCGTAAAATAGTTGGCATAACAGTTTCCACCAAACCTCTATAATAAAACTAGGGGGGAACTATGCACGCATGGCGCTGCTCTTTGGGTCAAGTTCGATCGCATCGCTGCAAGTCACTCAATCCAGAGATTTTACATACTAAACAGCCTGAAATGAAGACTTTAGCAGGAAAGTCCAGACCAGTCCAGACCGAAGTCTAGACTTAAGTTGCCATTTTTGAATACTTTAAGACTTTTTGCCGCCTTTTACACGAGAGATAATCAACTTCACTTCGCCGAACTCACCTCAACCCGCCGCCGGAGGCCGAACCAATTTGAATCTTCTGCTCATCGACACCTGTGGCGCAACCGGCAGCCTGGCCCTCGCCGACTCCACCCGCCCGCTCGCCGGTGCGACCCTCCCCGGCCGCTCCGCCGCCGAGCGCCTCGTCCCGGCCATCCAGTCGCTGGCGGCCAGCCTCGGCCTCAGCCTTGCAGAGCTGGACGCCGTAGCCGTCGTCCACGGCCCCGGCTCCTTCACCGGAGAGCGCGTCGGCCTCAGCGCCGCCAAGGGCCTCTGCCACGCCCTCAACCTCCCGTTGGTCGCCATCTCCCGCCTCGCCGTCCTCGCCAGACTCTCCGGTGCATCGCCTGCCGCGCCTGTCCGCGCCCTCCTCGACGCCGGCCGCGGCGAGTTCTACTCCGGCCTCTACGCCAACGGCCTCTGCCTCCACGAATCCCTGCTGACCCGCGACCAGCTCCTCGCCGAACTGGGCAGAGAAGAGGCGCAGCTCGTCGTCTGCGAGCAAATCGTCGCCCAGTCCCTCGCCGAGCTCGTCCCGCAGCTCGTCGCCGAGCCCACAGCCATCTCCGCCCTGCCTCTCGCCCTCGCCCGCATCCAGCAGCGCGCCTTCGACGACCCCGCATCCATCGACGCCAACTACCTCCGCCGCAGCGACGCCGAGATCTTCGCCAAGCCCATCGCCGCCGCCGCGCCGCAGCCTCACCCATCCCACTCCGGTACGCCGTCCCGATGAGCACTCCGCAATTTCATCTGCGCCCCGCCATCGCCTCGGACCTCGACGCAATCCTTGCCATCGAGCGTGCCACCGGTCTCGCGCCCCACTGGCCGCCCTCCGCTTACTCGGCCATTCTTGAATCGACCACTTCGCACCGCTGCCTCTTCGTTGCAGAGAAAGACAATTCACTCGCTGGCTTCGCCGTCGGCCTGCTCCATCCGGGTGCCCCATCCATTCCGCGTTCGTTGCGGAATGGGTGGGAGGCTGTCTCGGAAACTTCGGGCCGGAACCATATCCATGAGCCCACGGATGCCTCCGCATCCGGCCGCACCGCCGAGCTGGAGAGCGTCGTCGTCTCCGCCGCATCCCGCCGCGCCGGCATCGGCCGCGCCCTCTGCTGCGCCGTGCTCGACTGGTGCCGCTCCAACGGTGCAACCGAGGCCATCCTCGAAGTCCGCGCCTCCAGCGCCGCCGCCGTCGCCCTCTACGCCGGCCTCGGATTCACCCTCGCCGCCCGCCGCCCGCGCTACTACCAAGACCCCGCGGACGACGCGCTCCTCATGCGCATAGAGCTGCAGTCGAACAGAGGCCGGATCGATGATTGAACGGAGGCGCACGCCTTCACGCACTTCAAAAATGGGCACGAACGGAAGGGCACGCGTTTACGCGTGCCGATGATCGCACTTATTTAAAGAATCCCTCCCTCGCCCGGCGCAGACCTCATATTAACGCGCTGTTGTGGCGTGGTGAGGCCGCTTTATGAGGAAGACCAACGGAATCACCATCAGAAATAAATATCCCATGATGTGAAACACGTCCACGTAGCTCAGCAGCGCGGCCTGCTGTTCCATCGTCCGATAGATCAGCGCTCCGGCCTCGTGTCTGGCCGTTACGCGGTCGATGCCGCTGTGTTGCAGGAAGCCGGTAATCTGCTCCATCGCCTCCCGGCTCATCCGGCTCGAAGCCGTAATGTGAGACGCCAGAATGGATTGATGAAACTGGGAGCGCCGCGTGATCCAGGTGGTCACAAAGGAGATCCCCATGCTGGACCCGATGTTGCGCGTCACGCTGTAGAGGCTGGTGGCATAGCCTGTCTCCTGCGGCGGAATGGATGCCATGGTCAGGGTGGTCAGGGGCACAAACAGCAGTCCCATTGCAGCCCCTTGTGTGATCTGGATCCAGAAGATGTCCCAGGTGCCGGATTGCAGCGTCATATGTGCGAAGCCGAAGAACGACAGGCCGGCGACGCCAAATCCGATTACCAGCATCCGGCGCCCATCCCAGCCCCTGCCCAGCAGATAGCCGACCAACGGCATGCACATCGCCGTCCCAATCCCCCGTGGACTGGTCCAGAGGCCCGCCGTGGCCGCCGTCCAGCCCAGCAGGGTCTGCATGAACAACGGCAACAAAATCAGGCCTCCATACAGCACAAAGCCGAGTACGCCCGCCAGTCCGATGCCGGTGGCAAAGGAGCGAAAGCGCAGCAAATTAAAGTGGACGATGGGGTCCTTGACCGTAAGCTCACGAACCACAAATGCAGCGAGGAAGACCACGGCCATCACGGCCAGCACTCGGATCATCTCGGACCCAAACCAGTCTTTCTCCTGTCCCTTGTCCAGCATGATCTGCAAAGCGCCCATGCCCAGCGCCAGCATGCCCAGTCCCCACAGATCGGCGCGCAGCGTCCCGCGCCGGATGTAGTGGGGGTCGTGAACGAACAGGTAGATCAGGATCAGACTGAGAATGCCGACCGGCACGTTGATGTAGAAGACCCAGCGCCAGGAGTACGAATCGGTGATCCAGCCGCCGATGGTGGGGCCCAAGATGGGCGCAGCCACGATTCCCATGCCCCAGAAGGCCATCGCCTTGCCGCGCTCGCGGCCCGGGAACTCTTCCAGCATCACCGCCTGCGATAGTGGCTGTAGCCCTCCTCCCGTGGTTCCCTGCAGCACGCGGAAGAAGATGAGCATGGGCAGGTTCGGCGCCAGCCCGCACAGGATGCTGGACACCGTGAACCCAGTCACCACCGTCATCAACAGCCGCTTGCGCCCCATGTAGTTGGCCAGCCATCCGGTGATCGGGAGGATGATGGCGTTGGCCACAATATAGGACGTCAGCACCCAGGTCGCCTCTTCGACCGTCGAGGAGAGAGACCCCGCGATATGGGGCAGGCTGACGTTGACCACCGAGGTGTCCAGCACCTCCAGCACGGCGCTGGACATCACCGCTATGGCTATGATCCCACGGTGGGGCGGTGGCTTCGGCGGAGTTGCCGATGACACGGGAAGCATGGAGTCGTCGGAATACAAAGCGTCCGGAAGCGTTGGCTCCGATGCGCCTGTGCCAGAGGCAGAAAATCGAGTTGAAACGGACATCCTGTCTCCGCGCCCCAGGTTTCCAGGGTTCAATGCCCATGATAATCGCACCCGCGCTTGTTCGGAACTGTGCGGGAGCATCAGGGATGGCCAACCCATGTGCTGTTCGTCACTGCAAAGCGGCACCCAATTGCGCATAGCATGGATTGGTGCGGTGCGCTGCATGACCGGGGGCCGTATGGTTGTGCGTTCAGCGGAGTAGCCCTATGAGCGCGATGCGTGGTTCGAGTCGCCGGGTTTTCCTGATGCAGTGGTTCACTGGCGCCGCGGTTCTGCGCGCAGGGGGCGCAATGGGACTGCTCGCAGCGGCCCAACAAGCGGCGCCCGCGAAATCCAAAGTCGTCATCGCGCGCGACGACCTGCTGCGCGGCACGGGTTCCACGGTGGACTCCCGCCGGATGCTGGCTCTTCTGGACCGCGCCATGCAGACGCTCTTCGACCGCGACCATGCGATCGAGGCTTGGAGCAGGCTGGTCCGCCCCGGCGACAAGGTGGGAGTGAAGGTGAATGCGCTGGGAGGGCGCGGGCTCTCCAGCAATCTGCAACTGGTCGAAGCCATCTGCGGGCGGCTGCAGGAGGCCGGAATCAAAGCCGGCGATATTGTGGTTTGGGACCGCGACAGCGTCGAGATGGAACGCTCCGGCTTCCATCTGTCGATGGGCGGAAACGGCGTTCAATGTTTCGGCACCGATCGCGTGGATTATGAGCAGGAGCTGGTGGCGCATGGCAGCGTGGGCAGCCGGTTGTCCAGAATCCTCACCCAGCGATGCAATGTCCTGATCAATGTCCCTGTGCTGAAAGACCACGACGGCGCGGGCGTAACCATTGCAATGAAGAACATTTACGGCGTCATTCACAACCCCAACAAGTACCACCCCAACGGCTGCAATCCATACATCGCGGACCTGAACATGCTGCCCGAGATCCGCAGCCGGATGCAGTTGACCATCTGCGACGCGACCACGGCACAGTACGAGGGCGGCCCGGCGTACAAGCCGGAGTACAGTTGGAAGCAGAATGCGCTGATCGTCTCGCAGGACCCGGTGGCGCTGGACTACACCGGCTGGCAGATCATCGAGCGCAAACGGGCGGAAAAGGGACTGAAGACGCTGGAGGGCGAGGGCCGCGCGCCGCACTACATCGCGACCGCTGCCGATGCCGGGCACCGGCTGGGCACGAACGATCCCAGCAGAATCACGGTTGCTGAGGTATAGGCGAATGTGCGATTGGGGGCAACATGGTGCATGACTACGAGATGCGGGGCAACGTGGACCGCCGTTCGTTTATGATGTGCGCGCTGGCGTCGGGAGCGGCGCTGGGAGTTGGCGAATCTTCCCCTTCACTTGCCGCCATGCCTTTGTTCGCCGGCGCGCAGAAGCAGGACGATGCGCAGTTCACCGTCGAGGCCAAGTTCTACCAGAAACTTCCAAACAAGAAGATCAAGTGCAAGCTGTGTCCGCGCGAATGCACGGTGGGCGACCGCGAGCGCGGCTACTGCGGCGTGCGCGAGAACCGCGGAGGGACCTACTTTTCGCTGGTGCACTCGCGGGTGTGCGCCTGGCACGTCGATCCCATCGAGAAGAAGCCCCTGTTCCACTACCTTCCGGGGACGGTCGCTTTCTCGTTGGCCACGGCCGGCTGCAACGTCAACTGCAAGTTCTGCCAGAACTGGGACATATCCCAGGCGCGCCCGGAGCAGGTCCCCGCCGATTACATGCCCCCGCAGCGAGTCGCCGATCTGGCCAAGCAATATGGTTGTCCGACGATCGCCTACACCTACAGCGAGCCGGTGGTCTTCAGCGAGTTTTTGTTGGATGCCGCCGATGCCGGGCACGCAGCGGGGATTCGCAGCATTGTCGTGTCGAATGGCTATATGCAGGAAGAGGCGCTGAAGGCGGCGTACGGAAAGATGGACGCGGTCAAGATCGACCTGAAGTCGTTCACCGAGTCGTATTACAGGGATGTGGTCACCGGCCAGTTGAAGCCCGTGCTGGATTCGCTGGTCACGCTGCGCAAGATGGACATGTGGACGGAGATCGTCTACCTGGTGGTGCCGACTCTCAACGACGACGACGCCGAGTTTCTCGGCCTGGCGCGCTGGATTAAGACCAACCTGGGTCCGGACGTTCCGCTGCACTTCACCCAGTTCCATCCGGAGTACCTGCTGAAGAACCTGCCCATCACTCCGGTGCCGACGCTGGAGCAGGCCAAGTCGATCGCCGACGCCGAGGGGCTGCACTACGTCTATATCGGCAATGTGCCGAGACATCCCGCGCAGAACACCTACTGCCCGAAGTGCAGCAAGATGCTGGTGGAACGCGTAGGGTTCACGGCCAGCCAGGTGCTGATCCGCAAGGGCAGTTGCCCATTCTGCCAGCACCCGATTCCAGGCGTCTGGCACACTTGAGGACGCGGAAGGGGTTGAGCAATGAAGATCAAAAGGAGTTGGAAGATGGTTATGCTGTCAGCACCACTCGTAGCGTTCCTGGCGTTTGCGCCATGGCAGCACGTTCATTCCGCTGGCGCGCAGAAGGTGCGGCCGGCCGGGGTCGCCGGCGGCTTCTATCCGGCCGACCCAAAGGTGCTCTCGGCGATGATCAACGACCTGCTGGCGCATGCCACGCCGCCGCCGATCCATGACCCCATCCTCGCCGTGGTTGCGCCGCACGCCGGGTATCAGTACACAGGCCCGGTGGCCGCAACCACCTTTGCGGAGCTGAAGGGGCGCAAATTTTTCCGTGTCGTCATAATTGCTCCGTCGCACTATGTGAACTTCGATTTCACCTCCATCTACGACGGCGACGCCTACGCAACTCCACTGGGGACGGTGCCCGTGGACAAGGCCTTTGCCCGGCAGTTGGCCAGGATGGGCCCAACCCTGCAACTCTCCGGCATGGGGCACGATATTACGCCGGCCGGCGCGGAACATGCCATCGAGGTGGAGCTGCCGTGGCTGCAACGCGTTCTGGGTGAGTTCGATATTGTGCCAATCGTCATGGGCGACCAGAGCTACGAGAGCAGCCGCGCGTTGGGCGTGGCACTGGCCAATATGATCCAGGACAAAAAATGGGGCGGCAACACGCTGATCCTGGCCAGCTCCGATCTCTCGCACTACCACCCCTACGACGAAGCCGAGACGATCGACCATAAGACGCTGAACGCGCTTGCGGCGTGGGACTACTTCAGCATGTCGCGCAACTTCGAGGCGCGGGTGTGGGAGGCCTGCGGCGGCGCGCCCATTGTGGCCGCCATGATTGCCGCCGAGCGCATGGGGGCCAATCAGGCCCTGGTGCTCAAGTACGCCAACTCCGGCGACACCTCGGGCGACCGCTCGCGCGTGGTCGGATACAGCGCGGATGTCTTCGTCAAGGCCCCAAGCGCAAATGTGGAGGAGACACCATTCTCCCTAAGCGACCGCGACAAGAGTGAACTGCTCGCGCTGGCCCGCAAGTCGGTCGAGCAGGCGGTCGGGCAGAGAAAGCAATATGAGCCGGGCGCAACCGCAAGCGAGGCGCTCAACCAGGACCGCGGCGCGTTTGTGACTCTGCGCGAAAGGGACGAATTACGCAAAAGGAGCGAACTGCGCGGGTGCATCGGCTATACCTCCGCCACCAAGCCCCTCTACCTGACTGTGCGCGACACGGCCACACTCGCCGCCCTGCGCGATCCACGGTTCCCTCCGGTTTCAACTTCTGAGTTGCCGCAGCTCGAATATGAGATATCCGTACTGTCGCCCCTGCGGCGCGTCATGGATGTGCAACAGATCCAGGTTGGCCGGGACGGCCTGGTGATGAAGAATGGCGATCACGAGGGCCTTTTGCTTCCCCAGGTTCCGGTGGAACAGAATTGGAACCGGCAGACGTTTCTGGAAGAGACCTGCCACAAGGCGGGGTTGCGCCCCGACTGCTGGAAGGATGCGGATACAGACATCTTTAAATTTACCGCGGTGGTATTCGGCGAACACAACCCGTAAGCCTATACACCGGACCGCTTCGCTTCCTGAGAGACGCGCGCGGCAAGCAGGGCCGCGACGAGATTGATCGCCGTCGAGAGCCATGCGGTCTTCCAGAATCCAAACACCGGGATGAGGGTACTGCTCACGACGAGTGCGCCCGCGCATCCGCCCAGCAGATCGATGGCATAGAGCGTACCCAGTCTCGATCGACTGTTCCGGTCATGAAGATAGATCTGGGTCGCGATGGGGAATTGATAGCCCCCCATAACCCCCGTGAGAGCAGCCAAGGCAGGGAAGACGAGCTCTGCCGCCAGCCATGTTGTTGCAACTCCCGAAATTCTTGCCAGCATGGCGAACACAAAGATCAGCGCAGGCCCGGAGAGAGCGAGCAGGAACTGGGTCGTTGCCATGGCGTGGCAGAGTGGGCGATTGCCGGCCGGTGAGCGGCGGATACTCAGCCAACTCCCAAACGCAATGCCCGCCATGCACAGGCCGATCAGAATCGCGAGCTGGTAGTAAACGTAACCATAGATGGACTGGAACGCCAACAGCAGAACAATCTGCAGCGCGATCAGTGTGAAGCCGGTTGTGGCCGCGCAATAGACCGCGGCGGACCGGGCACGCTTCTCGCGTGTGCCCACAGACGCCAGAAGGATCGCCACAAGCAACAACGGAACAAGGACCGCAACCAGGACACGCTGAAAATCGATGCGCGCCGCGCTCCTGAACCAGCGGGAATGGCCCTCCTTGAATTGCGTGCTCCACAACACAACGTCGAAATAGTAGGCGATCGGCTCGAAATCGCGATTGACCGGCGTCGAACCCAGCGGCCGTAGTTGTTCGCTGACCTGCGCCATGCGATCGGGCATCATGCGGAATGGGATAAAGTACTCCCGAACGTACTGGGGTTGCAGGTTCCGCTCATTCAACCTTGCGATCAAAGTCTTGGGATCGGCCGTCAAAACATCGGGGCGAGTCGCGGCGAAGAAGTGGATTGTATCGCCGGGGATGGCGACAATGGTTGGGAAGACCTCCTGCAGCGTGCGCCGAATGCAACGCAGGAAATCCGCAAGGTCGGGACTTATCGTCTCCTCCGACGACCGCAGTTGCAAGGCGAGCAGTCCTCCCGGCGCCAGGTGCTCGCGTGCGGAACGAAAGAACTCGGCTGTATAGAAACGGTTGATCTGCGCAGTCTGCGGATCGGGAACATTCAGAATAATTACGTCGAACCGGTCGCCAGTTGTCCTCAGATAGTACCGGCCATCCGCATAGTGCATGTGGACCCGAGGGTCCGAGACCAAGGGAGCAAACTGCGCCGGGAAGAACTGGCGCGCCATGTCGATAAGCGCGGGGTCCAGCTCAACGGTGTCGATCCGCTCGACGGTGGGATGCTTCAACGCCTCGGCGATGCTGCCATTCACTCCGCCGCCGATCAGCAGAACGCGCCTCGGCGCCGGGCTCTCCAGCAACGCATAGTCCACCGCCTCTTCGGCTGCGTTCTGGTCCGGAGCGTTGGCAAGGAGCACGCCGTTCTGATAGATGCTGCGCAGATTGCCCGTCCCGGTCACCGTCAGGTTGCCGTAGATTGAGTTGCGCGATACCAGCAGGCGGAAGCCCCGCCACAGGCGCGCCTGCGAGGACCTGTCCAACGACGGTGCAACAAACTTAACCAGAGGAATTGCGATTAGCACCGCTGTCAGCATCAATACAACAAACGGTTTGCGACTCACACGAAGCAACAGCACCGCCGCCATGCACAGGTTCAGGATGACCACGATGGTTGCAATCTGGAAGGAGTCAAGAAAGCGCAGCAACACAATGCTGGCCAGGACCCCTCCCAGGCCGGAACCAATAGCCTCCAGCATGTAAGCCGAGCTGGTGGCGGCGCGCGTAGATACACTGCACTCCGCTTCGGCCATCCGCGCCGCAACCACGAAGAGCGCACCGGAGACCAGGCAAAACAGGCTCAGGCAGGCTAGGGATGCAAGCAGCATCGGCAACGGCCCGACCAGCTCGCCCGGCACGGTTTGAAAGAGGGATTTGGAGGCGCGCAACGCCCATATCGTCGGCGGCAGGCTGGCGGCGAGCAGACATTCGAGCGCGGCGACCGCGCGGCGAGCGTTGTTCGCGCCCAGCGCAACAGCGCTGCTTAGGCTGCTGCCGGCTGCAGTCCAGAATAGCCAGGTGGCCAACATAATTCCCAGCGAAATCTCGTTCCCGTTGAAGACGGCGATGAGCTCCCGCATGAGAACGATCTGCCCGATGACCGCGCTGAACCCGATGAGCGTCAGGGCCGCTTGTACGGCAAACGTCAGTGGTCTTGCCTGCGCCATTGTGTTGGACTGCATCGGTGTTGCCACCAGGAATTAGAATTCAGCCGTTGTTGAAAAGCAAAGACACCGCCAACCGCAAATTCTCCGGCCTCATCGGCGTCCAGGTCCACGTCGGTCCGCCCATGAAGATTGAGTACCGCACCTTCCTCCTGAAGGTCCTCCCATGACCCAACCCTGTGCGCGATAAAACTCCGTGGGCTGTGCCGCCCACGCGACGGGGCTTCGCGCGTAATCTCGCAAGGCTACTGCACTTCGCTGAAGGCCGCATAGCTATGCGGCTGCATCGTGATCGGAAAGTTCATCCGTGCCGGGCCCGTACTCTGTCGTCCCCCAGGACCCCGGCGCGTCGCTGCTGCTTCTCCCGCAATGCTCTCGCCGCTCTCCATATTCACGATCCTCGCAATCCCGTCCGTGATGGCAACCGTGACCGTCGCCGGATGGTCCAGGTAGGACTCCACCACGAACGTATGGTTGTCGTAGGCAAACAGGCTGACCTTGTTCGGGCCCTCCAGGCGCACGGGGAAATCTCCCAGAACGGCCTCCTTCACGGCGGATACAACGCTGGGCGGATAAGAATAGAGATCGTTGAAGTTGTCCGGAATAGTAAGAACGAAGATCGTTCCCTTGGAATAATGGTCCGCCAGCAGAATTGGAAAGCTGTTTCCGCTGGCGTCTGCGCTGATCACCGGCATGGCATCGTTTGTAAAGTAATCGATCTCCGGAATCAGTACTCCCGCGTTGTTCTCTCCCTCCCCCGCCGGCCCGCGGACCCCTCCGGAATAGTGGGCCACGATCGCCTTGCGCGACGTAGCTCGCAAACTCACCAGGTCCTTCAGTCCCCGGTCCTGTAGGACGCGGACCAACCCGGAGGTCATCATCACGTTTTTTCCAGCTTCGAGATGAGTTTTTATCTTCGCGATCAGTTGCGGATCGCCGGCAGCCTCTTCGGTAAGCAACACCAGCTTCGCCTTGGTTGGAAACGTGGGGACCATCTCTATGGGAACACTCATCATGCCAAGATAGTTTTGCAGGAAGTCTTCCCCGGATGAGTTATACGGCTTATAGCTTGCGATGCCGATCGGATTGCCAATCTTTCCGATAATGGGATCGATCTCGTCTAATGCATAGCCAGCAACACCGGCAAAGGTAGTTGGCTTTCCCGGATGGGACTTATCGTAACTACTCACAAGCTGCTGATAATCGAAGCTGGTGTGAATGCCGTTCCATGCCTGCCTCTGGCCCGGCGCGGCGGGATTCAGCAGTTCCGTCCACTTGAAGAGCATGATGGTTGGCGCCTTGGCAAGCATCGTGTCCCATAGCTGTTCCGCGTAGCGATCGACATAGCGCAGGCCGCTGGTATCGACCCATCCGCCCTCGTCCCGGCCCTGCGCAATGTTCTCCAGGTAGCGGGTAATCTCATAGCTCTGGTACTGCTGCAAGTGTTGCGAGGTCCCGTCCGCCTCACGCGTCTCATTGCCCGCCCAGATGCCGTCGAAGATGCGCGGTTCCTTGTCGGGGTCGTATCCGTTGCCCTGGAAGTGCTCATACCAGTTGGGAAATTTAATAATGACTTTGACCTTGGGATTCACCTGCCTGGCTGGCCCGACGATAAGTTCCCGCGAGGCCTGATCCATTAATTCAATCCGAAAATCGTCCCAGCTTCTGCTTCCTTTGGCGGCAATATCCGAGTCATTTTTCGTGTTATTGAAATAAAAATCGTCCAGAATGATCTCGTCGAAGTGGCGCGCGGTCTTCCGCGAGAGCTTTTTCACAAATTCCCGGTCCTTGGGGTCGGTATAGCAGAACGACTGAAAGTTGTTCGACTCCATCACCGTCAACCCGATGCCTCCGGCCACTTCCACTCCCTGGCCGGCGAAGAACGACTTCACCGCTTCAAGTAACTGGTCGTCCGCGGTTCGCCCGCTTCGGTAGGTCTCCAGGTAGACCTTGTCTACCTTCACCTGACCGCTGATGGTCTCCCAGCTGCTCTGTAGATAACTGGGGTCCTTCATCTGCTCCACTACATACTCCGGAACATAGACCGCAACGCGAAAGTTCTTGTATCCACGCGCGACCGGTGATGCCCCGGATGCGAAACAGTATGAGGTAAAACAAACGCAGAGGAGTACGACCCTCCATCGCAAACTCGACATAGACAAATCCCTCCCCCACAATCCGCGCGCGATTACAAAATGGCCAAACCATTCCACGCTCGCAGTCTGCTCTTGCCTTAGCGCGAGGCGCCGGGCGTTACGATGGCATGGGTAACCGGTATTCCGCGCGCGACCAACTATAAATGCCCGCTGCAGAATGCGCCAGGCTTCTCAGCCGCCAACGGACGCATTATCTGGCTAACTCGATTGTGGTTGCTGGATCATTATCCACACATTCAGGGGACAGCATGGCGAACCTCGCTCGTCGGAGCGGTTTCGGAGCAACGGCATCCTCGGCGGCAGCAGTTGCCACTCTTCCAAAGCTGACGCATGAGAATCTCTCGCAATAAATTCCTCTGCGCTTCTCCCGCCGCTGTGATGCGACGCGTCGTTCGATCCGCGCCTCGCAAGTTCTCCTTCTTACTCGACCACCAGCGTAATTGGCACGGAGTGCGATAACGAGCCCGCGCTTACCGTTACGGTTACCGGATAGGTCTCCAGTTGCTGGGTGAAGAAGCTGCTGGGAGAACCGCAGCCGCTCAGTCCCGCCATGGCCGCCATGCCCGCAATGAGCAACAGCAGCACGAAAGCCGCGCGTCTCAGCCGCTTGCTTGCGCGGCGCATCCGGCCCGCGAAGGGCAGGATTAGAAGCGCCAGCGAGAACGGCGCCAGCCGCGAAGCCAGATTGCCGCCTGCCGCGCCATTCGGCTGTGTCTGTGCCAGGCTCTGCGACAACTGGATGGTCAACTGCGAATTGCCCGTCAGCGGAGTGTTCGCGGGCAAAGTCCATGTCCACGGATTGTTCGATGAGAGGGCCCACGCCGCCGGGGCTAGGCTTGCCGTTGTTGTAGTGGGAAGCCCGCTCACAGTCAGCGTCACTGCCACCGGGAAGGTCGTGCCGCTGCTGGGCGCGATGGCCAGCGAATAGATCGCGTTGCCGCCCGGAGTCACGGTCTGCGATGAGTCACCGGCAGATGGGTCGCTCAGGCTGATGTCCATGACGGATTGCGTCAGCGCGACACTGGTTGCTGCTACAAAGTTCGTACTCCCGTTGTAGACTGCCGTGATCGAGTGCGTGCCCACAGTCAGGGACGAAGTGGTCAGCGTTGCTACGCCGCTCGATAGCGTGCCCGTGCCCAGCGGCGTCGTGCCATCCAGGAAGTTTACCGTTCCCGTGGGAATGCCTGCTGGCGAGGATACCGTGGCCGTCAGCGTGACCGCATTCTGCGCCAGCACCGTGCTTGCGCTGCTGGCAACCGCGATTGCAGCCGACGCCGGATTGACCGCGATGCTTTGCGTCACCTGTGTTGCCGCTGCGTAGGTGCCGTTTCCAGCCTGGTTCGCGGCAATCACCACCGACCCTGCGCCGTTGATGATCAGCGTGCTCCCTGTGATGGAGCCCGGTCCGGAGAGGACGCTAAATGTAACCGGATTCCCCGAGGCCCCGCCCGTCGCCGTCAGCGTAATGGGTACACATCCATATGTCATGGTTGACGGCGCTGTGAAGCTGATCGTCTGCGTAGTCGCGTTCACCGTCAACTGCACCGTCGCGGTCGCCGTCGAGTAGTCGTTGGTGTCGGTTGGCGTCAGCGTGACCGACAAGGTCTGCGAACCGATCCCCAGAACCACTCCGGCTGCCGGCGTGTAGACGAACGTCCCAGCAGCCGTCGAACTGGCGTTGAGCTGGGTCGCGCTGAGCGCCGTACCATAGGTGATCGCCGCCGGTGTCGCCCAGGTGATCGAGGGCGCGCCCTTGTTCACAGTCAGCGTGACGTTCGTTGTGGCCCCCGTGTAGTCGTTACTGTCGGTCGGCGTAAAAGTCACCGTCAGCGTCTGCGGGCCAACCGTCAGACCAGTTCCGGCTGGTGGGCTGTAGACGAACGTCCCAGCAGCCGTCGAACTGGCGTTAAGCTGCGCCGCGCTCAGCGGCGTCCCATAAAAAATCGCCGCCGGAGTAGCCCAGGTGACCGCAGGCGTGGCCTTGCCGATCACCAGCGTTCCGGTGTTCGATCCCTGGTAGTTGGTGTCGCTAATCGTTCCCACAACAGCATAACTGCCCGCCGCGGTTGGCGCAGTCGAGCTGCCGTTATAGGTATAGTTTACCGTCAACCCGCTCGGCACTGTCGTGGCCGTCGCTGTCAGAGGAGCCCCGGTATAGGTCTGCGACAGGTTGCCCAGCGTGACCGTTGCAGTCGCCTTGTTTACCGTCAACTGTACGGTGCTGGTAGCCGATGTATAGTCGGTGCTGTCGGACGGCGTAAACGTCACCGAAAGGGTTTGCGAACCCGCCGTCAGCACGGTTCCCGCCGCAGGCGTGTAGACGAACGTCCCCGCCACCGTCGAGCTGGCATTCAATTGCGCCGCGCTCAGCGCCGTTCCATAGGTGATGGCCGCTGGTGTCGCCCAGGTGATCGCCGGCGTGGCCTTGTTCACCGTCAGCTGCACGGTCGCCGTCGCAGTGCTGTAGTCGGTGCTATCAGTCGGCGTAAAGGTCACCGACAGGGTCTGCGAACCCGCCGACAGCACGGTCCCGGCAGCCGGCGTGTAGGCGTAGGTTCCAGCCACCGTCGTGTTGGCGTTGAGCTGGGTCGCGCTCAGTGCCGTGCCGTAGGGGATGGCCGCCGGTGTCGCCCAGGTGATTGCCGGCGTGGCATTGTTCACCGTCAACTGCACCGTCGCCGTCGCCGTTGTGTAGTCGGTGCTGTCAGTCGGTGTCAGCGTAACCGACAGGGTCTGCGAACCGACCCCGAGGACCACGCCCGCTACCGGCGTGTAGACGAACGTTCCAGCGGCCGTCGAGCTGGCGTTGAGCTGGGTCGCGCTCAGCGCAGTTCCGTAGGGGATCGCCGCCGGCGTCGCCCAGGTGATCGCCGGCGTGGCCTTGTTCACCGTCATCTGCACGGTTGCCGTCGCAGTGTTGTAGTCGTTGCTGTCGGTCGGCGTAAAGGTCACCGAGAGGGTCTGCGAAC
>Ga0326728_10011557_pt1 | contig 20065 bp, 19 predicted proteins | sample MB3enrmetagenome_FD_207602 | JGI IMG/M metagenome (GOLD analysis project Ga0326728, IMG submission 207602) | Lab enriched peat soil microbial communities from McLean, Ithaca, NY, United States - MB31MN | ecosystem: Environmental > Terrestrial > Soil > Wetlands > Peat | place: USA: New York... | reverse complement strand
GCCCAAAAGGCGGCGGCGCCGCTCGGCGCCGGCTTCACCTTCATCTGCCTCGTCACCGGCTCGCTGTGGGGCAAGCCGATGTGGGGCGCCTACTGGGTGTGGGATGCGCGGCTCACTTCGGTGCTGGTGCTGTTCATCCTCTATCTCGGCCTGGTGGCGCTATGGCGGTCGATCGAGGACCCCGGCCGTGCGGCCCGCGCGGCGGCGATCCTCACGCTGGTCGGCTGCGTGAACCTGCCGATCATCAAGTTCTCGGTCGACTGGTGGAACACGCTGCACCAGCCGGCCTCGGTGTTTCGCCTCGGCGGTCCGACGATCGCGCCCGAACTGCTGTGGCCGCTCTTGACCATGGCGCTCGCCTTCACGCTGCTGTTCGTCGTTCTGCACCTGATGGCGATCCGCAACGAGATTCTGCGCCGGCGGCTGGCGCGGCTGACGATGCTCGCGGCCGCCGAGGGCGACGCGCTCACCCATCGCTTCGCCGCCGGAGGGTCGGGCGCGTGAGCGAAATCCCGCACATCGGCTTCATCGTCGCCGCCTATCTCGTTACGGCGGCGGCGATCATGGTGATGATCGCCGCGATCGTCGTCGACTATCGCCGTCTCAGCCGCGCGCTCGGCCGGCTCGAAGCGGCGCGCAAACGGGACGACGCGAAATGACCGGGGCCGTCCCGACCCCGCGCCGCCGCAGCTTGCTGGCGGCGGCGCCGTTGATCGTCTTCGTCGCGCTCGCCGGCCTGCTGTTCATCCGTCTGTTCGCCGGCGACGCCTCACGCATTCCGTCGGCTCTGATCGGCCAGAACGCGCCGGCGCTCGATCTGCCGGGGCTCGACGGCGCGCCCGGTCCCGCCGACGCCGATCTGCGCCAGGGCCATGTCACCGTCGTCAACGTCTTCGCGTCGTGGTGCGCGCCTTGCCGCGCCGAGCACGAGTTTCTGATGGCGCTCGCGCACGATCCGGATCTGACGGCGAAGGGCGTGACGTTGATCGGTGTCGCGCAGAAGGACCCGCCGGAGAACGTCAGACGGTTTCTCGGCGCGCTCGGCGACCCCTACGCCAAGGTCGGGCTCGACGGCGACGGCCGCGCCGGCATCGACTGGGGCGTTTACGGCGTGCCGGAGACCTTCGTCGTGCGCGGCGACGGCGCGATCGCCTTCAAGCAGATCGGGCCGATCGACGCCGTGGCGCTCGAAAGCGTGGTCAAGCCGGCGATCCTCAAGGCGGCGAACTGAGCCGACGTCTCAGTTGAGCACCCGCGGCGCGGCGGGAATGTCGAGCGAGAACGCCGGCACGGCGACCTCGAACACGTCGCCGTCGTCGGCGATGAGCCGGTAGGCGCCTTCCATCATGCCGCTCGGCTCGCCGAGCGGACAACCCGAGGTGTAACGGAACGACTGACCGGGCGCGAGCGTCGGCTGCTCGCCGACGACGCCGACGCCGCGCACCTCCTGCCGTCGGCCGCTGGCGTCGGTGATGATCCAATGACGATGCGTCAGCTGCACCGTGCGGCGGCTGAGGTTCACGATCTCGATCGTGTACAGCCAGAAGTGACGCCCTTCGTCGGGTTTCGACCGTTCCGGCGAATAGGCGGGCTCGACGGCGACGCGGATATCATGGGTGACCGCGCTGTACATGCACAGATTCTAGCCGAACGCCGTCGCGCGGCCAAGCCTGGCGCGATCAAGGTCCGGACGCGAGCCGCTGGGCGACGCGGAGCGGCTGGCGGTCGTCGGCGACGGCCGGCGACAGGCTCACTCCGCTCTCTTCCGCTGCGCCGCCGGCGTCCGCGCCACGCCGGCGACCAACTCGCCGATCCCGGCGCGTTCGGCCGCCGCTTCGAGCTCGGCGGCGCCGGTCTCGGCGGCGTCGACGATCACTGCGGCGTCGACGGTCTTCCCGTGGGCGAGCAGCGCGTCGACGCCGGCGAGCGGACCGCAGTCGAGCACGATCCAGTCGAACCGGGCGTGCAGACGCGCAGTCAGGGCGATCGGCGCCGGCCCGCCGAGCGGCAGGATCAACGCCTCGCCGCCGTTCGCGCCGTCGCGGCGCAGGATGCTCGCCACCTGTCCCGGCGAATCGACGATCACCTTGCGCAGGCGGCGCGCGAAGGCGCTGAGCCTCGGCCGGCGGTGGTCGCAATCGACCAGCAGCGCGCGCCGGCCGGCGGCGCTGAGCGCGTGGGCGAGCGATAAGGCGATGGTCGAAGCGCCGTCGCCGCGCGCGCGCGACACGATCGCGACGACGGGCGCATGGGCGCCGTCGGCGAGGCGCTCGATCAGCCGGTCGCGCAGCGCGGCGATCGCCGCGGCATAGGGCGCGTCGGCGGTCATCGCCGCTTCGGCGGCGGCGAGCGCCGCGTCGCCGTCGCTGTCGTCGTCTTCGGCGAGCCGCGGCGCGAACGCGGGGATGGCGTGATCGATCGCGAACGGCCCGGGCGCGGTGGGCGTCGCGGGCGTCGGCGCGCTCGCCGCGGTTGCGGCGGCGGCGGGCGAGCCGGAGGCCGCGGAAGCCGCAGGCGTCGGTGGCGCGGCGGGCGCCGGCGGCGGCGCGTCGCCCGCGGCGGCGCCGGGGGCGCGGCGGCGGTCGCGGTATTCGGCGGCGAAGATGGCGACGAGCCAAAGGTTGAGTGCGCCGACCAGCGCCAGGAGCAGGGCGAGTCCGATCCGCGGGCTGACCCTGCCGGGCGCCGCCGCCGGCGGATCGACGACGGCGCTGTGCAGCGAATCGACGATGTCGCGACGCACGTTCTCGCGCGCCGACAGCGTCTTCTCGTAGGCGGCGCGCAGCGCCGCGGCTTCGGCGTCGAGACGGTCGAGCTCGATGCGGCGGTCGCCGAACTGCTGGTTGGTCGCCTCGAGCGAAGCGACGAGCTTGGCCGCCTCCTGCTCGGCGGCGCGCGCCGCCTTCAGGTTGCGCTCGCTGGCCGAGCGGATGCGCTTGATCTCCGCGTCGATCGCAGCTTGCACCGACTGCAGCTGCGCGCGCGTCGTCAGATAACTCGGATGGCGCGGCCCGAGCGTCGACAGCTCGTAAGCCTCGTCGCGCGCCAGCGCCGCCTGGTCGGCGCGCAGCTTCTCGATCACCGGCGAATGCAGCGCTTCGCCAACGCCTTCGCCGCCGGCGGCGGAAGACGCGAGCGCCGCCTTGACCTGCTCGGCGGCGGCCTCGACCTCAGCCCGCTTGCCGCGCGCCGCGACCAGCGCGTCGTTGGCGTCCTCGAGCTGCTGCTCGGGCGAAATGCGTCCGTCGGTCGGCGCGATTGCATTGGCTTCGCGATAGGCCTGCGCGCGTCGCTCCGCGTCTTCGACCCGCGGCTGCAGCTCGGCGATGCGCGCGTCGAGCCACGCCGACTGTTTGGCGACGACCTGATCGCTCAGCGCCGCCTGCTCGGCGAAGAAGGCGTCGACAAGCCCTTGCGCGAGCCGCTCGGCCTTGGCGGGCGCTGCGGCGCGCACCTCGACGTCGATGATGTAGTTGCGTTCGCTGCGCTTGGCCGAGATGCGGTCGGCGAGCGCGGCGACCAAAGCCTCGAGGCGCGCGTCGGGAGCGCCCGCCGGCGCCCGCCACAGGCTGGTCAGGCTGTCGACGAACAGGCCGACGAGGCCGGGCCGGAATTCGGGATCGTCGGCGAGGTCTTGCGCCTTCGCGACGCGGCTGAGAACCGCGCGTGAAGTGAGGATGCTCATCTCGCTCTCGACCAACGCAACGTCGGGGTTCTGCGGCATCGGCTGGGCGTCGATCCCGACCGGCGCGCGCTCGCGCGGGTCGACGAAGATCGACATCGTCGCGGCGTAGCGGGTCGGCGTCAGCGCGACATAGGCGAGCGCGATCGCGCCGGCGATCGCCAGGCAGGGCAGCAGCAGACGCAGCCGCCGTGCGGCGATGCGGGCGAGGTCGCCGACATCGACCGTCGGCGGGGCGGCGCCGCCGCCGACGTCGGCGGCCGCCGGGCCGGCTCGCCGGGGCGGAGGAGCGGTCCTGGCGGTCATCGAACGCGCTGACTTTCTCTTGAAAGCGGCGCGTTTCACGCCGCTTCCGAACTGTCGCTGAAAGTAAAGCGCCATGGTTACCAAACGATTAGTCCAGCACTTGATGCGTTTACCGCGCCGGTCGGGTCGCCCGTCGCGTTCGCCGTCGATTTCGAGGCGACGCAATCGGCGCCGTTCCTGTCGCGCGAAGCCCCGCCGCGCGGTCCCGCCGGCGCGACGCGGCGACCGCGCCATCCTCGCCCAATCGCGGCTTCAGCGAAAACGAGCCGCAGTTGCTCAACAGCATCGGCTATCGCCTGACGCCGCTCCTGTCCCGCCTCTCGGCGGCGACGGTCGTGGCGTCGGCGGCGTTGCGCCGCGATCTCATCGCCCGCTTCGTCGGTCCCGAACGGCGCGCCCGCACGATAGTCAATCCCGCCGCGCCGCCGCCGGCGCATCGGCCGAGCGACGCCCGTGCGGAACGGCGGGCCTATTGGAACGCCGCGGAGACTTCCGTGTAGGTCGTATTGAGCTGCGTGCCGAGGAGGGCGACCGCGGCGACGATCGCCAGCACGATGCACATGGCGAGCAGCGCGTATTCGACCGATGTCGCGCCCGAGCGCGAACGGCGGAGCTGGTCGACGAGCTTGAACATGCGGTCCCCTCAGGGCCGCGCGGCCGGCCGCGTCTTTCAACCCCAGGCGCAGATTAAACTCTGCGGGTTACATAGAACTTAAGGGAAGTGTGGCCGCAGCGGTCGCGCTTCCTTCAGGTCCAGTGGCCGGACGCCGCGGCGCGGCGCATCTCGCGCCGCTCCCGCCAGCGCCGCCGAATCGGCCAGGCGCAAATGTGCGTGCCGCCCCAGCCGATCACCAGCGCCAGCGCGCCGACCAGCAGCGCCTCGGACGTGAGGGGCGCCGCCGGTTCGAAGTTCTGAAACGTGTCGGCGCCGATCGCCGGATCGAAGTCGAGCGCCATCGCCCCGATCCGCTGCATCGGCCCCGCTCCCTGCATCGCGTCGAGCGCGGTCTGCAGCTTGTCGCGGCGGGCGATGTCGGCCTCGATGGCGGCGCCGCGCGCCTGGGCGAGCGGATCGGGGTTGCCTTCGAGCCGGGCGATCGCCTCGACCGGCGTGACCGACTGGCGCGCCGCGTCGGCGTCGAAGGCGGAGACGACGCGCTTCAGCTCGTCGAGCGCGCCACCGAGCCGCTGGCGGTACTGTTGGGTGAACTCGGGGCCCTGCATGCCGATGAGGGCGAACAGCAACCCGATCGCCGCCGCGAGGCGTCGCGTGAACATCGAAGCTGGACTCCCCCTGCGCCGCGGGCAAAACCCTATCGCGAGCGCGGCCGAAAGTCATTCGCCCGCATTGACGGCGCGGCTGCGATTGTCCTGAATGCGGCGCCACGAGGCCAGTCCGGCCGCCAACGCCGATGAAACGATGAACGACTCGTCCGCCGCCGCGCCGCCCAAGCTCTGGCCGCTGCTGCGGTCGTTCGCCGGCTGGCGCTGGCGCGACGTCGGCCCCGACGCGATTGCCGGCCTGACGCTCGCCGCCATCGCCATCCCCGAGCAGATGGCGACGGCGCGGCTGGCGGGGTTTCCGCCGCAGATCGGTTTCATCGCGCTGTTGGCCGGCGCGGTCGGGTTCGCCGCTTTCGGCGCCTCGCGGCTGATGTCGGTCGGCGCCGATTCGACGATTGCGCCGATTTTCGCCGGCGCGCTGGCGCTGCTGGCGACCGCCGGCTCGCCCCATTACGCCGCCGACGCGGCGGCGCTGGCGCTCGGCGTCGGCCTGGCGCTCGCGCTCGGCGGCGCGCTGGGCCTCGGCTTCATCGCCGACCTGCTGTCGATTCCGGTCACCACCGGCTTTCTCGCCGGCATCGCCGGGCACATCGTCGTCAGCCAGGCGCCGGCGCTCCTCGGCGTCGCGCCGCCGGGCGGCCCGCTCCTCGCCCAGGTTGTCGCGCTCGCCGGCTCGCTCGGCCAGACCAGCCTGCCGACGCTCGGTCTCGGTCTGTTCGTAATGGCGCTGATGCTTGTCGGCGAGCGCCTGAGCCCGCGCTTTCCCGGCGCTCTGATCGGGCTCGCGGTCGCCGCCGCGGTCGTCGCGGCGGTCGGGCTCGAAGGGCGCGGCGTCGCGATGCTCGGAGCGATCGAGGGGACGACGCTGCGGCTCGGCTGGCCGGCGGTCGCGCTCGACGATCTGCCGCAGCTCGTCCCGCTCGCCGTCATCGTCGCGCTCGTCGTCATGGTGCAGACCGCGGCGACGACGCGCAGCTTCGTCTCCGATCCGGCGGTCGGCCCCGACGTCGGCCGCGATTTCATCGGTCTCGGCGCCGCCAACCTGCTCGCCGGCTTTCTCGGCGCCTTTCCGCTCAACGCCAGCCCGCCGCGCACCGCGGTCGTCGCCGAGACCGGCGGCGTTTCACAGCTCGGCGCGCTGGTCTGCGCCGGCCTCGCGCTGGCGTTGGCGGGGTTCGGCGGCGGCCTACTCGCCCATGTGCCGAACGCCGCGCTCGCCGGCGTGCTGCTGTTCGTCGCCCAGCGCATCTTCCGGGTGGGGACGATGATCGACGTCTGGCGGCGCAGCCGCGCCGAATTCGCCCTCGTCGTCGCCACCGTGCTGGCGCTGCTCGTCCTGCCGATCCAGCAGGGCGTCGGCCTCGGCGTGATCCTCTCGCTGCTGCACGGCGTCTGGACGACGACGCGCGGGCGTCTGGTCGAGTTCGAGCGCATCCCCGGCACGTCGATCTGGTGGCCGGCGAGCGCGCTGGTGCACGGCGAGCGGGCGCCGGGCGTGCGGGTCGTCGGAATGCAGACGCCGCTGTCGTTCCTCAACGCCTACGCCATCCAGGCGGAGATCCAGGCGTTTCGCGAGGCCGACGTGCGGTTGCTGGTGATCGAAGCCAATGCGGTGAGCGAGATCGACTACACCGGCGCGACGGTGCTCGCCGGGCTTGTTTCGCGGCTGCGCGCCGGGGGCGTCGACGTCGCCATAGCGCGGCTCGAATCGTTGCGCGCGCAGCAGAGCTTCGCCCGCCAGGGCCTCGAGGCGTTGATCGGACGCGACCACCTCTTCCATAGCGTCGAAGAGGCGGTCACGGCCTTGCAAAGCGGCGGGCCGAGCTGAGGCGGGCGTAGCCGCCGCCGATCTCGCCTTTCGCCAATCGCGGGCCGGTCGGTCACGCGGTCATCGACACGACCGCGATTTTGAAGCTGAACGAAACCCGCTATGGTCTGGCGCCGCTCGCCTGCCGCGACGCGGCGGGCCCCGACATGACCGGGCGCTCGACCCGCAGCGAGAAGGCGAAACGCGTGAGCGAAATCCCGATCGGCGTCGTCACCGTGTCCGACCGCGCCGCGGCGGGGGTCTACGAAGACAAGGGCGGCCCGGGAATCGAGGCCGCGCTGACGGCGATCCTGGCGACGCCATGGCGGCCCGTCCGCCGGCTGATTGCGGACGAGCGAGAGACGATCGCGGCGGCGTTGCGCGACCTCGCCGACGTCGAGCGCTGCTCGCTGATTCTCGTCACCGGCGGCACCGGCCCGAGCCCGCGCGACGTGACGCCGGAGGCGACCGCTGACGTCTGCGACCGCATCCTGCCTGGCTTCGGCGAGCTGATGCGCGCGCGCAGCCTGCTCGACGTGCCCACCGCGATTCTGTCGCGCCAAATCGCCGGGCTGCGCGGCCGCAGCCTGATCGTCGACCTGCCGGGCCGGCCGGCGGCGATCCGCGTTTGTCTCGACGCGATCTTCCCGGCGATTCCCTATTGCCTCGACCTCGTCGGCGGCGATCGGCTGGAAACAAATCCTGAAATCTGTCAAGCTTTTAGACCAAAAGGATAGCCGCCGGTCGCGCCAATTGATTCGGATCGGTTTTGATTCGGATCAGGTTCGGCCCCGCCGGGCGCCCTACTTTAGTCGTGTTCACAATTGAAGGGTTCGAGCATGCCGTTCGCGGATCCGATCGTTTCCGCCATCGTCGAGAAGTATCGGAACAATCCGACTTATGTCCTGCAAATCCTGCGCGAGGCGCAGGAGAAGCTGGATTGGATTTCGCCCGAAACGGTTGAGACAGTCGCGTCGCAACTGAAGATTCCGCGCACGCGGGTGCAGAGCGTGCTGCACTTCTATTCCTTCCTTTATGACAAACCGCGTGGCCGCTACCGCCTGCTGTTCGCCGACAACATCACCGACCGCATGGCGGGCAACATCGCCCTGTTCGAGCACATGCTCAGCCGGCTGAAGCTGAAGCGCGGCGAGGTGTCGTCCGACGGCCTGGTCAGCGCCGATCTGACGTCCGACACCGGCATGTGCGACCAGGGGCCGGCGATGCTGGCCAACAACTGCGCCATTCCGCGCCTGACGATGCGGCGGATCGACGAGATCTGCGACCTGATCAAGGCGCGGGCGCCGCTCGACGAATGGCCGGCGGAACTCTTCCGGGTCGAGGACAACATCCGCCGGCGGGAGACTCTGTTGACGCCGGTCGCCCCTGGCGTCGCGCTCGACGCGGCGATCGCCCGCGGGCGGCAAGGGACGCTCGACGAAGTCAAGCGCTCCAACGTGCGCGGGCGGGGCGGCGCCGGGTTCCCAATGGGGACGAAATGGGAAGGCGCCCGCAACGCGCCCGGCGCCGTGCGCTACATCGTCTGCAACGCCGACGAAGGCGAGCCCGGCACCTTCAAGGACCGTGTGCTGTTGAACTCGTTCGCGGTTCGGGTTCTCGAAGGCATGGCCATCGCCGGCTACGCCACTGGCGCGACCAAGGGCTTCGTCTATCTGCGCGGCGAGTACAAGCACCTGCAGGCCAAGCTGCAGCGCGAGATCGACGACATGCGCGCCAACGGGCGGCTCGGCACGTCGATCCGCGGCGCGGCGGGTTTCGATTTCGACATCGAGATCCACATGGGGGCGGGCGGCTACGTCTGCGGCGAAGGCACGGCGATGATCGAGTCGCTCGAGGGCAAGCCGGGCCGGCCGCGCGTGCGGCCGCCGTCGATGGTGCACGTCGGCTACCTCGGCAAGCCGACCGTGGTCGACAACGTCGAATCGCTCGCCCACGCGACCGAGATCGTCGTCGAAGGCGGCGCCCGTTTCGCCAAGCGCGGCACTCGGTTCTCGACCGGCACCAAGCTCCTGTCCATCTCCGGCGACTGCGAACGGCCGGGCGTCTACGAGTATCAGTTCGGCGTCACCATTGGCCGAGTGCTCGAGGACTGCGGCGCGAAGGCGGTCAGCGCGGTGCAGATCGGCGGTGCGTCGGGCGTCCTGCTGACGCCTGACGAGTTCAGCCGCCGCATCGCCTTCGAGGACGTGCCGACCGCCGGCGCCCTCATGATCTTCGGCGTCGACCGCGACATTTTCGAAGTTGCGCGCAACTTCGCGCATTTCTTCGCTCATGAGAGTTGCGGCTTCTGCACCCCCTGCCGGGTGGGGACGACCATCCAGCGCAACATCATGGATAAGATCGCCGAGGGGCGCGGAGCGCGCTACGAGGTCAACGAACTGAAGCGCGTCGTCGGGTTCATGCGGCGCACCAGCCATTGCGGTCTCGGCGAAACGGCGGGCAATGCGGTGCGCGACGCCCTCGACAAGTTCAGGCCCGCGTTCGAGCGGCGACTGCACGCGAAGGATTTCGCGCCGGCGATCGATCTCGAGCGGGCGCTCGAGCCGGCGCGGCGGATCACTGCGCGCGACGACGCCGAAGCGCATCTCGAGACGGAGAGCTGATCGATATGGCCGAGACGACATTCACCATCGACGAAATCCCGATCCCGTTCACGCCCGGCCAGACGATCCTCGAGGCGACGAAGGCGGCGGGAATCTACATCCCCCACCTCTGCTACCACCCCGAGTTCAAGGCGCACGGCGGCTGCAAGATGTGCACCGTGTTGGTCAACGGGAAGCCGCAGACGGCCTGCACCCATAAGGCGGCGGCCGGACAGGAGGTCGAGGTCGACACGCCCGAGCTCAACGCCATGCGGCGCACCTTGGTGCAGATGCTGTTCATCGAGGGCAATCATTTTTGCCCCAGCTGCGAGAAAAGCGGCGAATGCCAGCTGCAGGCGCTGGCCTACGAATACGAAATGCTGACCCCGCATTTCGTCGAACTCTATCCTCACCGCAACGTCGACGCTTCGCATCCTGACGTGCTGATCGAGTTCAACCGCTGCGTCCTGTGCGAATTGTGCGTGCGCGCCAGCCGCGACATCGACCACAAGGACGTGTTCGCGATCGCCGGGCGCGGGCGCGACGCCAAGCTGATCGTCAATTCGCCGACCGGCAAGCTCGGAGACAGTGCGCTCGCGGTCACCGACCGCGCCGTCCAGGTCTGCCCGGTGGGGGCGATCATCGTCAAGCGCGTCGGCTTCGAAACGCCGATCGGCGAACGGACCTACGACAAGAACCCGATCAGCGCTGAAGCCGACTCTTGCGAAGTTCCGGAGGCCCGATGACCACCCCAGGTCAGGATAAAGTCAAAGTGCGGTTGGCGACGACGTCGCTCGCCGGCTGTTTCGGCTGCCACATGTCGTTCCTCGACATCGACGAACGCCTGTTCGAGCTCGCCGAGCTCGCCGAGTTCGACCGCTCGCCGCTGACCGACATCAAGCATTGCGGCCCGTGCGACATCGCGCTGATCGAGGGCGGGGTGTGCAACACCGACAACGTTCACGTCGTGCGCGAATTGCGCGCCAACGCCAAGATCCTGGTCGCCGTCGGCGCCTGTGCGATCAACGGCGGCTTGCCGGCTCTGCGCAACAAGCTCGACGTCAACGACATCCTGACGCAGGTCTATCGCGATCCGAGGACCGGCGAGCCGTGCGTGCCGAATTCGCCCGAGCTGCCGCTGCCGCTCGACATGGTCTATCCGGTCAACGAGATCGTCCGCGTCGACTACAGCCTGCCGGGCTGCCCGCCGTCGGGCGACGCGATCTGGAAGTTCCTCACCGACCTCATCCTCGGGCGCATGCCGCGTCTCGAGTACAGCCTCCTGAACTACGACTAAGGGCCCCGACATGCTCAATCTCGAAACCGCGCAATCGCCGCACAAGCTGCGCCGGGTCGCGATCGAACCGGTGTCCCGCGTCGAGGGGCACGGCAAGGTCACGATCCTGCTCGACGAGGAGAACCGGGTCCATCAGGTCCGCCTCCACATCGTCGAGTTCCGCGGCTTCGAAGTCTTCATCCAAGGGCGGCCATACTGGGAAGTGCCGGTCACCGTGCAGCGCCTGTGCGGCATCTGCCCGGTCAGTCACCATATCGCCGCCGGCAAGGCGATGGACCTCGTCGCCGGCTATGGCCCGCTGACCCCGACCGCCGAGAAGCTGCGCCGCCTGTTGCATTACGGGCAGATCGTGCAGTCGCACGCGCTGCACTTCTTCCACCTCGCGTCGCCCGACCTGCTGTTCGGCTTCGACAGCGAAGTCAGCAAGCGCAACGTCGTCGGCGTCGCGGCCGCTTTCCCCGACCTCGCCAAGCGCGGCGTGATGACGCGCAAGTGGGGCCAGGAGGTCATCCGCCACATCGTCGGCAAGCGCATTCACGGCACCGGCGTCATTCCCGGCGGCATGAACAAGTCGCTGAGCGTCGCCGAGCGCGACACGTTGCGGGGCGAGGTCGACGAGATCGTCGGCTGGGCGCGCGAGTCGGTCGCCCTCGTCACCCAGCTGTACGAGACCAACGCCGACTTCTACAAGCGCTTCGGCGAGTCGCGCTCGAACATGATGGGGCTCGTCGACTCGACCGGCGCGCTCGACTTCTATCACGGCGGCTTACGCGCCCAGGACGCCGACGGCGGGCCGATCTTCGACCACGTCGACTACACGACCTACCAGGATGTGTTCGAGGAAGAGACCAAGCCCTGGAGCTACATGAAGTTCCCGCACATCAAGGCGCTCGGCGCGGAGAACGGCTCCTATCGCGTCGGCCCGCTGGCGCGCGTCCAGGTCTGCGACCGGCTGTCGACCCCGCTCGCCGAGGACGAGCGGCGCAAGTTCGTCGCGCTCGGCCACGGCAAGCCGCATCACGGCGCGCTGCTCTATCACTGGGCGCGGATGATCGAGATGCTCAACGCCGCCGAAATGGCGCGCGATCTGCTCAACGATTCCGACATCCTCGGCACGGACCTGATGGCGGACAAGGGGCCGCGGCGCGGCGAAGGCGTCGGCGTGATCGAGGCGCCGCGCGGCACCTTGTTCCACCACTACCGGGTCGGCGACGACGACCTCGTCTCCTATTGCAACCTCATCGTCTCGACGACCAACAACAACCAGGCGATGAACGAGGCGATCCGCGCCGTCGCGGCGCGGTTCCTCACCGGCCGCGAGGTGACCGAGGGGCTGCTCAACCACATCGAGGTGGCGATCCGCGCCTACGATCCGTGCCTGAGCTGCGCGACCCATGCGCTTGGCCAGATGCCGCTCGAAGTCGATATCGTCGACGCCGACGGCGCGCTGGTGAGCCGCGGCCGCAAGGGCTGACGGTGCGCCTCGCCGTCCTCGGCTGGGGCAACGAGTCGCGCGGCGACGACGGGCTCGGCCCGGCGTTGCTCGCGCGTATCGCCGCCGCGTGGCCGGAGCTGACGATCGTCGAGGACTACCAGTTGCAGATCGAGCACGCGCTCGATCTGGTCGACGCCGATTGCGCGCTGTTCATCGACGCCGGCAAGGGTACGCCCGCGCCGTTCGCGTTTTCCCGCCTCGCGCCGAAGCGCGACGCGACCCACTCGACCCACGCGCTGTCGCCCGAGGCGGTGCTCGACGTCTACGTCCAGGTGCGGGGCGAAGCGCCGCCGCCGGCTTTTGCGCTGTGCGTGCGCGGCGAGAGCTTCGAGCTCGGCGAAGGCCTGACCGGCGACGGCGCCGAGCGTCTCGAGGCGGCGTGGAATTTCGTCCAGACGCTGATGGGCGAGCGCACGGTCGAGGCGTGGGACAAGCTGGCGAGCCAGTCTCAGCCGCTCGTGCGCGTTACGGCGTAACCTCGCGCGCCTTCGCCTTATCCGACGCTTCCCCCCTTTCCCCTTGCGGGAGAGGGGCAGGGGGTGAGGGGTCGGCGCGCCAGCGCCCTGTTCGCGAAGCGCCTTGCGGCGCGACCTCTCATCCGGCGCTTCGCGCCACCTTCTCCCGCAAGGGGAGAAGGGGCGTCACTTCCACATCGCCCGCATGCGCGCCGCGAGATCGACTTTGGGGCCTTGCGCCATGGCAGGCGCAGGCTCCGACGCCGGGCGGGGCCACGAGACGCGCTCGAAGTGCTTCAACAGCGGCGGCGGGATGAAGCGGGTGCGCGCCGCCGTCACGTGGCGGTCGCCGTTCTTCGCCTGGCCGTGGACATAGAAGCGCTGCGGGACGAGCAGCGTCAGCGCGTCGCGCGCGCGCGTCATCGCCACATAGAGCAGCCGCCGCTCCTCCTCGATCTCCTCCGACGAGCCGGTCGCGAGATCAGACGGGATGCAGCCGTCGACGCAATTGAGCACGAACACCGACTTCCATTCCTGCCCTTTGGCCGAATGGATGGTCGAGAGGATGAGATAGTCCTCGTCGCGCAAGGGCGGCCCCGCTTCGTCGCTGGTCGCGTCGGGCGGGTCGAGCGTCAGCTCGGCGAGGAAGCGCTCGCGCGAGGCGAAGGTTGCGGCGATGCGCTCGAGCGCGTCGAGGTCGGCGGCGCGCTGGGCGAAGTCGTCGTAAGTCTCGGCGAGCGTGTCGCGCCGCCAGGCGATCGCCTCGCCGAGGTCGCTCGGCCATGGCGCGCCATTGGCGAGGCGCGCCATCAGCGCGGCGAATTCGGCGAAGGCTTCGCGCGCCCGCGCCGGCGCCGGCCAGGCGGCGAGGGCCGCGAAGCTCTTGTCGGCCGCCGCCGCGGCGACGATCTTCTCGGCGCTCGCCGGGCCGATGCCCGGCAGCAATTGCGCGACGCGGAAGCCGGCGACGCGATCGCGCGGGTTGGTGGCGAAGCGCAGCAGCGCCAGCGCGTCCTTGATGTGCGCGGCGTCGAGGAACTTGAGGCCGCCGAACTTGACGAACGGGATGTTGCGCCGCGTGAGCTCCAGCTCCAGCGCCGCCGAGTGGTGCGAGGCGCGAAACAGCGCCGCCTGCGACTTCAGGCTCGCGCCCGCTTCGCGATTCTCCAGCACGCGCAGCGCGACGAAGCGCGCCTGATCGCCTTCCTCGCCGACCGTGACCAGCTCGGGCGGCGCGCCGCCCGCCCGTTCGCTCCACAGGTTCTTGGCGAAGCGCTCGGGCGCGAGCGCGATCACCGCATTGGCGGCGGCGAGGATCGGCTGGGTCGAGCGATAGTTGCGCTCGAGCGTGACGACACGCGCCGGCGGCGAGAAGGCTTGCGGGAACTCGAGGATGTTGCGCACGGTGGCGGCGCGGAACGAATAGATCGCCTGCGCGTCGTCGCCGACCACGGTCAGGCCGCGCCCCTCCGGCCTGAGCTTCAGCACAATCTCGGCCTGCAGGCGGTTGGTGTCCTGGTATTCGTCGACCAGCAGATGGTCGAAGCGCGCCGCGACCTCGGCCGCGAGCGCGGGCTCGGACAGCATCTGGGCGAAGTAGAGCAGCAGGTCGTCGTAATCGAGCACGCGCTGGCGCTGCTTGGTCTCGACGTAGGACGCGAACAGGCCGCGCAACGCCTCCTCGTGCGCCGCCGCCCAGGGGAAATGGCGGCCGAGCGCCTCCTCGAGCGGAACTTGCGCGTTGACGACGCGCGAATAGATCGCCAGGCAGGTCGCCTTGGTCGGGAAGCGCTCCTCTTTCTGCGACAGCCCCGCCTCGTGGCGGCAGAGCGCCATCAGGTCGGCCGAATCCTCGCGGTCGTGGATGGTGAAGGCGGGGTCGAGCCCGACGCGCGGCGCGTATTCGCGCAACAGCCGCGCGCCGATCGAATGGAAGGTGCCGCTGTAAGCCGGCGTCGCCGCCGCGGCGGCCTCGGGGGCGAGGCGGCGGCCGAGGATGCGCTGGACGCGGCGGTTGAGCTCGGCCGCGGCGCGGCGCGAGAAAGTCGCCAGCATGATGCGCTTGGGGTCGACGCCGGCGAGCACGAGATGGGCGAGGCGATGGGCGAGCGTCGCCGTCTTGCCGACCCCCGCGCCGGCGATGACCAGCAGCGGCTCCTCGCCATGCTCGACCGCTGTCCGCTGCGTGTCGTTGAGCGCATCGGCGGGGTCGGAGCGAATCGCGGCGAGAGACATGGCGCGAGGGGAACACGGTTCGGCGTTTGTTCGCAAGCGAAGGCGGCTTCCCCTCTCCCGTTCGGGAGAGGGGCAGGGGCGAGGGCGCGCGACGAAGCGCCGGCGCAACGAGGCGAAGCGAGGCGAAACGAAACGAAGCGAAAACGAAACCGGCGATTCAGTTTGCGAAGCCGTAAGGCGTTGATGCGAAAGGGCGGCGAAATTGGCGAAATTCACGGTGTGAAGGCGTTTCAATGGGTTAGGCGGCTTTTCGTTTCGCCGGCGGAGAGCGAGCCCGGCAAGGCGCGACGCCGCGGGCGACGAGGAGACGCTTGCATAGGCATTGTATCTGATATTCTGATTTTCAGAAAGACATTATTGCTTATGCTGGAGGCCGGCGGGACTCGCCCTCATCCGGCCGCGCTTCGCGCGTCCACCCCGGGTCTTCGCCCGGGGGCAGGCTCTTCTCTCGCAAGCGGGCGAAGGGGCGCGGCGCTTTCCGCCAAAGCGTCCGCTTTCGTCATCCACGCTCGCGCCGGGCGCCAGGGCGGCGTTGCGCTACTCCGTCGTCACGTTCAGCTTGGGTCGCCCGGTGTAGCCGTAGACGTCGAAAAGGACGGCCAGCAGCTCGCGCGCGATCGCCGCGTCGTCGTATTGGGCGAGCGGATATTTCTTGGAATAGTTCGGCGCGCTGCCGGGGTCGGCGAAGCCGGCGGCGTGCAGCCGGGCGACGCGCTCGGGCGTCAGCACCGCGGCGAGCGCCGGCCAGGAATCGGCGGATTGCGCTTCGCAATAGATCGCCGGCGGCTTTTGCTCTGGCGCGCATTGTACGTAGCCGATCTCGGCGTCAAAGGTGACGAAGACGTTCCGATCGAGATTGACGCGCAAACGCTGGATCTCGCCGGTCATGCGCGCGCCGTAGAGCGTGGAGAGAGCGTCGACGCTGTTCGCCGGAAGCGCCGGCTCGTCAGGCTTGACGATATAGGCGCAAGCGTGAATCGCGTATTTCGCCACCGCCCGCGCATTGTTGATCATGCCGGCGAGGTTCTGGCTCGGCCCGTTGCGCGGCGGACAGAGCTCGCTCGGCAGCCACGCCGTCATCGCCTGCAGTTCCGGCAGATCGGCGCCGTAGGCTTCGCCAAGCGCCTGCAGGATCGCGTCCGCGACCTGATCCGTCGCCATGCCCGGCGGGAACGTCTGCACATAATTGCCGAAGCTCGCGTCGAGCCGCCAGCCGAGCGCCGTGAGCCGCGCGACGCGCTCCGGCGTCAGCACGCGCTCCAACGACGATTGCAGCAGCGAACCCGCCGCCTCGCAGCGCAAGCCGCGGTCGGCCGTGCGTCCGCACTGCACGTACTTGTTGCCATCGAACAGGGTCGCGTAGCCGTCCTGGCCGGGACGCTCGAGGCTCAGCAGGTTGGCGAGCGCGCCGACGACCAGGGCCTCGACCTCCGGCGGCGCAATCTCCTCTCCCGGCGCCGGAGGGGTGGCGCTGACGAGGACGATCGCGGCGAGAATCGCCGCCGCTGCGGCGCGGACTTTCATCGCTCAGGTCTCGCCGACGAAGGGCGGCAGGCGCGCGCACGTTGCGCCGCAGCCGCCGCGGACGCAAGGCGCGGGAGTTACGCGGTTTGACGCTTCGCCGCAGCGTGGAGACGCGATCCGTCACGCGCGTCTCGCGCCTGATGCTGGCAGTCGAAGTCCCCTGGCGCCTCCGCTCCGCCAAGCAAGCAACGAACAGGCAAGCGCACGTTCGCGACCGCGGCCTGCGCTTCCCCAGGCGCGAAAGCCTTGCCGAAAGCCCGCGGCTTCCCCTCTCCCGTTCGGGAGAGGGGTAGGGGTGAGGGCGCCCCGCCCAACGAGCTCGCAAGACAGTCGCGCCTGGCGGCGCGACCCCTCATCCGGCCAGCCAAAGGGCGTCCGGGAGGACGCCCGTTGGGAGACGGGCTATGGCCGGCTGCGTTCCCCCGCAAGGGGGAAGGGCCGCACGACAGCCATGCCCGATTGGCGCGGAGTTCGGGGTTTGTCCGCTAGCGACGAGGACGTTCAAAACGCCTTCGCCACTCCGGCGTCCTTCAGGATGCCGTTCGCGGTATGGCGAGACTTGATCTGAACGGGCACGACGATCCGCTTTCCGGCGGCCGTCGTCCAGATATCGTGATCGCCCTTGCCGTGGCGCAGGAACGCGCACCCCGCCTCGGTCAACTGGGTTCGCACCGCCTTGCCGAAGTCGTTCATGCGGCGATGCGGGCGCGCAGCGAGGCGTGAGCGATGATCTCCACCGGGATCTCGCCGGCGGTCTCTTCGCCTTCGAGCAGGTCGGCGACGGCGCCGGTCACGTTGCGGCAGAAGGCCTCGAACGTGGCGCCTTCAACGTGCAGACCTTCGACATCCGAAGACTGGACGTACCACACGCCCGCCTCGTCATCGTGGGCGGCTTTGATGACTGCAACGCGCATGGCCCGGCTCCTCGCATGGACCGACCAACTCTACCATGCCGCCTCGCCCCTCAGAAGCAGGCGATGAATTCGCGGAACACCCAACCGATCGGCTGGCCGTTGTCATAGCGCGCGATGAAGGCCCAGGGCTTGCCGTTGGCGTCGTCGGCCATCTCGCGGATGCTGACCAGCACGCCGTTCGGCAGCGCGCCGACGATGGCGCCGTTAGGGACGGCGCGCACGTTGAGCGGCGTGCCGGTCGGGTCCATCACCCGGCAGCGGTCCTCAGCCGCGGCGCCGGTCGCCGCCATCGCCAGGATCGTCAAAGTCGCCAAGGCCGCCGGCAAAAGCTTTCGCATGATCGGCTCTCCGGATAGGTTCGCCGCGCCGCTCGCAGGCGGGAGCGCGCGGCGTGCAAATCCTACGGCGGCCGCCGAAGCGAAGGCAATCGCGCCGAGCCTGCGCGGGCGGGCGGGGCGGGACGGAAGTGGGGGGGGCGACTTGCCCTCGCCCTGGCCTCTCCCGCAAGCGGAAGAGGGGGCGCGTCCCTTCTCCCGCTCGCGGCAGAGGGCAGCCGACGAAGTTGGCCGGATGAGGGGGCTCACCGCATATTCCCCGTATGCCCGAGCGAATACCGCCCCGGCTGCGGCCACACCGTCAGTCCGTGCGGCATGCCGCCGACCGGGATTGTCTTCACCGAGCCGTCGTCGGTGTTGAAGGCGTAGACGACGCCGTCGTAGCGGCCCGACAGCCACAGATATTTGCCGTCGGCCGAGACGTTGCCCATGTCGGGGCTGCCCCCGCCCGGGATCGTCCACTCGGCGACGATCTTGCGCGTGGCGAAATCCATCACCGACACGCTGCCCTCGCCGTGGCGCTCGCCGCCGAGGTTGTGAGTGCCGCGGTTGGAGATGAACAGCCGCTTGCCGTCGCGGCTCGGATAGAGCCCGTGCGCGCCGACGCCGGTCGGAATGAAGCCGGTCTCCTTGAAGGCGTCGCCGTCGATCACCACCAGCCCGTCCTTCAGCATGTCGGCGACGAAGAAGGCCGAGCCGTCGGGGGCGATGCGGATGTCCTGCGGGATGTGGCCGGGCGAGAGCTGCAGCATGCCGGCGAGCGTGTGGCGGACGAGGTCGATCTTGGCGAGCGAGTCGTCGTACTCGCAGGTGAAGATCGCGTAGGCGCCGTCGAGCGAGAAGTCGGCGTGATTGATCCCGGCGCAGCGCGGCGTGGCGATATAGCCCTGCAGCTCCATTGTGTGCGGGTCGCGGAACTCGAGCCGCCGCATCGCCTCGGCGACGACGATCGCCGAGCGGCCGTCGGGGGTGAAATACATGTTGTAGGCGTCGGGCAGGTCGATCGTCTTGGTCACCTTGCCGGTCTTGGGGTCGATCGCCGCCACCGAGGCGTGGCCGCCGCGATAGCTGATGTCGCCCGCCACCCACAGCGTCTGCAGATCCCACGACGGCACGATGTGCTGCGGGCTGGGAATGGCGAAATAGCTGTCGACCACCTGGAAGGTCTCGGGGTCGATGACGTCGACCTTGCCGGTGATGAGGTTGGGCGCATAGACGCGTTGAAGCGCGCCGGCGGCCGCCGGGCTGATCTTGCCCGCCGCGATCTCGGAATAGACGTTCTTCGGGTCGATGAGCGGCGGCATGTTCAGGTTGGCCGGCGGTAGCTCGAGCGTCGCCGCGGGCGGGCCGAGCGCGTAAGCCGCCTGTTGGATGAAGTCCTCGGGCGTGCGGCCGGTCTCGACATGGGCGCGGCACAGCGCGGCGCAGAACTCGCCGTCGACGCACAGGCTGGGGATGGTCAGCGATTGCGCGCCGTCGATCAACGAATCCGAACCGATGCAGGCGGCGAGGGCCGCGGCGGCGACGCCGGCCAGGAAGCGCGAATTCATCGTCCCCACTCGAGCGCGTCGAGCCCGCGCGGACCGCGGGCGCGCCAAGGGCAATTCTGACGCAAGGCAAATGAAGCGGGGATGAACGCCGGGTTCGAGCAGCCGACCGGCCAATTCGGTCCGCGTGCGCCAGCGTGCGGCGCTCCCGCCGCCTGACATTCGCGCTGGACTGACGGGCCGGCGCCAATCAAACTGTTCGATATGATTTTGGGCCGACTTGGTCGCAGCGGGGAGGAAGGCCAGTGCGCAGTCAGTTTGCATGGAGCGCCGGTTTCGCAGGCGCCCTTCTCGCATTCGGCGCCGGCGGGGGCGCGTCGGCGGCGACCGTGATGGCCTTCGACGAGGCGGTCAACGGTGCCGCCGCCCAACCCCGGACGATGATTCTCGACACGGATCGGCTGCGAATGTCGACCGCGGCGATCGACATCGTCTTTCGCGGCGATCTGAACAAGGTGTGGGTGCTGCGGCAGAAGGACCACAGCTACTTGGAACTGACGCCCGGCGGCCTCGGCCAGATGGGCGCCCGAATGGATCAGGCGATGGCGCAGATGAAGGAGAAGTTGGCCGCCTTGCCCGAG
>Ga0326728_10011556_pt1 | contig 20067 bp, 9 predicted proteins | sample MB3enrmetagenome_FD_207602 | JGI IMG/M metagenome (GOLD analysis project Ga0326728, IMG submission 207602) | Lab enriched peat soil microbial communities from McLean, Ithaca, NY, United States - MB31MN | ecosystem: Environmental > Terrestrial > Soil > Wetlands > Peat | place: USA: New York... | reverse complement strand
GCCCGCTCGCAGGACCCCGATTCCGCCGGCAGCCAGTTTTTCATCTGCCTGGCCGACGCCCGCTTTTTGGACCGCCAGTACACCGCCTTTGGCAAATTGATCCGGGGCGACGACGTCCTCGCCAAACTGGGCGACACCCCCACGACGCACGGCGGCGGCGGCGAAAAAAGCCGGCCGGCCGGGCGCGTGGCGGTCGAGAGCATTAAAATCGTGCTGGCGAACCAGGAAGCGGAGTGATCCAGCCCTGGCCCAAGATTTCCTCCAAGCCCCTGGGCGACTTTCGGGTCTTCTCCGTTCGCTCCGTCACCAAACGCTCGCCGCGCACGGGGCTGCCCCATGATTTTTTTGTAATTGACTCTGTCAATTGGGTTAACGTCATCGCCCTCACGCCCGATCGGCACATGGTCCTCGTCGAACAATTTCGTCAAGGCACCGACACGGTCGAACTGGAAATACCCGGCGGCATTATGGATCCGGCGGACACGTCGCCGGAGGCCGCTGGCGTCCGGGAATTGCGGGAGGAAACCGGATACACAGGAGAACAACCGCGCGTCATCGGCTGGGTCTTTCCCAATCCCGCCATCATGAGCAACACCTGCTTCACCGTCCTGGTGGAGAATTGCCGGATTGCCGCCGCGACCCATTTCGACCAGACCGAGGACTTGGTGACAAAACTGGTTCCCGTGGACGAAGTGCCCGGCCTGGTTGCGTCCGGGAAAATCCGCCACTGCCTGGTGGTTGCCGCGCTGTATCAATTTGAGTTGTGGCGCCAGGCAAACAAGACTTAATCACCAGTCCTGCCTTCTCGCGCTGCGAATGCGGTGGAGCCGCTCCGTAAAGCCGCCCTCCTCTTCAAACGCCGCAGCCTGCGCGGCGATCTGCCGGTTGAGCAAATAACAGCAGAGATTCAGCAGCGAAAGAGCGGCGTTGGCCACAAGCACGGAGGACGGCACAGACTGACACGGACTTTCACCGACTGCCACGGATGAGGCGGTGCTGCGTCCCAAGTCCGTGTTTGTCCGTGCCTGTCCATGTCTGTCCGTGTTCTTCAGCGACCGGCGCTCTTCCCTGACCCACTGGCGCACTTCCTCAAGGGTGGCGCAGCGCTTCGCTTTGAAGCGCTTGAGCGCCGGGTGATCGGGGCGCCATTGCGGCCAGCCGCGTTGCCGCAGGAAATCCTCATAGTCCAGGCGCAGCTCCTCCAGACTGGCCCGCGCCACGTTGGTGAGCTTTGAGTTCCATCTTCTTCGAAGTGCCGGATGCCTGGCTGCCTTCGGCGATGTTCTGCACGCCGCTTCGTGCGGCCTGCACCATCTGGTCATGCGTGCGGCTGCGCGGCGGGATATAGAGGTGGCAGAAACGCACGGTCAGGTCATAGATCAACTGGCCGAGCTGAAAGCTCTTGAGCCTGCGGTAACCGCCATGCAGGGGGATCAAAGGCTCACGCCCGGCTGCTTTTGGCTTCTTGGACAACATGGGCGCAATGTTAAGGTCCCAGTATGATGGCTTGGGCGTTGGTTTTCGTCAGGAAATATCCGACGCCGTAGCCAGCATTGAGCAATATCGCGCCGTGGCCAGTCACCTTGGCTGGCCCGCTGCCGATGGTCACTGTGAACAGGCCAGTCTTGGGGGTGATGGAACCGCTCACCGACGGCCCGCTGATTTTGCCCAACGTGGTGATCTTTACGCCAATGTTGGCTTCAGCGGTCGTGTTATTGATCGTTTCCAGCATCAACAGATTTGTCAGGCCGTCAAAATTCCCCGGGGAATTGGTCCAGTGCGAAAGGAGGATTTGGTTGGTGAGAAGAACATTGACGAATCCGTTCGTGTATAATCCCGAACGCGTTCCGGGATGAATCCAAGTCAGGCTGACGTCGGAGGTGTTGGTCAAATCCAGATTAATCCAGCCCAGAAGCAGGCCCTTGCCGGTGTAGAGATTGGCGTAGATGGGAACGTAGCCGTCTTCAGAAACAGGCGCCGATTGACTCAGGGCGGTGCCATCGGCCAATGCCCCGGTAATGCTGGCTGCGCCCGCATGATTGGTTATCAACGCATAGCCGGCGCCACCCGGCGAATTGGGCGGCACACTGCCAGTCTGGGGCGGGATTAGCAGGGTGTACTGGGCCGAAGGCACGGTGTTGGCGGCCCGGTCGGCAATCAGACTGGCCACCCACGGGCTCCCGCTATTCGTTCCGGAAACCGTGCCTGTCAACTGCGGGGGCGGCTCGTTCCAATTCAATCTCATTGCCACCGTCAGAGGGCCTCCCTGGCTTCGTGCGCGTGAAATGAGATTGGTCGCCTGGCCGGCCAGATCAAACCTGCCGCTGATGCCATGGCTTGCGCCGTTGATCAAAAGCGTCCCGCTGTAAGTTCCTTTCTGGCCGATGGCCAGCCCCTTGAGCATCCCCGCCGTTGGTTCGATGACGCCATTGTTGGTGTCAAAAAAAAGTCCGTTATACGTCCCTTTCACCGGCAGAAACGGATTGGGAATAAAATTGGCTTGCAGCACCATGTTGGACTCCGCCTTGATGGCAAGGGGGTTCTTGTTGGTGGTGATGCTGCCGGTCCAATTCAAAAACACATTCGAAACCACACTCCCGTTTTTGGCGGTCGCGGTCAGGGTGTAAATCTTGTCCGGTTTCAAATCCCTGCCATTCAAGTTTGGCGACACAGTGCCAAAGCCGTTGGTGAGAACGGTCACGGTAATATTCGTCCCGATGGCTGCAAAGTTTGCCGTGATATTCAGGTTCGAGGTCACCGTGAACGTCAGCGAGTTGTCTGTCCCGGTGGCGTCCCCGGTCCAACCTATGAACTCAAAGCCGTTGTTGGCCGTGGCTGTCACGTTGGTTGTGCTGCCCTCCGGAAATGTCCCGCCACCGCTGACCGTGCCGCCGTCGGCTGGCGAGGCGCTCACCCTGAGCGAGTAAGTCGGCAGGAAGTTCGCGGCCAATGTCTCGTCGCCGTTGAGCGTGAAGGTATAGCTTGACGACAGGCTTGCCACGATCCCGCCCTGCGTCCAGTTGACAAATGCATAGCCGTCATTGGCCGCCGCCATCACCGTATTTGTGCTGCCTGCCGCAAATGGCCCGCCGCCGCTGACCGTGCCGCCGCTGGCCGGCGAGGCGCTCACGGTGAGATTGTAATTGCCCGTGTAAAGCGCTTCCGTGCCGCTGAGCGCGAAGACGCCCGTAACGGTGCTGGCCGTGGCGCCGGCGCCGCCGGGCATGGTGAACGTCACCGAAGTGATCAGCTTGGTATTCAAACCGAGAGATTGGAGGTTGATGGAAGTTTGGTAGAGGGTTGGAAAAACGTAGTCGTTGTTGACGCTGCCAAACTCATTGTGATCGCCCGTGACCAGCAGGCCGAAATTTGTGATGGCCGCGCCTGAGCCTGGGGTGTTCGTTGTCAGGTAATTGGCCGCGTTGAAAGGGATGGCCGAACTGCTGGTGCCGTCCGCGAAATGAATGACCAGCGTGCCATTGCCCCCGCCCTGGGCCGAGGCCGCCAGGACGCTCAACGATTTGCAGGCCGCGGGCGTGTTCAAAAAAAGCGAGCCTGTGTTCGAAACCGAGGTCAGGTACAGCACATTGTTGCCGTCATACGGGCCGAACTGAAAAGTGGTCAGACTGTCAACCAGGCTGGTAAACAGCCCGCTTTGCGGCAGACCCGGGACAGCTAACCCGCCGACTAAAATATTGGTGACGGTCAGTCCTGCTTCATAAAAGCAAACGGGGGGGGAAGTCGTCAAAAAATCACACGCGGCGTCGAAGGTGTCGGCATAGTTGATGGTGTTGCCGCCAACAGCGGTATTCTCGACCACCACATCCAGATTGTAACCCGTCACCGCAATCGGATAGTCCGCTGGTGCCACAGAGAGGGAGAATTGCAGTTGCTGCGCAAGGCCATTGTTTTGGTTGGTGATCCAAATTGAGCCGGTATAAGTCCCATTGGTAAGACTATTGGCCTTGGAGTTCAGAGCGATGGTCAGGATGGAAACACCTCCCGCCGCCACGGCGCCGTTGGTGGAAGTGACGCTCAGCCAGTTGTTGGTGTTGGAAAGCGTCCAGCTTATCGGAGAGGCTGATGTGTTCGTCAGGTTATAGATTTGGGACATCACGCTGAAAGGACCGTTGGCCGGCCCGATGGAGACAAAGCCGGTTTCAGGAATGACCAGCAGCGGCGGCGCCAAAACGAAATTCGCCCCCCAGACGTTGCCGCTGGGAAGCACATTATAGACGGAAGTGCCGGTGGAATAATTGTTGGTGGCGGAGGAGTCGCCCGCATTGGTGACTGTCAATGCGTAGGCCGAGGCCGCGGGGATGCGCGCCAGGGCGTAAACTCCGTTTGTATCCGTCGTCGCCGTATAAGTGCCGCCACCGCTGCGCACAGCCGTAATGGTCGCGCCGGCCACGGGCGCGCCTGTCGGGTCGGTCACGCGTCCGCTGATGATTTGGCCGCTGCCGTTGGTGTAGATATTATAGATGCAGGCCTCCACCATGGTGTAATCGCCGCTGTCAACAGTGGCGATGTCCGGCAGCGCGTACCAGATATCGTCGTCGCCGCCAAAGCCCTCGTTCAAATGATGAAAGAGAGTCGAGGAACTATAGCCGTAACCGTCGCACAAAAGGCAATGTCCGCCGTCATACTCGACGCCGAGCATGACGGGCAAACGGGCATCGAGGTTGGGATTGATCATCATGACCAGGTTTCCGCCGCTGAGGCCAATACCATCGTTTTCACAATAAGCGGCATTGGCAAACCTGAACGTGTTGGTTAAGGCTCGCTGGGCGAGATAGGTCGCTGCGGCAGAGTTATTCGACGCATAGTCCATGTTGACTGCGGCTCCGGCATCATGGGTCAGATAGCCAATCGCCATTGCCTGGTTGGTGTTTGGGTTGTTGGGCGACAAAGGCATGTTGGTCCACTGGTACGGGCCGCCGGTGCCGTTGCCGCCGAGCAATTGGGTCGTTTGCGCAACACCGTTGTTCGTGATGGCAAAGCTGGCAGTGCCAACGCCGGTGTTCGGATATTGGAAATAGCACATCTCCTGCGCCAGCGCCGTGGCGACGCAACCGCACGGGTAATTGCTCACATTGCCCGCGCCATACGGCGGGGTAAAGTAGTTGTAACAGGCATCTTGAAGGCTTGCGTCCACGGTTTGACTCCAGAGAGTCTGGACAAACGGCGCCACCCAGATTTGCGACGCCACGACGATGTTGCCATTCTCCTCCGCATCCGGCGGTGGATTGGGTGAACCCGCCAGGAAGGCGCGCCATTTGCTGTGGGACTTCAACGCGGACGCCCCCGGCGCGCCCGCCCGCGCCCGCGCCATGCGCCGGGGCAGATCGCGGTTGACCAGGGCCGCCACCGCGCTCCCGGACGACGCGTTGAAACTCCCGGTGGCGGAGAAAGCAACAATCGGCTCCGCCAGGTCGTCGGCGGGCAGAATGACAAAACCGGACGGGTCCAGTTGCACAACGTAATAAAGAATCTCCCCGGGGGCATTCTTGACCGCTTCCGTGCTTCTGACCCTGGCGGACAACTGCCTGCCCAAAGGCCGGCGGTCCTGATGCAGCCAGCCCTGGACCGCGCCGGTTGCGGTATCGGCGGTGACCGGTGCGGCGAATGCCGGGCCGGATGAAAACAGGAAGCCGGCGAATACGATTGCGCCCCATCTGCCCAGGATGCGCAACTGAGAATTTCCGGGCGCTGTAGTTTTAAGGCGATACATTTTGGCGTGAGTTTCATAACGGCTGCAACGAAAAATGTCGAGGATTGAATCCACATCTTCGTCAAATGCGGTTGACCCATCTGCGCCGGTTGAGCATCATTGCCGACTTGAAACAAACCGAAAATGTTCTGGTGTGACCAACTAGTCGAAAAGATTGAAGGGCCGCAAACAATAAACGATTCGAAGACGCCCTCTGGACGCGCCCATGTCGGCGCGCTTCGCGGGCCGCTCATTCACGACGCGATCTATCGGACACTTCAGGCCAAAGGCGTTCCGGTGCGTTTCCTGTTCGGCGTGGACGATTACGACCCGGTTGATGAAATCCCCTGCGGCGAGGCCGGGCACTTCGAGAAATATCTGGGCGCGCCGCTCTGCAACACGCCGCCGCCTCCCGACTCAAAGGCAACCGACATGGCCGACCACTACATTTCCGAGTTCTTCAGCGTGTTCGGCGAACTCGGCATCCGCCCCGAATTCTACCGGATGCGCGACGTTTACCGTTCCGGCAAATTCAACGAAGCCATTGACGCCATTCTCCGCAAGGCTGACATCGTCCGCCGCATTTACAAGAAGGTCAGCGGTGCGGAGCGCGCCGAAGACTGGCATCCGTTCCAAGTCGTCTGCGAAAAGTGCGGGCGTATCGGCACTACGGTGGTCACTGCCTACGACGGCAGGGAGGTCACCTACCAATGCAAGCCCGATTTGGTAAAATGGGCGATAGGTTGCGGGCATCGCGGCAAAGTGCCGCCCTTCGATGGCAAAGGCAAACTCCCGTGGAAGCTGGAATGGTGCGCCAAGTGGCGGACCTTTCCCGTTACCATCGAGGGCGCGGGCCAGGACCACAGCACAAAGGGCGGATCACGCGATGTGGCGATGGCTTGCTTGCGTGAAATCTTCGGGCAGGAGCCGCCCCTGAATTGTCCTTACGATTTCTTCCTCGTCGGCGGCGCCAAGATGAGTTCCAGCAAGGGTGTGGGTGTTACTTCCCGCGATATGGCGGACTTTTTGCCGCCGGAGATTCTTCGTTTCCTGCTCATCCGCCCTCCTCCGCGCCAACCGGTGAACTTCGGGCCGTCGGAAGTTTACATCACCAAACTTTTCAACGAGTTTGACCGCTCCAAACACAATTATTTTCACGATCCAAAGCCGTTGCCCGGAGACAAGCGCATCTACGAACTCTCACAGGTCAAGCCGGAGCCGGATTATTGGGCAGCCGACTTTCAACTCGTCACCGCGCTGACGCAAATGCCGCATCTGGATGTCGTGCAGGAGCTGGAGAAGCGCAAAGGCGCGCCTTTCACCGCGCTGGAGCGCCGGCATCTCGAACTTCGCATTCGCGCGGCCCATTACTGGGTCGAACATTACGCCACGGAGGAGGAAAAAACGCGATTGCAGGAAGCTCTGCCCGCGCGGGCGCAGGACCTCTCCGCCACGCAACGCGCCTTTCTCCACATTTTGGCCGGGCTGCTTCCGCAGGCGAAATGGGAGGGCGACGCGCTCCAAATCTGCATCTTCAACGCGGTTCGCCTCACACCCATTGATCAGCCGGGCGCCTTCAAAGCCATTTACCGCGTCTTGCTCGACCGCGAAAATGGTCCCAAGGCGGGCAACTTTTTCTCTTTTTTGGACCGCGACTTTGTCGTGCGCCGCTGCCTGGAACTGCCGGTTGACAAGTTGAAATTCTGGCAAGAAACCGGCATGAAGGAAGAAGCCTTTGCGCAATGGCTGGCCAAGGAAAAACCGAACATCACCGCTCTGTCAGCCAAACTGGACTTTATTTCCACTGGCCGTGAACACGGCGTGAGCGTCATCGAATTCTTCGCCACAATGGCCGACGGCAAGACTCACTGCAAACGGGTGCTGTTCGAGGGATTCAAGAGCACGGATACGGCCCGCCAGTATTGGCTTGGCCAGATCGAGAATCAATCAGGAATCAAAATCGGCAGGCGAACATAGTGTAATGGCATGGAAACTGTAAAACCGTCGTTGAGTCGAGGGCAGCCTGTCGTCATATTCACGCAGAATGAGTGAAATTTACGCAAGCCGTAGCATCAGGATTATAAAACCGGCGCAAAATTCCCGCAGAACTCTTCCATGGCAAAAGATATGCTGGCTTTTCGGAACGTTCCCAGAAGCCATTGCGAAGATGATTATCAAGACAGAAAGGCCGAATCAATTTATGACAGCAACCCTCTTGCTCTCCGTTTTTCGTGAAACTCGCCACGTGTTGACTGCGGGCGTCATCGCCCTGGCCTGCGTTCCAGCCTTCGCGACTACTTTTACCAACAACACGATCATCGGCGTGGGCGACACGAATTATGATGGAACAGCCATTGTCGTCACCAACTGCACATTGACGGTGGACGGTCCGCACGCCTTTACCAGCGTGCTGGTGGCCGCAGGGGGCGTGCTGACACACTCGCCTTCTCCAAACGGCACCGTTCCAAATCTTTTTATTACGAACGAATCCCAGGTCCTGAGCGGCACCAACCTGGCGACTTTGCTCAATCCCGACGTCGTCACGGCCACCGTTGCAGTGACCGATTCCACCGGAACAATCGATTACACCAACGGGGTGGATTATTTGTTGTCCACCACGAACAGCAATCTGACCGATTTGGAGCGGACGACCGACTCGAGCATTCCGGATGGGGCCACTGTCCTGGTGAGTTACGAGGTGCAGTCCCCGTCGGCGACCGCGGGACTCAACCTGTCTGTCACAGGCAATGTCGAGGTGGATGCCGGGGGAGCGATCAATGCGAACGGAACCGGCTACGGCGGGGGACTGGGACCAGGCGCGGGCAAGAGTAGCTCTTCAAGTCCTCAAGACGGCAGCGGCGGCGGCTACGGAGGGATTGGCGGGATAAGCTCCAGCAACGCGGCGGGCGGCATCACTTACGGCTCCATCACCGCGCCGGTGAATCTGGGCAGCGGCGGCGGCGCCAGCTATGCCGGCTCCGGTGGCGCCGGAGGCGGGATGATAGAAATCGTGGCCGGCGGCAGTGTGATCGCCAACGGCTCCATCTCAGCCAATGGCGCGAACGGCACCAACACCCGTTCTGGCGGCGGGGCGGGCGGGAGCGTCTGGCTTACCGCGCTCACGTTCTCCGGGTCGGGCGCGATTACTGCCAATGGCGGCAGCGGCGACCCGACTCACGGCGGCGGCGGCGGCGGCGGCCGGATCGCGATTCAATGTGGTGCGACCAGCTTCGCGGGTTCGACGACCGCCCATGGCGGGGCCGGCGCGAACATCGGCGGCGCGGGCACCGTCTATACGCAGTTGACGGGGGAGAACGGACTACTGGTCGTTGATAACGGCGGACAATCGGGAGGCAACACGTCGCTTGCCATTGATAACTCCAGTATTGATGTGTTTATTCGAGGGAATGCGGTGGTCATGCCAACAGGCGCGTTAGAAGTCGGAAATCTGACCATCGCTTCCAACGGTCTGCTGGTGGCCAATTCGTTATCCACGCTAAGCCTCACCGCGGCAGGAGCCATTGTGATCGAGGCTGGCGGCGGCCTGCTCGCCAACAGCGCAGGCTACTACTATGGGGACGGAGGAGGCCCCGGCGTTGGCCGCGCTTTCGATGGAGGCACCTATCCTTGCGGGGGTGGCGGGTACGGCGGCAACGGCGCCGCCGCTTCACCCACGAATGGCGTTGGCGGACAGAGCTATGGTTCCCAGTCAGCTCCCTCCAATTTTGGCAGCGCCGGCGGGACGTCGCTGCCGTATTCCATCGGCGGCAACGGCGGCGGCGCGATTCAAATCACCAGTTTGAGCGGCATCGTGCAAGTGGATGGAACAATGGCGGCCAACGGCGGCGCGGGTGAGCTTTATGGCGGCGGCGGCGGCTCAGGCGGGACAATCACGTTGACAGGGGGAACATTGCTCGGCTCCGGCTCCATCACGGCCAACGGCGGGAATGGCGCGAACTCAATTGGCGGCGGCGGCGGCGGCGGCCGCATTGCCCTCAGTCCCACAGTGAACCTGTTTGAGGGGACGATTTCGGCCTACGGCGGCGATGGCGGCGATTGGGGCGGGGCGGGAACTGTTCTCATTCAAACCACCGGACAGAATCAACTGATTCTGGACAACGGTGGAAACGCCGGCACGAACACGCTGCTGCAATCTGCCAGCGCCACGGATTTAATCGTGCGCGGCGGCGCGATCGGGACAATGGGAGCAGGCTCGGCCATCAGCTTTGCCAATCTGTATTTGAATTCCAATGGCTGGTTAATGCCTTACTACTATTACTCTTCTCCCTCGGCTTACAACCTGACGTTCTCGTTTTCTGGGAACGCCACGATTCAGGCTGGCGGCGGGATCATTGCGGACTTTGCGGGCTATGGAGCAGGAGTGGGTTATAATAATGGTCAGGGAAGCTCCTATACATTGGGCGTGACCAATTTTGGCGGTGGCGGGGGACACGGTGGCTATGGCGGCAACAGCTTCGGAAACTACGCCGCAGGCGGAATGCCGAATGATTCCATGACATCGCCCAGCGAACCGGGCAGCGGGGGAGGCACCGAATCGAGTCTGTCGCCGGGAGGATACGGTGGCGGGGTCATCAAGCTTACAGTGACCGGCACACTGGAAATGGACGGCATCATATCGGCCAATGGCGGCAACGGCTCAGGGGATGCCGGCGGCGGCGGCTCAGGCGGCAGCATCTGGCTGGCGGTCGGCACATTGTCCGGCGCCGGTTCCATCGCTGCGAATGGCGGAAGCGGAGCCAATGCCTTGGGTGGCGGCGGCGGCGGCGGCGGCGGCATGATCTACATTCCCTGCAACAACAATTCGTTTTCCGGAACCGTCACCGCCTATGGCGGCGGCGGGGCAAACTGGGGTGGGGAGGGAACTGTTCTCATTCAAGCCCCCGGAAAGAATTCCCAGCTCATTTTGGACGGCGGTGGACATTCCGGACCTGCCACGCCCCTGCCATCCTCCAGCACGACGGACCTGACCTTGCGCAATGGGGCGGCGGGCTTGTTGTCCGGCACCTCATTGAGCTTGGGCAATGTGCTGATCAGTTCCAATAGCTGGTTGCTGGTGAGCAACAGCGGCGGATATGTGGCGTCGATGACAATGGCGAGCGCAACCATTCAAGCTGGAGGCGGCATTATCGCCGATTTTCAGGGTTATCCCGGAGGCCAAGGCGGCGGTCCCGGTCATTACTCGGCGATTTTTCCCGCTTACCCTTGCAGCGGGGCGGGTCATGGCGGCAACGGCGGAAACTGCATTATGAATGGCGCCACGGGCGGCAGCGCTTATGATTATTCAACGTCACCCGACTCGGTCGGCAGCGGAGGCGGAACGTACAATACATACTCGGTGGGCGGACGCGGCGGCGGTGCGTTCCATCTCACGGTCACTGGCCTGCTGCAAGTCGATGGCGCCATCTCCGCCAACGGCGGCAATGGGTCCGGAACCGGTGGTGGCGGCGGCTCAGGCGGGAGTATCTGGTTGACGCCCGGCACGCTGTCCGGCGCAGGCTCGATTACCGCGAATGGCGGCAGCGGAGCCGGCTCGATTGGCGGCGGCGGCGCGGGAGGCTGTATCGCCATCTATCCCACAGTGAACCTGTTTACCGGAGCGATTTCCGCCTATGGCGGCGGCGGCGCCAATTGGGGCGGCGCGGGCACATTATATATTCAAATCACGGGGCAAAGAGGCCAACTCATTCTGAACAACGACGGGCAAACCGGGGCCGGCACACCAATCCAACCTGTCTCCTCCTCCCCCGCCTTAATTTTGAGCAACGGCGCGGTTGGGTACCTGCTAAACAACCCGTATGAGACTTTTGCCAGCCTCCTGGTCGGTTCCAACGCCTGGCTGATGGCAAATCCCATTTCAGGCAACAGCTATCCCGGCATCGTGAATCTTACGGTCACCGGGAATGCGACGGTTGAAGCGGGCGGCGGGATTGTGACCGACAATTCCGGTTATGCTGAGGGCTCGGGCACCGGCGCGGGACATTCTGGCTCTGGCATCTACGGGTGCGGTGGCGCCAGCTACGGGGGTTATGGCGCAAACGTCTCCGGGACTTTGACCTATGGTGGATCGGTGTATGGTTCCATCACATCACCTGTCAACAATGGCAGTGGAGGCGGCTATTACAATTACGCTCCGGCCTCGATTGGCGGCGCGGGCGGAGGCTCGGTTCGCCTCACGGTGGACGGCACGTTGGATGCGGATGGGAGAATTTCCGCCAACGGCGGCAATGGTTCGGGTCTCGGAGGCGGTGGCGGCTCGGGCGGAAGCATCTGGCTGACCGTCGGCACGTTGGCTGGCACCGGCTCGATCACCGCCAACGGCGGCAGCGGGGCCGATGGCGCGGGAGGCGGCGGTGGCGGCGGACGGATTTCCATCGGATACACTGCAAATGACTTTGTGGGGCTTATGACCGCTTATGGCGGCGGAGGAGCCGCGCAAGGTGGCGCGGGCACCATTTATACGAAGGTCAACGCCCAGTCAGCAGGACAATTGCTTTTGGAGAACGGTGGAGCGGCCGGCACCAACACGCCTTTGTCCAGCAGCTTCGGCACACCCTCTCAACCCTTCAACCTTACCATCGGAAATGGCGCGATCGTCTGCCCGCAAACGAGCTTCCCGCAGTTGAGCAGCCTTACCATCGCGTCTGGCGGCCTGTTGACCATTTCGTCCAGCCAATCGACTCTGGATTTGTTGGTCTTCAACAATGTTGATGTTGAATCGGGCGGTGTCATTGCCGTGGATGGAGAGGGATACTCTCAGGCAGGCGGACCGGGTGCCGGACAATCACTTGATGGAGACGGAAGCGGCGCGGGTTATGGCGGCGCGGGTGGAGCTTCCGCCACAATCTCCGGCGGCGCCAGCTACGGCTCGGTCAATCAGCCGGTGGACTTTGGCAGTGGCGGCGGCGTGGGAGGGGGACCGGCTTCCGGCGGCTCCGAAGGCGGCGGCGCCCTCCGGCTCAACGTCGGTGGCATCCTCACCGTGGACGGCCAGATCAGTGCCGACGGTGAACCGGGTCTTCAGGACAACTCCGGCGGCGGTTCCGGCGGCAGCATTTGGGTGACCGCCGGCACGCTGGCCGGCAGTGGCCAGTTTACCGCTGATGGCGGCGCAGGTGAACTCTACGGCGGAGGAGGAGGAGCGGGCGGGCGCATCGCCCTCTACTCGCACGCAAACATCTTCTTCGGCCCCGCCACCGCCTCCGGCGCCGGGGGTGATTTCCCGGGGGCCAACGGCACCATCTATTCGAACACTGTTCCTCCGCTGCAAGTCCTCTCAAACTCGCCCATCGGGATTGTGAGCAACGGCGTAAGCTCTGTGACCCTGTACTTCAATGACGCTCCGAACCCGAATTCATTCCCCGCAACCGCCATATCGCTGACGACTCCCAACGGGCCTTTGCCCTCCAGTTCGTTCTCGATTACAATGTCGAGTTCAACAAGCTATCTCGTCAGCTTCCCGCTGGAGACCGCGGTCGGCAACTACGTGTTGACCGTCGGCCCAAATATCAATGATCTGTATGGCCAGCCGATGTCGCAGGTGTACACGGGGGCGTTCACCATTTCACTGCCGGTCATTCAGGGCGTTATCACGGATACCAACAGCCAGCCCGTTGCGGGCGTCTTGCTTCAGCCCTCCGCCGGGTCCTCCGCCACCACCGACACGAATGGAAATTACGCCCTCGGTTTCGTGCCGGGGTCGAGTTTCACCGTGATGCCGTCGCTGGGCACCCTCGTGTTCCTGCCGGGTTCGATGTCTTATACTAATGTCTCCACTTCCATCTCCAATCAGAATTACCTCGCGGTTTCCACCCTTGCGGCATTTTTGACAGCCGGAGGCAATGCCACAAACTTCGTCCTGAGCTGGCAGGGCTTTTCCGGGGTAAGTTACCAGGTCTATTTCTCCACGAACCTCCCCAACTGGCTGCCTTACGGCGCTGCCATCACCGGCAGCAACGGACCGGTCCAAATAATCATCGTGCCAACAGGCGGCCCCCCGGCGCAGTTCTTCTACGTGCAATCGAGCTATTGATCTATTTGAATGTTTCGGCGGGACACCCAGCCTGCGCATGGCCGTACATGAAAATGGCGAAGCAAGGCACAATGAGATAGGCGCTCCCGCAAGCGGGATTAAAGTTCGTCTAGCGAAATAAGTCCTGACGCCCCGGACAATGATCTCTAAACCGGTAATGGACCAGTACTCAAGCTTCGCCGGATGTTGTTTTACACCTGACGCGACAAAAGAGGCAAGGGAAACTTGTCCACAAAGTTGTTCACAAAAGGGCGCAGGTCGTTTTTGAAAACCTTTAAGTTTGCAACCCTGTAAGCTTATCAATTGTAATGCAGGGTGGATGAGATGCCCTTGGAAAAAACAGTGAAAATTTCAACATTTTGCAAAGTCACAACCAGTTGTCAGCAAGGAGTTTACAAAAGAAGGCAGAAACTAGTATTTACAAAAACGCTGAAATTGGGAAAGCAGAGTCAACCGCGAAATATTTAACCACAAAGAGCTCAAAGAGCACAAAGCACTGACAGATTATGGAACACCGGGGAACCTGATTTGCGCCCGTCATTCACAAAGGCGCGGGGTTTTTGATTGTGCGGGGTCTCCGGGTGGGACAACATCCCGCCAGCCAAAGTTATGAAAAAAAGAAACGCCGCCATTTTATTAGTATTGACCTGTTGGGCCGCCTTGGGCGGCGGGGCCGGCCGGGCGGCGGCCGTGCCGCTTGCGCCCGTGGCGCTCCGTTGCGAGTACCGCGTCAATCCGTCCGGCATCGATGAAACGGCGCCGCGTTTGTCCTGGCAGGTGACGTCGAGGCAGCGCGATGAGAGACAGTCGGCCTGGGAGGTGTTGGCGGCGTCCTCGGAGGCGGCGCTGGCGCATGACGATGGAGATTTTTGGGACAGCGGCAAGGTCGCCGGCGACGACACGACGGCGATCGTTTATGGGGGACGGGCGCTGGCTTCGGGGGAGGTTTGTCATTGGAAGGTGCGGGTGTGGGACAAGGATGGGAAGGCATCGGATTGGAGCGAGCCGGCGGTGTGGTCAATGGGGTTGCTCAACCAGAAGGATTGGCGGGCAGAGTGGATTGGTTATGATAAAATGCGCCAGATCGCAACGAACACGGCTCCGCTTTTTGGCGAGAAGCACATCCCGCTGCTGCTTCCGCCGCCGCCCTGTTTGCGGACGGAGTTCCAAGTGTCGAAGAAGGTCCAACGGGCCACTCTTTACGCGAGCGCGCTCGGGCTGGTTGATTTCCATCTCAACGGCCAACTGGTGAGCGAAGATCGTTTCACGCCCGGCTGGACTGATTACACCAAGCGCGTCTATTATCGCGCTTATGATGTCACCGGGCTTCTGCGGGATGGCCGCAATGCGCTGGGCGCGATTCTGGCGGACGGTTGGTACAGCGGCTACGTCGCCTGGGGGCAGAAGCGGGATCGTTACGGCGAGAAGCCGCGCTTGCGCGCGCAGTTGCAGATTGATTATGCCGACGGCTCCCATGACATCATCGCCAGCGGGCCGGATTGGAAGGCTGCGACGGGGGCGATAACATCGGCCGATTTTCAGATGGGCGAATCTTTTGACGCCCGGCTAGCGCAAAAGTGGAGTGAGCCTGGCTTTGACGACGGGAAATGGGATTCGGTTGTGACCGGGGCGGAAATGGAGCCGGTGATGCAGGCGCATCCGGGGCCGCCGGTGCGGGCTTTTGCGGAGATCGAACCCAAATCCATCACGCGCGTCCATCCGGGCGTGTATGTGTTTGATCTGGGGCAAAATTTTGCCGGGGTGGCGCGGCTGAAAATCAAGGGGCAGCCAGGGCGGAAGATCACCTTGCGCTTTGCCGAGAGACTGAACCCGGACGGTTCCATTTATACCAACAATCTGCGCAACGCGATTGCCATTGACACTTATATATGTCATGGCCATGGAACGGAAACCTGGGAGCCGCGCTTCACTTATCATGGTTTTCAGTATGTCGAGGTCACGGGTTTGAAGAGCCGTCCTTCGAAGCAAACCATCACGGGCGTGGCGTTGAGCAGCGCCACGGCGGAGGCGGGCAAATTTGAGTGTTCGGACCCGATGCTCAATCGGCTGGCCCAAAACACTTATTGGACACAACGGGCCAACTTCATGGACATCCCAACCGATTGCCCGCAACGGGATGAGCGCCTGGGTTGGATGGGTGACGCGCAGGTCTATATCCGGGCGGCGACATTGCATGAAGACGTGCAGGCGTTTTTTACCAAGTGGCTGGTGGACGTCGAGGACGCGCAGCGCGAGGACGGGGAGTACCCGAAGGTCGCGCCGCTCATAGGGGGGGAGAACGACGGAGGTCCGGCCTGGGCGGATGCGGGCGTGATTTGTCCGTGGACGGTCTATGACGTTTATGGGGACACGCGGATTCTGGAGAAGCATTACAAGTCAATGGCGCGATTCATTGATTTCTGCAAGAACCGGTCCACGCCCGACTTGTTGCCGCCGGAAAAGTTCCATTGCTACGGCGACTGGCTGAATATCAACGATGACACGCCCAAAACGGTCATTTGCACGGCTTACTTCGCCTACAGCACCAAGCTGATGACGCGCATTGCCGCGGCGCTCGGCAAAACGAACGACGCCGCCATGTACAACGAGTTGTTCGAAAAAATCAAGGCGGCCTTCAATCGCGCCTACGTCCAGCCGGATGGGCGCATCGAGGGCGACACCCAAACCGGCTACGTGCTGGCGCTGTCATTTGATTTGCTGGATGCCGGCCGGCAAAACCAGGCCGCGCAGCACTTGGTGGAGAACATCGAGAAGCGCGGCTGGCATCTCTCGACGGGATTCGTCGGCACAAAGAGCCTGATGCTGACCCTGGCCGGAATTGGCCGGAACGACGTGGCCTGGCGGTTGATTCATAACGACACGTTCCCGTCGTGGGGTTTTTCCATCCGGCATGGGGCGACGAGCATTTGGGAGCGTTGGGACGGTTGGACGTCGGAGAAGGGTTTTCAAGCTCCGAAGATGAATTCCTTCGCGCACTATTCCTTTGGGGCCGTGTACCAATGGATGGTGGAAAACATCGGGGGCATTCAGAGCGACGGGCCGGCTTACAAGCACATCCTCATCGCGCCGCAACCCGACGACAAGCTGACCTTCGCCGACACCACGTATGAGAGCATCCACGGCCCGATCGAAACGCACTGGAGAAAAGTGGGCCGGCACTTCAGGCTCAAGATGACGATTCCGGCCAATACAACCGCCACAGTCGTCATGCCGGCGGCGGATGTTTCGTCCGTCTTTGAGAGCGGGCGGCGGGTGGAGAAGGCGCCGGGGGTGAAGGTCCTCCGATGGCCGCGGGTGCTGGCGGAGTTCGAGGTGGCCTCCGGCACTTATGATTTTGAAACAAAGTGAGGTTGCAATGGTTATCGTCTAATAAAACCATCATGAAAACGTCGTATAAGGACAATATGAAAATGCTCATTTCGATCTTTGTTGGCTGCCTTGCGGCGCAGGCGGTTTTCGCCTCTGATCCCGCTTTGACCATTTACAACCAAAACTTCGCGGTGGTGCGCGATTCCATTCACCTGGACCTCAAAGCGGGGGTCAATGACATCAGCTACAACGAGGCGACCATGCACCTGGAGCCGGATTCGGTGGTGTTGCGCGATCCAACGGGCAAACATGCCCTGCAAATCCTGGAACAAAACTTCCGGGCCGACCCGATCTCCCAGGCATTGCTGCTCAATTATTATGAGGGCAAAACCATTGAATTCGAGAGCCAGCCGGAGGGCGCGCAGGGCAAAAAGGAAATCATTCGCGGCAAGATTGTGCGCAGCGGCTATGTGCCTCATCAGCAGGCGTTTAGCCAATATGGACCGGAGTATTACCAGTCACAGATGCGCTACTCGTCTCCGAGCAGCGGAGGCGGCCAGCCCATTATCGAGGTGAATGGGAAACTGATGTTTCGTCTTCCTGGCGAACCGCTCTTTCCCGCCCTGCCTGACGAGAGCATTTTGAAACCGACGTTGACCTGGCAATTGAACGCCGGCAAAAGCGGCGCGCTGGATGCCGAACTGAGTTACGTCACCGGCGGCATGAGCTGGCAGGCCGCTTACAACCTGGTGGCCCCGGAAAAGGGCGACACGCTGGATTTGGTCGGCTGGGTCACCATGGACAATCAAACCGGGAAATCTTTCAACCAGGCAAAAATCAAATTGATGGCCGGCGACGTCAACAAAATCCAAAACGGAAGGAACATGGATAGATTCACGCTTCAGGAGGCCGTGAGTGGCACAGCTCTCGGACAGCCCCCCGTCACCGAAAAATCCTTCGACGAATACCATCTTTACACACTGGAACGCGCCACGACCCTGCTCGACCGCGAAACCAAGCAGGTTGAGTTCGTGCGGGCGGATGGGATCAAGTCGCGGCCAATTTACGTCTATGACGGCGTGAAGATTGATTACAATCGGTACTACGGGAGCTATGAAGGCATTCGCAATGACCGCGGCTACGGCACCCAATCCAACCCAAAAGTTTGGGTCATGCGCGAGTTTGTGAATTCCGAGGCGAATCGCCTCGGAATTCCACTGCCCAAGGGCCGGCTGCGCTTTTATCGGCACGATGCCGATGGCCAGATGGAATTCATCGGCGAAGACACGATTGATCACACTCCCAAGGACGAAACCATCCGGGTCAACACCGGCAATGCCTTTGACATGGTTGGCGAACGAAAGCAGACCAATTACAACCTCGACACTTCACGCCAAGTCTTGGACGAGTCGTTTGAAATCAAACTGCGCAACCACAAAAAGGAACCCGTTGAAATCCGCGTGGTCGAACATCTCTACCGCTGGCCGACGTGGGATATCACCGGCTTTTCCGACACCTTTCTGAAGACCGATGCAAATACCATTGAATTTCTCGTGCCAGTGAAGCCGGACGAGGAGAAGACGGTTTCCTACACCGTCCATTATTCGTGGTGACCCGTCGTGGAGAAAAGAGAACAGCCATGAAAACAACAACTCACTTTTTGGCAGGACTGATGGCCCTGCTGACGCTGGCCGGAGGCGCGACGGCGCAGCCACTGTCCGGCCGCCAAATCAAGGAATGGATCGTGCAACTGCACGACAGCGGCTACTCGAAACGAAATGCTGCGGTACAGGCCCTGGCGCACGAACCCGAAACCGCCTTGCCGTTGTTGAAACAGGAATTAAAACGGGAAACCGACTTCAATCGTCAGTGGTGGCTCAAAGCCGCCATTCAGCAATGCGAGGAACAACTTCCCAAACCGGAAGAAATCTCCGCCAGTCCAGACCGCTCCGAAAGACTCCATGTTTGCGAAGCCTGCAAAACCGGGGACGGTCCTTTTGCCATCGTCGAGCACGATGGTGTCCGATGCTGGCAGACCCCAAAGCGCGTAGCCAAGACCTGGTCTTATCTCTATTTCATCGCGGAGGATTCATTTCGTCAAAAAGCCGGAAACAGGGTGGAAATCCAGTTGGAATTTCTGGACGAGGGGTCGGGCGAGATTGAGCTGGAATACAATTCCAGCGTCGCGCAGGCGCCACATGAGGGGGCGTACAAGTCCCATTCCCTGGTTGTTCATCGTACCAACACCAAAAAGTGGCGAACGGTGCGATTCCGCATTAGCGACGCCCGTTTCCGTGGCTCCGAGAACGGAAGGAGTGATTTTCGCTTTTATAACGGCGGCGATGATCTCCCAACCCGCTCCGTCCGCGTGTGGCCACTGTAAACATGATGCAAATTGGAAAAACAATATGAAAAAACTTCTTCCGGTCTTTGTTGGCTGCCTTGCGGCGCAGGCGGTTTTCGCCTCTGATCCCGCTTTGACCATTTACAACCAAAACTTCGTGGTGGTGCGCGATTCCATTCATCTGAACCTCAAAGCGGGGGTCAATGACATCAGCTACAACGAGGCGACCATGCACCTGGAGCCGGATTCGGTGGTGTTGCGCGATCCAACGGGCAAACATGCCCTGCAAATCCTGGAACAAAACTTCCGGGCCGACCCGATCTCCCAGGCATTGCTGCTCAATTATTATGAAGGCAAAACCATTGAATTCGAGAGCCAGCCGGAGGGCGCGCAGGGCAAAAAGGAAATCATTCGCGGCAAGATTGTGCGCAGCGGCTATGTGCCTCATCAACAGGCGTTCAGCCAATACGGACAGGACTATTACCAGTCACAGATGCTCTATTCGTCTCCGAGCAGCGGAGGCGGCCAGCCCATTATCGAGGTGAATGGGAAACTGATGTTTCGTCTTCCTGGCGAACCGCTCTTTCCCGCCCTGCCTGACGAGAGCATTTTGAAACCGACTTTGACCTGGCA
>Ga0326728_10011555_pt1 | contig 20068 bp, 17 predicted proteins | sample MB3enrmetagenome_FD_207602 | JGI IMG/M metagenome (GOLD analysis project Ga0326728, IMG submission 207602) | Lab enriched peat soil microbial communities from McLean, Ithaca, NY, United States - MB31MN | ecosystem: Environmental > Terrestrial > Soil > Wetlands > Peat | place: USA: New York... | reverse complement strand
GTGAGGTCAAGCCAGGAAGCCCCGGCGGCTGATGCCACCACTGGAGGGGGCGCTGAGCACGGCAGGCCCGAGCGAAGCGAGGCTGAGCGGGGAGGCTCCATCCGGCTTTGCCGGTGGAGGGGGCGCTGAGCCCCGGTAATCGATAGTTGTGAGGTCAAGCCAGGAAGCCCCGGCGGCTGATGCCACCACTGGAGGGGGCGCTGAGCACGGCAGGCCCGAGCGAAGCGAGGCTGAGCGGGGAGGCTCCACAGGCTTTGCCTGTGGAGGGGGTGCTGAACCGGCGGCACACCGAGCGAAGCGAGGCTGAGCGGGGAGGCTCCACAGGCTTTGCCTGTGGAGGGGGTGCTGAACCCCTATAACTGCCGGCCTCCATCCGTGATTAAGGATATGGCAACATGAGCGATCCGATCCTCTCTGTCAGCAGGGTGACCAAACACTTCGGCGGTTTGACCGCGCTGAGCGACGTGAGCTTCGAAGTCGTCAGAGGCGAAGTAGTAGGCCTCATGGGCCCGAACGGCGCGGGCAAGACGACTCTCCTCAACGTCATCGCCGGAGAGTATGCTCCCGACGCTGGCAGCATCAGATTCAAAGGGCAGGACATCACGAGGATGCCTGCCCATAAGGTATGCCACCTTGGCATCGGGAGGACGTATCAGATCCCCCAGCCTTTCGTCACCCTCACGGTGCGGGAAAACCTGATGGTACCGGCTGTTTTTGGCAGAGGTCTCAAGAAGAGTGCGGCTGAGATGGAGATGGAGGACGAGGGGCTGTACGATCTCGTCGATCTCAGAGAGCAGAAGGATGTCCTCACAGGAAACCTTCCCATCCTTTCGCTGAAGAAGCTCGAGCTCGCTCGAGCCCTCGCCAGGAAACCGGAGCTTCTCCTGATGGACGAAGTCGCGGCAGGCACTACGGAGCGGGAGATACCGAGAATCCTTGAGACGATTAGGCGGATACGGGAGATGGGGATCACCATTATCATCATCGAGCACGTCATGCGGGTCCTTGTGAACGCGGTGGACAGAATAGTAGTCATCGACAAGGGTGCGAAGATCTGCGAAGACTCGCCGACCGCGGTGATGTGCGACCAGAGAGTCATGGAGGCCTATTTCGGTGCGTGACGGCGAGGCATGGCGCGGAAAACTTCATGAGTGACAACATAGTGCTCCGAATGAAGAATGTCGACGTATTCCACGGCACGTTTCAGGCCTTGTGGAACGTCTCCCTCGAGGTGAGGCAGGGTGAGATGCTCGCCCTCATCGGCGCCAATACAGCAGGCAAGACGACGCTCCTCGACGCAATCTCGGGTATGCTCCATCCGAGATCGGGCTCCATCGAGTTCCTAGGGAAAGAGATCAGCGGGCTCGATCCGTATCGGATCGTCGAACTGGGGATCACGCAGGTTCCGGAAGGGAGACGCGTTTTTCCCGACATGACCGTGCTCGACAACCTCATCATAGGGTCCTACGCGGGCATAGCCAGGCGCAAGAAGGCAGAGAACCTCAAGATCGTCCATGATCTCTTCCCCAGACTCTTGGAGAGGAAGAGACAGGTGGCAAAGACGTTGAGCGGCGGCGAGCAGCAGATGCTCGCCATAGGCCGCGGTCTCATGGCCGCCCCGAGGCTGATGCTGATCGACGAGATGTCCCTTGGGCTCGCCCCAATCGTGGTGGACGAGATCTTCAAGGTCCTCGAGGAAATCAGGAAAAGGGGCATTACGGTACTCTTCGTGGAGCAGAACGTGAACCGGACGCTCCAGGAAGCGGACAGGGCCTATATACTCGAAACTGGTCGCGTTGCCCTTTCTGGGACAGCCGAAGACCTGCGCAACAATGCAGAGGTGAAGAAGGCGTATTTCGGCGTGGATAGTTGTGAGGTCAAGCCAGGAAGCCCCGGCGGCTGATGCCACCACTGGAGGGGGCGCTGAGCACGGCAGGCCCGAGCGAAGCGAGGCTGAGCGGGGAGGCTCCATCCGGCTTTGCCGGTGGAGGGGGCGCTTAAGCTGTAGGTGACATGATGGGCATGGGATCGGGAGACATCATTACCCCCATAGTGATAGGCATCATGCTGGGCGGCTTATATGCCCTCATCGCCCTCGGCCTTTCGCTCATCTTCGGGGTGATGAGGTTGATCAACCTCGCCCATGGGGACCTCGTAATCCTATCGAGCTACATCGCCTATGCCCTGCTCACCTATCTCGGACTCGATCCCGTAGTGGGGCTCGTCATCTCCATACCCTTCATGTTCATCCTGGGATTCCTTATTCAACGGTATCTCTTGGGCAAAGCCTTTGCTGTCTCCTCCGAGACGCCCCTCATCATCGCCTTCGGCATCTCACTGGTCCTTCAGAACCTGAACCAGATCCTATGGACCCCCCTGTCCCGGGGGCTCAATACCTCATACAGCCACGCCAGTTTCTTCCTCGGGGAGCGGCAGTTTCCCGCCACCTATCTATTCGACTTTGCCGCGGGCATCGTTGTCATGCTCGCCCTCCGGCTGTTTCTGACGAGGACGTACATGGGCAGGGCCATCACCGCGGCGTCGCAGGACAAGAGGGCAGCCCAGCTGATGGGGATCAATACGAACCGCGTCTATGGCTACGCGTTTGCCATCGCCATGGGATCCGCGGCGGTGGCGGGCGTCTTCCTTGGCATGACCTTTCCCTTCACCCCCACCTCCGGAATTTCTTTTCTCACGATTGCCTTCGGAACGGTTATCATCGGCGGTCTTGGAAGCATGGCAGGGACTTTTTTCGGTGGCATTATCCTCGGTGTCTTTCAGACAATGGGCGGCTATTTCTTCGGCCCCGCCTCCCAGATGCTCATTGTCTACGTGCTTGTGCTGCTGATATTGGCGATACGGCCCAGAGGGCTGTTTGGACGGTAAGAGAACACCATGAGACAGAGAACACCGATGGAGAGACTGACCCCGATTGCCGCCGTCGTTGTGATAGCCGTTCTTGCGGCCTTGCCTTTGATCGGCGCCCCGGAGAGCTGGATACTCTATGTGTTTCTCTTTCTCGTCTATCTCGCGATGGCGAACATGTGGAACCTCCTTGCAGGCTACGCCGGCCTGATCTCTCTATGTCAGCCCGCCTTTCTCGGGCTCGCCGGTTACACGATGACGGTAGGAACGTGGGTCGGCGTTCCCTGGTGGCTGGGCATGGTAGGCGGGGCCTTTGTGGCTGCTCTCTTTGCCCTTGCCATCTCAGCCGCCGTTTTCAGGTTGAGCGGGGTCTATTTTGCCATCGGCACGCTCGTTGTGCCCGAGGCCATAAGGATGGTATTCTACCTGTGGCGGCCGGTAGGAGGGAAGATGCAGGGCGCAGGGGCGGGCTATATGGTGAAGGGGATCGGGAACCTTTCCTCCCAAGAGATTTATTGGCTTGCCCTAGTCGTGGCGGTCGGTTCCGTCTTGATTCTCAGGGGCGTCCTGAGGTCCCGGCTTGGCCTGGGTCTGGCCGCTATCCGCGACAATGAGCGTTGTGCCGCAAGCTCTGGCGTGAATGTGTTCAGACTCAAGCTGTATACGTTCATCATCGCCGCCGCGGTGACCGGCTTTGCAGGCGCTGTCTATTACATTTATCAGGGGTACATAGAACCATCGGCCACCTTCAACGTGAAGTGGACCATGACGCTCCTCCTCGCCACCGTGATAGGGGGCATTCGGACGGAAGGGGGGCCCATGGTCGGCACGATCGTCGTTGTCTTCCTTTACTTCCTCCTCGCGAGATACGCGGGATACAGCCTTCTGATCCAGGGCATCATCCTCATCTTCATTATGCTCGTGTCTCCCCAAGGGTTAGTGGGTCTCGCCAGAAAAACAGCAGTTCATCCCCTCGCCCGGAGGATCACGACCCTCGGCAGAAAGGCCGGGTGAGCGGGGAGGACCTTGATTTCAGGCACCATGCGCGAAAAGCACGAAAGACCAATCACCGCACGGAGATTGAATGATGAATGCGATCGTATCGAGGCTGGCCAGGTCGAAGATCATTGCGGATCTCATGTTCTCTCTGCTCCTTTTTGGCCTTTATTGGATGTTCGACAGGACGGCCGGGAGACACTCCTTCTTCAGGGCGCGCCTCCGGGAGAAGGACCTCGTCGTTCAGATACGCCTCAAGGACCGATCAAGGGGCAGGTACTACGTAGTGAAGGGCGGGGAGGTTTCTTCCCGGGGCGGCATGCACACGGCGCCCGATGTCACGGTCTTCTTCGGCAGCTCGCGATGCGCCCTGAGCGTGCTCGTCCCACCCAGGGATCAACTCGCCATGATCAATGCCATGAAAAGCTTCCAGATGGGACTCGAGGGGCCCGAAGAGCTGAGCAGTTGGTTCATGGAGACCTTGAGCCTCATGCTCAATGCGGGAGTCCGCTACGGGACGGACATGGGCGGAGGCGAGGTCCGCTACACGACGAACTCGAACGGAGGGCCGCTCTTCGTCTACGTCCGGGACGGGAAGATCGTCCGCATCACGCCCATCGACTTCGACGACAAAGACGCCCCCTCCTGGACCATCTTCGCGAGGGGCAAGTCGTTCACGCCGCCCAGGAGGACCACCATCTCGCCCCATGCGCAGGTTTTCAAGTCGATGATATACTCCCCGGACAGGCTCCTCTACCCGATGAAGCGCATCGACTTCGATCCAAAGGGGGAAAGGAACCCAAACAAGCGCGGTATTTCAGGATACGAGCGCATCACGTGGGAAGAGGCCCTTGACATCGTGGCCGACGAGATCAAGCGGGTCAAGGGCGTTCACGGACCGGGGGCCATCCTGAACGGGAGCGGCTCCCACCACCTGTGGGGCATTCTGGGCTACTGGCTCAGTGCGCGCCTGCGGTTCTTCAACAACATAGGCTGGACCCCCGTGGGCCACAACCCGGACAGCTGGGAGGGATGGTATTGGGGCGCCATGCACCATTGGGGCCAGTCCATGCACCTCGGCGCGCCGGAGAGCTACGGCACTGTGGAGGACTGCCTCAAGGAGTGCGAGATGGTCGTCTTCTGGTCGAGCGATCCGGAGGCGACGAGCGGGGTGTACGCGGCATTCGAAGGCACCGTTCGGAGGCAGTGGCTCAAGGAGCTGGGCATCACCATGGTGCACATCGACCCGTTCTACAACCACACGGCAGCCCTCTTCGGAGGCAAGTGGCTCGCCCCCAGGCCCGCCACCGGCAATGCCCTCGCCCTTGCCATCGCCTATGTGTGGATCACGGAAGACCTCTACGACAAGGCGTATGTGGCGGACCGGACCGTGGGCTTCGATCAGTGGAAGTCCTACATCCTGGGCGAGGAGGACGGCACGCCGAAGACGCCTGAGTGGCAGGAGGGGGAGGCGGGCATTCCCGCGAAGGACGTGCGGGCCCTCGCGAGGTTGTGGGGAAGGAAGAAGACATACCTTGCCGCGGGAGGCCTCTCCGGCTTCGGCGGCGCCTGCCGGGATGCCACAGGCAACGAATGGGCGCGCTCCATGGTCTGCCTCATGGCCATGCAGGGACTGGGCAAGCCCGGCATCAACATGGGCAGCGCCCAGCAAGGGACCCCCATAGATACGGGCTTCTATTTCCCCGGCTATGCGGAAGGCGGGCTCTCGGGAGACCTTGCGGGCACCGCCTCCGGCGTCGCGCTCTATCAGCGCATGCCCCAGCTCGCCTCAGTGAACACGGTCTACCAGGAAGTCCCGAGACTCCGCATACCCGAGGCCATCCTCGACGGCCATACCCACGGCTACTTCACGGATTCGAAGACCATCGAGGGTCAGTTCCGCCAGTACCGTTACCCGGCGCCCGGTTATTCGCCTGTCCGTATGTACTACAAGTATGGCGGCTCCCACATGGGCACCATGTGCGAGACAAATAGGTATGCCCGGATGTATCGCTCGGAGGACCTGGAGTTCGTCGTGAACCAGTCCATCTGGTTCGAGGGCGAGGCGCGCTTCGCCGATATCATCCTTCCGGCCTGCACAAATTTCGAGCGGTGGGACATCAGCGAATTCGCGAACTGCGGCGGCTATATCCAACATAGCTTCAACCAGTGCAACCACCGTGTCGCCGTCATGCAGCACAAATGCATCGAGCCCCTGGGAGAGTCCAGGTCGGACTTCAGGATATTTCTCGAACTGGCGAAGAGGCTCGGTTTTTCCGCGATGTTCTCGGAGGGGGTCACTGAAATCGACTGGTGCAAAAGGCTCTTCGACGCAACCGACCTGCCCACGGAGATCTCGTGGAAGGATTTCCTCACAAAGGGTTACTATGTCATTCCAGCCCCCAAGGAGGCGGAAAGGGCCCCTGTCTCCTTCAGGGCATTTGCCGAGGACAGGCTGAAGGACACGCCGGAGATAGCCCCACTTCCCGCGGACTACACGGAGCAGACCTTCAGGGGGCTCCAGACCCAGTCAGGCAAGCTGGAGTTCGTCTGCTCGAGTCTCAAGCGGTTCGATCCGGACGACCCGGAGAGGCCGGTCATGACGAAGTACATCCCTGCCTGGGAGGGCCACCATACCAAAGAGCTTTTTGACCGGTACCCCCTACAGCTCATCACGCCCCATCCGCGCTTTAGCTTTCACACCATGGGGGACGGTAAGCGGAGCTGGCTCAACGAGATCGGGGACCACAGGGTCTGCGTCGACGGCTACTACTACTGGATCGTACGGATCAACTCAAAGGACGCGAATGCGCGCGGGATCGAGGAAGGCGGCCTCGTCAAGGTCTTCAACGACAGGGGGGTGGTCGTCTGCGCGGCCCGGGTGACAGAGCGGGTGCGGCCGGGGACAGTCCATTCCTATGAGGGCTCCGCCGTTTACGATCCCATGGGAGAGCCGGGCTCATCGCCCGACCGGGGAGGGTGCGTGAACATCCTGACCCCGAGCCGGCCCATCATCCAAAAATCCCACAGCATCGCGGCCAACTCCTGCCTCGTGGAGGTAGAGCGATGGAGGCAGTCATGAGATGCCTTTTGCGTCCCTTCCTTTTTATGAGGGGGAGGCTCCGGTGGCTTCTGCCACTGGAGGGGGCGACGCGAGCCCCGGTAACTGGATGCCTTTTGCGTCCCTTCCTTTTTATGAGGGGGAGGCTCCTGCGGCTTCCCGCCGCTGGAGGGGGCGACGCGAGCCCCGGTAATTGCAGATGGAGGCAGTCATGAAAGAGCCTTTTCTTATCATAGACGTGGCGCAGTGCGAAAACTGCGGCAACTGTTTCCTCGCGTGCAAGGATGAGCATGTGGGGAACGACTGGCCCGGTTACGCCGCCCCCCAGCAGAATGCCGGTCCTTCCTGGATCCGCGTAGAGGCCAGGGAAAGGGGGGAGTACCCCATGATCGACGTGGCCTATCTTCCCGTCCCTTGCATGCACTGCGGGGATGCGCCATGCATAAAGGCGGCCCGGGAGGGTGCAATCTACGGAAGGCCTGACGGCATCGTGATGATAGACCCCCTCAAGGCCAAAGGGCAGAGACAGGTGGTCCAGGCCTGCCCCTACCATGCGATCGTCTGGAACGAAGAAACCGAGGCACCCCAGAAATGCACGATGTGCGCCCACCTCCTCGACAAGGGATGGGGGAAGACGCGGTGCGTGCAGTCCTGTCCCACAGGGGCCCTGAGCATGCTTTTCCTCGAGCCTGCCGACATGGAGGCCCTGGCTTCTTCGCAAGGTCTCCAGACGCTCTCTCCGGAGAAGAAAACCGGACCCAGGGTCTACTACAAACATCTTTACCGCTACACCCACTCTTTCATAGGGGGGAGCGTGGCCACACGCATCGGCAACAGAGAAGAATGCCTAGAGGGGGCGGGGGTGAGCCTCCTGGACGAGCATCAGGAGCGAAAGGCAACGCAGACCACCGACGCCTTTGGGGACTTCCGGTTCGACGGACTCGATGAGGGCAGCGGCAGCCATACCGTCCGAATCGAGCACGCCGGCTACGAGCCTCAGACATTGGAGGTGGATCTGAGAAAGGCCGCGTACCTCGGCACCATCTTCCTCGCCCGTGTCTCGTGAGCGCCTCTCGCGGGCGAAGAACTGCGGACGGCACATAGTGTATTAGGCATTTTTGCATGACCACTTTAGTGCTAGTTAAGGAGTGGGCAAAATGAATTATGCAAGGGGTCCCGAAATGTCCGCCCTCTCCTTTCCTGACCGCATCGCGGTCGCGAAGGAGGGAGAGGAGTTTTCTCACGCGTCTAAATGAAGGGGCAGATCGTGATGGGACGGCACTGATCGATATGTCCGTCCGGCCGGGAGATCATGTTACTCTCTGCGCCGCAAATTTGCACAAGCGGATCGCCTCCTACTTCAGCGGCCTCAAGATGAAGGTGTGGCAGTCACCTTTTCAGCACCCTTGGAAAGGCGGACCTAGGCACGGTGTTCGATGACGTTCGCCCGAAGATGCTTTTTCACAACGGAAGAAAACTTGACGGACCTGGGATCGAACGTACGGGACTATCTCGGCTCGATGGTCTCCCCCGGAGCACCCTTGTCGGGTGAAGGCACATCAACATAGAAGATGATTGGTGTCGTGCGTGCGGAAGTCCACCGCCATAGTTACACGGAAGCATCAAAAGAAATGGGGCAACAGAGTGTCTATAATTCCAATAGCTTACAAAACGCTTTTGACGATCGGCCATGTCATGCTTCCTTTTTTCACGAACGGCCATCTTTTGGTTTCCCAAGCGTTGTGAATAGAGGGCAAGACCTGCTGAATTCCGGCCATTATATGGTTCCTATTGGTGACGTTTTATGGTTCTAGTCACGGAACTCGCCGGAAAGACTTGTCAACAGGCCAAAAGCCTCCTCTGCGAGGGCAGGGGAGTGCCGTAGGCAACGGTCCAGGGAACGATCTCCGGGCGTAGTGACAAGCGGACAGGGGTAGGAGAGCCTTCTTCGACTTTGCTTCTTCCTCGTTTTCCTTCATTCGTCAAGACCTTCCGACCCCGTCTGCCTTTCATTACCTCTTCTCGGGGGCTAAGGTGAACCGGCGGGCAGAAAGTACTTGACACGACCTTCAGCCGCATTATACACCTAGCGGGGCATTGAATAAGCAGTATGATAGCGGCGGAAGTCAGGTTCAAGACAGGAATGGCCTGATTGGGAGGTGATATGGAAGTGAGCGTCAACCTTTTCGGCAATCTCGGGCACTACTTGCCGGAAGGTGGCAACAGAAATTTCTTCACGAGGAACCTTCCCGACGGAGCAACCGTCGGTGAGCTGTTAAAGGATCTCAATCTCCAGGGAACGTTTGTCGTCGTCGTAAACGGCGGCGTGGCCGACGTCGGTCAGGTACTCAAAGCCAATGACGCCGTGTCTGTCTTTCGACCGTCTGGAGGCGGGTGAGGGGCGGCAGAAGGTCATCCCAGTTTTCTCGAGACAGCGTCGGTAAAATCTTGTGTGCTCGACCGGCCGCCCTGGTCGGGCGTAAGATGCGCCGCTTCCCGGTAGACGGCCGCCACTGCCTGTTCCAGGTCTTTTGCCTGGCTCTCCATGCCGAAATGATCGAGCATCATCTTCACCGACAGGATCATTGCGGTCGGATTTATGATGTGCTTCCCGGCGTATTTCGGCGCAGAGCCGTGAACCGGCTCAAAGTAAGGCGTTTGTCCGCCCACGCACGCACTCGGGGCTATGCCTAGGCCACCGACAAGCTCGGCTGCCTCATCGGAGAGGATGTCGCCGAACATGTTCGTCGTGACGACGACGTCCATCTCCCTCGGATATCTCAGGATTCTTCGGCACATGTCGTCGATATAGAAATGCTCGTAGGCCAGCTCCGGATACTCGCTGAAGGCAGTTTCCGCCAATCTCTGCACAAGTCCGCAGGATTCCTGCAGGACATTCGATTTCGTCGCCAGGGTTACTTTGCCTGGGTATCCCGCTTCCTTTCTCTTCTTGGCGAACTGGCAGGCAAATCGCATCATCCGGGTCACGCCGGCCTCGGTAACGATCCTTAAGGCAAACTTCCCTTTCCCGTAATCGCGAAGGCTCCTTCCGAGCAAGCTATCCTTCCAGTCCGGCCACTTTTCCGCCAACTGAGAGATATCCCCTTCCCGTCCGGGGGGATAGAATCCCTCGCTGTTCTCCCTGAGAATCACCAGATCGATCCCCTCGGCATCCCTAAGGGGAGTCGCCGCTCCGGGAAAGTACTTGATGGGCCTGATGTTGACGAAGTTGTCCAGCTCCCATCTTAGGAACGTGATGACAGGGCTGCTGAAAGCGCCGGCTGCGCCGAAAAGGATTGCGTCGACTTCCCTGCAGAGGCTCTTCGTTTCTTCGGGGAGGGGGACCCCGTGTGTCTTCATGGCCGCCTCGCCATTGGGAGGCGCCAATATCTCGAACCCCAGCCCCATTTTGGCGAGGATGCCGCAGGCAGCGTCGGCTACTTCTGGACCCACGCCGTCCCCGCCCAGAACTGCAATTCTTTTGCTCATGGTCTCAATCGTCCCATGTCACGCGCATGCTCTCGGGCACGAGGGGTAGAACATATGCTGCGGAAGGCATGATGTTGACCGTTGCCTTCGGGACATCATGGGCGACTCTGTCTATTGCCGCCTGGACAGATGGTGCATACTCGAACCCAAGCCTTGCCGCCTGCGCTTTGTCGGCATCGTCCGAGACGAGGAACATTCTGGTCCGGCTCACGTAAAGCATCGTGCAGTTCAGGGCCGAATTGAAATCCATGGGTATGCCGGGGACAATGGGCTTGTTCTCGCGAATGTGGGTCATGACGAGCCGTTTCGGATCGCCCGCGGCCATGGCGAAGGCGCGGTCGAATATCTCCAGGAGGGATGGCGCGAAGCGGCCGCCCTTGATTCGGTCGGCGTAGACGATCACTGCCCCTCCTTTTTTTGTCACCATGTTCGAAGCCGACAACGGCTTGAGCACCTGGGGACCGTCCGTATAGGGGAAAGACGACATTATGGTGACATCGGCGAATCGATCGAATGGTACGCCAAGCTCCTTCACGCATAGCTCGATCCCTGCTTTGTGGGCTTCCTCGAAATGGCCCGCCACGACGGTTTTTATGTCTTCGTCGGCGTCGTACACGGCGTTGACGATGAAATCGAGCCTCGCGAGCCTCCCTGCCTCACGTATTTCCCTGAGGAATCTATTGTTCGGAGCGGCGTTTCCTGTCGAGGACCCTGGCGCAAGCATCAGGGCTACGTGATGGTTGTGGATAAGCTCGTAGTTGGCTATGCCGGGAAGGATGGCTTTTGCGCCGCCTCCAAATCCCGCCAACGGATGAGGAAGAATGGAACCGACGGCGATGCGCAGATCCGCCCCCGCAAAGAGAGGGTTCACTTTGAACTCTCCCAGGTGCTTCAACGTCCCGACAGAGACCAGATCGTGGGCATGACAGTCGTGGCCGACGATGCGGATTTGCCCGCAGAGCTCCTTTCCGAAGGTCTCCTCGATCTCTGCCTGGGACGGTGTCGGATGAGTCCCGGCAGCTATGAGGACGGTGATCTGGCCATTCTGCACGCCGCAGTCGCGAAGATAATCGAGAAGGGGCGCGAGAAGGGCCTTCCTTGGCGTTGGCCGGGCATTGTCGTCCACGACGATGGCGATCTTCTTCCTGCCCTTGGCCATTTCGGCAAGGCTGGGGGTGCCTGTGGGAAGAGATATGGCGTCAGTCACCATGCGTGAAATGGACAACTCTGCTTTCACGGGCTTTTGGATGGCGAGGTTCACGACTTCCCATTCTTCCGGGAGGTGAAAATGCGCCTTACCCTTGTGATCTCTAAGAAAATAGTCTTCCATGGCCCCCCCTTCTGTCATGCGAGAGTGTCCGGCCTCTCACGTGTTGCGGTCTACTCTCTATACTAACCTGTTAATGCCTTTCTTCTCCAGTGGGGAGAGCGGCTATCCTTTCGCAAATAATGAATCGAATTCCTTGAACATCTCCTCAAAAGCCTTTATGTCTCCCTTTATGTGATAGGCGTGCTCCTCGCCGGGGTACTGACCATTCTTGACTTCATCGTCGAATGTCTGCATTGCCTTCGTAATCTGGTCCGCCAAATCGAGGTACTTCTTCACGAACTTCGGCGTGAACTCCTGGAACAACCCCAGCATGTCAGCAAAATTGAGACCCTGACCGTCACTGGGAACACCGGCGCCGAAAACGGGGACGGCGATATTGTCGGCAAGGAATTTCATCACCTCCGCCGGCACCGATTCCACCAGGATTGCTTTGGCTCCCGCCTCTTGCACGGCAAGGCAGTCTTTGATCAGTTCCCGCGCTGGCTCGACGGTGCGGGATTGCGTTTTGAAGCCGCCGAGCACTCCGGTGCTTTGTGGCGTCAGGCCGAGATGGGCGATCACGACGATGCCTGCCTCGGTCATCGCTTTGATCTGGGGGACAACGCTGCGTCCCCCTTCGAGCTTGACGGCATCCACGCCAGTTTCCTTGATGAGCCGGATTGCGTTGTGCACCGCCTTCGGCACGCTCTCCTGGTATGAACCGAACGGCATATCTCCCATCAGAAACGTGTTCGGGGCTCCGTGCCGGACCGCCTTGCAGCGATCGATCATCTGTTCCATAGTGACGGGCAAGGTGCTGTCGTACCCGTACATGATCATGCCCATGGAGTCCCCGCAGAGAATCATATCGATGCCTGTCTTGTCAACAAAAGAAGCCCACAGCGCATCGTACACCACCGTTGACGAAAAGGGTATTCCCTGCCTTTTCATTTCCTGAAGCTCCAGGATCGTTTTCTTCTTCTTCGCCATAAGGGATATCTCCTTTGTGTGTTTGTGGGCAGGTCGGCAGTTTAGTCCGGAAAAGACGAACCTGTCCGGTCGCACTCTTTCTTTTGGAATACCCTGCCTGCATTCGCCGGTGGAAACACCGTATTCGGCATTATCAAACACCGTTCTGAAGCAAAAGGTACCATGGAGACAGAATTTGTGTCAAGCCCTTTCTCCGAGCCCTTTGTTTTCAAGCAACTCCCGTTCGCTGGTGTCCGAAAACTTGACATGGTACGAATCGTCATCCTATACTTTCCACATAATTGCAGAACAACGTTTGCCATAGCCGAACAACAGCGGAAGAACGAGCGGAGCGAGGCTTAAGGGGGGAGACTCCGCAGGCTTGTGCCTGTGGAGGGGGCGCTGAGCCGACGGTACACGAGCGGAGCGAGGCTTAAGGGGGGAGACTCCGCAGGCTTGTGCCTGTGGAGGGGGCGCTGAGCCCCAATAATGGAGCTCGCCATCAGTTCGATCACTAGACTCGCTAAAGCGTGAGTCGTGAAGAGGAGGCAGAGATGGCTTTCAAGGTAGTTCATGTCTTCGACCTGCCGGGCGTAGACTGCGGCGAGAAGCTGCTTCCGTCGCTCGGGGCGACCTTGGTCAAGGGGATGTGGCACACAGAGGATGACATCCTGAGAATAATTTCGGGCGCCGATGCGGTTGTCTGTGCGGGAGGCGTGCAGCCTTTCACGCGGCGGGTCTTCTCCAGTCTCAATGACTGCCGAATAGTAGCCAGTTCGGGCATCGGCTTCAATAATACTGATGTTGACGCGGCGACAGAGTTTGGGATCGTCTTTACGAATGTGCCCGATGCGAGTCTGGATGAGGTTTCAGGCAGAACGCTCGCATTCATGTTGGCCCTCAACCACCGCCTTCTTGTTCTTGACAAAGCCGTGAGAGAAACTCAGCTCTGGTGCGTCGGAGACCGGGAGGGGCAGAATGCATTCGCCACGCCAATCTACCGCATGAGCGATCAGACCCTGGGCATCATCGGCTGCGGGAAGATCGGGACTGCAACTGCCCTCAAGGCAAGGGGGCTCGGCATGAGGGTTATCGCCTACGATCCCTACGCGTTCGAAGGCGTGATGTTGTCCCACGGGGTAGTTCCGGTCGATCTCGATACACTCCTCGCTCAATCCGACTATGTAAGCGTTCACACTCCGTTGAACGACGAGACGAGGCACATAATCTCCCTCGATCAATTCAAGAAGATGAAGGGCAGCTGCTATTTCATCAACACGGCCCGCGGCGGCTGCGTGGACGAGCAGGCGCTCATCACGGCGCTCAAAGAGAGGCTGATCGCGGGGGCGGGAATCGATGTCACCGACCCTGAACCCATCCGGAAGGATAGTCCTCTTCTCTCTATGCCCAACGTTATTCTCACCGGACACAGCGCCGGCATATCGACGGTGGCAGATCCCAATGTCTGGGGCAAGCCGATGACGCAGGTCGTGAAGGCCCTTCAAGGCGAGTGGCCGCCCTATGCCGTAAACCAGGAGATTAGGCGCAGCTGGCTGGAAAAGTGGGGAAAGAAATGATCTGCACCACCCCTATACCGAAAAAAGGGCTCCCCGCCGCCTAGACCTTCGACTGCATTTCAGCGTCTGGAGGTACGGTCAAAGGCTCGGCCGTATGCGTCGGCCGTTTTCATCGCGCGGAACACCTTGAGATGATCGTAAAATCTTCCTTCCCGGTCGGGTTGTGCGGTCCCGCCCGGCATGGACCTGATTATCACGTGCCTGGAGGCGGAGTCCGCGACCCTCAACAGTTCTTGGTCGCTCACGTTCCCGAGATTCAACTCCCCGAAGGTTGTGGGCAGTCCCACGGCCCTGCAGAAGCCGAAGATCGTATCGAGGTATTCAGGCTTCCTCTCTTCGAGGACGAGCTGGGCCAGAGTCCCAAAGGCGACGAGTTCGCCGTGATACATATGGGTTTCAAAACGTTCGTTGATGTGGTGGAACGCGAGCCCGATTGCGTGAGCTGCGGAGAGACCGCCACTTTCGAAACCCAGGCCGCTGAGAAAGACATTTGCCTCGGCGATTGCTTCGATTCCGGGGCCGGGGATTCCTGCCTCGGCCTCTGCCTTCGCATGCACCCCGTAGTCCAAGAGAATGTCGAGGCACAACTTCGCCAATGCCTGGGCCGTCAATGTGCTGTGAGCGGATGTCTGAATAGAAGGCGTTCCCGTTCTCAGTGAAACCGCCGCTTCAAAATAGGTGGCGAGGGCATCTCCCATTCCGGCTACGAGGAGTCGCACGGGTGACCGTGCGATGATACCGGTATCGACGAGGACCATGGTTGGATTGGTCGGAAATGCAAGGGCAGCTTCCGCTATGCCTTCTTCGGTATAGACGAGAGAGACAGCGGATGTGGCAGCATCCGTCGCGGCGACAGTAGGGACGCTGACGTAGGGGACACCAGCGCCGAAGTGGGGAAGAGTCTCCGGAGGGGATTTCTCGACCATCACGGCCGTTGCCGCCGCCGCCGCGCGCGCCGTGTCGAGTGTCTTGCCGCCGCCGCAGCCAATGATCGCATCGTGGCGTCCCTCGATGCAGGCGTTCTTTACCCTGTCAATCTCCCTGAATGTACACTCTCCACCGAATTCCAGTAACTCATAGACAATGCGTTGAGCCCCTGGCCTGCCGGCGAAGATAGGCTCCACGACCTTCTTCCCACTTCTCGATACCAGAACGAGAGGCTTTCTGATGGCGAGCACCTGCAGTTGTTGGTCCATCTCCGAGAGGGCGTTGGGACCCTGCACGTACCTCAGCGGACCTACGAGTACTTTTAGCGCCATATCACTCCTTCTTCCCGCGGGTGAAGCTCGTCCGCCTGAAAGGTGGGGGTTCACTTTTGTTATTCGATTATCACGTACTCATAGTCATGTCCAGATTTTCTTTGAGGCGTGGTTACTCTGGTGCGCCAGATGGATGGGCCGTAGGTGGACATTCTTTGCATCGAAAAGCCGCAAGACAGCCGAAGGTTGAGCGAAAGCTATTCCACTCTGCCACTCTTGCCGGCTGAAGATACCATGTGCTGACCACGGCAAGGGGCTACTTGGTGCAGGTGAGATAAATCGCTTGACAAGAAAAGGCTGGCTTTATATAGTTTGGTAAAGGGGATCATGATTCGGCAATGCCGAACGCTTCACTAAGAACATAGGGAACTCATTGGGACCGTGGCGGGTTTTGACTGCGCGGCAGCGGTCGCTTTTCGAGCGCGGCGGATGGCTGGATACATGAATCAGCCCTGAGGGGATGTGACGTGTAAGCCTGACGGGATCGTGACAAAGCGGAAGTCCGGAACAGGGAGAGCCTTTAAGAAAAGGAGGGAGAGATGGTAAGGAAATGGGAAGGTGTGATCGGACGCCACAAGTCTGTTGTGTCATGCGGATGTATCTGTCTGGCCTTTATCGTTATTGCCATGTTTTTGTTCGCAGCCCCAGGAGCGGCGCAACAGAAAGGTGGGGAGGCAAAGATCCTGAAAATCGGCGGCCTCATCTGTCTGACGGGCTGGTTCTCCAGCATGGACCTCCAGATGGGCAATGAACTGATCCTCTTGCAAGACATGATCAACGAGAAAGGCGGCATCGACATCAAAGGTCAGAAGTACAAGATTGAGGTTGTCATCGAGGACTGCAAAAGCACCCTGGACGGGGTAACGGCCGCGGCGACCAGCCTCGCGAGCAAGGGCATCAAGTTCACGGTCGGCCCGGCGGCATTCTTCGCGAGCGCTTCCGCCCCCATCACCACCCGCAACAAAATGATCGATGTTCTAGGTTACAACATCCTGAGCCCCGAACAGATCGGGCCTAATCAGCCTTACGCATTTGCCGGCCTCGGCGGCGCCGGAGCGCGTACTTTGTCGGGAATTAAGCTCATGAAGACAAAATTCCCCCAGGTGAAAAACCTCTGCATGGTCTCCCCGGCCGGTGGAATCAACAAGCCCCTCGAGGCGTTCTTGAGACAAAATCTTGCCGCGGCAGGCTATAACATAGTTGGCGAGTGGGTAATTTTCCCCGACGACGCCAGCGAATGGAGCAGCTTCGCGGCGAAGATCAACGCAAATAAACAGGCTGACGCCGTCTTCTGGCTCAACTGCATCACGTTCCACGTAGGCAACATGCTCAAGAGCCTCCGAGAGATCGGATACGACAAATGGGTCTTCGCGTGGAGCAATGCGCCCTGCGCCGACGTGATGAAGATCACTGGACCGGACGCAGCCCAGAAACTCGTCACGCAGGCCTTCACGCCCGGATCGAAAGAGAACCCGCCCGAGCTCGAAGCGTTGATGAAAAGGAGCCAGGCGAAGTACGGGGCGAATGTCCCCCTCTATTTTGAAACCGCGTGCCCCCTCGGCATTCTCGTCGACATGATCCAGAAAGCGCAGAGTACTGACCCGGTGGTGGTCAAGAAGAAATGGGAGTCCATGGATGGGCAGACGGTGAGTTCTCTCTTTGGCCCTGCGATCATATCAGGCACAAAGACTTACCACATAAAGGGCCACGGTCTCTCCCACGCCCACCCGAACCAGATCCTTGACAAGGGGGTCGTGACGGATGCGGGATGGGCCGAAGCGGGGCCTCTTCCTTAAAGAGGCGCCAAAAGCGCGGAAACGAGGACGCCAGAAAGCGGAACCGTCATTACTTCTGTTCGGCGAAATCGGCAGCAGTAGAACGGACCAGATAGAAAGACGACCGGGGGCGGGTGAATTCGCGCCCGCCCCGCCGGGTCGGACGAATAGAGGCCACCGTGGAGCTGATTGTCGGGACTATAGCGAACATGCTCGTCACGTCGTCGATGTTCATACTCGTGGCGTTGGGCCTCGCCTTCATTTTCAATATGATGGGCATACTCAATCTCGCCCATGGCACGATCTACATGCTGGGCGGGTACGTCACTTACGGCTTTGCGGTGTGGATTGGGCTCAATTCGTGGGTCGCACTGCTCGCCTCGGTTGCTGCCTTCAGCCTGTTCGGCGTATTCCTCGAGAAGTGCTGTTTTCGTCCCTTTGTCGGCAATTTCGATGCATCGGTCATCGTGTGCGTCGGCATTACCGTCGTTCTTCAGAATATTGTTAACAACATGCTGGGAGCACAAGTGATGGCTGTACCCCACTTCATCCGCGGCATCTTCAGGGCTGGCTTGGTCTCTGTGAGCCACGAACGGATATTGACGTTCGCAATTGGCGGTCTGCTTACGGCACTGATCATCTGGTTCGTGCGGACGACAGTGCTGGGACAACAGATGCAGGCCATTGCACAAAACCGCGAAGCGGCCTATTTACAGGGCATTAACGTGAACCGCGTCCAGTCTCTTGCCTGCGCCGTAGGTTGTGCCCTTGCCGCCGTAGCGGGCAGCCTGATGGGGGCCTACACGAACCTTAACCCTTTTATGGGCGACGACATGTTCGCCATGGCGCTCATGCTTGTTATTCTCGCCGGTGCGGGGAGCATAGGCGGCGTGGTTATCGTCGGGCTTATCCTGGGAGGCATGAACGCCGTTCTCCCGGTCTTGCTTACCGGTGATTATGCACAAGCCATATACGTGGCAATCGTCGTTATCATTCTATTGTTCCGACCCAAAGGGTTTTTCGGCCATGAAGCCTAGGAAAGCAACGATCAAGAGGATTCTCCCGTGAATAACGAGACCGCCCGTGCAGCCAAAACAACCGGCAGAACCTGGGGCAAGCGCGCTATCCTCGGGCTGCTATTGTTGCTCGCCTGTCTCTTGCCGTTGGCGACGGACGATCCCTATTGGTTACATGTCTTTATCCTCACGTTGATTTACATAATTGTTTCCGCCAGCTTTCGCACAGTGTCCATTTCCGGTCAATTGCCCCTCGCCCATGCCGCCTTTATGGGAGTCGGGGCTTATCTCGCCGGTATGGCATCGACCTTACTCGGTTGGCCGGCTTGGGTCACAATTCCTCTGGGGGCCATCTTCGCCGCCTTGGTCGGGGCCATCACGGCCTATCCCTTTGCCCGACTGCGCGCGCTCTACTACGCCCTGGCAAGTCTTTTTCTCGGCATGGCAATAATCTATGCCATTATTGCCCCGAGGAATTGGACCGGAGGTCGCCCGGGCCTCACCGGCATACCGGCTCTCTTTCCGGATAACCGGATACTTTTCTACTACCTCTGTCTCACGCTTGTCGTGCTAAGCCTCCTCGCCCTTTACAGATTTGAGCATAGCCGAATCGGCGTCACCCTAAAGGCCATCGCCCAGTCGTACATGGTGGCGGGCAGTGTCGGAATAAACGAGCTCTTCTACAGAATCCTCGCTGTCGCTGTTGGTTGTTTCTTTGCCGGCCTGGCAGGTGCTACTTATGCTCATTACAATACGGTTCTGTCCTATACAAGCTTCAATCTGATGGCAACCCTTTGGATCGTGATTTACGTGCTGGTTGGCGGCATTGGAAGCTTCGCAGGACCCATCGTCGGAACCGTATTGCTCATCGTAGTACCCGAGATTTTCCGAGAACTCAAAGCCTTTGTTCCATACGTTTCGGCCGGTATACTCCTGCTGGTTGTCTATCTGATGCCGCAAGGCTTGGTCAGCTTGCCGCGGCTGATAAGATCCTGGCTCGCGGAGCGTCAGGGCCGACAAGAAGGGTAGGCCTTGAAAATGAAAGGGTTTGAATAGGGAATAATCGTCTTTTCTGCAAGGCCTCATCCAACCGGCGTTCGCGTTTGCTAATGCTTTGCCAACACCTTGCCCCAAGAGCCGAGGGAACGGGAGATTTCCCCGGCAGCGACGAGCAACTGCTTGACAAGGCCTTCTATTTTATCAGCCTGTCTGGGAGAGAACTGCTCCGAGTTGCCGGACAGGCTGATGGCGGCCTCCACTCCTCCTGCCCGCCCCACGATCGGCGCTCCTATGCAGTCGCAGCCTAGCACTGTCTCTTCACGGTCGATCGAGTAGCCCTTTTGGCGGATTTCTTCTAACTCCGACAGCAGGGCTTTGCGGTCGACTATGGTCTGCGACGTGTAAGGAGTAAGCGGCGTTCGTTCGAGGTACGCTTCGAGTTCCTGGGGCCGCAGGTGGGCAAGAATCGCCTTGCCGAGGGCCGAGCAATAAGCGGGAATGCTTGGACCTATCTGGTGGGTGAACAGCGAGTGGGCCTTCGGATCGATATGCAGCACGAGGAGGGCCGAGCTGCCGTCCCAGATGGCGATCTTGGCGACCATGCCGGTTCGTCTCGCAAGCTGCGCCGTAGGCCCCACCGCCTTGTCATTGATTTCCAGGGTGCCCGCCAGGATCATCCCCAGCTCATAAATCTTGAGCCCCAGACGGTATTTCCTAGATTCGGGATCTTGTTGAAGAAAACCGGCTTTCGAA
>Ga0326728_10011554_pt1 | contig 20070 bp, 11 predicted proteins | sample MB3enrmetagenome_FD_207602 | JGI IMG/M metagenome (GOLD analysis project Ga0326728, IMG submission 207602) | Lab enriched peat soil microbial communities from McLean, Ithaca, NY, United States - MB31MN | ecosystem: Environmental > Terrestrial > Soil > Wetlands > Peat | place: USA: New York... | reverse complement strand
CTGCAGCCTGCTCGCTGTCGAGTAGCGGTTCAAAGACATGAACTGAATCGAACATTATTCGTACACTCCTACTCGATATGATGTAATAAATAGCCATGTATGTCTACATTACTAATAGGGGCGATCTGTGCCCTATGGACAATCGCCAAGGCGTTGTTACAAGTCGGAGTTGCATCAGGTCGCAGGAGAGTGCAGCCTTCTACTTGAGGAACAATTGGCGCAGGCAAGTTTTGATTTTATGAAATCGAAATATGATAGCCATCTGGGAAAATCCTCTGGGATAATCCCCGTATGGTGAGAGTGTAGCTGAGGTGCGGTCTGTGCAGAATACAATCAATTCCGCCACCAAGTGCAACGGAATACCGCCGCCTTCGGCGTTCACCCATTGTTGGCGTGAGAGTGTGCAAAGTATCATCCACTCCGCAAGAGTGCAGTGTCACGGTCGGGGTTCGGCCAGGACCACGTCTAGTATCGGGCTCAGGAAAATAAGGTGCGGTTTGTCGACAGCTCGGAAGCTGCGCCGATTCCGGGCCACAACGGCGTTATCGGGTCTGATCACGAATCAGGTGACCTTGTCCTCCCACTTTCGCTAGAAAAAGCGAAGGATGCGGCACCCCGAGTTTATGGGCAGGTCAAAGGGGGGCACCCGGCTACCTGGTGACCCATGGCAGGGGTGGCCAGCTCCTTAGTGTGTGGCGACCATTGCTGGCCGCGCTCATGCGAATTTATAGCTCCGCCTTTCGGCGGCGCTCATCGATTCGCAGAATGTCTACTTATGCAAAGCATAAGCAGAGGAGGTGCCAGCGCCCCTGCCGCCTCAATACTACACCCTTAATAAGGCCCTCTCAATGCCGTCTTTTGCAGCTCATTCAGAAGGTCAACTCTCTTCCATTTGACGAACCAGTACTGTTCATCACATGCCGCGAAATATGCATCGACGTCAGCTTGGGTTGGTGCCTTCTGGTCGGTGTCCCTGTAGAACCTGAACAACAGCTTCTCCCTGAATTGGTGGTCCAGGTGCGGGCAAGCAAGCATATCCAGAAGGAGCAGCGCCTTCTCTGTGTTTGTTACTGCGTCCTTCAGGCTCGCCAACTGGAGCTTCACGTCGCTTACGACCTCCTGGTGCAGAGCCGAATAGATCTGGTGCCGTTTTATGTAGAAAAGGCAGGATACGATGCCAAAGTAGGAGTATTTCCCGATTGCCCCGTCGTCGGCATCGCGTCGTCTAATTATTCTCCGAACCTCGGATTCTGGCAGCAGATACGCCTTGCCCAGATCGGATGCGGCGAGCACGATGTTTATCACTTCCAGGCAGATATACCCCTTCACCCCTATTTCTCTGATGTTGGCGCCCGACAGCAATTGCTCTGTGTGGTCGTAGACTGCCTGTTTGATTACCAGCGCGTGCTCCCCGAGGTGCCTCTCTGCGAAGCGATTTGTGAGGATGATGGCGGTCGCCAAGTGATACGAAGAGTTGACCTCTGGGGACACGTTGTATAGGAAATACATGAGTTCCAGGATCACCCGTAGCGCTTGGGCGTAATCACCCTTGCTCTTTGTCAACAAGGGAGCCGGTCCAACATTCACAATCTTCTTGATCCTCCCGAGGAGCGCTCCGATGAGGAATGACGCAACCTCGTCGTATCCACGGCGGCCGCTTGAGCACATCTCCCTGCAGGACGCGATGAAGTGCTGCATGAGACTTAGGGGTTTCCTGATTTTGGTAGGTACAAGCCTCGTGGGGTCCCCCACCTCTTTACAGAAACTGTCTATAAATTCGTTAACGCCTTGGCTTGCCAGTCTGATCGCTCGCGATTTGTCGCTCAGGAACGGACGAGTCTGGCGGCTTGTCTTCTGGCTGTTGATCTTCATATTGCCTATCTCGAGCGCTTCGGCGTACTTGTCATATACGGTTTGCGCGACGCTTTCGCTGTTCGCGAAAATGAAAACGTCGTCGACATACCGTCTGACGGCGTAGTCTGCTTCGTGATTTAGGGGTTCTTGCGAACTCTGGAGCGCGACCAGCGCTCGCCTGTCGATTGCCTGAAAGATGATCTCGGCGAAAATCCGGCTTGCTTCCGGACCGATAACGATACCATTTGTTTCGCCGTTGTTGGCTAACTGCATCCTCCTGTCAAATAATTGCCCAAAGGTCGATTCCACCGATTTGTTCTTTTTTGTGAACTCCTTATCCTTTATGGCCCATGAAAGGGTGTGAGTGTAAATACTTTCGAAGCACTTGGCGACGTCGATTCTCCAGAGGTGCTTGTATCGCTTTTCCAAATTACAGAAATCCATCGAATCGAAGAACTTGTATTGCTTGTTGTACTTGTAAGCGAAAAATGAGGGGCTATACCGCGAGATGGGGTCTCGTTTGAGAAGCATCACCCGGCCTGTTCTATACCGGTTGACGGCGCTGTTAGACCTTTGCACATAGAAGCGGCTCGCGATCTTGTACGGATATCGGATTGAAAAGTCGCTTCGTGAGCAGAGGTAAAGGATCATCTCTGCGTACTCTTCATACAAGAGTCTCAGGTCCCACTGCGATCTTGGATGAATCAGTGACAGGCGCCGAAAATCGACCTGATCCTTGCGCACCCTATAGGAGTAAGGAATTCTACGCTTGTTGTCTGAGGCGCTGGTCGTCAGCACGAGCTTATTGAGCAGGTCACGCAAAACCACCCCGGACCGGCTGACATTATTACAGTTCCTGTAGAGTCCGTCGTTGGAAAATACGATCGGCTTCTCATCCGGGATTGTCTCGGTGATCAGGACGCGGTTATAGTCAGACCTCTTGATGGTCTCCTTGTTATTGGCCATATTTCCAGCATTCCTTTATCTGGGCTAAGCGGTGCCGGGAAAAGTGGCAAAAAATTCGCAGTTCGTGACCCTTCGTGAAACTGTAGGCCATCAACTTCCGCCGCTGCTTGTTCGTTAGGCGTGGTGCCGCGCGAGAGAAAGCTCTTCCTTTGCCCCCCAGGACAGCCCCAGCTAGGAAACGGTTGAGAGATTGCAGCCCTTCGGGCGGGTTGCAATTGATGTGCGGGAAGCTCTCGTAGATGCCTGCAAGTTTCCGGGCCCGGGTGTTGGGGTCCACAACATCGAAATTAGATGTTAGGAACTTGATCCGCGCCTCGAGCAGCGGGAAGTCCTTATCCTCAAGGAATGAGAGAAATGATCGTGAAATACGTGTCTTAATCTTCGCTATCTTCCTCGGAGAGATATCCACCTTTACGGGGCGAAACGCTTTCTTGTCGGGTGGAGTGCTAACCGAAAATGCGTAGCCCAGGAAGTCGATCTTGAGGGGCCGGACATTGGGCGAGGCCGCAGGGGCCTTTAAGGGGGCGTCCGCAATTCTCACCTTGTCGTGGTTCAGGGATAGCCCCTTGGGCAGCTGCTTCAGCAGTTGGTGCATAAACCGCCTCGGTCTCTCGCTTCCGTTCGTTACGATGAGAATGTCGTCGACGTAGCGGGCGTAGAAATACACCGCGTCGTTGTTGCGCATGTAATTGTCGAATTCGCTCATCATAAAATCTGAAAACGCCGCGCTAATCGCGAGACCCGTGGGTAGGCCTCGTCCGCCGATGGCAGCGAACAGCTCGAAAATACGTTCTAGTAGGTCGTAGCTGAGGGGGCTCAGTGTGGTGCGGCCCCTCAGCTTGACAAGGAGGTCGTCCGGAATGAATGAACTGTAGAACTTCTTGATGTCCAAGCGGTAGATTCGGTAATGAAGGCCCTCCGAAAGCAATTTGATCAGGTTCTTGATGACTATGTTCCGGCTCCATTGGCGGACGCGAATCAGCCGCTTGATGTTTTGCGCCAGTTTTCGAACTATGAGCTGGTCAGAAATCATTCTGAGACAGTAGATTTCCCTGTTTCCTGCCTTGATGTGCTCGAATGGGAGTCCTTGCGAAAGCACGCTGTTTGCGGACTTCACGGCTGTGCGAAGCACATCGTCCCTGAATGCGTCATCAGACACAAAGGGATGGTTCCAGAAGTCGATCCTCCGGAGCATTTTGTTTAGGGCTGGGCGGCTGAATGATTGATCGTACAAGCATTCTCCAATCGATCAATTCGCGTAACTTAGACTGTTCGCAAAGGATAATCCAAGCGAGATGGGCAATTCAAGCAGGATCGGGACGGGTCGAACGGGCACCCCACCCTTGGCTGGCCCATAAATCGGAGGTGCCCCATCCTTACAATGTTCTTTATTGCAAGAGTGGGATGCATGGTTGCCCGGCAGATCGGTCCTGATAGTCGGCATGTGTTCATCGATTTGATAGAGTGTTCCGTTGACTTCCGGTTTTCGGAAGCTTCACGACCTTCAACTTTGTTCAGTTTCCGGGCGGGCCTTCGATCAGAAAATCTTCCCAACTAATGCTCGGTATCCCGTGTCGTCGTGCAGTCTCTTCACTGTCCGGCGCACAGATAACCAGCGGTTTGAATGCTGGATGGCGGCGACAGAATTCCAGAAGTCCACGAAGAGCCTGGACATCGAATCTTCCCGTCTTGACCTCGACCGCCCACTTCCCCCAGCTCCCGTTGAAGACAGCGTCGATCTCCAGCGGCTCCTCTCGCCAGTACGTCACCTGTTGGTCTTGGTTGATGGCGAAGGCGAGACAGGCATTCTCGACCCAGAAGCCGAAACGCTCGGGCTCACGAGCAGGATCTGGAGGGCCATCGGGATGCATGGCGGATAGAAGAGCATTGTTTAGCACTACGAGCTTGGGCGGAGAGGAGCGGCGTCTGAGAGCCTGCGCCGAGTATTTCTCCAGCGGCGCAACCAGGTAAGCGTCCTGAAGCAGCGCTAAATAATGGGCGACCGTTTCGAGAGCGCCGCTGTCTTGTAACTGTCCCTGCATCTTCTGGAGCGAGACGATCTGCGCGGGCAAGCCGGTGGCAATAGCGAATACCTGGCGCAACAGCGCGGGGCGCCGCACAGCACCCAATGCCAATACATCACGGCCAATTGCCGGTTCAATAATGGCATCGCGTAGATAGGCGCGCCAGCGCGCAAAGTCCTTTTGGAATTCGACTGCGCCGGGATAAGAGCCGAAGCGAATGAGGTTCTGAGCAGCCTCCCGCGGCGGAAGATGAAAGGCATCGGCCAGCGAGGCGGCGGGCCAATGGCTCAAGGTCAGCCGCTCGAAGCGCCCAGCCAAGCTTTCGCGCGAACCAGTGGCAACACGTAGCGCCGAAGAACCGGTGGCTACGACGTGAATGGGAAGATGACGCCGGCGAGCGCGATCCCAATGGCCCTTGAGCCGCCCCGCCCAGTCGGAGAGATGATGCACTTCGTCCAACAGCAGAACCACCGTCCCACGCTGCGCCCGTGTTTCGGCATCCGTCCAGCAACGCTCCCAGAATCCGGGTAGCGCAGCATCCGGATCGTCTCCGGCGGCATACACGGCTCTGTCGCCGAACCGGGCGGCGATTTCCAGAAGCAACGTAGTTTTGCCCACTTGGCGTGGTCCGGTGAGAAGCTGGATGCGGGCCGGCGCGGATTCCTTCAGCCGGTCGAGCAGCACTTCGCGGCATCGGGCAAAGGCGTTATAGATCTCAGCCATACTCTAATAATTATTAGACTATAACCTGTACTTTGTCAATTCCGAATCCGTCTTTTTCGGCTCGCGTTCTGCAGCGGCTCGGAACTTTCCACGCTCGATGGGACGCTCGCTAAGCGACGCGGCGATTTGGCATAAACCGAGATCGAGCCTTCAGCAGACCTAAAGGATATCCGCAGCAGACGTGCCTTGATAGGCAACAATGGATTCGGCGAATCCGCGTCGAGCGCGCCCCGGTTATCCAAAAGGAACTTGAGACGGCTGGCCTCTCGGACGGAACGATCACGCGGTTGACACAGAAGTTGCAAGAGAGAGTTGCATCGTGCAAACGGCTTGTCCAATGATTGCCAAGGGTCACCGGCTCATGCCCAGATCGTGCCTATAGCCAATTTTCTCGCGCAGCAGCGACGGTTCAATGGTCTGCAATGCCGAATGCTTTACGCCGTGCTTTGGCGCTAGATGAGACGGCACCTGTTCTCTCGCCAGTTCAGTTGCCGATGGCCGCGTTGTGGAGATGCCGAGCAAATTGCGCAGCTGCTCGCGATCGCTGGTCACGACGACGATCTCCTGACGACCACGCGAGGCCCCGACGTAGAACAACTCCTGTTTCATGGCATCGGCGGAAAGAATCACCGCATCCACGGTCTTTCCCTGGCTACGATGCGCGGTAATCGCATAGCCGTGATCGAACTCGTGGTAATTCGAGGGCAGCGCTCGGCCATCCTCAAGGTGAATGCGGCCGCCATCGACATCGCACACTTTCACCAGTTCTCCGTTGGTGGCTCGAAAGCTTGGGTCATTTCGATTTCCTGTCAGCAGCAACCTGTCGCCGGGAGCGACCTCGATCTGTTGGCATTCATGTACCGAAAAGGAGCGCACCTGTGATGGACTCAATATGTGCTCCATGCCATGCTGGTCCCTGGCGATGATGCTGGACTTTTCCGTTCGCTCGACGGTGAGCGCCTCATGCTTTTCGATCCCACGCGAAGAGCGATGGAAGAGCATAACTTGTCCTGACTTGTAGTTCACCAGGTCCTTCTTTTGCGCCTCGGTCCATTGCTGCGACACATAGCGCTCGGAGACAACACCGCGATCCAGTTCGCCGTGCTGCTTCATGTCCTCACGGATTGCCTCGGTAATCTTGCCAATCTCCTCATGTGTGCCGGCAACCACGAGAACTGTGCGGTTTGAGTCCGACGTGAGTTCTCGATAGGCGGATGCTACCGCTTGCGCACGCTCTGTGTACGAAACCTCACGAACGGCACCAAGTTGCTCCAGCTTTTCAAGCCCCTGCTCCGGCGAATGCCGCAGCGTCTGTATAGCATCCCGATATTCAGCCTGCGTCTGCCGTTGCACAGCCATCAGTGAAACGCTCTTCATCCGCGATTCCTGCTCCAAGATGCGCAGGGCATCCGATGCCTCGACACTCTGAAGTTGCCGCGTGTCCCCAGAGAAGAGAATCCGCGCGTCTTCGCGCTTCGCCAGTTTGAGCAAGCCCTCCATCTGTCGGCCTGAGACCATGCCCGCTTCATCCACAACCAGCACTCTGCCGTGCAACGCGGTTTGCGCCTTGAGGTCCTCCAGCAATCGCGAGATCGTCATCGCATCGCGAAAGCCGACCTTCTGCAACTCCTCAACCGCGCCGCGCGTCGGAGCAACTGCCAGAACTTCACGGCCAGCCTCGCGTAAACCGCGGGCGATTTCCGTGAGCGTAGCGGTCTTGCCGGTCCCAGCGGCTCCGCGCAGATTGACTGCGAAATCATGCGAGTCCAGTATCTGATGAACGGCCCGCAGTTGTTCCTCTCGCAGCCGCTCAGACGGGCTGAATTCGCGCTTCCCGCCCAGGCGTTCATAGCGCCCGACGCCGCCGTCCACCGCTGCAATCATGCGCTGCTCGCGTTCAAGACTCTCGCGTGTGGCAAGATTGTTCCCGGCCCGGATAAGAGAACCCTGCGACTGTTCCAACTCCAGGGCACCGCGCAGTTGATGGCGATCAATCTTTCCGCGTCCGTGCCGCAGGGCCTCAGTCATCAACTCGTGCTCGCGAACAACAGAGCTGCGCTCAAAAAGATGTTCCTTCGCGTGTTGAAGCGACTCCGCCTCCTGAAAAGGTTCAAACGGAGTGTGCCGGGGGCGCTTTAAGGATTTCTTATGCAGATCCTTCAGCGCGCGGCCCTCTTCGGGGAACAATCTGGCCTGCTGAAGTTTCCTTAATCTCTGTGTAGAGATCTCCGTCAGTTTGTCTGCGCGGGATTCACGGACGAGCACGGCGACTTCGTTATTGGTTGGCTTGCGGCCATGTTCCTCAATGAATCGTTCGATAGCGGCGTCCCGCTGTGCGCTCCGCACACTGTACTTTTCAAGCAATTCATCCGAGACGCCGCGAATCTCGAAGCCGTGATCTCTGCCCTTGGAATCGCGGCGCGGTTCAATCTCATACCCCAGGCCATATACTTCACGTGCCAAAGCGTTTCGATATATTTCTGTTAGATACACACGGCGCTCATACAGTCCCGATGCTTGCAATGCCTTCCAGCGCCCTTCCACGCCGTCATAGGTCAAATTGGCTGTGACAGCATGAGTGTGCAGTTGCGGATCGAGTTCACGGCTGGTGTCGTGCCGGTATGCGGCCACAATCCAGTTTGCCGTTGCCCGATCCTCATTCGCACCTTTCAAGCGAACGCGCGCGGCGGCATAGTTCTCAGCCTCAGCGAGCGCCTCCCGGACAGCTTTGTCATGGGCCGCTATCAACCGCTCATCGCCGCCGACGAGCGCCTGAATCGAAATCGACTTCGGCGCGGAGAAGGTCAGATCGTACAGGGATCTCCCTTTGCTCTGTTCGCTACCATCCTCACCAATGCGATCAGCGCTGTGGCGAGGCCGAAGGAATTCTCCAGTCTCTGGGTGCAACCCCTCTCGAACTGCCTCAAATTGCTCCCGCGTCACCTCTCCATGCAGGCCCAGCAGCTCCGCTCCCTGGCCATGCCATTCACCTTGAACGCGACGGCCTTCATCGTAGTAATCGCTGTGTTCCAGATGACGTTGGGCATATCCAGCGCCACCCGTCATGGCTCGTAAAGTAAGCACAACCCAACGCTAACCCTGTTCGAAATCCAAATTCAACGGCCTGTGTCACGATACCCTGCTGAGGAACACCCCGATACAGGAACCAGTAGAGCGCCTTATGCAATTCCTCATGGCACTCGGGCTGAACTTGGAGATGCAGTCATAAAGGCCAATCCAACATCGTGATCTTCCCCATTGCAGTCAAAGCCGCCTGATTCTGCAAGCGTCAATTGGAGAAAACACGCAGAAAAGCATTCTCACTTCGCTCGCTTTGAAAAAAGACACCATCCCTAAGCCTAACGGCTTAGGGATGGTGATGCGACCTGATGACATCGAACGGAGTTCGAACAACATCGGACAATGTTCGAAGATGATCGAAGACTGTTCGCACTGCGTTCGAGGATCAATTCGGACCGCCGGAAAGGCTTGGGATAGCCTCAACCTTTCAACACGGCGACGGCCTTTCGCACACGTCCAGCACGTGCCCTGTGTATCGGCTCGCGGCACGGATGCTCCTCAAAGGCGCTAGCACCATCGTGCCAGGAAGATGCGTTGAAAAGACTACGCGAGAGTCGTCTGTATTTGATTCTTGAGTTTATGAACAAAGGCAAAATAGGCCACCATCACGCGAAAAGCCTTGGATCGATTGACTCCGCAGAGAATCTCTCCTCCGATCCTCTCCAGTTCATCGGCTATCTCGTACGTCAAAGGGAAAACAAAAGCGGTGTCGATACTCTGAAACGGAATGTTTAGCCACTGGTTGTTATAGAACGCAACGAGTTGCGCCTGAGCGGCCTTGCTCTTGAAACTCATAATGATGTGTTCAGCGAGGGCGTTCTTCTTCCGGATCTTGAGCACGGCAAAGAGTTGATTGAAATGGCTCTTGGTGAATCTGGAATCGACTGTGAGCCGGAGTTGAGTACGCGTCTCTGCGGGAGCAACGACTCTGCGCTTCGGTCGGGTTGTGGTCTTCTTCGGAGCGGGCATGGAACTTCCCTACCATGATGACTCTTACAGCATACATATAATATATGCGAGAGCCAGCACTAACCGCCAGTAATCAAAAGAGTTCGCGTCAAGAGACTCTATCCCCGTAGTGGTGGATTCATTGCATGCAAGGACGCATGGGACAAGCCGAAGGAATCACAACAAATTTAACCGTGGGGGAAGGGAGAAAAGGAAATGGCCGGCCCGTCGTGCGTTAGAGGAAAAGTCCCTGCATGGCATTAAGGGAGCCTTCTCAATCCTGCATGCGTCTCTGGTTCCCAAGAATGCTCACCACATTGAGAAAGTTGAGGTGGTAGGCTTTTGGCAGAGCTGCCAGGATGTATTCTTCGTCTGGAATTCAATTCAAGTCTGCGAGGCGAAGCAAGATGTTTACTATCAATCACTTGCGTTGACGTAACTCTTCGCGCTGAGGAATAATTCTCTCAAGGGAAGAACATGTTGAAGCTGGAAGAGATCAAGAATCAGTCGGCGATCTCGGGTATCGATCCCAACCGCCCCGTCCGTATCGTGGCAACAGAGTTTGTCGGCGATAACGCACTCACCGTCTACTACAAGACGATTGAAGGCGCAGTTCTGGAGAGGATGCTTTTCAGAGCCGACGAACCGACTCTCTTTTTGGCAGAAGCCGGCCGTCCGTGGGCATTCGACGCATCAGGTCAGGATTTCAAGCTCGCTGCTGAGGCATTCCGGATTCATCTCGCACATCTTTTTGATCCGATGATGGCCGTCCATACCTCGAACGTCGAGCCGCTTCCCCATCAAATCACCGCAGTCTATGAGGCGATGCTGCCCAAACAGCCATTACGGTTTGTGCTGGCTGACGACCCCGGCGCCGGCAAAACGATTATGGCCGGACTTTACATCCGTGAGTTGATTATGCGAGCCGATGCCGTCCGCATCCTCATTGTCGCTCCTGGCAGCCTGGTCAACCAATGGCAGGATGAACTTTTTGAGAAGTTTGGGCTGAGTTTCACCATATTCTCCAGGGAGCACGTCGAGCAATCCTTGAGTGGCAATCCATTTGAGGACACTGATTTCCTGATCGCAAGACTCGATCAACTCTCCCGCAATGAGGATCTGCAGGAAAGACTCAAGTCCTCACGCTGGGACCTGATCGTCGTGGATGAAGCTCACAAGCTGTCGGCAAACTACTACGGGAACAAGATCAATACGACAAAGCGTTTTGAGCTCGGACAGCTTCTCGGCAGCGTTACTCGCCATTTCCTCTTGATGACTGCGACTCCCCACAATGGCAAAGAGGCGGACTTTCAGCTTTTTCTTTCCTTGCTGGATTCTGACCGCTTCTACGGGAAGTTCCGCGATGGCGCCCACAGAGTGGACGTTGCCGACCTAATGCGGAGAATGGTCAAGGAAGAGATGTTGCGCTTCGACGGCACGCGTCTCTTTCCGGAGCGCCGAGCCTATACAGCGTCCTACAAGCTCTCAGCCCCGGAGGCAGCCCTTTACGAAGCCGTGACGAAATACGTCACCGAAGAAATGAATCGCGCCGATCGTCTCCAGGATGGTGGCCGCAAAGGAACCGTTGGCTTTGCGTTGGCTGCGCTGCAACGTCGCCTGGCATCCAGTCCGGAGGCAATTTATCAGTCGCTTCGCCGGCGCCACGGAAAAATGAAGCGCCGTCTGGAGGAGGAGAGGCTCCGCTCCCGTGGCCGATTAGAAGCACTCCCGATCGAGCACGTCTCAGATGACCTCTGGGACTTGGCAGACCAGTTGCCCGCCGAGGAGTTCGACCAGTTTGAGGAAGAAATTGTCGATCAGGCTACGGCGGCTCAGACCATCCAGGAACTCGAAGCGGAGATCCTGCAACTAGCCGATCTGGAGGCCCAGGCCTTACAACTCAGGAATTCCAATCAGGATCGCAAGTGGGACGAGCTTTCCCACATTCTCCAGGACAACCCGGCCATGCGGGATGCCGACGGGAACCAGCGCAAGCTCATCATCTTCACTGAGCATAAGGACACGTTGCATTACCTTGACCGCAAAATCAAGGACCTACTCGGCAGCCAGGAAGCCGTCGTTCAGATTCATGGAAGTGTTCACCGGGATGAACGTCGCAAAATCCAGGAACTCTTCCGCGTCGATCCGCGCGTTCGCGTGCTTGTGGCAACCGATGCGGCCGGCGAGGGCGTCAACCTGCAGAACGCCAATCTGATGGTCAACTATGACCTCCCGTGGAACCCCAATCGAATTGAGCAACGATTCGGTCGCATCCACCGTATCGGCCAGACCCAGGTCTGCCACCTGTGGAATATGCTGGCCGCCGAGACCCGAGAGGGTGATGTGTTTGCGCGCCTTTTCCAGAAACTGGAAATTGAACGCGAGGCCCTCGGTGGGCGCGTTTTCGACATCCTCGGCGAAGTCTTCGAGGAAAAGAGCCTCAAAGACCTGCTCATCGAAGCCATCCGCTATGGAGACGACCCAAAACGCCGCGACGAGTTGCGAACCAAGGTGGAAGGCGCACTCGACACGGCTCATATCGAAGAAATTCTCTCCCGCAATGCCCTGTCTGAAGAAGTCATGGACCTGCAACGCCTGTACACGGTCAAGGAAGAGATGGAAAAGGCCGAGGCGCGCAAGCTACAGCCCTACTTCATTCGGTCCTATTTCTCCCAGGCCTTCCAACAACTGGGCGGCGAGTTGCGCCCCCGCGAAGAGGGCCGCTACGAGATAACAAACGTTCCGGCCATCATTCGCGAGCGGGATCGGCAGCTTACGGGCCGGGACCGGCGCAATCTGAATCCGGTCACCCTCCGCTACGAGCGGGTATGTTTTGAAAAGAAGTTCGTACGCCTCGAAGATCGCGTTGGTGCTCCGATGGCCAGCCTCCTGCATCCGGCCCATCCGCTCATGCAGGCGGTGACTGATCTCACTCTTGAGCGGTTGCGCAACAAGCTCAAGCAGGGCGCGGTCTTTGTTGACCCGGTCGAGTCTGGCGCAGATCCCGCCACCGATCCACGCATCATGTTCCTTGTGGATCACTCCATTCGCCAGGGCGGCGATTCGGGGCGGACCATCTCCCGGCTTGCGCAGTTTATTGACATCTACGCCGACGGAAAGGCAAGCAATGCCGGATGGGCGCCTCACCTCGACCTCCAGCCAGCGTCGGAGGCGGACCTAAAACAGATCCCCGACATCCTCGCCGCCAGTTGGATTACCCAGGACCTTGAGAAACTCGCGATCCAGCAGGCGTCGGCGACCATTGTTCCGGAGCATCTCCGAACCGTAAAAGAGCGCGCAGAGCGCAATGCAGATCGTGTCCTTGCCGCGGTGCAGGACCGTCTTGTGCGGGAGATCAATCACTGGCAGAATCGCCGCCTTCGCATACAGGAGGAGATTGCCGCCGGCAAAGTACCGCGTGTGACGCTCGGAAACATTGACCGCATTCTCGATGACCTCACCAACCGTCTTCGCAGCCGCCAGATTGAACTAGCCGTAATGAGAGAGGTCAGCTCAGCAACTCCAGTTGTGTTGGGTGGAGCGCTCGTCATCCCCGCAGGATTGTTAGCGAAAAGACGCGGTGAACCGGCGAACGGTGCAACTTGGAGTGCCGATGCGGAGGCACGCAAGCGCATAGAGCGGATTGCGATGGATGCAGTTGTCGGAGCCGAGCAGTCGCTCGGCAACCAGGTTATGGATGTATCGGCCCTGAAGTGCGGTTGGGATATTACCAGCCAGCCTCCAGCGATACCCGGCTGCCCGCTCCCCGAGCCAAGGCACATTGAGGTCAAGGGGCGCATCCAGGGAAGCGATACCATTACAGTGACAAGCAACGAAATCATGTACGGCTTGAACCAGCGAGAGAAGTTTCTGCTTGCCATCGTTCTGGTGGAGGGCGAGCAGGCCAATGGCCCGTACTACATTCGTTGCCCGTTTACGCAGGAACCCGATTGGGCAACCACCAGTGTCAACCTCAATCTGAAATCTTTGCTATCGCGGGCAGAGCCCGCATTCACGAGTTAATCTCCTATGGCATCAAGCAAGAACGTCGCAGTCAAGAGTCCGCGCAAGCTCATCGAAGTGGCACTGCCGCTTGATGCCATTAACCTGGCAGCAAGAGACGAGAAAGCTGTACCTCGACGCGGGCACCCGCAAACGCTTCACTACTGGTGGGCGCGCCGACCACTTGCGGCGGCTCGTGCGGTGCTCTTTGCCCAACTGGTGAACGATCCCGGCTTTGAACGGTACCTTAACCGCGGTGTGAACAAGGTTGAAGCTGCGAAGGAGCGGAAACGACTATTCAAAATTATTGAAGACCTCGTGTTGTGGGAAAACACAAATAACGAGACAGTGCTCAACGCCGCGCGCTCGGAGATATGGAAGTCCTGGCGCGAAACCTGTGAACTCAATCGCAACCACCCGGACGCTGCTACGCTCTTCAACCCGGAGAAACTGCCTGCCTGTCACGATCCATTTGCAGGCGGCGGAGCCATTCCGCTCGAAGCGCAGCGACTTGGTCTGGATGCGTATGCCTCAGACCTTAATCCAGTAGCTGTGCTCATTAATAAGGCGATGATTGAGATCCCGCAGATCTTTGCAAATCAACGGCCGGTGTGCCTTCATAACGGAGGGCAATTCACGGCAGGCAACAGCCTGGGATTAGAGAATACCTGGTCAAACGTGGCTGGGTTGGCCGAGGACTTGCGGCATTATGGGGCTTGGATACAGGAAGCGGCGCGAAAGAGGATAGGCCATTTGTATCCGTCTGTAGAAATCACGAGTGAAATGGCGAAGGAACGGCCCGACTTAGTGCCGCTTGTGAGTCAGAGCCTCGCTACTCTTGGTTTCTTTTGGGCGCGCACCGTAAAGAGCCCAAACCCGGCTTTCTCTCATGTCCAAGTGCCTCTGGTGTCTACATTCATCCTCGCCGGCAAAGAGGAGAAGCTGGCTTACGTACACCCTCTAGTCGATGGTGACCAATACATTTTTACGGTGAAGAGAGGCGAACCACCTTCAGAAGCACACGAAGGTACAAAAGCTCCCGGCCAAGGGGCGAACTTCAGATGCATTCTGTCAGATGTTCCGATCGCCGCCGAGTATATTCGCTCAGAAGCACAAGCTGGGAGAATGGGTATGAGGCTGATGGCCATTCTTGCAGAAAGTGCGAAAGGCCGTGTCTGTTTGGCGCCGACATCGGAGACGGAGGCGGCCGCTCAAGCAGCAGAACCTACATGGAGACCAGATATCGAGTTCTTCCAACAGGCACTCGGGTTTCGTGTTGGAAATTACGGGATGACTAAATGGAGTGATCTATTCACTCCACGTCAGATTGTAGCGCTCAAGACTTTCAGCGATCTAATCATTGAGGCGAGACAAAGAGCACTCGTGGATGCGCAAGTTGCGGAGTTGCCTGACGACTTTAGATCTTTAGCCGACAGTGGTACTGGGCCTAACGCGTATTCACAGGCGATTTCGGTATACCTTGGGTGTGCACTAAGTAGGCTGACAAGCTACCTTAACACCATTTGCCACTGGAACATCAAAGGCGGGAGTGTTGGCCAGATTTTTGCCAGACAAGCCATCTCAATGTCATGGGACTTTCTGGAAATCAACCCGCTTGAAAAGATGAGCGGCAATTGGACTGGCGGAATTGATTGGGTGGGCGAAGTTCTAAATGAGTTCAGAACTGGAACTGCCAAGGGGTTTGCTAAGCAATTGGATGCCAGTAAGCAAGATCTATCTGACGGAAAGGTAGTGTCCACCGATCCGCCATACTACGACAATATTGGCTATGCAGACCTCTCTGATCTCTTCTATGTGTGGCTGCGCCCGCCTCTAATGGAAGTTTACCCAAATCTGTTTTCCACGATAGCTGTTCCGAAAGATGAGGAGCTAGAGCCTGTTATTAACTTTATTCCTTTGTTTGCATTGTGATAGGCGAATGGGCTATCAGCAGCGACGATGGATGCATGGGGAATCGAGACCGTCTGGGCTACCAAACGGATGTGAGCGACGAAGAATGGACCTTTGTTGCTCCCTACCTGACGCTGTGCCGCGAGGACGCTGAGCAACGCGAGTATCCATTACGCCAAGTCTTCAACGCGCTACGCTACGTTGCCAAGACCGGCTGCCACTGGCGCATGCTGCCCAACGATCTGCCGCCATGGCATGTGGTTTATCAGCAGATGCGGCGCTGGATCGACGCCCGTTGCTTCGAAACCATGGTCGAAGACTTGCGTAAATTGCTGCGCCAGTATGCGGGCCGCAAGCCACAGCCCAGCGCCATGATTCTTGATAGCCGCACGCTGCAGTCGACGCCCGAGTCGGGCGCACGCGCCGGTTACGACGGCGCCAAACGACGCAAGGGGTCGAAGGTTCACGCGGCCGTCGACACGCTGGGTCACTTGCTGGCGCTACATGTGACGGCCGCCGACGAGCAGGACCGCGCGCAAGTCGATACGCTGGCCGAGGCCGTGCAACAAATCACCGGCGAGCAAGTGGAACTGGCCTATGTCGATCAAGGCTACACCGGCGAAAACGCCGCCCAGGCCGCTGAGAAGCATGGCATTCGCTTAGAAGTGGTCAAGCATACCGAGGCCAAGCGCGGTTTTGTGCTGCTGCCGCGCCGCTGGGTCGTGGAACGGGACTTCGCTTGGGCGGCGCGCTTCCGCCGCTTGGCCAGAGATTACGAACGGCTTGCTTCCACGTTGGCTGCGCTACACTACCTGGCCTTTGCCATCCTCATGCTCGCTAACCTCGTCAGGACATTCGCATGAAGTTAATAACAGGCTCTTAGCCTAGGGCGTGTTCACACAACGCGTAGAGCTTCGACGATCAGGGCAAAATAGAGAAACGCCAGGAAGACGACATCCAGTTTTTCGAACCGCGAGAAGATGCGCCGGAAGCCTTTTAATCTGCGAAACAGCCGCTCGATTTCATTACGTTTCTTATAAAGTTCCCGATTGTACTCCCATGGATCGACGCGATTCGATTTGGGTGGAACCACCGGCTCCATCTGCAAATCCGTCACCAACTGCCGTGTTTCATCGCCTTCGTAGGCCTTGTCCATCAACAGCGGCAGGCCTTCAGGCATGGGACCGAGATCCAGAAGCAACTGCCGTCCGCAAGGCGCGTCATGCGCGTTGCCCGGCGACAGCGCGAAGATTATAGCCGTTCGAGCATTCGCGGCAACCATATGAATCTTGGTGGTCCATCCACCGCGCGATTTGCCGACGGCTTGAGGACCGTTTTTTTTAATGCGCCGGTGCCGTCCGGATGCACCTTGACCACGGTCGAATCAAGCGAAAAGGCGTCGATTTTGATACGCACGATCTGCTCCAACTGCAACTTTTCGAAGACGCGGTCGAGCACGCCATTCTTGGCCCAGCGATTCATGCGCACATAGATGCTGTGCCAGTTGCCGAAATGCTTAGGCAACCCACGCCACTTGCAGCCGTTCTCGGCTACATATAGTAATGCGTTGAGCATGGTTAGATTGCTCAAACGCACGTTGCCGCGCTGCACCGGCAGGCTATCTTTGATCTTTTCGTATTGCTCCGCAGTGATTACCATTTACCGCTATTGTATCACACATAGTGTGAACACGCCCTAGTTGAGTGGTCGATCTCCTCCAGCTTGCAACCCTCTGGGAGATTTCTTCTCCCTTCCTGGATTCTGTCCCTTCATCGGCATTGTACGATTATGCCCAGTTCTCTTATCCCTAAACTCAGTCATAACTTCCTGCAAAGTAGCGGTGATAATGCCAGGAATGCAGCGACGGTATCATTCAAATCACATGCTTCGGGAGAAGTTCGAAACTGCCAAGAGACGGACGAATCACGACCTCCTGTGGCGGATCAATTAGTCGGGCCTCTTATGTCTCCTCCGCTTTCCTATAATACTTGCGGCCATAATACCCGTAATATGTATACCCATCCGCCGAGGTGTTTTGGCTCACCTTGTTCAGAACCACACCAACGATATTGGCCCGCAGCCGATTCAGGACCGAAATCATCTCTGCAACGGTCCGGCGCCTAGTTTCTCCAGCCAAGCTGATAATGAGCACTCCATCGGCGGCTACAGCTATCTGTAGGCACTCAGCAAAGCCCAGCAGAGGAGGCGAATCTATAAGCACGAGATCGTATTCCTTTGCGAACTCGTCAAGAAGCGTGGCAAGTCGCGGCCCTATCAGGTCGGCTGCGCGATGGGATCCGAGTCCGGCCGGCAGCAGACTCAGGTTCGGCCTGCCCTCCACCTGGATCACGACATCTTGCCAAGGCAGCTCGCCTGTCAGAACATTGGAAAGTCCCTCTCGTGGGATAAATCCAAATTTCGAGTGGAGGCTTGGGCGTCGCAGATCGCCGTCCACCAGCAGCGTTTTCTTACCTCGGTCGGCGTTAGCTATAGCAAGATGGGACGCGATAGTCGACTTCCCCTCGCCGGGAGTAGCACTGGTGATCACAATCGAGCGCAACCGCCCTTCAAAGTCGGACAGAAAGATCGTGTTGCGAATTGTGCGCACGGCTTCTTCGAAATCTGAGGTGGATCGATAGTAGTTCTTTCCCTTTCCACCCTGAGGGGGTTTGGTCACAATGGCACCCACCGGGACGGTCGCTGCACTTCTTGGAAGTTCGGCCGCAAGGGAGTCAACTGGCATCGTCCCAATAACATCTGTGCCTAGAAACCGGCTGGCCTCTTTCGGATCGCGGAGTGTCGTATCAAGCGTGTCTTGCAACAACGCCGCGCCTACTGCCAGAAGGGCTGAAAACAGAAACGCCAGCAGCAGATTGAACTTCATATTAGGAAATACCGGTTTCAATGGTGGCCGCGCCATATCAGCGATCCGGATATTGTTATTCTGAAAGCCGGCGTTGATGTCCGCTTCCCGGATCTTCCGAATGAGCTCGTCGTACAGAGTCTTATCGGCTTCGGCCTCCCGCTTCAACTGCTGATACTCAAACGATCGCGAGTTGAGACGGTCCCATTCCGCTTTGGTGTCAGTAACCGTCTTCTGGAGCATCTGTTCGCGATTCAGCGCCTCACGATACTCTACTGCGATTCTCTCGGCGATATTGCTCCGAGTACTCTCGAACTGCCTCTCCACCTCAGCCAGTTCAGAGGCCGCCTTGCGGTATTCCGGGTGGGTGGACCCATAGGTCGATTTGACCAAGGCAAAGCGCTGACGCGCCTGGTTCAGACTATCGTTGAGCTTTGCAAGCTCTGCCCCCTGAGAGGAAACCTGTGCCGCTTCCAGTGAACCGGACTTCATCGCATTCCAAGCCGCTTCCTTGCTCACTCGCTCTCCCTGGACGGTTGTATATTCTGTATTCAACTGTAGCAAGCGCGACGAGAGAATATTTGTCTTCTCTTCTGGATTGATAACGTCCAGGTCCTTTTCAAACTGCGCCAGAGCAAGGCCGGATTTTTCCATTTTCGACTTCAACTCATCGAGTTGTTTCTCCATGAAAGACGATAAGCTGGCGGACGACCGAATGCGGATTTCATATGTGTGGGCCAGATAGGAATTCGCGATTGAATTCGCAGCGTCAGCGGCGAGGGCAGGATCCGGAGAACGGTAGCTAATCAGCAACAGGTATGTGTTTGGAGGACGGGTCACTTTAAGGCGCTTCAGAATCACTGGTGCTCTGTAGGTCTCCTGCGTCTTTTCGGCATTCATACTCTTCAACTGCTCTTCGCGGTCCAACAGATGAAATTGTTCTGCCACAGGGCGTAGCACCGCATCCGACTGAATCAGTTTGACCTGCGTTGCGAGGAACTGATCTGCGTCGCTGGGAGCACCAGCGGAACGCGTTGAGTCCTGGCCGACAACCTCTGACGGTGCCTCCCGGTCGACATCAACCGTTGCTGTTGACTCGTAAATAGGCTGGAGCCGAGTAGAAACAACCGCAGTCGCCAATACACATGTTGTTACGAAGGCGACGATCTTCCAGCGTTGCCGCTGCAAAATCCAGAGATAGTGCGACAGGGGAACCGTAGGAGCTTCCGGTTCAAACTCCTGCTGCAGCGGAATCGGCGGGTAGTAGGCCACCGCCGGTAGATTGTTGGACTGCCCAGGAGGGATTACCTCCGCCAGTCGCGATTGTTCAGGCATATGTCCTCTCTGATTGACGCTACCGCCCGTAAATGATTAATGCGGAGGTGAGAGCGGTACCAACACCGATGGATGTTTCCAGAACCTTCAGACTGGCTCTCAGCCCAGCGGCATTCGGAATGTAGAAAATATCATTCGCCATAAGCGGAACGTCGGGCGTTTTCCGGTCCATAATTTTTTTAAGATCGACCGGTATTTCGTTCCTGCCGTCGCTGCTGCTTTCAAGACGGTAGATGTAAGCCTTGTGGCCGGAAAAAGTATCCAAGCCTTCTGAAAGGGCTAGCGCTTTCATGACGCTGCTCTCGGATCCATCAGTAATGTAGAATGCCCCAGGCTTTTTTACATTTCCTACGATGAAGATCC
>Ga0326728_10011553_pt1 | contig 20070 bp, 13 predicted proteins | sample MB3enrmetagenome_FD_207602 | JGI IMG/M metagenome (GOLD analysis project Ga0326728, IMG submission 207602) | Lab enriched peat soil microbial communities from McLean, Ithaca, NY, United States - MB31MN | ecosystem: Environmental > Terrestrial > Soil > Wetlands > Peat | place: USA: New York... | reverse complement strand
GCTGGCTTCGCGGTCGGTGCGCACATAGAAGGTCAGCCGATCGAGCTGCTCGTCCTGAGCGTACGGGAAGTAGAAATAGCGGGCTGGGTGCTCGCGCAGATTCCCGTGCTTGTTGGAGGCCACCACACCCACGATCTCGCAGTTGAGTTGCCTGCTCTGGTGCCCGAGATGGCGGCCCAGCGGATTCCGGTTGCCGAAGTAGTAGCGCGCAAAAGCATCGTTGACGATGGCCACCTTGGGGGCCGCGGCGTCGTCGCGTTCCGAGAAATCGCGGCCGGCCAGCAAGGGAATGCCCATGGCCTTGAAGTACCCGGGGCTGGCCGACTGCCAGGAAGCATCGTCGCCTCCGTCTTCCTTGTGCTGGTAACCCTCCACGGCGACGCCTCCGCCGCTGTCGCCGCCGCCAAACGGACCGGAGTTCGCGGCGGCCACGGCGCTCACCTCCGGCAGGGAGGCCAGGCGCTCCCGCAATTCGCGGTAGAGCGCCAGACCGCGCGGGGTGTCGTAGCCGCCGCCTGCGGGATCGAGATCGAAGGTCAGCAGGTTCTCGGCTCGGAACCCGAGATTCACGCGCAGCAGGTTGTACAAGCTGCGCGTGAACAGCCCGGCGCCCACCAGCAGCAGCAGCGAGAGCGCGATCTGCGCGACCACCAGAATGCGGCGGAAGCGGGCCTGTCCCCGTGCAGCCGCCACGCTCGCTGCCATCCCCTTCAGCACGGGCGCCAGATCGGGGCGCGTCGCCTGAAGCGCGGGAATCAGCCCGAAGGCCAAGCCGGTCGCGACCGACAGGGCGATGGCGAAGCCCAGCAACCGCGGGTCGATGGCGTAAGACAGCCAGCCGTCGTCCTCGACCAACTGGAGCAGGCCGCGCGTGGTCCAGAAGGCCACCAGCAGGCCCAACGCCCCGCCGGCGATCGAAAGCACCATGCTCTCGAGCAGCAGTTGCCGTACAATGGGCCAGCGCCCGGCGCCGAGGGCTAGACGAATAGCCATCTCCTTCTGCCGTGCGGCGGCGCGGGCCGCGAGCAGGCCGGCCAGGTTGGCGCAGGCGATCAGCAGCACCAACCCGACCATGGCCATCAGCGCCAACAGCGGAGTCTGCCATTGGGTACGCAGCGGGTTGATGCCCTGCGCGGCGTCCCGAAGCTGGATGCGCTGGGCGAGGTACCGTCCGTGCTCCCGCTCGTTGCGCAAGCGGCCGATCTGCGCCAGTTCCTCCTCGATGATGGGATGGTAGACGGTGTCCAGGCCGGCCTCCGCCCGGCGGAGTAGCATTCCGGGCTTCAGCCGGGCGAAGATGTTCAGCCAGCGCACGCTCCGATCGAGCAGGAAGCGGCTCAGTAGAGGCGAGACCTGCGGCATCATATTGAGCGGCGCGTAGATCTCCGGCGGCTCGCCCGCCAGCACGCCATGGAATCCCGGTTGCAATACGCCGATCACCACCATCGGCTGCCCGTTCACGCCCACCTTCTGGTTCAGGATCGAATCTTTGCCGCCGAAGCTGGCTAGCCAGGCCCCATAGCTCAACACCACCACCGGGTTCGAGCCCGGCGCGCCCTCGTCCTCGGGCGTGAACAGGCGTCCGCGAGCGGCCTGCACGCCCAAAACCTGGAAGAAATTGCCCGAGACCAACTGCGCGGAGGCGCGTTCGGTGTGGCCGTTGTAGAACAGGTTGACGCCGGCGCCGGCGCGCGCAATCACTCCCTCCAGCATGGCCGCGCGATCGCGCACGTCCTTGTAGAGCGGATAGGAGAAGACGGTTTCGTGATTGTCTGCCGTGGCCATCCCCGGCGGCATGTACTCGCGGTGGAACACCACCAGCCGCCCCGGGTCGCGTACCGGCAGCGACCGGAACATCACCTGGTCCAGCAGCGAGAAGATGGACGTGTTGGCGCCGATGCCCAGCGCCAGCGACAGCAGGGCCACGGCCGTGAACATGGGGCTGCGGCGCAGCGTCCGGAGCGCCAGCCGAAGGTCGTTCCACATAACTTCAGGATAGACGCAGCGGGACGGGAAAACGTTGCGTCAGCGCAGGTAGAACAGGCTGAGCCGGGGCAGGCCGGCGGATTCGAGCAAACGGCGGTCCAGGAACTGCCGCTCCAGCATCGAGATTTGGTCGGCTGTCATCTTGGCGCGGTAGGGGCGGAGTTGTAGGTCGAATTCGCGGCGTGCGGCCACCAGATCGTCGTCGGTCTGCCGCGTGCGCGCCCCGGCGATCATTTTGTCTTCGAGCGCGGCCAGCCGGCGCTCCAGATCCTCGAGATTCGCGTGGTGCGACTCGGCTTCGGCGGCCAGTCGGTCCAGCGCCGCGGCCACTTCCTCGCTTCCGGCCCGGCGCAGCGCGGCGGCGTTGGCGGCCAGGTAGGAGCGCAGCTCTTCCAACTCAAACGGTGGCGCGACGGATCGCGGCGCGGCGGGCGGCGCGCTCCCGGCCATGATCTGCGCCTGCTCGATCACCGCCTGGGCGCAATAGGCCAGCGAGTTGATCGAGCGGAACTTCGATTTGCGGCCGCGCCATTTCTCGAAGGCCTCGTCGATGCCGCGCAGCACCGCCTCCAGCGGCACCCCCGCCTCCTTCCAGCACTCGATTAGCGCCCAGTCCAACGGCGAGAGCAGAAACAGGCCGGTGCCGCGTGCCTTCTGAAAGTGCTCCTCGACCTCGGTGTAGTAGTTGAAGTAGTTGCCCGGCCAGAATTCGTCGTTCATCGCGGCCGGTTCCGCTTCCAGACGAGCTCGAGACCCTCCAGCGTGAGGTCGTCGTCCACCTGCTTGAGGTAGCGCGAGCCGCCCGCGATGAGATGGGCTTGGCCGCCGGTGGCAACCACGCGCGTCGAGGTGCCCAGTGCTTCGATCAGCCGCTCCAGGATGCCGTCGATCATTCCGATGGCCCCGTAGTAAATCCCCGACTGCATGCTGCCCACCGTGTCCGTGCCGATCAGCCGCGCTGGTTCGCGGACATCCACCAGGGGCAGGCGCGCGGTCTTGGCGAAGAGCGCCTCGAGGGCCATCCCGATGCCCGGACAAATCAGCCCGCCCAGGTATTCGGCGCGCGGCGACACCACGTCAAAGGTGATGGCGGTGCCGAGATCCACGATTACGCACGGCCCGCCGTACTTATGGAATGCGGCCACACTGTCCACGATGCGATCCGCGCCCAGTTCCCGCGGATTGTCGCACAGGATGCTCAGGCCGGTATCGGTTTCCGACGTCACGAACAGCGCTTCCATGTGGAAGTAGCGGACGGCCATCGCGGCCAGCCAGGTGTCGAGCGGCGGCACGACCGAGGCGATGATCACGCCATCCACTCGCGCCAGGTCGAGCGAGGAGAACGCGAACAGGTTGCGCAGCAGGATGCCCCACTCGTCGGAGGTCTGTTCGTGCACCGTCTGCAAGCGCCAGTTGGCGATCAGCCGGCTGTCTTCAAACACTCCAATCGTGACGTTGGTGTTGCCCACGTCGAGTGCCAGTAACATAACGCTCCTAGGCGGGCCTCACGCCGCCCGCATAGATCAGTGTACGCGCACCGCCGGGCCGGCGCAGGTACAGGAAGCCGTTCGGGTCGAGACCATCGGTCACTCCTTCCATTTCGTCCACGATCACGCGCTTGCCTTGGACGTAACTTGAGGCCCGCGAGAATAGATCCAGGATGGCGTCGCGGCCGTCTTCGACCAACATCTTGGTAAAGCGGTCCACCGATTCGCAAAGGCCCGTGAGAAGCTGATCTCGGGATTGAATCCGGCCGGAGGCCAGGCGCAGCGAGGTCGCCGAAGCGGCCAGTTCCGCGGGAAACTCGAACTGGTTGACGTCGATGCCGATACCGGCGATGAAGACCTGCCGCTCAGTCTCGACCAGGATTCCGGCGCACTTCCGGTCGCCAATCAGAACGTCGTTGGGCCAGCGCAGGTCGCAGTCGAGGCCGGTCAGGTTAGTGATGGCGTCCTCCGTCGCCAGGCCCAAGGCGAGCGAAAGCACCGAGCTATCTTTGACCGGCAGAGCTAGCCTTAGAACAAACGAAACGTACAGACCGGCGCCGCGCTCCGAGTGCCACGCGCGGCCCTGACGGCCGTAACCCGCGGTCTGCTCGTCGGCGGCCACCGCGGTTCCCGTCGGGCAGCCCTGGCGCGCCAGTTTGGCGGCTTCGATTTGGGTGGAAGCGCAGGATTCCAACCAGACGGTCATGACTCCAGCCGGAAATTGAGGTCCGCGGCGGGGGCCGAGTGCGTGATGGCGCCGCAGGAGATGAACTGGGCGCCCGCTTCGGCGTAAGCGCGCACGTTCTCGATCGTGATGCCGCCGGAAAGCTCGACCGTAGCGCGGCCCGCGATGTAGCGAATCTCGGCGGCGGCCTGCTGGGGAGTCAGGTTATCGAGCAGCAGGCGCTCGGCGCCGCAGGAGAGCGCTTCGTCCAGTTCGGCGCGGGTGCGAACCTCCACCTCGATGGGCAGTCCCACCGCCGCGGCCCGCTCGATGGCGGCCTTCACGCCGCCCGCCGCCACGATGTGGTTGTTCTTGATGAGAATGGCGTCGTAGAGGCCCATGCGGTGGTTCACCACGCCGCCGGCGGCTGCGGCCATCTTCTCCAGGCGGCGCAGGCCCGGCGTGGTTTTGCGAGTGTCCAGGATGCGGCAGCCGGTGTCCGCTACCGCATCGACGTAGCGCCGGGCCAGCGTGGCGACGCCGCTCAGCCGCTGCAGAAAGTTCAAGGCCACGCGCTCGCTCGAGAGCAACTGGCGCGCCGAACCGCGCGCCGTCGCTACCGGCTCTCCCGGCTCGGCGCGATCGCCGCTGCGCTTCCAGAGATCGATTTCGTCGTAAATCAACGGCAGCAACTCAACGCCCGCGACCACCAGCGCCTGGCGCGCGAAGAAGCTCCCGGCGGCCCGCGCCTCGGCGGGAACGCAAACCTCGCTCGTGACGTCTCTAGCGCCTATATCCTCGATCAGCGCGCGCCGCACCGTTTCGAAGATCTCGGGATGCTGAACGTCGAACGTCATGGCAACGCCGCGAGAGCCTGGCTGCTCTTTTCGAGCTGGGCTTCGTACTCGCCGAGCTTCTCTCGGATGGAATTGACGACGTGCTCGGGCGCGCCGGAGAGAAACTTCGGGTCGGCGAGCTGGCGCCGGCAATTGGCGATCAGCTTGCCGTATTGCTCGATCTCCTTCTTGAGGCGCATTCGCAGGACTTCGATCTGGGCCAACGGGACCAGCAGCACCAGATCGAACTCCGTGGTCGAGCGCTTCACGCCCCGGGCCTCGGCTGGCTCCGCGCGGACTTCGAGTTTGAGGCTGGCCAGTTTCTGCACGGCGTCGAGCTGCTTGCGCGCCACCTCGGCGGCCGCGCCGTCCGAGTAAAGCACCGCCTCGAGCTGTTCCTTGGGATTCAATCCCAGATCGGCCCGCAGGTTGCGTGCCGCCGTGACCATCTCCTGGAGGAGTTGCATCTGCCGTTCGGCCGGGTGATCGGTGACCTGTATGCCGTATTGCGGATACAGGCCCAGCGCGATCGAGACCGGCCGCCCCGTGGCGCCGTTCCCGAGCCGCTGCCAAAGCTCTTCGGTAAGAAATGGCATCACCGGGTGCAACAGCCGCAGCGAGCTCTCGAAGACCGTGAGCAGGTTGCGCCAATGCGGGTCCAGTCCCGAGTTTTCGCGGAACCGCAGCTTCTTGATCTCCAGGTACCAGTCGCAGAATTCGTGCCAGAAGAACTGCCAGAGCAACTGCGCGGCCTCATGGTAGCGGTAGCGCTCAATGGCGCGGTTCACCAGGTCGGCGCAACTGTTGAGCCGGCTGAAAATCCAGCGGTCTTCGAGCGGGATGCCCTCGTGGCCCGCGTCCACCGGCTCGGGACGGTGGCTGACGCTCTCCTCGGGCAGCCAGGCTTCCACCCCCGAGCGCTCCATGTTCAGGAAGATGAAGCGCGCGGCGTTCCAAATCTTGTTGGCGAAGGCGCGGGCGCTGAGGATGCGCTCTTCGGTGAGCACGATGTCCGTGCCCGGCGCCGCGCCCAGCAGCATGGCCATGCGCACCGCATCCGTCCCGTGCTTCTCGGTGACTTCTAGCGGATCGATGACGTTGCCGCGCGTCTTGGACATCTTCTGGCCCTCCGGATCGCGGACCAGCGCGTGGATGTACACTTCGCGGAAGGGCACGTTTCCCGTGGCCTCCAGGCCCATCATGATCATGCGCGCGACCCAGAAGAACAGGATGTCGAACCCGGTGATCATCAACGAGGTGGGATAGTAGACCCGCAGATCTTCGGTTTCCTCCGGCCAGCCCAGCGTCGAGAAGGGCCACAGAGCGGAGCTGAACCAGGTGTCCAGCACGTCCGGGTCCTGCTCCAGGCGGCCCGAGCCGCAGGGGCATTGCACCGGCGTCTCGCGCACCACCAGAATCCCGCCGCAATCCTGGCAGTGCCAGGCCGGGATGCGGTGGCCCCACCAGAGTTGGCGCGAAATGCACCAGTCGCGGATGTTGTGCATCCATTCGAAATAGGTTTTGGTCGAGTTCTCCGGAGTGAACTGTATGCGCCCGTCCTCAACGGCGCGAATGGCCGGCTCGGCCAGCGGCTTGGTCCTGACGAACCACTGCGTCGAGATGAGCGGCTCGACCGGCGTTTTGCAGCGCTGGCATCTGCCCAGGCTCAACTGGTAGGGTTCAATCTTCTCGATCAGGCCCAGCGCGTCCAGGTCCGCCACCACGCGCGCGCGGGCCTCCATGCGGTCCAGCCCGGCGTAAGCTCCGGCGGCCGCGGTCATGTGCGCGGTCTCGTCGATGACCTGGATCTTCGGCAGGTTGTGCCGCCGGCCCGCTTCGAAATCGTTGAGGTCGTGCGCCGGTGTGACTTTCACGACGCCGGTGCCGAACAGCGGGTCCGCCACTTCGTCCAGGATGATAGGGATCTCCCGGTTCATCAGCGGCAACATCACCGAGCATCCGTGCAGGTCGCGGTAGCGCTCGTCGGAGGGATTCACCGCGCAGGCCGTATCGCCGAGCATGGTTTCGGGCCGCGTCGTGGCCACCACCAGGTAGCGAGAGGAACCAACGACCGGGTAGCGGATGTGCCACAGGTGGCCCGGAACGGAGTCGTGCGGCACTTCCAGATCCGAGAGCGCGGTCTGGCAGCGCGGGCACCAATTGACCATGTACTCGCCGCGGTAAATGAGCCCCTTTTCGTGCAGCCGCACGAAGATCTCGCGCACCGCGCGCGACAGGCCGGGGTCCAGCGTGAAGCGCTCCCGGCTCCAGTCGCAGCTTGCGCCCAGCCGGATCATCTGGCGCTTGATGGTGTCGCCGTAGCGTTCCTTCCAGGCCCAGATGCGGCGCTCGAATTCCGGGCGGCCCAGCGTGCGGCGGTCCAGGCCCTCGCCGGCGAGCTGGCGCTCGACCAGCATCTGTGTGGCGATACCCGCGTGGTCGGTGCCGGGGAGCCACAGGGTGTTATCGCCGCGCATCCTGTGCCAGCGGATGGTCACGTCGATCTCCGTGTGCTCCAGCATGTGGCCGATGTGCAGCGAGCCGGTGACGTTAGGCGGAGGGATTACCAGCGAGAACGGGCGCCCCTGCCCACCGGCCTCGGCGCGGAATACGCCCGAGTCGATCCACCACTGCGCCCAGTGCGGCTCAAAGCGTTGCGGCTCATAGACTTTCTCAAGTTGCATGCGGGAATTTCCAATATAGCATGGAGCCCTTTTCCGGCCCGCGCGGAGGGTGGAATTGCGCTACGCTAGCGGGCATGGCGAGGTTCGCGCTTTCCCTTCTTCTGCTGGCCGCGCTGGCCCCGGCGCAGGTCCGGATCGTGAGCGTCGAGGATTGGCCAGCCTACGGCACGCTGCATGTTCGGGTCGAAGGCCGGGTTGTGACGGCGCGAGGCATGCCGCTGGCCGGCGTCGGAGTGCGGCTGTTCACGCCGCCTTTCATCGAGATCCCGCTCTACGAGACGCGCACCGGCGCGAAAGGCGAGTTCGCGTTCGCGGATGTAAGCCACTTCGGCGAGCTCAAAGGCATCGTCGATCCGCCCGCGGAGTGGCTCCCGGCGGAATTCGATGTGCCGGAGGTGAGCGGTGCGTGCCAGGTGGGTGAAATCCGGCTCGCGCCCAGCGCGGCGTTGCGCGTGACGGTCGAGACGGCGCCGGGGCAGATCTTGCGTGGCGATCCGGCTGCGCTCAAGCTCTCGATAAGGCCGACTAAGGCCCCTCCGCGGCCCACCGTCATCTCCTACGACAACGGGGTCTTCTCCATCGACCGGCTCCCGGCGGGCAAGGCGAAACTCGAAATCTGTTACCAGGAGAACGCCTACACGGCTCCGCTCGTGCTCGAGGCGGGCCGGCGCAACCGCGTGCTGGTGGCCCGCATTCCGTCCGACAAGGACAAGAGCCGGAAGCTGGAAATCGTCGAGATGGTCCGCCCGTGGGAGGCTCCGCGCGTGCAAACGGTCGAGGGGACTGTGCGCGCCGCGGACGGCTCGCCCATCGAAGACGCCGCGGTGTTCATCGAGAGCCGCGACGATCCCCTCGCCGCCTTCTCGTGGCAGGACGCCATCTCCGGCCCGGACGGACGCTACCGGGCGCAAGTGACGCGTGGCTGGACCTATTCCTACAAGGTCGATGGGGCAGGCGAGAACCACGTCTCCGGAACCGACATTCAACTTGACGGCGCTCTTCCGCTGGAAGTCGCGGTGGAGGCGCCGAATGCCGTCTTGGCGGCGCAGTCGCGAGTGCGCTGGGCGGGCTGCCTGCTCGGCTGGAGAACGCTCCACCCCGGACGCAACTGGATCGTTCCAATTCCGTCGGCCGGACTCTCGTCCGTCGCCATGGTGGCGGACATCCCCGGCTACTTTCCGGTTTTTTCGACTTTCAAGCTTCCGGAGCCCGGAGCCGCGCCGCCCGGCGTGCAGCGCTTCCGATTCAAAGACGGGCCTGTGCGCTCGCTCGAAGCGCGCTCCGGCGGAAAGCCGCTCGCGGGCGCGGCGGTGGAGATCGAGCATGTCAGAGATCCCTGGGAAATGATCCTCGAACCGCCGCTCGGCTACGCTACGGGGCCGGATGGCAAACTGCGGCTGGCCGGTGACGTGGAAGGAGAGTACGTCGTTTATGTGTACGCTCCGGGCCACGAGCCGGGCCGCGCCTTGTGGCGGTCCGGTGCGCCGCTGGTCGTCGACCTCGCTCCGAGGACGGCGGTGCTCGAACTGACCGGCCTGGTGCGCGGCCAGCAGGTGCGCGTCGTAAGGGAGGGCGGCGGCGACGAGGCCTCCATCGTGGTGGATCGGATGCCGGCTTCGGTTACGGTAGCGCCCGGGAATTACCAGGTCCTGGCCTTCGGTGAGCCGGGCCGCGTGTCGGCCGTAGCTCGCGCCACCGCCGTGGCCGGGCGCACCACTTCCGTCGCCATGGCCGAGAGCAAGGGCGCGGAAATCCGCGTCGCGGTTCCGGACCCGAATCGGATCTGGAACGTCGAAGTGGGGCCTGTCTGGAGCCGCGGCTACGGGGAGGGCGAGAGTGTCAAGACCCAGCAAGGGACGGCCGTGCTGCACCTGGACCGCGCGGGACGCTACCGTGTGTGGGCCTGCCAGGAGAGCAACGGCGTCGCGCTTGCCCGCGACCTCGAGGTGTCCGAAGGGAGCCGTGTGGATCTCCGCATTCCGCCGCTCACCGCGTCGCTCCGGGCGGTCCGACCATCCGCCGACGAAGAGGAGCCGGCGATGCTCATCCTGCATGCCGCGACGCCCGGCGGTTGGGATCTCGAGCTTCAATCGGAAAAGCCGGGTGCTGCCGGGCAGCTCGAATTCCAGGGTTTGCCCCCCGGCAAGTATTACGCCTGGAAGCGGGAGCCGAAATTGGAACCCGACGAGCTGGAGGAAGCGGTCGAGCACGCCAGCGCCCCTCGGCGCCGCTGGAGCGGCATCCCCGTGACGCTCGAAGCGGGCCGCGCCCGCGAGTGGAAGCTCCCCGGTCTCGAGGCCCCCGGCCCTCCATTGAAGATCCGCGTTACCGGCGCGCAGGGGCGGCCCGTGCGCGAAGCGCTGCTCTTTGTGGACACTCCGGTGGTCAGAGTGTGGATGCGCGAGTTGGGCGGCATCGGCGGGGATGAGCCGCTTCCGTCGCTCATGGTTCCGGTGCGCAACGGCGCGGCGGAATTGCCCGGCGCCGGCCAGGGCCGACTGCTCCTGAGGTTGCTCGGCGGGCGCGGCCGCTTCTATTCGCTCGTGGCGGACGTGGGCCGCTCGCGCAGCCTCGAAATCCGTCTGCCCAAGGAGGAGCAATGAAACTCGCGTGGGCGCTGGCCTGTTTCACGCTTCCCTCGGCCTTGGCCGCGGACGATTTCGCCCTTTCGCCGGCGGTATACGAGAAACTCGAGATCGAGCAGCGCCTGGCCTCCGATGGCAGCCTGGAAGAGACGCGGCGCGCTACCCTGCGCATTCAGTCGGAAGCCGGCGCCGAGTGGGCCGGCCAGATTCCGGTTCCGCTGCGCCGGGAGGACGCGGAGGTGAGTCTGCTCTCGCTGCGCGTGGGCGAGAGCGGCGGCGAAATGTTGGAACGGGACCCGGTGCAGCTTCAGGAACTGCCACGCGACGGTTCGGGCTTCCGCGCCTGGGCCGTGCCCGGGCTGCATTCCGGGGACCGCGCCATCTACGAGGTGCGCCTGCGCTATCCGGCCGCCGGGCAAACCAAGTGGTGGGCCAATCTGGCGCCGGTATTCGATCTGCCCGTGATCGCCGGCCAGTGGACCGTGCGGCTTCCGGAAACCGGCGGGATCAACTCGAACCTCTGGCGCGCCGCGGGCCATCGCGAGACCCAGCCCGGCGTGCACGTTTGGCAGCTCGACGGCAGCCCGGCTCAGCTTCGCCCAGCGCCTTGGTTCAGCGTGAGCACGTTCAACACCTGGAATGAAGTGGGGGATTGGCTGCGCGCCCGGCAATCCACGGCCGATGCCGCCTGGTTGCGCGAGCAAACCCCGGCGATGCTGGCCGGCGTTCCCCAGGCGGACGCTCTCCGGGCGCTTTACATGCGCGTGTCCCAGGGAATCCACCTGCTCGATGAGCCGCTCGATTCCAGCGGGCTCTCCGTCGCGCGGCCCCGCCAAACGCTCGCCGAAGGCGCAGGCAACGCCTTCTCGAAACACGCTCTTCTGGCGGCGTTGCTGGCCACGCGGGACATTCCCTGCGACGCGGCGTTTGTGGCCGGCGACCTGCCCCTGGAGGCCGATTTCCCCAGCCCCGGCCAGTTCGAGCGCGTGATCTCCGCCATTCCGAAGGACCAGGGTTGGACCTGGCTGGACGCCAGTTCGGGTGTGGCCCGCTTCGGCGCCCTGCTGCCCGAACTGCGCGGGCGGCGCGCCCTGCTGGTTTCCTCCCGCGGCAGCCGCATCGTTCAGATTCCTCCGGCGCCGCCCGATCTCAACCAGGTGCGCGCCATCTGGAGCGGTGAATTGCGGCTCGACGGAGATGCCCACGCTTCCGTCCGGCTCGAATTGCAAGGCGATGCCGAGCTGGCGCTGCGCCAGGCCTTTGCCGACGGCGATTCGCCTGCCGGACCGTTAGGCGAATTGCTGGCGCATTCCCACCAATACGAATTGACGAGCATGGTCCTCTCTTCGCCGGTCTACGATCTGCGCGGGCCGCTGGTCGTCCAAACGCCTCTCGATTTGTACGAATTCGTGCAACCCCTCACCGAACGCACCGGAACGCATTTCCAGGTTTTCAACTACGGCCTGGATTGCCAGTGCTCGTTCCAGACGCAGGATGCCCAGCGCTCCACGCTTCTCCGCGCCCCGCTGCGCGCGGAAGAGATCTTCGAGATGCGCCTGCCGCCGGAGATCCAGCCCATTCTGCCTCCGCCGGTCTCCGAGAAGCTGGCCTCGGGAAGCCTGGAGGTCTCGACCACCTTCGATGGCAGCCTGCTTCGCATCCATCGCTCCCTCGACGAGCGCTCCGCCTCCGAAGCCGACGCCCTGCGCCTGGCCACCGCCCTGGCGCTGGACTCCAGCCGCAGCCAGGTCTTCCAGCGCGTCGGCCCCATCGATGTCGAAGCGGCGCTCAAGGGCAAGGACCTTTCCACGCTGGACTGGGAAGGCTACCAGGCCGTGGAAACCAACGCCCCGCTGGCGCGCGCGATCCTGGAATACGCCACCCGGAAGTTCCCCGATTCGAAATACTCCTGGAATAACCTGGGCCGCGTCTACGAGTTCTACGGCCTGTGGCAGGATGCGCTGCGCGCCTACCAGCGGCAGATCGAGGTGAACCCTGCCGACCAATGGGCCTACGACAATTACGGCAAGGTCCTGAGCGGCGCCCAGCGCTACCAGGAAGCCATCCCGTGGTTCGAGCGGCAGCTCGCCATCGATCCCAATAGCTACTACGCACTGCGCGACCTCGGGCACGTCTACCTCGAGCTCGGCGAGTGGGACCAGGCGGAGCAGAACCTGCGTCATGCGCTCAAGGATTGGCCGAGATCCCAGGAGCTGCTCCAGGATCTGGGGCTGACCCAGGCCTGCCGCGGCGATCTCCAGGGCGCGAAGGAGGTCTTTCTCCAGGTCCTCAAAGACTGCCCGACGGCGGCCGTCGCGATCGCCTGGGAAATGGCGGGCTGCGGCGCGTCGCCGGATTACGCCATGACCCTTGCGCAAGCGGCGCGGCGCCTCTCCGAAGAGGCCTTCGACGACACCCGCGACCTGCCCGACTGGCGCGCCGGCCTCGGCGCCCAGGAATTGCAGGCCGCGGGCCTCATGGCCATTGGCCGCACGCTGCTGAGCATGAAGCAGCCCCAGCAGGCGCTCGAAACGCTTCAGGCGGCTGCTGCGCTGGGGATGGACGACGAACTGCTAGTGGCGCTTCGCGACGCCGCCATCGCGCTGGGCGATCTGAAGACCGCGGCCCAGGCTCATGTAGACGCGCAGGCTCTGACACGTGGCCGGACCATCGAGGTCCCCGCCGCCATCGCGGAGGCGGTCAAGCCGGTCGCGCCGTGGCTGGATGCGGAGGGATGGACGCCGCTTCCCCTCCGCGCGGCCGCCCCCGCCGCCGGGCTTCCCGACCGGCCGCTGCTCGTCGCCTGCACGGTCTCCGAGGCCGGCGTGGCGCAGGCCTGCACGCTTCTGGATACGGAAGCGGCGCTCCAGGACGCGGCCCTGCGAGAGGTCGCCCGCGCCGCCTTTCCGCGCGTGAACTGGCGCGGCAAAGACGAGCGGACCGTCCGCCTGGTCCGCCTCCGGCGTTACTCCGATGGCCGCGTCGAGGCGCTGATGGCGGCATCGCCCCAGGCCATCCGGAACGCGGCCCTGCTCGCGCCGACCGCCGCGCGCCGCCGAGATACCGACGAAGAGTAACTCACTTCTTGTCCAGCAGCGCTTGCACCTCGGCGGGGATATCGAAGGTTCCCGGCGGAGCTTCCTGGTTGATCTTGACAGTGCGGATGGTGATGACGTGCTCCTGTCCGCCGCCCTTAAGCACGAGCTTATGCGCGATCAGGATGCCGCCCTCTTCGCGGTAATCGCTCACCAGCGTCTCGACGCGGACGTCTCCCATTGCCGGCTCTCCCTTCACGACGTACTTCACCAGCAGATGGCTTTCCGCATCGTAATACTCCGTGACGGGCTTGGCCTGCTTGGGCGTCTTCACCACGATATAGGCCGGCTTCCCGTCCACCTCTTCGGAGCCTACCGTCTCGACGCGCCGGTAGAGTTCACGCCACTCGATCTCGCCGTTTAGCCGCGCCCCGATGAGCGCCATCTCGCGCGCCTCGCCCTCCAGCACCATGGGCGTACCCGTGGGCGGGATGATCCAAGCCGTCCGGCCGTCCGTCCCCATGCGCACCTTGCCGAACCCGGCCATGCTCATCTCCGAGTAGCTCTTGTCGGGTGCCTGGTGATACTTGACCAGGGCGATCTTGGCGGGCGCGCCCGGCTGTTCGACATCCGCCACCACGTAATCGGAGTGCCGCTTCTGGTAGGCCGCCCGGCCGCCGGTGACTTCCACGAAGCGGTCCAGGATGGTCTCCGCCGACGGAAGATCGTCGCCCGCGCCCAGCGCGCAGCCGGCGCCGATCAGCAGGGCGGATGCAAAGACAATTCGGTATTTCGCCACGCAGCAATTATACAGAATCCCGCGGCGCACTTAGCAGGCCAGGTTGGCCCCGAAGTTCGGAACGCGCCCGGCGAGGCGCCGGCCATCTACTGCACCGGCCTCGGCCTTTTCTGCGCGCCGGTGACCACGGGCGGCGCTCCCCCGCTTCCGCCGCCCGATACGGTGCTGCGGCCCACCGTGCGCATCGCCGGCCTGCCCGCTGCCGTGACCTACTCCGGCGCCGCTCCGCTCTATGTCGGGTTGTATCGGGTCAACCTCGTCGTTCCCACGGACACTCCCGCCGGCCCGCAACCGCTGGTTCTCACAATCAACGGCGTCGACAGCAACACTGCGCAGGTTGCGGTCCGCTGACCGCCGCGCTCGGCCTTCTACCCCGCCGGCTGCTGCTGCGTCAAACAATGCAGCGTGCCGAAGCCCAGCACCAGATCGACGGCGTGTATCCCCACCACGGGCCGATCCTGGAGCAGTTCGCCCAGGATACCCAGCGCCACCCGATCCTTCGGGTCGTTAAACGTCGGAACGATAACCGCCGCATTCGCAACGTAGAAGTTGGCGTAGCTCGCGGGCAGCCGGTCGCCGTCGAACCACAGCGGGCCCGGCATAGGCAGCGCCACCACCTCCGGCTTCGAGCCGTCCTCCAGCCGCAGGTCCCCAATCCGTTCCCAGTTCTCCGCCAGCGCGCGGTAGTTGACGTCCCGCGGATCGTCTTCCTTGACCAGCACCACCGTCTTCGGGTTCACGAAGCGGCAGATGTCGTCGACGTGACCGTGCGTGTCGTCGCCCGCCACGCCGCCGCCCAGCCAGAAGATGTTCGTTACCCCGAGATATTCCTGGATCGCCGCCTCGAATTCCTTCCGGCCCAGTCCCGGATTGCGAACCTGCGTTCGCGGATACAGATAGCACTCCTCGGTGGTCAGCAAAGTGCCCCGGCCGTTGACCTCTATGCCGCCCCCTTCCAGCACGAACGCACGCCCGCCGCACTCCGCGTGGAACAAACGTTTCCCCAGCCGCTTCGCCGCAGTCTCCGGCACTCGCCGGTCCTTCCCCCAGTCGCGGTACTTGGCCCAGCCGTTGAAATGGAAATGCACGATGGCGGTTTCCGCGCCCCGCCGCACAAACAGCGGCCCCATGTCGCGGGTCCAGCCGCGATTGGTGGGGTGCTCGATGAACTCCACCCGTCCGGCATCCGCTCCCGCCCTAGCCAACCTGCGGCGCGCCGCCTTCTCCGCGGCCGTCGAGTTGACCAGCAGGCGCACCGTCTCCCCCGCCGCGATCTTGCGCACCATCTCCGTGTACACCCACCGAATGGTGTCCAGCTTGTCTGGCCAATCCGTGGGGTTGTGCGGCCAGGCCAGCCAAGTGGCTTCGTGCCTCTCCCATTCCGCCGGCATCGAGAAGCCGAGGGCGCGGGGCGTCTCTCCGGCCGTGTTGCGCGATTCTGCCATAATCGTATTCTGAACCATGGCTAAGAATCGCGAAACCCCCCGCCGCTACCGTGAAGACCTCTCCGAGGCGCCCGACTGGCTCAAGAAGAAGAAATGCCCCCAGCGCGACCAGTACCTTTCCGGCAAGCGCATCCTGCCCAAGAACCTCACCGGCAAGGAAAAACTCGCCGACCTCGTCGACCTGACCTTTCTCGCCTACAATTCCGCCCGGCTCAAGGAAGGTTGCCAACTCTTCGTCGACAAGATGCTGCAGCCGGACGTCACCATCGGCATGAGCCTCTCGGGCGCGCTCACGCCGGCGGGCCTGGGCTGCTCCTCCATCGTCCCGCTCATCAAGGCCGGTTTCGTGGATTGGATCGTCGCCACCGGCGCGAACCTCTACCACGATCTGCACTTCGCGCTGAACTACCCGGTTCACGTGGGCAGCTTCAAGATGGACGACACCGAGCTGCGCAACAACGACATCGTCCGCGTCTACGACGTGCTCCTCGGCTACAGCGACTGCCTCATGGCCACCGACGAAATCCTGCGCGGCATCCTCGTCCAGCCCGAATTCCAGAAGGAGATGGGCACCGCCGAGCTGCACCACCTCCTCGGCAAGTACGCCGCCGAATGGGAGCGCAAGGCCGGCGTCAAGGACGTCTCCGTGATGGCCGCCGCCTACCGCGCCGGCGTGCCCTGCTACACCTCCTCGCCGGGCGATTCCACCATCGGCATGAACGTGGCCGGCGTCGAGCTGCGCGGCAACAAGCTGCGCCTGAATCCCGCCATCGACGTGAACGAGACCACCGCCTTCGTGCTGGCGGCCAAACGCTCCGGCGGCCAGAGCGCCGTGGTCCTGTGGGGCGGCGGCAGCCCCAAAAACTTCATGCTGCAAACCGAGCCGCAGATCCAGGAAGTGCTGCGCATCAAGGAATTCGGCCAGGATTATTTCCTGCAAGTCACCGACGCCCGTCCCGACACCGGCGGCCTCAGCGGCGCCACGCCCAGCGAAGCCGTGAGCTGGGGCAAGGTGGACCCCGATCGTCTGCCCGACGCCGTGGTCTGTTACACCGACACCACCATCGCTCTCCCCATCCTCACGCACTACGCCCTGGCCCGCCACAAACCGCGCAAGCTGCGGCGGCTCTACGACCAGCGCGCCCAGATGATGCAGGCGCTCACTCGCGAGTACTTCGCCCACAATCAAGTGAGAATGCTGGACGGTTCGGACCCGATCTTCTAATGACCAGCGGAGAGGGACTCACTGCTGCAATGCGCATGATTCCAGGGTGCCTTGTAGAGCCGCCGTCGAGCAGCGTCGCCCAGCGAAAAGAGGCATAATACTTCCATGCCGACCCAGCTAAAGCACGAGACCATGAAAGTTCGCGCCATCATCCAGGATTTCAGGGACGGAAGATTGCTTGTGCCAGAGTTCCAACGGGATTACGTCTGGGCCAAGAGCAGGGCTCCGAAACTGATCGATTCCCTCTATCGCAGGTATCCGATTTCCTCCCTCCTGATCTGGGAGACAGAGGAACGCGTCGAGGTACGGCGCTCGGAGCCTCGCCGGGCTCTGAATGTCTCGCCGGCATGGCTGATAGACGGCCAACAGCGGGTGACAACGCTTGCAAGAACCATGTCTGGTGATGAGATCGAAGTTGTCTTCAATCTGGACGACGAAGGATTCTCTCGCCCGAACGTTGCGACAAAACAGAATGCCCGGTGCGTCAAGGTCGGCGAACTCTGGGATGAGGAATGCTATCTTCGCTTGAGGCGGGACCTTCCGGATGACAGCAGGCTCAGGCGTACCGAAGACCGCCTGGAGCGCATGCGCGATGTTCTCGATTATGAAGTTCCGATTGTGCGCATGATTGGTGGCTACACATTCGAAGATGCAGCGGAAGCGTTCAGGCGGATCAATTCGTACGGCGTTCGCCTGAAGGACGAGGACCTCCAGAGTGCGAGGATCGCTGCTAAGCATTCCGGCTTCATCCGGAGAAAAGTGATCCCGCTCCTCCACAACTTGCACGCTAGAGGGTACACTCGCATTTTCGCCACACACCTGTTCAGGGTATGTGCCTTCATCGCACACCCAGACGCACGGCAGAAAACGCCACTCCACGAACTGGAGAGCCGAGAGGTAGAGAGCGCCTGGCGGCGCACTAGGGACGCCGTGGAGCGCGCCCTCGGATTGGTTGGGAGCGAACTCGGAATCGCGGACATGAGCGTGCTCTGGTCTGGGAGCCTGTTGGTACCGGTGATCGCCCTCTGTGCCACCGCGTCTCCAAAGGAACGGGACGACAGAGAGCTTGCGGGCTGGGTTGCCGCAGCTGCCTTGCGCCATCGCTACAGCAGGTCCACGGACACAGCGCTCGAACAGGATCTGAGAGCCTGTAGAAACGACGATCCGATCAGATCGTTGTTGGCCAATTTGAAACAAAAGACCGGTTTGTGGGCGAGTCCCGGTGACTTCGCTGGGAACCTCGCGGATCGCAGCGGACTCCTCGCGACGTACATAGCATGCAAACATCTTGGTGCCAGAGATTTACTGCACCGTGGAAGAATCCTGAGCCGTTCGGGCATCGATCGGCACCACATCCTACCGCGCTCGTTGTTTCAGCCTCGGGAGCGTTACCGAGCGGACGTGCTGGCGAACATTGCCTTCGTCGCCAGTGACTCAAATCGATCCATCAGCGACAGCAATCCAGCTACTTACTTGGCCTCTATTGACACGGCAGTGTTAGAGAGCCAAGCTATACCCACCGATCAGTCCCTCTGGGACGTGAATCGAGCCGACGAGTTCTGGGCCCAACGTCGAAAACTGCTCGCGGATGCTCTTAATGATTACCTGAGGTCCGCTCTTCCGAAGCGGCGCAAGATTGGATAGGCTCTTCGTGATGCGAAGGGTTTCTGCCCCCGGTTGGAGAACGCTCTCGCATGGCCGGCGTCCGACTCCGCATCAGGGCACCGCGCCGAACCGCAATCATGAGGGACCATCAAACAAATGACCGCGCGCCAACTGCAAGCCATTGCCTGCCAGCACGGCACCCCCGTGGTGGTCATCGACCACGACCTTATCCGCCGCAACTACGCCGCCTTCCGCAAGCACCTGCCCAAGGTCCAAGCCTACTATGCCGTGAAGGCCAATCCGGCGCCCGAGATCGTGCGCACGCTTTACCGCGCCGGCGCGAGTTTCGACGTAGCCAGCCTGCCCGAGTTCATGCTGGTCTACGAGAACATCCGGAACCTGCCGGCCCAGGAACGCCAGGATTTCATCTGGGACAAGATCGTCTACGCCAATCCCATCAAGCCCAAGGAAACCCTCGAAGCCCTGGACCAGTACAAGCCGCTGGTCACCTTCGACAACATTGAGGAGCTGCGCAAGATCCGCCGCTACGCCCCGCACGCCGGCCTGGTGCTGCGCCTGCGCGTGCCCAACACCGGCTCAATGGTCGAGCTATCTTCCAAATTCGGCTGCGACCCGGGCGAGGCCGTTGACCTGATCTCCGAGGCCTTCCGCATCGGCCTGGTGGTCGAGGGCGTGAGTTTCCACGTCGGCAGCCAGTGCACTAACTTCGAGAATTTCGTGCAGGCCCTCAACATGTCGGCGGCCGTGATGCGCGAGGCCAAGGCCCGCGGCTTCGAGATCAAGATCCTGGATATCGGCGGCGGCTTTCCCGTCCGCTACAACCGCCATGTCCGCCCCATTGGCGCGCTGGCCAAAAAGATCAACGCCGAGATCGCCCGCCTGTTCCCCGCCGATCTCGAGATCCTCGCCGAGCCCGGCCGTTTCCTGGTCGCCACCGCGGCCTTCGCCGTCGCCCGCGTCATCGGCAAGGCCGTCCGCGACGCCAAAACCTGCTATTACATAGACGACAGCGTCTACCACACCTTCTCCGGCATCATCTTCGATCATTGCCAGTACCACATCAAGGCTTTCAAGAAGGGACCCACCGAAATCTGCGCCGTCTTCGGCCAAACCTGCGACGGCCTGGACACCATCTCCCAATCCGAAGAGCTCCCCAACCTGGAAATCGAGGATCTGGTCTACTCCGACAACATCGGCGCCTACAGCAACGCCTCCGCCACCTGGTTCAACGGCTTCCCCCCCGCCGAAGTCGTGCACATCAACGAGTAGCCGGATGCCGTGAGGTCGCCGACGCCGATCTCGCCCGAATCCGAATCCATGCCTGAGAGCGGTCGCGCCTTCCCAAGACGCCGTTTGGGAACAGTGTCCGGACTACGGCGACTTGATCGAGAGGAATCCGATCACCGCGCGCCCACAACAGGTTGGGTCCGCATCCCACTCCACGAACTCCTAACCTCCGTGACACTTCTTGAACTTCTTGCCGGACCCGCAAGGACACTGATCGTTCCGCGTCGGCCTTAGGAGCTTGTTGAAAAACCCGCCCGATACGCGGCACCTGTGAAGTGTTTTGGGCGTCTCTACAGCATGCGCGGCAACGACGATCAATTGCCGTCCGGAATGTTCAGCTACGTGTCTCCCGACGACCGCATTCCAACGGCCCACCCGCTGCGGGGCATCCGCCAACTGGCCGATGCGGTG
>Ga0326728_10011552_pt1 | contig 20072 bp, 18 predicted proteins | sample MB3enrmetagenome_FD_207602 | JGI IMG/M metagenome (GOLD analysis project Ga0326728, IMG submission 207602) | Lab enriched peat soil microbial communities from McLean, Ithaca, NY, United States - MB31MN | ecosystem: Environmental > Terrestrial > Soil > Wetlands > Peat | place: USA: New York... | reverse complement strand
CTTCGTTCAGGATTTCGCCTGCGGGCTCGCGCTGCGCTCACGCCCGCAAGACGGCTCAACCTTGGGCGCAGGGGGTCGTTGGTTCAAATCCAATCGCCCCGACCATGGGAATACCGTTTCCCGTTTTTCGTTTTACGTTCCACGATTGGCGGCTTCTGCGGTCGGGGGCCATTAGTGGGAGCATAACTGCCAGCAAAACGGGCTCCGGGAAGCAGACCGCGCACTGCCATTCCGCGATGGTGCGCCCCGAGCCGGTCCCGAGGCCGAAGAAAGCGTCCGCCATCAGCCAACGGCCCCTAGCTACTAACCACTAGCTGCTAACTACCGCTTTCGGCCCCTAGCTGCCAGCTACCAGCTACTATCCCCGTTTTCCGTTTCCCGTTCCACGCCTTCAACGAAGGCCTGACGGCCGCCATCGCTGCCAAACCAAATACCCGGCGTAACCGGCGGCCCTTGACATCCTGTTGTCAATTCTGACAACATGAAAAGGAACGCCTGAAGAGACTGAAGGAGATGATTCGATGAAAAAGGAAAAACTCGAGGTGGTGCGGGGGAGCGGGAATGTTTTCCGCGATCTGGGACACAAGAACGCCGACGCGGAACAGTTCAAGGCCCTCCTGGCCGCCGAAATCATCAAGGCGCTTGACCGCGACCGCCTAACCGTCCGTGCGGCCCACACCCGTACAGGCATTGCGGCGGCCGACTTCTCCCGCATCCGCAATGCGGACCTCGGCCGGTTCACCGTGGACCGTCTTATGACAATCATCAACCGGCTCGGCTCGCGGGTCGAGGTAAAGGTCCGCGTGCGGCGTGCTGAACCGGTCGCACACGAGGCTACGGCCTAAGGGCCGGAAGGCCCCGGCTTCTGTCTCCTATCTCCTGAATTCTGGATTTTGTTCAGCGGTCCCTGCGTGCCGGGCCGTCTTTTATCTTCTGACTCCTGCCTCCTGAATTCTCAATTCCGCTTGGCCTCCTGCCTCCTCTTCTGGCCGACCGCTGATGGCTGACGGCTGAAAGCGAGGGACGGGTGACGGGAGACGGGAGACGTTCCTCGGTGCTTGCTGCTCGGTGCTGCTTTTCGACGTGAAACGCGAAACGAAAAACGCGAAACGTTCTTCCGGCTGACGGCTGATAGCTGATCGCTGACGGCTCCCGGCTGCCTCCTGCCTCCTTGCCCCCGACAAAACTTCATTTCTCCTCTTGACAACGTAATCGTCTGGTCGGAGAATGGGAGACGGTCTGAACCGCGCGATTTTCTCCACCCCGTAGGGCCTGCCGCACAATGATCACACAGTTCAGGCTGACCCCAACTACCCCAGGCTGACCCCAACTACTCTCGGCCTGGCAGTGACGGTTGAGACGAGATATTTCTACGAGGTGGGCTGGACCAGGAGGGCAGCCCAACTCCCGGTTTTTCCGGCGCCAGCGCTGGCTTTTTCGGCGCAAAGGCTTATCGGGCCTTGCCCTCTACCTCAGGATCGGTGCAATTGTAGCGACTCTTGGCCGAAAAAGGAGATTCCAGGCCGGATGCTTATAACAACACAATAAGGAGTCTACCATGAAGCGCATCTCCCTCCCGATCGCGATTGCGATCGCTCTCGCATGTCCGGTGCTTCGCGCCCAGGACTTCAAGAAACAGGTCATCTACCAGGTAGTTACCGACCGGTTTGCGAACGGCGACCCCACCAACGACAACCCGGCCCTCAGTCCGGGACTCTTCGACGCGACGCACACCAACTGGCAGGCTTACTGGGGCGGCGATCTGGCCGGCATCCAGCAGCAGCTTCCCTACATCAAGGCGATGGGTGCCACGGCCATCTGGATCTCGCCGGTTGTAAACAACGAGAACCTCAACTGCGCGGCGACCGGCGTTTCCGCGCCGTTCCACGGTTACTGGACGCGCGACTTCATGAACCTCGAGGAGCACTTCGGCGATAATTCGAACTCCTTCGCCGCCTTCGACAACCTGGTCAGCGCCCTGCACGCCAGCGGCATGAAGATCATCGTAGACGAAGCCAACAACCACTCCAATCCGGGTAGCTGCGGCGAGAAGGGTTCGCTCTACAACAACGGAACGTTCATGGCTGCGGCAAAGAATGATCCCAACGGATACTTCCACCACAATCCCGGCATCACCAACTTCAACGACCGCTATCAACTGCAGTATTGGACGCTCTCCGATCTGACCGATTTGAACCAGGAGAACCCGGCCATCGACGCGTATCTCAAGAACGCCGCGGCGCAACTGCAAGCCCATCACGTGGACGCTTTTCGCCTGGACGCGGTGAAGCATGTGACTTGGGGATGGGAGTATTCGTTCGCTAACTCTGTATATAACAACACGCCCAGCTTTCTGTACGGCGAGTGGATGCAGACTAGCTCCAGCGACTCGCTCTATCCGGACTCCTATAAGTTCGCCAATAACAGCGGTATCTCGCTCCTGGACTTTCCGCTGAACACGGCTATCCGGGATGTCTTCGCCAACGACAGCGGGTTTGCCGAGATCGACTCGACGATCAACACCGAAAACGCCAACTTCACGTTCCCCAACGACCTGGTCACTTTCTTCGACAGTCAAGACGAGTCGCGCCTGCTGACGTTGAACAACAACCAGAACCGGCTGCAGGAGGCCCTGGCGTTTCTGCTGACCGGCCGCGGCATTCCCGTCATCTTCTACGGCGACGAGCAATACCTGTTCAACAACACCAACGGCGGCAACGATCCCTACAATCGCGTGTGGATGTCGTCGTTCTCCACCACCACTCCCGCCTACCAACTGATCTCCAAGCTGGCCGCGCTCCGCCAGAGCAACGACGCGGTGGGCTACGGCACCTGGAAGCAGCGCTGGATCAACAACGACGTGTATATCTACGAGCGCCAGTTCTTCAACGACGTCGTGTTGGTGGCCATCAACAAGAACGACACCGCGAGTTACGCTATTTCCGGCTTGCTGACTGCGCTACCTGCCGGGACTTACGCAAATGTTCTGGGAGGCCTGCAGGGCGGCAATAACCTGACGGTCACCGCGGGCAGCAGCGGCAACAACCCCGCGGCTAATTACACCATGGCTCCGCACAGCGTCTCCGTTTGGCAGTCCCAGGTGAATGCAACGGCGCCGGAGGTGGGCTCTATCGGGCCGCACGTGGGCCAACCGGGCATGACGGTCACAATCGCCGGCGACGGCTTTGGCGCGGCCACGGGTTCCGTGCTCTTCGGGACCAGCCCAGCCCCAATCCAGTCGTGGACGAACACGTCGGTGACTTTCGCCGTGCCCAGCGTGGCCAATGGCCAGTACAACGTGCAGTTGAAGTCGAGAAGCGGCGCGGCGGCCAACACCATCGCCTTCACCGTGCTCGCCGCCAGGCTGATTCCCGTAACCTTCACCGTGAACAGCGCCAACCCCACCAACCCCGGCGATTACATCTTCGTCACCGGCAATACGGTTGAGTTGGGCAACTGGGGCACGACCTTCCAGACTGCCATCGGCCCCATGCTCAACCCGAACTATCCCAACTGGTTCCTGAATGTGTCCCTACCCGCGGGGCAGACCGTTCAGTTCAAGTTCATCGACATCCAAGCCAACGGAAGCGTGGTCTTCGAGAACGGCTCCAACCACACCTACACGGTTCCCACCAGCGGCACGGGGAGCGTGAACGTGAACTGGCAGTACTGACGGCGCAAGGGTGGCGCGTTCACTGGGCCGCCTTTTTCCGCGGGGCGCGAAAGCACAGGCCAGGATTACAGCGGCTTGCGGGCCACCGCGAGCAGGTGCGCGCTGGAGACGAGAATCGAGGATTCCGCTTCGAGCATGCGGGCTTGCAGGTTCAGCCCGAAGCGGGCGGAGGTGTTGAAATAGCGCGTCACCCGCAGGTAACGCTGGTCCCGCTCCTTGCGCTTCAAAGCCCTGTCTCTGGCCAACGACCAACGACCAAAGACCAAAGACTGCCCTCTCTGGCTGACGGCTGATAGCTGACCGCTGACGGCTGAAAGCTGATCGCTGATGGCTGCCGGCTTTAACTTGCTGCTTCTTTCACCGGCTTTTGATCATCGCCAGGTGCAAGAAAGCGCCCGCGGCCCGGAAGCGCACCTTATGATTCGAGTCGTTGAACAAGGGCACGAGGCCGTCGCGCAATTCCACGCGGGCGCCCTGGGCGATCATCTGCGCCGCGGCCGCGCGCACCGACCAATCCTTGTCGTCCAGAGCTTTGCGCAACAGGCCGGCAGTTTCCGGAGTCTTCTCCTGGCCCAGGATCAGGATCACGGCGGCGCGGTCAGAAAATCCTTTGTCGTGCAACAGCGTGGTTAAAGCGGAAAAGCCCTCGCCTACGCCGGGGAGGGGCACGTAGCCGATGCCGCGGCTGACCACGAACATCATGGCCGATGGGATGGAATGAAACTGGTCCGTGGTCTCACGCTTCTCCTTCTCAACCAGACTTGAGCCGGACTTGCGCTTGCCCTCGTAGATTTCCAGCAGGGCTTCGGTTCCCGCCGGATCATGAAGCTTATCCAGCGCTTTAGCGGCGGCAAAGGCGACTTCGGGGACCTTGTCGTCGTGCAACACCTGCTGCAGCGGCTTGACGCTTTGCGGAGAGCCCAGATCGGCCAGCGCGTGAATGGCGGCCAGCCGCACGTCTACGCTCTTGTCCCGCAGAAACCCTTCGAGCGGCGCCAGCACCTGTTCATGATTGCCGACCATGCTGGCGGCGGTGATGGCTTCGATGCGCACTGCCGAATCCTTGGCCTCCATTCCCTCCTTGAGGAGAGCGCGCGCTTCATCGGCATGGTCGCGCTCCGCCGGCGTGGCGGCGCGGGAAACCGCCAGGCACGGGCCCAAACTTAAAGCCGCCAGCAAGCCGCAGCGCAGTATTGGCATGAACGCCGGAATCTCTCCCGGCAGCCTTTTGCTTCCCGGCATAGCCATCAGCATTTCCTCAAATCGCGGACCGGAATCACCGAATCAGTGTACCTGCCCGGCGGACACCCGGAAAGCGCCGGCAGAGTTATCATGGGCGTCGTCGCCTCGTTATTTCTCCCTATGCCGCTGGAGATATGAGATCATCGGCGTTTAATCTTGCGCAGGAGCCGGCAGGACCCAAAGCACGACAGGCATTAGGAGTTAAGGCCAACGCCGGTGCGGGGGTGAGTTTGGAGAAGGCAATGCAAGCGAGCAAGGAATGGCGCCCGAGAATTTGGACGGCAGTGCGCGTTCTGCTGTTGGGAACGTTGGTATGGGGAACGCTTTTGCAAGTTTGCGCGGCGGAGACGCAGACGTGCGATCCCCGCGCCTTCGGCGCCAAGGCGGACGGCACGACGAAAGACACCAAGGCCATCCAGGCGGCTATCGACGCGTGCGCGGAGAAAGGCGGGGGCATCGTCCAGTTGGCCGGCGGGACCTTCCTGACCGCGCCTATCGTTCTTAAAAGCGAGATCACGATGCGGATCGAAGCCGGGGCCACCATGCTGGGATCGCCGGACAAAGAAGACTACCCGGAGCGGACCGAATTCCGCGCCCCTGGCCGGCAATCGCTGATCCGCGCCGAAAATGCGGCCAACCTCGCGATTGAGGGCGGCGGCACGATCGACGGCAACGGCGCCGCCTGGTGGACGCGGGCACAGCAAGTGAAAAACACGAAAGCCGCGGAACTGTTTATCCGTCCCCGGCTGGTGGTTTTCGATCATTGCCGGCACATTCTGCTGGAGGGCGTCACCTTCCAAAACTCGCCGATGTGGCACATTGTCCCGTACTATTCGCAGGACGTCACCATCCGCAACGTCAAAATCAAGGCGCCGGGCGATTCGCCCAATACGGATGGCATCGATCCGTTTTCTTCGAGCCAGGTCGTGATCGATCACGTGCTGGTGGACGTAGGCGACGATAACATCGCCATCAAATCGGGCCAGCCGGGCTCCCCGGGTCCGGACGATCCCAGCAGCGGCATCATCATTACGGACTCGACGTTCCTGCATGGACACGGCCTTTCCATCGGCAGCGAGCTGGCCGGCGGCGTGCACGATGTGAAGGCCGAGCGGATTCAGTTCAAGGGGACGGCGGCGGGCGTGCGGATCAAATCCAACCGCGACCGCGGCAATAACGTGGGAAACCTGGAATACAGCGATCTGAAGATGCAGGACGTGGGCAGGGCGATTTTGATTACCGAGTACTATCCCAAGATTCCCCGGGATGATAACGCGCGGCCGGTCACCCGGCTGACACCGCATTTCCACGACATCAGCATCTCCAATTTGAATGCGTCGGGAGGGAACAGCGCCGGCGCGCTGGCGGGATTGCCGGAAAGTCCTCTGACCGGCATCCGGCTGAAGAATGTGCATATTGCCGCGGTCACCGGTTTGGAAATCAGTAATGCGCGGGTTCTCGGCGAAAAGCTGGTGGTGCTGCCCAAAGTGGGCCCGCCGGTCAGCTTCGGACAAAACGGTAAGCTGGACTCCAAATGACAGTGCATCAGGAACAACTGGTTTTTCGTACTCGCGGTCATGGCGACATGCATGACTTAACGCCAAAAGTCGGCGCCGCGGCCGCCGCGTCAGGCATTCAAACCGGCACGGTGAACGTATTCGGGATCGGCAGCACTTGCGCCGTGGGCACGATCGAGTTCGAGCCGGGACTCCAGCAAGACCTGCCGGCCATTCTGGATAAACTGATGCCGCCCAGCCGCACGTACGGCCATGAACAGGCCTGGCAGGACGGAAATGGGCACTCGCATCTTCAGGCGACGCTTTTAGGCCCCTCCCTGACCGTGCCCGTCAGCGAAGGCAGACCGCTTCTCGGAACCTGGCAGCAGATCTTCTTTCTCGAATGCGACGTGCGCGGGCGCCAGCGAACTGTGGTGATTACCGTGTCGGGCGAATGACGCGGGGGGACCAGCTAGGAACGATTGCCGAAAAGCCCAGCGGTCAGCAGCCAGAAAATTCAGAACCGAGCACACTGCGACAGAAATAAGGTTAGAAGGCAACGCTGGCAATCGGGCAAGCCCCACTAAGCAGAACATGAACACCAGGTTGCCCCCGACCGAGATTGTTCCTGTGCTCAAATTGAAGCGCGCCAACTGCAGAAACGCGTCTCGGGGTTTGCCGGAAACGCGGTCGGCCCAAGTGAACCGACGGTGCCAGAGAAAGTTATGCACCACGGTAAGCTCCACTGCCAACGCGGTAGCCCACAGATAATTCAGGTCCAAGCCGCGGGTCAGCAGCGCGAGCAGCACCAGTTGTACGGCGATACCCACCGCACCCACAAAGTTGAACCTCAACCAGCGCCCGCCGGCCGTATTCCAGGAGGAGAAGGTCACGGCAGTGGCTCCCGACGATAGAGTTCAAGGGTGTGACGGAGCGACGAAACGATTGCTATGGCCACCATGCCGACAATCGCGACTGTGCCGCCCACGTCAAAGAGCAGGAATGTCGACCCCAACACGTGCGCAAATGGCCGGAACAACAAAGCAAGGTTGCCCGCGGCGAGGAGGAGGCGGATTTCGGTGGGCCCGAAAGGTCCGTGGGAGAGCCGGAATTGCCCAAGCGTATAAGTTGCGAGATAAGTCTCCACCGAAAGAACCAAGAAGGCAGTCAGCATGCCGAAGGCAACCTGCCAGTGCAGATATCCAGAAAGAGCAAGCCCCGCCATGAGAAAGCCAGCGCCGAAAGTATCGATGATGTGATCCACGTAAAATCCGTAGCGCGGGCGGAGATGGTTGCGGACGCGGGCCAGCGTGCCATCCAGGCTGTCGCCAAGCCAATTCAGAGCGATGAATACATTTACCAAAATCAGCGCGTACTTGTTCCAGCGGGCCAGCGCATACGAGATTCCGGCCAGAAGCTGAGCGGCAAGCCCCAGCAAGGTAAGGTGGTCGGAGTTGATGCAGATTGGCGTGCGTCGAGCCAGCCAAATGAGAGATCTGCGCTCCAGGTCGGCCGTCAGCGCATGTTGGAAGCGAGGCGCAGAGCGGAAGGCGCGGGCAGGAGTTCCCGAAGTTCTTGTTTTCTTCCCCGCGGCGCGCGGCAGGATGTCACTCGGAGGGATCGTGTCCTGAGGCAAACGCGAATTCCTTGGGCCATGCCGCACCATGGATCCAGCGTTTCCGGCAGCGACCCCCAGGGTACTGAAACAGCTAGCGTTTTGGTTCGCGAACATCGTTGCTCCTCCTATCAGTGATGGTTGTAGTCGCGCGGGCCAGAACGCCCGCGCGCGTCGAGCGCAACGTGAATTCCAGCGATTCACGCGGGATATCTTCAAGGAATGGCCCAATGAGCCAGCCCAGACCCGTAGGCACGCCGCGGGTAAGCGAGATTGCTTCACATTCGACGATTACCCCGCCACCGGCTTGCACGAAACGCCAGTAGGTGTTCAGCCGCCAAAGGAAGCCGTCGTCGTTACCTTCCGGCAGCGTATGTTCGCCGCTGCCGCCAGGATCGGCGATCTCGACGATGCGCGTGCTGTGGGAAATGCTGTACAGGTGCCCGGGATCAAGCTGTCCGTAGTGGACTTCGTATTCCGTATCGAGAACGGCGGTAACGACTTTGTGCTTTTCCAATCGCATGGAGATCCGAAAATCGCCGTCATGACGCGTGAGTAAACGGGAGCGCACCACTTCCGGACTGTAGTAGTGGGGAAGATGATTGTAGTCCTGGACCAGTTCCAGAACCTGGGAGAGGGGGACGCCGGGAATGAATGCGGCGCCGATCCAGTGATGGATGAGTCCGCCGGGAATCGAGAGAGGCGTTGCTCCGCGCTTCTGGATCCAAATCTCGCCACGGCCCATGCGCTCCTCGGCTTGTTTCCGAAGCGCTTCTGGAAGCGCATCGACAGCTAAGAAGGTTTGGGACGAACTTTGCTGCTGACGAATGTGCATTTCGGCATCATCGGCATAGCGGGAAAAAGCAGTCAGGGTTTGCGGTTCCAGCTCGGTGGCGGAGGCGGGCACCGGCCACCAGCAACAGATAAACAGGAACCAGCCGATGTGGCACAGCCGCGAATTGCCCATAGCCGGCGGTGGAATCCTGCGCTTGCCTTGGTTGCATGGATTTTTCTTGATCATTGCTTTCCAGTTCCTTCGACCGGGGCGAATATGGCAGTTTGCTCCAGACGAGTTCAATGCACAGCGACTCAGTTGTGGATCATCTTGTAAGCCGATGCGAAATAACGCTTTATCTGGCAGCCTCATCTGGCAAAGAGGGTCCGGGCGCGGGTAAACTAGCGGTCAAGGATGGAAGAAACCGACACAAGCAGGCTGTTTCGCTTTGGGGTGTATGAAGCCGCCGAAAACAGCGGGGAGCTGAGGAAGCAAGGCCGCCGGCTCCGGCTGCAAAGCCAGCCCTTTCAGGTGTTGCTAATGCTGCTGGAGCGCCCTGGGGCGGTGGTCACCCGCGAGGAAATACGATTACGGCTCTGGCCGGAGGGCACATTTGTGGACTTCGACCATGGATTGAATACCGCGATTAACAAACTCCGGGAAACCTTGGGTGATTCGGCCGGCAACCCCCGGTTCATTGAAACTCTGGCAAAGCGCGGTTACCGGTTCATTGCTCCGGTTGAGTTGGTGGAGCCCGGCGCGATACAGCCGGCGCCCGCGGCATCAGAAATTGCGCGGTGCCCCGATCCGGAGGCTCCCTGCGCTCCTCGCATGGAGCAGCAGCCGCAAAGTGAACCGGAGCCGGCGGTAAATGAGGCATCGGCGCTGACGCGATTTCTTACCCAGCCGCATCAGGTGCCTCGGCCCCCAGGGGGCTTGGTGCGCGCGCTGTTCCTGCTCATCCAGATCATGTATCTGTGCTTCTACCTTGCATCTCTGGCACGGCTGGGCGAAGTGGGGTCGATGCTTAGCGGCATGATGCGGCACGGCTGGGCGCTGATGGCCCTACTCATGGTTACGGCGGCGATCGCCATTCCAGCACGTCTTTACTTGATCATGGCCGTTCTTTTTGAAGCCCCCGGATTCAAGGGAAACTTCGGAAGACTATTTCCTTTCCTCTTTCCCCTCGATGAACTGTGGGCGCTGGCGCCCTTCCTGCTTGTGCCGCAGATCGGGTTCGGTCTTGCCTTGGGCGCAACGGCCGCGCTAATTTATGTTCCTTTCGCCCAGCGTTCGCTTGTCCTGATGGGCGCCGGGCGGGAATCCTGAAAACCTCGAAGCGGAAAGACTTCCCTGGCTTCGGGCGTTTCACGCGGCCTTCGTCTGTCCTTCGGTTTTGACCTCGGAGAGTCTGCCGGTTTTCACGTCAAAGACAAACCCGCGCACGCTCACTCCTTGCGGTATCCAGGCATGTGACCGCAGCTTCAAAATCTGCTCGCGGACGTTACGCTGCACGTCGGGAAAGGCCAGAAAATGGGAGGGAGCCACCTCCAGCTTGCCGGTTTCACGGTGCAGGCGGTCCCGCAGCTCGTGGTCTTTGAAGGTCAACATGCCGCAGTCGGTGTGGTTGATCACGATGAATTCCTGCGTGTCCAGCAGGTAATGCGAAATCAGGAGCGAACGCAGCACATCTTCGGTGACGATGCCGCCGGCGTTGCGAAGGATGTGGGCGTCGCCGGTCTTCAGGCCGAGCATAGGCTCGATGGTCAGGCGGGCATCCATGCAGGCGACGATCGCGACTTTGCGCGCCGGCGGCATGGGGAGATGGCCCGACTGGAATTGTTGCGCGTACGTCTGATGATTGTGGAGCAGTTCGCCGGTAATGCTCATGGCGCACCTCTCACCTGTAAGGACCGGGCCGGCGGCCCGGGTTGCCAGGGCTAATCACCGTATTTCACGGAGCATCCGTAGGGGCGCGTAACCGGAGTGCTGACGCTTTTGCCGCTCATCAATTCCGTCAGGGCCGCGGTTACATAGTTCCTGGAGCCGGGAATATCGGAAGGGTCCGGAGTGGGATGGTCATCGATGGCGCCGTCGTAGTCGATGCTGCCGTTGGGGCCGATGATGATGATGTGCGGCGTAGTCTTGGCGGAGTAGAGGTGTCCCAGGGCGCCGGTGGGGTCAAGAAGGGCGGCCGTGGGCGCCGCGTTCATCTTTTGGAGATACGCATTTTCCTGCTCCGCGGTCACATAACCCTGGCGGCCGGGAGCGGAGGAAATTACGGTAAACCAGACCACGCCTTTGGCGGTCCATTGCTTTTGCAGGGCCTGCATGTTGCCGCTTTCATAGTGCTTCCGGGTAAAAGGACACTGGTTGTTATGCCACTCCAGCACCACATATTTCCCCTTGTAGGTGGAGAGCTTGTGAGTTTGGCCGTTGCTGTCGGCGGCGGTAAAATCGGGCGCCGGATCGCCCACCTTGACCGCGAATAAGGGCAGGGTGGCGAGCAGCAGGAACAGGACCGCGGGCGTGATGCGTAATTTCATGAGCGTTCACTCCTTCAGTTACCAACCGGTTGTTCCCCGCGCACGGGGGCATTGACGACGTAGGCGCGGCCGGAAATCACGACCACCCCGCTGAGCGACGAAAGCGCCTGCAGCAACTCATCCGACTTCTTCAGTTCCAACGACGCTCCCCCCGGCGCGCGGTGGAGGATTTGCGGCGCGGCATCTTCAATTTGTCCGGGTTCGAGGGGGAAAAAAGAAACTGCCGGCTCGCGGCGTCCGGTGCCGATTTGCAGCAGGAAGGCTTCATTGCGGGATTGCACGCTCAGCTTCCACTGCGCAGGGGCGGGCCTGGGCAAGCGCTGCCGCGCGGCTTCGAAAAGCAAGTGAGTTTCCGGATTCGGAGCGGCAGCAGCCGCAACCGGCAAGGTGAACTGCAGTTCCGCGCGTCCGGGGAGGCACAATTCGCGGCAGACCAGCCAGCGGAGATCGGCCACCACCGGGACGCTGCCGGCTCCGGCCGCGGAGGGCGCATGCAGTTGCGCCATAAGCAGGACGGAGCCCTGGTATCCGTAGTCCATCAGCGAGGAGGTGGGAATGCGTTCCGGGTAGGGCCACTGAAGCGGACCTACGCTAAACCCGGGCGGCAACTTCCACGTGACGCGGGGCGGCGCGCCGGAATCGCCGGGATTGATCCAGTAAACGTGCCAGCCGGGTTCAAGCTGAAAATAGAAGCCGAGCCAGGTTTCCGGCCGGGTCCGCGGAGCGATGGCGTTCTCCTCGGAGATGAGACTGATTTTGACGTGCGGCGCGGAGATAACGCTGCCGCCGGCCATGGCCAGGGCAGGCGCGCATAAAACGAGCAGCAAGCAGGCCGCGCAGGCGCCTCGCCGGACGGCAGCGGGAAATTGCGGCAGCGGGTAACCAGCCCCAGACTCTCGCATGATTACTTGTGATGACAGATCGTGCGCGGGCGATTCGGCTGGTGGGCCATTTCTCCAATTGCCCGCCCTGGTTTTATCGGATAGACTTTCAGATTCGCTCCAGCCTGCCGGGATTTTTGCCTGCGGGAATTTCGGTAATTTGCAGCGCGGCACTCGCCCACGCAGGGCCCGCTGGCGAAGCCGCGGCACTTTTAGCCCGCCAACAGGCGGACCGGAGTGTGAGCCTTGCCGGAGGGGAAATGTCATTCATTAATGGGGACGAAGCAGTAGCCCTGGCCGCATTCCATGCCGGAGTGATGCTGGGCACGGGATATCCCGGCACCCCCTCCAGCGAAATTCTCGAGACCCTCGAAACTTTGGGTGGCCGCGCGCAGTGGGCGCCCAACGAAAAAGTGGCCATGGAAGTAGGCATTGGGGTCGCATTTGCCGGGGCGCGTGCCTTGGTGACCATGAAACACGTGGGCCTTAATGTGGCCGCCGATCCTTTATTTACAGTAGCTTACACGGGAGTTAGCGGCGCATTGATCGTGGTTTCGGCCGACGATCCCGGACTGGCCTCCAGCCAGAATGAGCAGGACAATCGCCGTTACGCGACAGCCGCCGGGGTCCCGATGCTGGAACCTTCGGACTCGCAGGAGGCTTATGAGTTTACCTTCCGCGCCATCGAGATTTCCGAGCGCTGGCACATCCCCGTCCTGTTGCGAATGACCACGCGGGTCTGCCATTCCAAGACCATCGTGAAGGAGGACGCGGCGGCGGCGCCGGCGCCGTCGCCCGCCCGGTTTGTGCGCGACATCCCTGCGCGCGTGATGATTCCCGCCTATGCCCGTCCGGCGCACTTCCGGCTGCGGGAAAAACTGGCGCAGATCGCCGAATGGAACGAGCGCTCGGGGCCAAACCACATCGTGCCGGGCGGAAAGAAGCTGGGAATCGTAACCTCGGGCATTTCCTATCAGCACGTCCGCGAAGCGGCCCCGGAGGCCAGCGTGCTGAAGCTGGGCATGACGTATCCGCTGCCGGTCAACCTGATGCGCCAGTTCGCGGCGGGCGTCGAGCGTTGCCAGGTGATTGAAGAAGGCGACCCGTATCTGGTGGAGGCGGCCCGCGCGGCCGGGATCGCGGCCGAAGGGAAGCCGGAAATGTTCCGCTTCGGCGAGTTGAATGTGGCCCGCGTGCGCCGCATCCTGGCCGGCGATACCTCCGCGGAACCCAAGCCGGTTCCGGGCAAGCCTCCCGCGTTGTGTCCGGGCTGCCCGCACCGCAGCGTGTTCACCAGCCTCAAGAACCTCGACTGCATCGTCGCCGGCGACATCGGCTGCTACACGCTGGGCGTGCTGCCGCCGTTCGAGGCCATGGATACGGTGGTGTGCATGGGCGCGGCCATCGGCGTAGGCCTGGGGCTGCGCCATGCGCTGCCGCCGGAGGAGGCCAAACGCGTGGTCAGCGTGATTGGCGACAGCACGTTTGTGCACAGCGGAATCACGGGCATGGTGGAGATGATTTACAATCCGCCCCAGAGCGGCCATGTGCTGATCATCCTGGACAATGGCACCACGGCCATGACCGGCTTGCAGGAGCACCCCGGCACCGGCCGCACCCTGAACCATGTCAAGACCGGCAAGGTGGTATTCGAAGACCTGGCCCGAACCCTGGGGATTCGCAGTGTGCACGTAATGGACCCCACGCTGGATCCCAAAGCTTTTGAAGAACTGGTGCGGAAGTGCCTGGAGTTGCCCGCACCTTCGGTCATCATTGCGCGGCGCGATTGCCTGCTGGCAACACGTTTGATCAAGGAATATGAGAAGTGTGGTTAGTAGCTAGTAGCCAGGGGCTAGTAGCTAGGGTCACCCAAGGCAGGAAAGGGAGTGCAAACATGAAGCGGCAAAGCAGGGACGGATTTGACGCATGACTACCAGTAAAACAGCCGTTATTCCTCCTCACCCGGTAAGCGCGCTGGATTACATGCCGCAAACGGAGCTGAAGCGCCTGCAGCTCCACCGTTTGCAAGCCGTGGTCAAGCGGACCTGGGAACGCGTGCCGCTGTTCCGCACGCGCCTGAATGAACGGGGACTGGCGCCCGAGGATATCCAGTCACTGAGCGATGCCGCCAAGCTGCCGTTTACGGTCAAAACCGACTTGCGCGATACCTATCCCTTCGGGCTGTTTGCCAGCCCCATGGAAGACGTGGTGCGCCTGCACGCCTCCAGCGGCACCACGGGCAAGCCGATCGTGGTCGCCTATACACAAGCCGACCTGGATACCTGGGCGGGAATCATGGCCCGCGCCATGGCCTGCTGCGGCTTGCACAAGGGAGACATTCTGCAGAATTGTTTCGGCTACGGACTGTTTACCGGCGGGCTGGGCTACCACTACGGAGCGGAACGGCTGGGCGCCACGGTGATCCCGATTTCCGGCGGCAACACCGACCGGCAGATCATGATCCTCTCCGACTTTGGCGCCACCGCCATCTGTTGCACCCCGACCTATCTTTTGCACTTGATAGACCGCGCCGAGAGCCTGGGCGTGGACCTGCGCAAGCTGCGGCTGCGCTTCGGCATGTTTGGAGCGGAGCCATGGACAGAGTCGATGCGCCGCCGCATGGAAGCCGCTACCGGCATCAAGGCGTACGATCTGTACGGTCTATCCGAAATCATCGGTCCGGGCGTCTCCGTGGAATGTTATTGCCAGGACGGCCTGCACATTCTTGACGACCATTTCTATGCGGAGATCATCGACCCGGAGAGCGGCGAGGTGCTGCCGGAAGAGGCGGAAGGCGAATTGGTAATCACTACGCTCAGCAAAGAGGCCTTCCCCATGATTCGCTACCGCACCCGCGACATTACGGCGCTGATGAGCGGGCCCTGTCCTTGCGGCCGCACCCTGAGCCGGATGCGGCGCGTGTACCGGCGCAGCGACGACATGCTCATCATCCGCGGCGTCAACGTTTTCCCCTCGCAGGTGGAATCCGTTCTGCTGGATATGGAAGGCACCCTGCCCCACTATCAGATCATTCTCACCCGGGAGCACGGCCTGGACCAGATGGACGTGCAGGTGGAGGTCACGGCCCAGATGTTCAGCGACAGTGTGCGCGCCATCGAAGCGCTGCGCGAGAGGCTGGCCAACGCTATGGAACGGGTGCTCCAGGTCCGGGTCCGGATCACCCTGGTGGAACCACGCACTATTCAACGCAGCGAAGGCAAGGCCAAGCGCGTTTTCGACCGGCGGTCATTATGAAGATCACGCAACTCTGCATTTTCGCGGAAAACAAACCGGGCCACATGATGGCGCCCTGCCGCCTGCTGGCCGAGGCCGGGCTGAACATACGGGCGCTGCTGCTGGCCGATACGCAGCGCTTCGGAATCATGCGCCTGATCGTCTCCGATTGGCAGAAGGCGGTCAAGGTCCTGGAGGCGGGCGGCTTCGTGGTGAAAACCATGGACGTGCTGGCCGTGGAAGTGCCGGACCAGCCGGGCGGGCTGGCCATCGTGCTGGCCGCTTTGGAAAACACGGCCATCAACATTGAGTACATGTATGCCTTTCCGTTTGGCCGGCAGGGCAAGGCGGTCCTGATCTTTCGCTTCGACGATACCGATGCCGCCATGCAACGGCTGCGGTCGGCCGGCATCAATCTGATCGGCGGAGAAGAGCTTTAGAATGCCAATCTCCAAAACCGTGGCCGGCCACCTGGGGCGTGCTTCCTGGATCCGGCGCATGTTCGAGGAAGGCGCGGAGCTGAAGCGGCAGCGCGGCGCGGAAAATGTCTTCGACTTTACCCTGGGCAATCCGGACTCGGAGCCGCCGGAAGCGGTGTTGGCGGCCTTGCGCGAGGTGGCGGGCCGAAGGCGGCCCATGTCGCACAGCTACATGCCCAACGCCGGCTATCCTCCGGTGCGCGAGGCGCTGGCGGCAAAGCTGCGGCGGGAAACCGGCTTGGCCTTCACGGCCGACGACATCGTGATGACGGTGGGCGCGGCGGGCGCCTGCAACGTGATCCTGAAAGCCCTGCTCGATCCCGGAGACGAAGTCATCGTCCTGATGCCCTTTTTTCCGGAATACTTTTTCTACATCGGCAATCACGGTGGTCATATGATTTCCGTGGAAACGGACGCAGATTTCCTGCCCGATATGGAACGCATAGCGGCCGCCATCACGCCCCGGACCCGGGCCATCATGCTGAACACGCCCAACAATCCCACGGGACGCGTCTATCCGGAACCTATTTTGCAGGATCTGAATTCCGTGCTGGCGAAGGCCCCGCAACCGATTACGGTGATCAGCGACGAGCCTTACAAGACGCTGGTGTTCGACGGGAAACGGCAGCCCGAAGTGGCCGCGCTGATTGCCCCGACGGCCATTTGCAATTCCTGGTCGAAGTCGCAAGGCTTGGCGGGCGAGCGTATCGGCTATTTGGCGCTTTCTCCCCGGCTCCCCGGGCTCGAGGATTTGCGGAGCGCCTGCACTTTCGCCAATCGCACCCTGGGATTCGTAAACGCGCCCGCGATCTGGCAATGGGTAATGCTGGAAACCGCGGATGCCGCCCTCGACGTAACCGGATATGAGGAAAAACGTAACCTGCTGTGCGATGCCCTGCAGAAGATCGGTTACGAAATCACGCGCCCGGAAGCCACCTTCTATCTTTTTCTCAAGACGCCCATAGCCGACGACACCGCATTTGTGCGCCGCCTCGCGGCCGAGGGCGTGCTGGCAGTGCCGGGAAGCGGCTTCGGCCGCGCCGGCTATGTTCGGTTGTCGCTAACCATCCCGCTGGAGCACATCCAGCGGTCGCTTGCGGGCTTCCAACGCGCATTTATAGCGGTGGCCAAGGGCTACTAAGCCTATCCCACCCCTACCATCGCCCAGCCGTTCTTGGGCAACAGAACCCCGTTCCCGGTGACCATGGAATCCAGCGCCCAGGTCAGGACGTGGGAATGACAGCCTCAATTTCATCGGAGAATCCGCTCTCCGCGCCGCTTCCGTCTATGGCGGTGATGGCATAGAAGTACGTGTCCCCGCCTACTACGTTCATGTCCAAATACATAGTCCCTGCCACCCGGTAAGCAATCCGGGCATAGGCGCCTCCGGGTTGGCTGCTGCGGTACACGTTGTAGCCCACTACGCCGCTGGTAGTGCTGGCGGTCCAGGACAAATCAACTTCGTGAACGGGCGCAGTTCCCGTACCGCTCAAGCCGATGGTGACCGGGGAACTGGCGCCGTCATTGGTGAGATAGATGCTCCCGCTGGCGCTGCCCGTGCTGCTTGGCGAAAAGCTTACGGTGAAGCTGCTGCTCTGGTTCGGCACCAGCGTCAGCGGCGTGGTGAGACCGCCAATGGCGAAACCCGGTCCACTCGTGCTGGCCGCAGAAATGGTTACGCTCACTCCCCCGGTATTGCTCATGCTCACCGTTTGGCTGCTGCTACCGTCGAGGGTCAGGCTGCCGAAAGAAACCTTGGCCGGCTTTGCGGTCAACCGGCCTGGAGTTACCCCGCTGCCGGTGAGCGTGACCTTGTGAGGGCTGCCGGCGGCACTGTCGGTGAACCTTAAAGTGCCCGTGCGCGATCCGGCGCCGGTAGGCGTGAAAATAACGCTAACGCTGCAACTGGCGCCGGCCGCCACCGTAGCGTTGCAGTTGGGAGTCTGGGCAAAATTACCGCTGACGGAAATCGATCTGATGGTAAGGCTGGCGTCGCCCGTATTGGAGAGCGTCACCGTCTGCGCCGCACTGGCGGTGTTCAAGACCTGGCTGCCGAACGTAAGTTTGGTGTCCGACAAGGAGACTTTGGGCACGGCCCCGGTACCGCTGAGGGAAACCCGCTGCGGACTGCCGGACCCGCTGCTGGTGATGGTCAAAGTTCCGGTGCGCAAACCAGCAGCCGCCGGCGTGAAGGTGACGGTAATCATGCAACTGGCGCCGGCGGCCAGCGTGGCGGCGCAGTTGGAGCTGCGGGCAAAATTGCCGGAAATGGCAATAGCCTTGATCGTAAGACCGGCATCGCCGGTGTTAGAAAGCGTCACCGTGAGAGCGGAGCTTGTGGTGCGCAAGCTTTGGCCGCCAAAAACCAAGCTGGCGGGCGCCACTGTCAGCACTCCTTGCGGCGAAAGACCGGATGCATGGGCAACAAACGCCGTACCCCCCAAAGCCAAACTGCAGAGGAGTATCCCCACGCCATCCCTCACCAGGGACGCAATTCGCCTCACGCCCACCTTCGCCACGATACACCTCGGGGTGTTCGTTATCTCCCGCAATACGCTGGCGGCCCCTGCGACCAGCGCAATTAGAAAATGATTCTGGCTGCACATTATACGACATACCTAGGCAAAGTCGATAAGCAAGATGAGAAGGTTACTGAAGAGTCAACAGGAACGGCAAATCTGCTCATAACCACGGCAAGTGGGCAATGCTGGATGCCCCTGCCGGTCAGGGTGGTGGACTTTCGCAATCAGGGAGACCACTTAGCCTGCAGGCAGCGCGTCTGGCTGGGGCAACCGGAACACGCTAAGGGGTGAAGAATGCTTGCGCACAAAGCGAAGAACCTAAATCGGTTGCTGCAGACCGCCCCTTGGCGTCAGGGCATGATCCCGCTGAGCGGGTATCATGCCCTGATACCAAAAAACACAGGTCAACGCCACCCTGTTTAACTCCCGGCTCGAGGCCGGTCAGGGCGTCGGCACTACCGCTTCAATCTGGTTGGAGTACACACTCTCTACGCCATTGTTATCGACGGCGGTGACGACGTAGTAGTAAGTGCATCCCGCTGCAACGTCGGTGTCCGGGTACGGACTCCCCGCCACCAAAGAGGCAATCTCTGTATAGGGGCCGCCGGATTGGCTGCCGCGGTAGATGTTGTAACCAACCACGTCACTGGAAGTGCTGGCGGTCCAGGAGAGCTCGACTTGGTGAACGGGCGCGGTTCCCGTCCCGCTCAACCCGATGGTGAACGGGGAAGTGGCGCCGTCATTGGTGAGGTAGACGCTCCCGCTGGCGCTGCCCGCGCTGCTGGGCGAAAAGCTTACGCTGAAACTGCTGCTCTGGCTGGGCGTAAGCGTCAGCGGCGTGGTCAGGCCGCTAATGGCGAAACCCGGACCGCTCGTGCTGGCCGCGGAAATGTTTACGCTGGCTCCCCCGGTATTGCTAATGGTCACGGTTTGGCTGCTGCTACCGTCGAGGGTCACGCTGCCGAAAGAAACCGTGGCCGGGCTTGCGGTCAACTGGCCTGGAGTTACCCCGGCGCCGGTCAGCGAAACCTGCTGAGGACTGCCCGCCGCGTTGTCCGTGATCGTCAGAGTCCCGCTGGCCGATCCCGTCGCCGTCGGCGTGAAAGTGACGCTGACCGTACAACTGGCGCCCGCCGCCAGCGTCGCCCCGCAGTTGTTGCTCTCGGCAAACGCCCCCGTAACCGCAATCGAGCTGATCGTCAGGCTGGCGCCGCCGGTGTTAGAGACGGTTACCGTCTGTGCCGTGCTAGTACTGTTCACCGCCTGATTGCCGAAGGTGATGCTGGACGATGACAGGCCGACCGCCGGAGCTACTCCCGTTCCCGTCAGCGACACCTGCTGCGGACTGCCGGTGGCGTTGTCGGCGATGGTTAAAGTCCCGCTGGCCGAGCCCGTGGCCGTCGGCGTGAAAGTGACGCTGACCGTACAACTGGCGCCCGCCGCCAGCGTCGCCCCGCAGTTGTTGCTCTCGGCAAACGTCCCCGTAACCGCAACCGAGCTGATCGTCAGGCTGGCGCCGCCGGTGTTAGAGACGGTTACCGTCTGTGCCGTGCTAGTACTGTTCACCGCCTGATTGCCGAAGGTGATGCTGGACGATGACAGGCCGACC
>Ga0326728_10011550_pt1 | contig 20075 bp, 15 predicted proteins | sample MB3enrmetagenome_FD_207602 | JGI IMG/M metagenome (GOLD analysis project Ga0326728, IMG submission 207602) | Lab enriched peat soil microbial communities from McLean, Ithaca, NY, United States - MB31MN | ecosystem: Environmental > Terrestrial > Soil > Wetlands > Peat | place: USA: New York... | reverse complement strand
GTCAGCCGTCAGGCCATCGATCAACGCTACAATCCCCGTGCCGTCGAGTATGTCAAAGCCGCCTTCGCCCACATCATGGCGCAGACCTTGAATTGGTCGCCCACCCATCCGCAAGCCCAACAGTTACGGGCACACTTTACGGGGCTCTATTTGCTGGACAGCACTTCCTTCGATTGCCCGGAGAGTCTGCAAACCCTCTTTCCGGCCTGCGGCGGGGACGGCTCGGCCGCCAACGCCAAGGTGCTGCTGCGTTACGAGTTAATCACCGGGTGCCTGGAGCCCCTGCAGGTCCTGGCTGGCAAACGTTCCGATCAGGGCCAGGCACTCCAAACGGCCGAGCGGCTGCAGGCCGGCCAACTGCAATTACAGGACAAGGGTTTTTATGACGCCAAGGCCTGGCAGGCCGCGCAGCAGCGGGGAGCCTATCTGCTCATGCCCCTGCCACACGCCATCACCCTCTGGCAGGCGGGGACCGCGGGCGAAGCGGAGACCGAACTGGATTTAGCCGCCGTCTTAGCCGCCAGCCCCGAAGAGGACCGCCGGGAATGGCCGGCACTCTCTCTGGGCAAGCCGGGCCACCGTGCCGGACCGCTCCGGCTGGTGGCCTTTCGGCTCAGCCCGGAGAGCGCCGGACGCCAACGGCAGGGCTTGCGCGAATCCATGCGCAAACAGGGCCGTACTCCATCGGCCAAAGCCCTCGAGTTAGCCGGTTGGCTGCTGTTGCTGACCAATGCGCCTGCGGACAAGCTCCCCTCCGCGATGATGAGTTACCTCTACCGCTTGCGCTGGCAGGTGGAATTAATCTTCCGGCAAGCCAAATCGGTCCTGCGCTTGGATAAAACCGAAGCCGACGACCCGGACCGGGTGCAATGCGAGATCTGGGCCCGGTTGATCAGCGCGGTCCTGCTCTTCTTATGGCATGCGCACGCCAACGCCGAATGCGGGCTCCGCCAGCAAGGCGAGGTGAGTTTCGAAAAGCTTATCCGCCTGATGCAGCATTGGGGCCTGACCATAGCCCGAGCCTTCCTGGGCGAAGCGGACGAACTCTTGCAACTCTTGCGCACGATCTGGAAACAGATCCTGACCAACGCCCGCAAGGGACGGCAAAAATCCCGCCCGACCACGTGGGAGAATGTGCTCGATCGCTGGTTGAACGCTCCCGCCATCCCAACCTGAGCCAAGCCCTCACCGAAACGCCCATTCTGAAAAACCGCTAAGCCGCCTAACTCGCAATGCCCCCCTCTAACTCGCCTTAGCTTGACACGCATTGGCTTGGAAGCCTGCGCTACGCTCCGCCGAATGGCAACGAGTTGCAGCGACTTTGTCCCTGGCCCGGATGCCGCCGGCATGGCCATGGACAAAGTCCCGCGCGCCGTGATTTGCGTCAATCCAATTGAGCCTTATAGTGGTAACGTGAAAAAGTTACAGCGAGGTCGATTGGACCCTGACGAAAGCTCTGCCGCGGCGGAAAGCATCGCCCCGGACCCAACCACCCCGGGGGCCGGGGCCGAGAACATCTCCACGCTTCAACTCCTGGATCGCATGACCTACGAGTTGGCCGCCCAGGGCATACCCCCCTCGGGCATGAGCACGTTGCGGCGGCGGGTGGTGGAGATGGAGGAACTGCAGGACCAGGCGCGGGCGGCGGTCGAGCAGCTCAATGAGGCCCTCGAGAAACTGCGGGCCCCCGCCCTGCGGCTGGGCACCCTGATGCAGAAGTTGCCCAACGGCCGCGCCCTGGTCTGCGCCAGCGGCACGGAGTACCTCTGCAACCTCGACCCGGCGCTGGGGGAGGCCCAGCTCGAGACCGGCGTCCGCGTGCTGCTCAACGAGGCCTTCGCCGTGACCGACGTCTTTGGGTTCGAGAAGAACGGACCGGTCGTGCGCATCACCGAATTGCTCTCCGATGGCCGGCTGCGGGTGGGCAACGAAACCGGCATTTCGGACGCGGTCGTCGTCCGCTCCTCGCTCCTGGCCAAGGAAAAGCTCAAGCTGGGCCTGGACGTGCGGTTGGACAGCCAGCACCGCGTGGCGGTCGAGGTGCTGGGCGGGGCCAAACGCCTGGACTGGGCCTTTACCCGCGTCGAGCCGATCCCCTGGCAGGGCATCGGCGGCCAGGCCGAAGCGGTCCAGAGCATACGCGATTGCATCGAGCTGCCCTTCCTTCACGCCCACCTTTTCCGCCGGTTCCAGCACCCCGTCCCCAAGGGCTTCCTGCTCTACGGCCCTCCGGGCTGCGGCAAAACGCTCCTGGGCAAGGCCACCGCCCACAACCTCCGCCTCCAAATCCGCCAGCAGACCGGCCAGGACCGCCAGGAGTTCTTCCTCAGCGTCAAAGGACCGGAAATCCTCAATATGTGGCTCGGGGAATCCGAGCGGCAGGTGCGCGAACTCTTCGCCCAATGCCGCGAAAAGGCCGCCGAAGGCCACCTCGCCTTCCTCTTCATTGACGAGGCCGAGTCCATTTTGGGCACCCGCCACGCCGTCCGCGTCGGCACGAACATCCTCTCGACGCTGGTGCCGATGTTCTGCACCGAAATGGATGGCCTCGAGGCCTTGCAGAACGTCGTGGTCATCCTCGCCTCCAATCGCGCGGACCTCATCGACCCCGCCATCCTGCGCCCCGGCCGCATCGACCGCAAAATCCGCGTCCGGCGTCCGGACAAGGCGGCCGCGCGCGAGATTTATCTCATTTACCTGGGCATGGGCCTGCCGCTGGCCGAACCGCGCGAGGCACTGGTCGAGGCCATCGTCGAGGCCCATTACGCCCGCAATGAGGAGAACCGCTTCCTGGACGTCGCCTTCCGCAGCGGACGCCACGATTATCTTTATCGCGGCGACCTGGCCAGCGGCGCCATCATCGCCGCGATCGTCGAGCGCGCCAAGGAATCCGCCATCAAACGCTCGATCGCCCAAGAGGCCGAATCGCCCCTGACCCGCGGCGACCTGCTCGAAGCCCTCGCCCGGGAATACCGCGAAAACGAACTGTTTCCACCCGGCGACATCACCGAAGATTGGCTCAAGCTCACCGATTTCGACCCCGGCAACGTGGTCCGCCTGTCCCCGTATCGCCCCAGCGAGCGGGACTGGCTGGCCGCCGCCGTGTGATCCACCCAGCAGCAAATCCTCTGACGATGCAAGGCAGACTTGATATTCAGTTCGGCACGGAAACCGAGATCGGCATCAGCCGCGAACGCCCCGACGGCCAGGACGTGGTCACCGAGGCCATTTCCCTCATCAACGCCGCCACCGCCCCGGGGGTGCGCCGCCGATGGGATTACCAGTGTGAAGACCCCCATTGCGACGCCCGCGGCTTCCGCGTCCACGAACTCCTCCAGGATCACGACGAAGCCAACTACTTCGCCCAGGACGCCCGCCGCGGCCTCTCCCCGGATGCCATCCGCTGCGACCTGGTCCTGCGCAATGGCGCCCGCTTTTACAACGACCATTGCCACCCCGAATACTGCTCCCCGGAGTGCAGCACCCTCCTCGAACACCTCCAGCAGGACTACGCCGGCGACCAGCTCCTCATGGAATGCGCCACCAACCTCAACCAGCGCTCCGACAACCCCGTCCGCCTCTACAAGAACAATACCGACTTCGGCGGCCATAGCTACGGTTGCCACGAGAATTACCTCCTGCCCAGGACCCTTCCCTGGGACGCCCTCAGCCAGGGCTTGATGGCCTTCCTGGTCACCCGCCAAGTCATCTGCGGCGCCGGCAAGTTCGGGTGGGAAGACGAGGACCGTTTCCTCCACGCCGGCTTCCAGGTCTCTCAGCGGAGCGACTTTTTCTTCGAGCTGCAAAGCATCGATACCATGCAGCGCCGGCCCATTATCAACACCCGCGACGAGCCCCACGCCAATTCCCAGCTCTTCCGCCGCTTTCATGTCATCCTGGGCGACTCCAATCTCTCCCTCTACGCCACCTGCCTCAAAATCGGCGCCACCGCCCTGGTCCTCCAGGCCCTGCTCAACGGCGCCCCCGCCGAGCGCGTCCCCCGCCTGGCCGACCCGCTTTTCGCCCTCAAGTCCATCTCGCGCGACCGCACCTGGCGTTGGCCCTGCCAGACCGTTTCCGGCCGCGAAACCACCGCCCTCGAGGTCCAGCGCGCCTACCTCCGCCTGGTCCGCGATTTCTGCCCCCACGTGGCCCCCGACTGGCTGGCGCTGATGGATGCCTGGGAAGGCGTGCTCGACGATCTCGAACGCGACCCCCTGCGCACCGCCGACCGCCTGGACTGGACCGCCAAGTTCAAGCTCGTCGAGCAGTTCCGCCGCGCCGAAAACCTCGCCGAGGACGACCCGTGGCTGAGGAGCCTCGACCTGGCCTATCACCTGCTCGATCCCAAGCAGGGCCTCTTTTACGGCCTCATGGAGCAGGGCGCTTTTCTCCTTCCCTATCCGCTGGCCGAAATCAGTGCCCATTGCCTCTGCCCCCCGGGGTCCACCCGCGCCGCCGTCCGCGGCCGCTGCGTCGAAAAATTCGGCTCCGCCGTCCAGGCCGCGCAATGGGATTACATCCTTTTGCTCGGCAGTTGTGGGAAGATTAAGCTCGACCTCCGCGACCTGTTCGACGCCCGCCAAATCAAGAAAAGCCTCGAGGTCATCAATGCGGCCCGCACGGTTGACGAATTGGCCTGTTTGGAATTTGCCAAGCTCGTTTAATGGGGTAAATATATAGGGGGGTAATAAACCCAACGAGTCATGAGCCCAATCATCGCTATGCCTGATCGCATTCAAAAACCACTTCCTCCCATGCCGGCGCCGGGGGGCGGAGGCGAAGGCCCCGCCGCCCCCAAGGTACAGAAGCCTGACACCGAAGAACTGCTCAAGCGCATGCGCCGGGTCGATCCCGACCAAGCCAGGCGCTACCGCCAACGCACCGGCCAATGACAGGCGACTTTCTGGCCCTGCTGGAAAAACGCCCCCTGCTGTCCGCCGGCACGGTTGGCCCCGCTCCCGCGCCGTTGGAGGCCACCACCGTGTTTGCCTTCCACTGCGCCGACGGAGTCGTCATCGCCGGGGACCATCGGGCCACCGCCGGGAACATCATCTTCTCGGACCGCACCGAGAAGATTCTCGAGCTGGACTCGCACTCCCTGATGGCCATCGCCGGCGTGCCGGCCACCGCCTTCGAGATGGCCCGCACCCTTCAGACCGCCTTCGAGTTCTACCGCCGCAGCCAACTCCAGCCGATGACCCTCTCGGCCAAGCTCCGCGCCCTCTCCAAGCTCCTGCGCGACAACCTGCCCGCCACCTTGCAGGGCGTCGGCGCCGTCTCGCCCCTCTTCGCCGGCCTCGACACCCGCCAACCCGACGCCAAACCGTTGATCTTCTTCTACGACCCCCTCGGCGCCCAGTTCGACGCCGCCGCCTTTGCCGGCTCCGGCTCGGGCTCCGGCGCCATCAAGAGCGTCCTCCATTACCTCGAAAACTGGGGCCGGCCCCGCCCCGCCGAGTTGCCCCTGCCTGAAGCCGTCGTGCTCGCCAACCGCCTGCTCATCACCGCCGCTGAGTTCGACTCCGCCACCGGCGGGGTCCATCCTGAGCAGCAGGAATTCGCAACCCTTAAGCTGCTCTCCCGCCAAGGCGTGCGCACGATCTCCCGCCAGGAGCAAACCCGCTTTTGGAAGGACTCCCACCGTGACTGAGGAGCCCTATCGCTGGCTGGAGGCCATCGCCAACCGGCGCGAATACATCGCCGAGCGCCTCAAGAGCGGCACCCCGGTCTTTGCCCTCTCCCGCCCCGAGGGTATCCTGCTCCTGGGCGTCGGCCAGGGGCAATCCAAGGTCTTCGAGATTTACGACCGTCACGCCTTTGCCGCGCTGGGCCACCCCGTGGACCTCGAAAAAATACGCCAGGCCGCCATCGAGGCCGCCCACCTCGAGGGGTTCTCCCGCTCCTCCAACGATGTCACCCTCCGCCGCCTCATCAGCTTCTCCTTGAGCAGCACCCTCAAAAATGCCTTCGAGCAGGTCTTCGCCCCCCCGCTCATCGTCGAGGCCCTCTTCGCCGAACTGGGCGATTCCCCGGCCCAGGACAGCCTCGTGCGCGTCCACTACGACGGCGATCACCATTACGAGACCTCCGGCGTCCTGGTGGCCCACACCGAGCCCCAGCCCGAGGCCCAGGCCCGCGACTGGATTCGCGGCGTCCTCGAGCCCTCCGATTCCCTCCTGCACGCCGCCGGCGTTTGTCTCATCGCCTGGCAGGCCCTTACCACCAAGGCCGCCTTCGAGGGCCTGACCGTCCCGCGCAAACCCCTCCTGCGGGTCCCGGGCAAAGTCGTCGAAGCCGCCCTCCTGGACCGCCAACTCCCCGGCCCCGCCCATTATCGCCCCTTGGAATTCGAATAGGCGCATACAAGTCCTCCAGGATCGTCTGACTTGATTCAGTCAAACTGAGTTCAGACGTCATAAGCCGGTTGCCTTCGGCCGTGGCCCGGGGAATATTCCTCCCCGGCAACATGTCTCAACGAATCACAGGTCTGGAGACCGAGTACGGCTGTCTGGTCCAGCCCCCGAGCGAGGCGCTGGACGTGCTCCCGCGCATCCGCGACTGGTTGTTTGAAAACCAGCGTTACGGACTCATCGATCTGCAGGCCCGAGGTTGGGACGAACCGGCCGGCAACGGCGGCTTTCTCTTTAACGGCGGGCGCGTCTATCTCGACATGGGCCACCTCGAATACTGCACCCCCGAGTGCGCTTCCGCCCTGGACGTCGTCCGCTACGACCGCGCCGGCGACCTCCTGCTGCTCGAGGCCCTCCGCGCCCTGGGCCTGACTGCCCGCGTCAGCTTCTTCCGCAATAACCTGGACCATTACACGGGCGCCACCTTCGGCTGCCACGAGAACTATTCCCTCGAGCGCAACGTGCCGCTCACCAAGAAAAACCGCCTCTCGCTCCTGGCCTTCCTCACCTTGCGCATCCTGTTCACCGGCGCCGGCCGGGTGGGCTCGAGCCGCCCCAGCTTCTTCGGCGGCGAAGACCTGCCCGGCGCCGAATCGGTCCCCTTCCAGATCAGCCAGCGCGCCGATTTCATCGTCAATGACTGCTTCGAGTGGGTCCAGCACAACCGCGCGATCATCAACTTGCGCGACGAGCCGCTGGCCGACTCCCGGCGCTTCCGCCGCCTCCACCTCATCCTCGGCGACAGCAACGTCCTGCCCTCCACCCTCTTCCTCAAAGTCGGCGCCACCCGCCTGGTCCTCGACCTCCTCGAGGCCGACCAGTTGCCTGCCCTCACCCTGGCCGACCCCGTCGCCGCCTTGCGGCTGCTCTCCCGCACCCCAACCCCCCCGTGGCGCGTCGCCCTCCTCGATGGCCGGACTGCGGACGCCCTGGCCCTGGCCGGCCTCTACTGTCAGAAAGCCGAGCAACTCTTCCGCGGGCGCGACCCCGAAACCGACGCCCTCCTTGCCCTATGGTCCCGCGTCCTGGAGGCCCTGGCCACCGACCCCGAGTCCCTCGTCGGCATCATCGACTGGGTCAGCAAACGTCACCTGCTGGGCCAATTCCGCGCCCGAAACGGCCTCGATTGGGACGACCCCTGGCTCGAATCGCAGGACCTCGAGTTCCACCACATCGACCCCAGCCGCGGCTTCGGTCTCGCCCTGGCCCAGAACCACGGCTTCTGGAACCCAACCGGCCTGGAGCGCGCCAAGCGCGAGCCCCCGGCCGACTCCCGCGCTTGCGCCCGCAGCCGGCTCATGCGCAAAATCCAACACCAGGCCTCCTCCTATTTTGTCGATTGGGAGGAAGTCAGCGTGCCCAACCAGAAGCGCGCCCTGCTCCTGGACCCCTTCCGCCCCAGCCCAAGCGGCCCGGCAAGACGCGCCGACTGAGGCTCCTCCCCCCGCCCGCCCAGGCGAATGCGCCCTGTTTCGGGGGCGTCCTTGGGCACCTACTTGTCCGAAAACAGTGCGCATCGAAGGCCCCTCGTTGCCGCCTTTAGGCGCCAGAATCCGCGCGCGGACCGACGCCCTGTGCGCGCTGGACCCGAGATGGGCAGCTTTTCCTCTGGCGTTCTTAGCCGGGAGGACTAAAGTGCGGTAAAAGACAATCGATGAACCTGCGGGAAATATCAACCGCCATCGAAAACGAGCTTGTCAGCCTCTTCGACGAGCTTCGCTCCGGGATAGCGGCCAGGGAGGACTCGCGTGCGTTCGGAGCCATGATCGAGCGCAGAATACTGGACAACTGGCAGGTCATCTGTGAACGCCGCGGATTCACCCCCATCAGCCTCCCCGGTCGCCGCACTATTTTCGACCTGGGCTTTTCGCTGGAAGGCCGGATCGTGGGAATCGATGTCAAAACGAAAGACCTCGACACGACGAAGTATTCCGATGGCGGAATCTGCGCGGTTGGCAACCTGCTGAAGTTTTTGGCGAACGATAAGGGCCACTTCCTCATCGCGGAGTTCGGGCACAACCAGTCGAGGACAGGGGCGGACGCTAGGGATCTGGAGTACATCCGCGTTGCCCCGTTCACCCTCCTTCCGCAGAGCAGCTATCGCATCGAGAACCTGGGCACCGGCCAAGTCCGCCTGAACTATACGATCAACCAGGTCTGGGAGGAGATCGAGTGGGATCGGGACATCAGAATCTTTTACGACATCTTCACCGACCTCGCCATAAAACACTACCAACGTGTCGGCAGGGACGCGCAGAAGCGGATTCAAGCAATCGAGGGCTTTAGGCGTAGCGGTTATGAAAGATTCAGCTTTGCCCTCTAAGCCAATTGGGGCTGTTTTTACCCCGCTCCGCTGGGCGAAATGGCTTGTCGACGAGGCCCGCCTCGTCCTACGATGGGCGGAGGGCGCCACAGTGTGTGACCCCACAGCGGGTAAGGGGTCATTCGCCTACGCCATGATGGACACAGCCGCCAGCGCCGGGATTGAGGTCGGAGACGAGATGCTGTCTCGCCTGTACTTAGTGGAGCGGGAATCAGATTTCCTGCAGGCGTTCGAGGCTGGTTTCCAGCTCAAGTACCGGCGGGAATTTCCAAAGCGCAACTTGATCCATGCCGATATAATACTGTCGAACCCCAGGCGGGCTTTCGACTTTCTGGTGGGAAACCCCCCCTGGGTTAACTTCAGCGACCTTTCGGCCGAGTACAAGGAAGCGACCAAGCCGCATTTCCTGGCGTACGGTTTGGTGTCGGATAGGCGGGCGGTGCTCCTTGGCAGTTCCAGGGTTGATTTGGCGGCGCTAGTAATCGCAGTGGTGCTCAACGAGAATCTGGCGCATAATGGTCAGGCGGCCTTCTTTCTGCCGCTTTCCTTGTTCTTCAACGACGGCGCGCACTCCGGCTTCCGGAAATACCGTCTCCGCGACTCCGAGTTCCGCGTTTGTCAAATCTGGGACTTCCCACGGCGGAGGGTCTTTCCGGAGATTCTCACCCGGGCGGGAGCTGCGTTATTCCGTCGAGACCAGCAAAACGTGTTCCCTATACCGTACAAGAGCCTCAATGGGGAATCCTGGATAAGCAGGCACGCCGCCCCTGTTGGTGAGGACGCCGCTCCACTGTCGATCTCCAACGGGCGTGATGACCTGAACGATATTGTGACGGCGCCTCCTATTACCGTAGGGGCCGACCAGAAGCCCAGGCAGGGTGTCAACACCTGCGGGGCGAACCATGCCTTTGTTTTTGACCGACCTCCAGACGACCTGCCAAGCCAGTTTGTCTTCCCGCTTCTCACAAAGGAATGCTTCCGAAGCCTTGCCCCGAAGCCACAGAAATTCATCCTCCTTCCGTACAGCACCCTGACGGGCGCCCCCCTTACCCAGGTAGAACTGAACCAGCATCCCGCCTTACGTTCCCATCTTGATCGGCACAGGGAGGCACTGGAGGACCGGAGAGGAAGCCTGCTGGGCGCATGGATAAGGCGGGGCATTTGGTGGGCCTGCTTAGGCGTTGGCAAGTACAGCTTTGCGCCGCACAAGGTCGTATGGGAAGCTTACGGCAAAAAGACCTTCGCTCCGCGCGTGTTCTCGGCCTTCGAGGGCAAACCCTGGCAGCCAAATCAGGCGATGCACTCGTTCATCCCGTGCTCGACGGCCCAGGAGGCCGAGTCCCTTTGCGAACAATTGCGATCTTCGCACATCGAGGAATATCTTAAGTCGCTCGGCGCCGAGGGCACGTGCAACTGGGCGCAGCCTGGCCGCATCAAAAGGTTCCTGACTTTCGCTAGGCTGGAACCGCAGCGCAAGCCCCAGATGGAACTGGTCTGGCACTAGTAGTGAAGGAGGAGCACTCGGCGTGGATGTTCACCCGCACGCCCTCCTTTGTCGCGTGCGCCAGCGGGCGCGCTGCGGAAGCTGCCCTCCCCTTCGACCCTCGCCAGGGGCCGGCCGTCGAGCACCCTCAGCCCGGCCTTTCAGCCTCGTTTAGGCCACCGCTGGCTCGAATCGCAGGACCTCGAGTTCCACCACATCTACCCCAGCCGCGGCTTCGGTCTCGCCCTGGCCCAGAACCACGGCTTCTGGAACCCCACCGGCCTGGAACGCGCCAAGCGCGAGCCCCCGGCCGACTCCCGCGCCTGCGCCCGCAGCCGGCTCATGCGCAAAATCCAACGCCAGGCCTCCTCCTATTTCGTGGATTGGGAGGAAGTCAGCGTGCCCAACCAGAAGCGCGCCCTGCTCCTGGACCCCTTCCGCCCCAGCCCCGAAGCTCCGCGAAGATCACCGGGCGCGGAGCTATGACTCAGCGGTTTTTCAACGATTGACAACCCGCGGAATTGCGGATTGACTGCTGGTCCAACGCGATGCAAGTGACTTCAGGCACCTCGGCACGCCAACTCCAGCCGGGTTCCGGCGGCGCGGGCGGGCTGGGGCTCAAACGGGCGCTCGGCCTGCCGGCCCTGGTAGTCTATGGGCTCATCCTCATCCAACCCACCGCGCCGATGCCCCTTTACGGCGCCGTGGCCGTCAAGGCCCACGGGCACGTGGTCACCACCGTCCTGGTCGGGATGGTGGCGATGATTTTTACGGCCATCAGCTACGGACGGATGGCCAATGCCTATCCCAGCGCGGGCTCGGCTTATACTTACGTCAGCCGCGAGATTCATCCCGCCCTGGGCTACTTGGTCGGCTGGGGCATGATGTTCGATTACGTGATGAACCCCATCATCTGCGTAATTTGGAGCGCCCAGGCCGCCTTGGACCTCCAGGATGCCCTCGGGCTGACCTTGAAGATTCCTTTCGCGGTCTATGCCGTCCTGTTCACCGTCTTGTTCACGGGCATGAACCTCCGGGGCATCGAGGCCAGTTCCCGCACCAATACCATCATCGCCGCCGGCCTGGGCGTCGTCATCCTGCTGTTCTTCGCCGCCGTGGTCCAGCACCTTTGGCTCCAGCCCCCGGACGGCTTGGCCGGCTGGACCAGGCCATTCTACGACCCGAAGACCTTCTCCTTCTCGGCGGTTTCCGGCGGGGCCGCCCTGGCGGTCCTCACCTACATCGGTTTTGACGGCATCTCGACCCTCTCCGAGGAGGTCCACAATCCCCGGCGCAACATCCTCCTGGCCACGGTCCTGGTCTGCCTCCTGACGGGCGTGCTGGCTTCCGTCCAGGTCTATGCCGCCCAATTGGTTTGGCCCAGCAATACCTTTCCCAATGCCGACACCGCCTTCTGTTTCGTTTCCGGCAAGGCTGGCGGACAGTGGCTATTCCTGGCCGTGGACGTGGCGCTGCTCATCGCTACGATGGGCTCCGGGGCCGGGGCCCAACTGGGCGCGGGCCGCCTGCTCTATGGGATGGGCCGGGACAACGCCATCCCCCGCGGGTTCTTCGGCGCCATTAACCCCCGCACCCGCGTCCCCAGCAACAACATCATCCTGGTCGGCGTCCTGACCCTCATCGGCGCCTTCCTTTTGACCTATTCGCTGGGCGCCGAACTGCTGAATTTCGGCGCCCTCATCGCCTTCATGGGCGTCAACGTCTCCTGCTTCGTCCGCTACTTCCTCCGGGCGGAAAGCAAGAGTCTCGTTTTGATACCGGGCCATGGGCGATTTCCCTTCTCGAGCCTCTTCGTCAGGGGGGAGCGCGGGCAACTCCGGGAATTCCGCAGAGAGAGGCGCAAGAGACTCCGCGAATTCCTTCTTCCGGTTCTCGGCTGCTTGTTCCTCTGGCTGAGTCTCGGTCCCAAGGCCAAGATAGCCGGCCTGGCCTGGCTCACCGCCGGCCTGCTCTATGGCGCCTGGCGCACCTCCTGGTTCCGCAAACCCCTGGAATTCCAAAACGTCGATTCCGACGATGAACCGCCGCGCGGCGGCGCCGACGCGGACGAGCAAGCGCATTGACGGCCGGTTCGGGGACTTGCTTTTGCGCGAACCGCGGGGCAACATGGGGCCATGAAGCTCGCCCTGCTTGGCGGAGAGCCAACCCGCCGCAAACTGTTTTCACCCTGGCCTCAATTCACCGGCGCCGACACCGAGCGCATTGTCAAAGTTGTCCAAAGCCGCCACTGGGGCGGTTTCCCCGTCCCCAGCCCGCTGGCCAAGGAGTTCGCCGAGCGGTTCTGCGAACTCCACGGCGCCAAGTACGGCTTGTGCCTGGCCAACGGCACCATTGCCCTGAGCGCCACCGTGCAGGCGCTGGACCTCAAGTTCGGCGACGAGGTCATCGTGCCGGCCTATACCTGGGACGGCACGGCGGTGGCGGTCCTCCAGGCCGGCGGCGTGCCGGTGTTCGCGGACGTGGACCCGGACACCTACTGCCTGTCGCCCGAAGCCGTCCGCGCGGCCATCACCCCGCGCACCCGCGCCCTCATGCCCGTTCACCTGGCCATGCGCTTCGCCGATATGGACGCCCTCCTGGCCATCGCCCGCGAACACCAATTGCTCATCATCGAAGATTGCGCCCACGCCCACGGCGGCCGCTTCCAGGGCCGGGGCGCCGGCGCGGCTGGCGACGCCGGCTGCTTCAGCTTCCAGGAGAGCAAGCTCATCACCTCGGGCGAGGGCGGCTTCGTCATGACCAACCGCCTGGACTGCTTCGAGGCCCTGCAATCCATCGTGAACTGCGGCCGCCCCAGCCTCACGGACCAATTCCAGCGCAAGATGCTGGGCTCCAACTACCGGCTCACCGAACTCCAAGCCGCCTTGCTCTTGGGCCAATTGGACGCCTGGCCCGCGCTCTGCCAGAAACGCACTCGTCACGCCGCCCTGCTCAGCCAGGCCCTGGCCGCCCTCCCGCACGTCCGCCCCCTGCCCCCGCAGCCCGGCTTGGAACGGGAAACCATCTATAACTACCTCTTTCAATACCGCCCTACGGGTCCGGCCCCGAGCCGCGACCTGTTTGTCGCCGCCCTCGAGGCCGAAGGCGTGCCCTGCGATGGCCGCTTCTACGAGCCGGTCTATCGCAGCGACCTCTTCTATGCCACCCCGCAAAACTGTCCCCAACTCGCCCTGAACCGCGACACGCCGATGGACTACTCCCGCTGCCATTGCCCGGTTTCCGAGCGCGCCGCCTACGACGAGGCCGTGTGGCTGCCCCAGTTCCTGCTCCTCGGCGAGGAAGCCGACGTGCGCGACATCGCCCAGGCCGTCGAAAAGGTCGTCTCCAACCTGGCCGACCTGGCCAAAGCCGACCCCAAGCTCGCCGGCCTCAAAGCCGCCAGCCGCGCCCTCCGCGCCAAGCTCGAAAGGCTCAAGAATTACTAGTCTGTAGCCGCGATATGCCATCACCAGAGTTGGACTATATCACGGTTAAGGGGTTCAAGAGCATTGCGGCGATCGAAAAGCTGCCGTTACGGGCGATCAACGTGCTCATCGGGCCGAATGGCTCCGGCAAGTCGAACTTCGTCGGTGTGTTTTCGTTCCTGAACGCCGTTCATCAGGGGCACCTGCAGGGCTACGTGAGGGAGGCGGGTGGGGCGGAGAAGCTCCTGCATTTCGGTTCAAAGACAACGCCCAGGATGCGAATCCACATCTCTTTTGGGAACGAGGTGAACCAGTACTCGATCGAGTTGTCACCAGCGCCCGAGGACCAGCTTTATCCCTCCGCTGAGGCGGTCTATTTTTGGGACAAGGAAAACTACCCCCAGGGGCCGTACACCGAGGCGTTGAGTCCCCGGGGGCCGGAGGCGGGCATAAGCGATCCCGGCAGCGAGGGGATCGCTGACTACGTTCGCGACCATCTCCAAAGCTGGCGCCTTTACCATTTTCATGACACGAGTGCCGGCTCGCCGATGAAGAAAACGGCGTCGCTGAACGACAACCGGTCTCTGAGGCCGGACGGGTCAAATTTGGCGGCTTTTCTTTATTTTCTGCGGGAGCGGCACGGGCAGTCCTACGGGCTGATTCGGGGGGCGGTGCAGCGAGTGGCGCCGTTCTTCGACGATTTTCAGTTGGAGCCCCTGCGGCTCAAGCCGGACACCATCCTCCTGGAATGGCGTCATAAAGGGTCGGAGGCGTACTTCGATGCCTCGATGATCTCGGACGGGTCTTTGCGATTCATGGCTTTGGCAACTTTGTTTCTGCAACCGGAGCAATACCGGCCCTCTGTCATCCTGGTGGACGAACCTGAATTGGGCCTGCACCCTTACGCAATCACCATGCTGGCTTCACTGATCAAGCAGGCATCCACCAAGACGCAGGTGATTGTGGGTACGCAATCGCCTCTTTTGCTCGATCATTTCAGGCCTGAAGACGTGCTGGTGGCAAATCGCGTCAATGGCCACACCGAATTGACGAGGCTCGAAACGGAAAAGTTGGCCATCTGGTTAGAGGACTACAGCCTTGGTCAGTTGTGGGAGAAGAACGAGGTCGGTGGCCGGCCAGGCAAGGAGTGACTATGGCGCGTCTGTTGGTTCATGTGGAAGGCGAGACCGAAGAAACCTTCGTGAACGAACTCCTGGCGGGGCATTTGTTCGCCTGCGGCTACCAACTGGTCAGCGCCAGGCTCGTGGGGAACGCCCGGCTGCGGGAAAAGCGCGGCGGCATCCGGGCCTGGGGGACGGTCAGGAAGGACATCCTCAACCATCTCAAAGAGGACGCCGGATGCCTGGCCACCATGATGGTGGACTACTATGGGCTGCCGCAGACCGGCGAGAAGGCTTGGCCGGGGCGCGCGGAAGCCGGCGAGCTGCCATTCCCCGAAAAGGCGGCCTGCGTGGAGAGGGCGCTGCTCGCTGATGTGGCTGAGGCGCTGGGCGGGGAGTTTCAGGCGCGTCGCTTCCTGCCGTTTGTCGTCATGCACGAGTTCGAGGGCCTCCTGTTCAGCGATTGTAACGCCTTTGCGGAGGGGATTGGCCAACCGCAACTGGCCCAGCCGTTTCGCGATATTCGGCAGCAGTTCGCCACACCCGAGGAAATTGACGATTCGCCCATCACTGCTCCTTCAAAGCGCGTGGAGGCACTGGTCGAGGGGTATGAGAAGCCGTTTCTTGGAACGCTGGCCGCCCTGAGTGTCGGCCTGCCCACAATTCGCGCAGAATGTCCGCATTTCAGGGACTGGCTGGGGCGATTGGAAGCTTGGCCCGAGCGCCGTGGCGCATAAACGAAAACCCGAGAGGGGGATGGGAACCGGCTCGGATGGCCGGGTCAAAACGCAGAGACGCGGAGAACGCGGAGAAAGAAACGCGGTTGCGGCCCTCGCCCGACGCTTTTAACCACCCCGTGACCCACTGATCGCTTGCCAGCCCGCGAGCGCTCCGGCTAAACTGCGCCGCGAAGTAGAAAGCACAGCGGATAGACATCGTTCTTATGCGCAGAGATTCGCCCCTGAGCCGCCGCGCGTTCCTGGCGCGGAGCGCCGCCGCCCTCACGACCGCGCCCCTGTTTTTGAGCGCCCGCGCCTTCGGCGCCAATGAACGCATCGTCATGGGCTGCATCGGCGTCGGCGGGCGGGGACGCGATGATATGGGCGCCTTCCTCAGCTTCAAGGAAACTCGGGTCGTCGCCGTTTGCGACGTGGTGCCCGAACACCGGGCAACGGCCAAGCAGATGGTGGACCGGGCTTATGGCAATGACGACTGCAAATGCTACCGCCATTTCCAGGAAGTGCTCGAGCGCCCGGACATCGATGCCGTCCTCGTCGCCACTCCCGACCATTGGCACGCCATCATCAGCACCGAGGCGATCAAGCAGGGAAAGGACGTCTATTGCGAGAAACCCGAGTCGCTGACCGTGCGCCAGGGCCGGAACATGACTGAGGTCGCCCGCCGTTACGGGCGGGTCTTTTCCGGCGGCAGCCAGCGAGTATGGGAGGATTACAACTGGTTTCATCGCATGGTGCGCGGCGGCGCCATTGGCCAAGTGCTCGAGGTCTGGGTCAACGTCGGCGGACCCTCCGGCTCCTGCTACCTGCCCCCGGTGCCCACTCCCGCCGGGGTTGACTGGGACCTCTGGCTCGGCCCCGCCCCCTGGCGCCCGTTCCATCCCTCCCTCATCGAGGGCGGTTTCCGCCCTTTCCGCGATTATTCCGGCGGCGGCATGACCGACTGGGGCTGCCACACCTTCGGCGGCGCCCTCTTCGCCTGCAACCTCCACAACACCGGCCCGGTCGAAATCATCCCGCCCGACGGCAAAGAGCACCCGCAATTGACTTTTGTCTTCGCCAATGGCATTCGCTTTTACCATGGCGGCGGCTGGGGCGGGCTGCTCTCCTTTCGCGGCACCCGCGGCGAAATCCCCCCGCGCGCCCAGAACGCCCCCGAGCGCCCCCCGCCCGACATCCAAATCCCAAATTACAAAGGCCACGGCGCTATCTACGGCGATTTTCTCCACTGCGTGCGCACCCGCGAACGCCCCTTCCGCGACATCGAACTGGGCCACCGCACCGCTTCGCTTTGCCACCTCGGCAACATCGCTTACTGGCTCAACCGCCCCATTCGCTGGGACCCGGCCAGCGAGCAAATCCTCGGCGACGCTCAAGCCAGCCGCTGGCTGGATCGGCCGATGCGTGAACCTTGGACGCTGGCATGAACCGAAGACGCTGCGTCCAGGATTAGGATCAATCAAGATTAGGATCAAGAACCAGACTAGAATTGGGAACATCATGAGACTTCCACCACCCTCGCTCCTGCCCCGAATACTCCTTGGCATCGCCCTGGCGGTTTCCGCCAACGCTCCCGCCGCCCCGGCCGACTCGCTCGAGCCTCTCGCCCAGGCCCTCAAGGCGGTCCCCGCTTTCGAGTACGGCAAAGACGCCGCGCCGCTGGAGGCGATCGAGCGGATTGTGGTTGCGGCCGCCCCAGACCCGGCCCTGCGCGCGGAAGTGGAGCAACGCCTGCTCGCGGTCCTCCGCGAGCCGGCCACGCGCGACGCCAAGGAGTTCGTCTGCCGTCAGCTCCTCATCATCGGCACGGCCAACTCGGTGCCGGTCCTCGAGCCCCTGCTGACCGACCCCCAGTTGTCGCACATGGCGCGCTACGCCCTGGCCCGGAATGAGGACCCATCTGCGGCCGACGCCCTGTGTCGGGCGCTGGACAAAACCTCCGGCAATCTCCAGGCCGGCATCATCAACTCGTTGGGCGACCGCCGTTGGACCCAGGCCGTGCCGGCCCTGCAAAAACTCCTCGAGGCCCCCGAGCCGCTGGTGGCCGAAGCCGCCGCCACCGCCCTTGGGAAGATCGGCGGCCCCGACGCCGTGGCCGCCCTCGAGGCCGCCCGCGGCGCGGCCGCGGCGAATGTCGCGCGGCGAATCGATGAGGCCCTGCTCATGTCGGCCGACCTCTTGCTGGCGAGCAATCAAAACGAAGCCGCTGTCCGAATCTACGAGCGTTTCTACTCCCCGAGCCAGCCCAAGAACCTCCGTATCGCCGGCTTGCGCGGCCTCCTGGCCGCCGGTGGCGCTCAGGCCCTGCGCGCCCTGCTGGAATCCATCCAGAGCGCCGATCCTGCCTTGCGCTTGGCGGCCATTGGACTCTCACGGACCGCCAAAGGCGAGGAAGTCACGCGCGCCTTGGCGGAGTTGCTGCCGTCCCTGCCGCCGGAGGCGCAGGCACCGTTGCTCGGCGCCCTGGCCGCCCGCAACGACCCCGCGGCCCTCCCAGCCGTCCTTGGCACGGCAAAGAACGCCAGCGCCCCGGTGCGCGCCGCCGCCTGCGAGGCCCTGGGAGCGCTGGGCGACGCCTCGGTGGTCGGGCTGCTGGTGGACGCCGCCGCCGCCGGCTCGGCTGCGGAACAACCAGCCGCCCGAGCCAGCTTGCTGCAAATCAGCCGCGGTGATGTCACGGCGGCCTTGGTCCAGGCTCTTGCCTCCGCCGAATCAGCCCGCCAGGTCGAGGCCATTCGCGCCCTTGCTGGCCGTGGCGCCAGCGGGGCCGTCAGCGAATTGCTGCGCCTCGCCTCAGCGGCGCCGGAGCCCGTCCGCCGGGAGGCGATCAACGCCCTGGGTGTCCTGGTTGACCAAACCACCCTCGCCCAGTTGGTCGGGTTGACCCTCAACTTGCGCGAGCCCGACGACCTGCTGGAGGTCGAGCAGGCGGTGGCCGCCGCCTTCCAGCGCGTGCCCGACCCCGAGAAGCAGGCCGCTCCCGTGCTCGCGCTCTGCCAAGACGCCCCGGCCGCGGCTCGGCCCGTGCTCTTGCGCCTGTTGAGCCGCGCCGCAACGCCCGCCGCCCTGGCGGCGGTTCGCGCCGCCCTCAAGGACCCGGACGCCAACGTTCGCGAAGGCGCCTTGCGCGCCCTGGCCGATTGGCCCGACGCCGCCCCCGCCGAGGACCTCCTGGCCCAAGTCAGCGCCGCCACCGACCCCACCAGCAAGGTCCTGGCCCTGCGCGGCTTTGTCCGCATGGCCGGCCTCTCCAAAGACCCCGCCGCCATGTACGCCCGAGCCATGGAGCTGGCCGAGCGCCCCGAGGACAAAAAACTGCTCCTGGGCAGCCTGGGCGCCGCCGAACCGCTGGCCGCCATCAAGCTCGTCGAGCCTTGTTTGCAAAACGAGCAACTCCGCGCCGAAGCCGCCTTGGCCGCCATCCAGATTGCCGACCGCCTGCGGCAGCAGGACCCTGCCCGCGCCAAGGCCATTGCCAACGAAGCCTTGGCGGTTACCACCGATCCCGGCCTTCTCCAGAAAGGCCGCGAGGTCATCAACCAGCTCGAGCAATTCGAAGGCTATATCCTCGTTTGGTTCGCCTGCGGACCCTACCGGGAAAAGAACAAAGACGCCCACGCCCTCTTCGACCTCGTCCTGCCCCCCGAACGCCCGGACGCCGCCGGTGTGAAATGGAGCCGCCTGACCAAAGGCGTCGGAACCTGGGACATCAACCTCGCCGAGGCCCTGGGCGGCGGCGATGACGTCGTGGCCTATGCCCGCACCCGCGTCTGGTCCCCTCGCCCACAGCCCGTCCAACTCGAATTCGGCAGCGACGACGGCATCAAGGCCTGGCTCAACGATGCGGTCGTAAACGCCAACAACACCGAACGCAGCCTCGGCCCCCGCCAGGACATGGTCAAGGCGACTCTCAAAGAAGGCTGGAACGTTCTCCTGCTCAAAATCACCAACCGCTCCGGTAACTGGGGCTTCTGCTGCCGCATCCGCCAGCCCGACGGCGCCGCCCTGGACGGCCTCAAAATCGAAGCGCAATGAACGGGCCTCTTCGCCCGCCATGTTAGACTAACCATGAACCCCAATCCCCGTCCGAATCCACGTCCGTCAGTTGCCAGGAAAACCTTTGGGCCATGGCTCCTCGCCGCCGGGGCCATGTTCGCTTCGGCCTCGACGCTCCTCGCCCAGGCCGCGGGCCAAACGCCCATCTACCTCGACTCGAAACGCCCCATCGAGGAGCGACTCGACGACCTCATCGGCCGCATGACCCTCAAGGAGAAGGTCGGGCAGCTCAATCTGCCCTGTGTCTATGTGGAGGACCTTGGAAGAAGCATCCCCGCCAAGATGGAGGCGTGCCGGAAGTTCACCGCCGGAACCTACACCCGCCAAATCGGTCCGGCGTGCGGCTTCTTCACCCTGGCCAATGAGATCCTCCACCTCGGCGCCCGCCAGCAAGCCGAGTACTTCAACGAGCTCCAGAACATCGCCCTGACCCAAACCCGCCTCAAGATCCCGGTCCTGGAGGATGAGGAGGGCACCCACGGCGCCATGTTCCCGGGCGCCACCATCTTCCCCGAGG
>Ga0326728_10011549_pt1 | contig 20079 bp, 10 predicted proteins | sample MB3enrmetagenome_FD_207602 | JGI IMG/M metagenome (GOLD analysis project Ga0326728, IMG submission 207602) | Lab enriched peat soil microbial communities from McLean, Ithaca, NY, United States - MB31MN | ecosystem: Environmental > Terrestrial > Soil > Wetlands > Peat | place: USA: New York... | reverse complement strand
CAAAGCGGGCTGTGTTTTTTCAAGGGGCGTGAATCGGTAAAAGAGCGGCTCCACAACGTAAGGCTCAACGAGGATGAAGGCCAGCGTGATGGGGATGGAAGCGAACCAGAAGTAAAGCCACCAGCGCCGCGGGCTGTGTCGCACCAGCCAGTAGAAGACCCAGGCAAGTAAAATCGCCACCACAGCCGTGAGGCCGAGGTCCTTTGCCCAGTCCGCCACCCAGGACCCAAAGCCCTGGGTCGAGAGGCCGTAGCGGTGCTCGAGCACGAAGCCCCAGTAGTAATCCAGAGGGAATTCGAGAGCCCTCACCACGATCAGGAATATCGAGACGAACAAAGCTGTCTCCAGCAAGCGGCGGGCGGAGATGCGTCTGACCCAATCCCGCAAGCCGGCCGCGAACCCGCTCCGCCAAAGGAATGTGTAGATTGCAAGGGCGAGCGCGATGGCCGCGAAATACAACCGATACTCGGCGCGCGAAAAAGCGATAGCCTTGGCGCGCTTCTCGGGCGTCAGAACGTAATGGGCCTCTGTGGCTGTCGTCCCAGCCGATTTCTGACCGGCTCCGGCATTGGTCTCCGTCGCCGCCGGAGCTTCAGACAAGGCAGACGGCGTAGGATGTTGCGAAGCTGAAACAGATGGACGAATTCCCAATAGACAAAGAGTAAAGAGCAGCAGACCAAGCCTGAGCATGTTCCCCAGTTTAAAACCTTTCACGCCGCGGAGGCACGGAGCATTGAAGACCCGTTCGCTACGTCTCATTGCCTCTGAGGCGACGATTCGATTCTCTCCTACCCGTTCAGCCGATCCGCCTAGAGGCCGCCGCCCTGGCTCATCATAGGGCAGGAGAAAATTCTTGACAATGGCGACGCCAGAATCTACGATAAGACCTGCGTTTTCAGGAGGTTCGTTTGATAAAGCTGGATATCATTAACGACGTCGTAAATCGCACCGGCATCACCAAGACCAAAGCGGAAATCGCGGTTGAGACCGTCTTCGAGTCCATGAAGAAGGCCCTAGCCGGAAACGACCGCATTGAACTGCGCGGCTTTGGTGTCTTTAACGTCAGGCCCCGCAAGACCGGAATCGGCCGCAACCCCAGGACGGGCGCTGAAGTAACCATTCCGCCCGGTAAGGCCGTGCGTTTCAAACCCGGCAAGGAACTGCAAACGCTTCCCTAGACTATTTACAGACTTAGACGAGCAGGCGAAAATAGGGTTTTCGCATCCGGTGCCATGGGTGATGAATTCTATATCCGGCCTGGCCCTGGGGAGCCTCCTCTGGACCTGTTTCCGCCTCCAAGCGAGCCGCCGCGGCGGAACTTCCGAAGCCTTCGGAAGCGATGGCTTAATTCGCTTCCCTTCCACGCTCTGCTGTTCGTGCTGACGTGTGTGACCACCCTCATCGTAGGCACCCACATCGCGCAGAACTACGAGCACAACTTTCCGGCCTTCGACTGGGACGTCTCGCGGGCATTCTTTGCGGGCATTTTCCAAAACCCCTCGACGCTGGCGCAAGGAATCCCCTTCTCATTTACGCTGCTCAGCATCCTGCTGGCGCACGAACTAGGACATTATTTCACCTGCCGGTACTACGGTATCGAGGCAAGTTATCCTTACTTCATCCCCGCTCCGACCTTGATCGGAACCATGGGCGCGTTTATTCGGATCAAGACGCCCATCACTACCCGCAAAGCGCTCTTCGACGTGGGAATTTCCGGGCCGCTGGCGGGATTTATGGTGGCGATCCCGGCCCTGATCGCGGCCGCACTGAATTGCCAACCTGTGATTCCGAGAAGTCTTCCGGAGACAATTACGTTGGGGAACCCGCTGGCAATTACGTTCCTGGCAAAGGCCCTGCGCCCCGGCTTGTACCCCACGAGCATTTCGCTGCAGCCCGTCGGCTGCGCAGCATGGGTGGGACTGTTTGCCACGGCTCTCAATTTGCTGCCCGTAGGCCAACTCGACGGCGGCCACATCCTCTATGCCGTTCTGGGCGACAGGCATCGGATGATCTCCAGGGGCTTGTTTCTTGCCTTGGTGCCGCTGGGAGTTTTTTGCTGGGCCGGTTGGATGGTTTGGGCAGTCGTTCTCCTGGTCGTCGGCCTTCGCCACCCCGTGGTCATGATTCCTTCTGCGCCGCTGGGCAAAGGCAGAAGAATCCTTGCCTTAGTCGCGACCCTGATATTCCTTCTCACCTTCGTCCCCACACCGTTTGCTGTCCGCTAGGTGTTTACCACCAAGACACAAAGGCACCAAGACAGGCAAATCTCTTATTTGGCCTGTTTGTTTTTCTTGGTGTCTTTGTGTCTTGGTGGTGCCCCGCCTACATGATGTTGACGGGGTCGACGTCGATCATGACCTCGCGGGGTTGTGTTGCTGCTTGTGTGGAGTGGTGGACCAGTTGTTTCAGGAGCGCATGAAGATTGGCGCGCGAGTTAGACTTAAGCAGGAACTGGATCCGATAACGCCTCTCCACTTTGGCCAGGGGAGCAGGGCCGGGGCCGAGAATCTTAATGCCCGGGAACTGTGCTTCGACCTTGGTGAAGAAGTCGCCGATCTCCTTCGCCACCTGCGCGGCGCGCTCCAGCTTTTCGTGCCGGGCGACGATGTTAGCAAGCGCAGTGATAGGCGGATAATGCATCATGCGGCGGAAGCCCATTTCCTTGCTGAAGAACCCGCTGTAGTTTTGTTCTGCGGCCAGGCGGATGGCATAGTGCTCAGGATAGAACGTCTGCACAAGCACGCGCCCGGGGGCGTCGCCTCTGCCCGCGCGGCCCGCCACCTGAGTTACAAGTTGAAAAGTGCGCTCGGCGGCCCGGAAGTCCGGCAGCCCGAGGCCGATATCCACGGAGAGCACGCCCACGAGCGTGACGCCGGGGAAATCGTGGCCTTTGGCGATCAATTGCGTGCCGACGAGAATATCGATCTTCCCCCGCCGGAACTCATCCAACACGCGCACGAACTCGCCCCGGCGGCGGGCCACGTCGCGGTCCAGGCGGGCCACCCGCGCGCTGGGGAAAAGTTGGGCGAATTTGTGTTCGATCTTCTCAGTGCCCTCGCCGACATAGTGGAGGTATTCGCTTCCGCAGGCCGGACAAAGCGATGGAACTGCTGTCGAGTAGCCGCAATAGTGGCAGCTCAGGCGGTGCTCGCGACGATGATAAGTAAGCGAGACAGAGCAATTCACACAGCGCTGCGTCTGGCCGCAGCTCCGGCATAGCAGGAACCACGAGTAGCCGCGCCGGTTAAGCAGCAGCATGGTCTGCGCCGAAGCTCGAAGCTGCGCCTCAATTTCCTCTTTCAACTTGCGGGAAAGCGGCATTTGCGTGTGCGTCTCGCGGAACTCCTGCCGCATGTCCACTACCTCGACCGCAGCCAGTTTTCTCCCGCCGATGCGCTCTTCGAGCTTCAGCAAGTGATATTTGCCCTCGCGCGCATTCCAGTAGGACTCGAGTGATGGCGTCGCGGAGCCCAGCAGCGCCAGGGCGCCGGCGAACTGCGCCCGCACCACCGCCACATCCCGGCCGTGGTATCTCGGCGTCTCATCCTGCTTGTAGCTTGAATCGTGCTCCTCATCCACGATCACTGCGCCCAAATCGGCGAGCGGCGCAAAAACGGCGGAGCGCGTTCCCAATACCACTTTGGCCTGGCCGCGCCGCACTCGCCACCAGGCGTCGTCGCGTTCCCTTTCCGTGAGTCCGCTATGCAGGAGCGCGACCTGCTCTCCGAATCTCGCGAAAAACAGAGACTGCATCGCGGGAGTGAGTGCGATTTCCGGCACCAGCATCAGGGCGGACCGGCCTCGCTCCAGGCAGTGGGCAATCAGGTGAAGATAGATTTCGGTTTTGCCGCTTCCGGTAACGCCGTGCAGCAGCACAACACCGAATCCTCCGGAATCAAGCCGTGGCAAGAGATCAGCGAGCACGGCGGACTGTGCGGGAGTCAGTTGCGGCGGAGTCGTCATGTCGCCCGGGGCTTGCCAACGTGGTGCGGGCGTCTCGCCCACAGTCGCGGGAGCTTCTCGCTCCCGCAGGGTGAAACTCGCGCCGTGCCGGCCGGCTTCGCTGAGTTCAATTAACCCCGCTTGGCCGAGCTTGCGCAAGTTGGCAAGCTGCGCGCGAGCGGCTTCGAGAAGTGGACGGTGGTCTTCGGCAGGTCCCTGCTGTTCAAGAACCTCGATAATTCTCTTGGCGACGGGTGAAAGCCGAGGCGGGTGCTCCGGCAAAGGCCCCGCCAGCCGGACGGCAAACACCTGCCGGCGGGTGCGCTCCTTCTTCACTTCCTCGACTGTCACCCATTTCTGCTCGAGCGCGCGTGCGTAGGCGTCGGCGAACTTCCTTTGCAGAATCTCCAACGAAGCCCCCGGACGCCGGTCGAGGTATGCCAACAGAGCAGCATCCTGGTTCTTATTGCTTTCCTCGGAGAGGCTGGCCGCGAGTTCATGAAGCCTCTGCCGTCCCTCCTCCGTCAGATAGACGCGCCGCGCGCGCCGCGTTTCTTGCCTGAGCGGCAACATGGCGCGGAAGACTTCCCCCGGCGGCGCCAGGTAATAATCTGAAATCCAGAGCCCAAGCCTTACAAGTTCCGCCGAGAGGACTGGCTCAGGATCGAGGGCGCGCAACGCCTCGCGCACCTCGATCCCGGGCGCCAGCTTGCTGGTCGGACCCAGCACGATGCCCGTCGCCTTGCGAGTGGCCAACGGCACCAGCACGCGTTGGCCTGTCGAGACCGGCCAGGAAGGCGGGAAGCGGTAAGTCAGCGGATGACGGATGGCCGCCATCACGGCGACGTCAAAGAGGGAATCGTGCGGCTTGTTTTTTTCTCGATCCATGGAGTCAAGAGTCGACAGTCTGAAGTCCGAAGTTGATAGTCTAGAGTGGAAGCGCCCGCGTATGCAAACAGGCGATGCGGAGCGCGCAAGCAGGCTGTCACCCTGAGCGGTCATTGGCCTGCGGCCCACCCAAAGGTTTGAGCACGGATTAATACTATGACCCCGGAAGAGATCGGCAGACACTATCACTACCTTGCTCTCAAGGTCGCTTGCCATGAACGTAGGGGCGCGGCTTTCCAGACTTTCTTTGAGCAGATCATGCTAAAGCGCGATACGTCGTTGAGTGTGGCAAAGCTCATTTCAAGGCCCTAGCCGTCGGTGAAAGCCCCGCAGAGTTTATCCAGGCCAGAAACATCGGCGACCTAATGGCGAAGTGTTGAACGATTAGCTGTCTTTGGCGGCCTGTGGACCGGACTCTCGAACGAAGAACCCGATGCCATGCGAATCGGGCCACACCTTGTGACACACTATCGTGTGCTGGCGATCGCGTTCCGAAGTGTCGAGGTGCCAAACCTGATCGACACTCTTCAGGTCTGGGAACTCTGGCTCAAGAAGTCTAATGGCCTCGGCGAGTTCTGAGGTTCTGTAAGCGCGAAGATCCTTTTCAAGGAAGAGGAATCGTTCGTTCGCGACCGCTCTGACCAGCTTCCGTAGCTTTTTCTTCAATGCGGTCCGAACCATCGGTAGCACGCCATTTCCAAGCGGCGCGTGCGCACCGAAGGCGCTTATCGAACCACTATAGCCAGCGAGGAATTCGGCGCTCAGCGTTACATCGAACAAAGTGCCCGGAAGGCGTACCTGCTGGTACTGCCAACCCGCTCTTTTGTTCAGCGTCCCCGCCGCACGTTTCAACCACTCCTCAACCGGTAGCCGTAATTCCTTCCGTTTCTGGGCTCCCAATGCTCGCAGCTCGCCCACAGGCACGCCAACGCTGATGTAAAACTCGGGACAGGCTAAGAAAGTGTCGGCGCTCAGGAACCCGAACGTGCTGTCGAGAAGAGCTCGTTCGTACTTCTCGCTTGGGAAACGCTCGACCAGCGTGTGCTCGATGGCGAGCTTGTTGCCGTTTTGAGAGTATATGACCTCCACACGTTCCTTTGTGCCATCGGATTCCCTGGCCAGGTCGTCTAGCCACTCGGGATCTCGGTAAGCACAGCCGAACTCCTCGTTATAACGAGCTATGAATAATTCAATCAGGTGCTTCGTCTTCTCCTCAGAGCTGTTCACGCTTGTTTACCTCCGCCGCCCGCTGCGCCGCAAGCTAGCCATCCTGCCGGGTCTCGATCATGCCGAATGTAACACAAGCGCCAACGGGCTAGGATGGTCGTCACTAGTTCGATGCCAAACGGGTTCCAGCGGATTTGAGGCTGAGCAGCGGCCTCCGAGAAACAGGCGCTTTAGGCGTCAGCCAACAGTCGGTGGTACCACGGACGGGGCTCGAACCCGCAAGCCGGATTGACCGACAGCAGGTTGTAAGGCGGTCGGTCTCCAACCGGCCTCCTTACAACCTGCCGCGTTTGCCAATTTCGCCACCGTGGCGGATAGCGCTCCTCTGTGGCCGACTCCAGCGCGGACTTCATTATACACCGGGGACTCTTTGCAGAGTTTCCCGTGCGACTATGAGCAGACGACTATGTGATTTGATGGAGGCGCAAGACGAAGGCACCTCGACAGCCTCCTACCGCCTTCAGAGCTGACTCGTTCTTCGGCGTGTCAAGGTACGCCACAATCAGAGTCCAGCACCCCAGCCTGCCCGGAACATGCGTGGGAACGATCAGAGCTAACTCTTTCTTACCGGTAGCATCATAGAGGTGTGGTTCTGAGGGCTCCAGCCCCAAATCGTCGGCCGGATCGGAAACAAGCAAGTATTCCTTGTCTGTGAGTCCAATAATGACAGCCCGCTCCTGGCCCTGAGCATCGTACAGCGGCATCACCGCACTGCCGACCAATGGCGAACTTACCGGCGCAAAGTTCTTTTGGTCAAGATTCCCATCCGTCGTCAACGCCACAGTCCAACATAGCTCGTTTCCCGTGGTTGTCTTGTTGTAGACATTTAAACCTTTCCCTTCAATAAGGGCAAGTCTCCACCCCTGGAACGACTGACTGGAAAACTGGTTTTGGTCGAAGAACTTAAGCCATCGCTTGCCCATCACTTCCTCCTTGGGGATTTCTCTCCTCAATATGGTTCAATGGCCTGTCCATTTCACTCTAGCAGCTTCTACAGGTTGTGTTTCTATAGTAGTTAACAATAGGTTGCATTGCTCACTTTATAGCCGTTTAAGTTTATCTCTGCGGCTCTCATAATTCGTGGCTCTCTTGATGAGCCACGCGGGCCAGCGAACATACTTGAACACTTTGGCATCTGGAATTTTCACCATGCTAGGTGGCTTAAATGAGCCAGAGTCAGCCCACGCTTTCAGTCTGGCCTTGTCCAGATCGACTAGGATTTGAGCATATAAATGTCTTATAAACACGGTGCTGACCTTTCCAAGAAGCCCAATAACGAGCGCAGCCAAGACTGGCTTGAACCAGAGAGGAAGTGAAAGAAGCCAATGCATTCGCCCATTTTCAGGCTTCTCCTATACTTTTTCAAGGAGATACGCGGGGCTGCTGGTAGCACTTTTCTTATTCATTTAAGAGGACCCGCATTCGCGTATCTTTGTTAACTACTTTATGAACCACTATATATGGCCGTCGCTAGAGCGAAGTGGATAGCCCACATGGTTCAAATTGGAAATGTCGGTTGGGAATCGAATGCGTTGTCACCCCGCGGAAGCGGGGTCCATCGTTGCTCTGGAACACAATGGATTCCCGCTTTCGCTGGAATGACGCCCGTAGGGGGACGGCTTGCCGTCCCCTCACCCTTTGCACTCACTCAACGAGGGTAGGGCAAGCCCTACCCCTACACTGAATTGCGCGCGTGCTGCGCCATCAGGTTGGCGTAGAGATTGCCCAGGCGGTCGAGCATCTTGATCGCCGGGGCAAAATTCCGGCGGTTGATGTGCTCGATGTTGAGACCCAGCAACGGCGGGTCAGGCGGCAGGTTGTCGAAGACATCCATCAAGATGCGCTGCGCGAGGTCGAGCGATCTCTCGAGACAGGTTGCGGCCGGGGCGGTGGCTCCATCCTCAGAGCCGAGCAGAAACCGATCCAGGTTCTGCGGAATGTCCCCACCGAGCCAGCGCAGGAACTGCAAATCGCGGCGATGGCTGACCGGAGCGAAACTCAGGAAGACGCGCACTTGCAGGCCGTTGAGCCGCTGCACCAGCCACACCACGTCATTCGAATCAAACAGAACCTGCGAGGTGAAGAAGTCGAGACCCGCTTTGTTCTTGGCGCGAATCCGCTCGGATTCGTTCCTGCGACTGGGAATCGTGATGCCGCCCAGCGTTACGGGCAGTCCCTCTTTCCGCACGAGTTGTGCAGCTTCGGTGACGTTGGGACCAGGGTAGTGAACTTTGGCGGATTCGCCGCCCACTAGAATGATCTGACGCAGATTGCGTTCCAGGCAGGTCTCGCGAAACCACACTTCCGGCTTTGGATCGTGGACGACTACACGGTTGAGAACCACCTCCGCCCCCAATTCGCGCTGAATGCGCGAGCCGAGCAGTCGCGGCTCGACGCGCGGCACGAACTTGCTTGTCCGCTCCGTTCCTCGAGCCTCGTCGAGAATCTCCGGAACGTTGATCCCGTCTACAAAGGGCACGACCCGTTTCAACTCCGTAAGAGACTCGTCGATGGCTTCGGGCTGATCCGCTGCCGGCGGCACTACCTCGAAGAGCGTCACCGGTACGAAAGGGTTCAGGGTTTTGTCTTGTAGCGTCATCTGCCGATAGCCGCGCTGGTAGCCGTTGCTTATTTTTCAATTTAGCTTAAACAAGCAAGAATCTCAACCTCAAGGTAGCGCAGACTGGAAGGGCGGGGCTAAAGCCCATAGGCGCTAATATAAGAACTGATTTCAATCCTTCTGCCGCTCCGTTTGATGTCCCGCGAAGCGGGACACCCTCCCCGATTTCTGGGGTCCGATGGACCCCATCGGGGTCCAGCAATCGGACTCCCCACGGGAGAGGGCAGAGGATCCGAAAGGAGGCGTTACGGCTCGACGAAGGGCGGCAGGCGGCGCGGGTGACGGTAGACGTCGCGAAGGTGATTCACGTCGCTGGCGGCCTTCTCCCAACGCTGCAATTCTTCGTCATACCGGACCGAGATATTGTCGAGGAAATAAGGCAAGTTTTCGCCAAGCCAGAGTTTCCGGTAGTGTGCTCGCAGCATAGTTGTCTGGTCTCGCATGTCCTGGAGCAGGCCGTTAACGCCGTCGATCCGTTCCAGAACATCCCCGACCACCTCGGGCTTCGTCGCGTTAGTTTGCGCCTGGGAATAGAGGTCTGAGATGTACTTCGTATAGATGGCCTTTTGCCCGAGGAAATCGAAGCGGCGGGCGGCGAAGTCCACGTAATCCAGCAGGTCCTTGTTCCGGCGCGCGAGGTCGGAGTTGGTGATGAGATCGGCAACCACATCTTCAGCCAGCAACCGGATCTGGTGCGCGGCGGGCTCCAATTGGGCGTAGAACTTCTGCCCGTCCGGGCTCAGCGCGTCGACCCAAGTCAGCCAGTCCTCGCCGTCGGAATGCACGGCGCCCCGCAGCAGCGTATGGATCTGCGTGAGGTTTTTGATCTCCGTGGCGAAGTGGTGATCCGGCGCGCGATAAAACGACCAGTCCCAACTGTCGGAGAACTGCTCATCATCCACCGTTTTCTGCCAGGACTGAGCGGCGCCGTAGACCAAGCCGTACCAAGTGTAGTTCACCATGCTTTCGCCGTCATCCATCCAGGTGGTATTGAAGACCCCGGTAGCGCCCTGTTCTTTTCCGTCCGTCACGAATTGGCGGATGTTGGCCAGCGCTTCCGCGTAATTCGGGAAGATGCGGCTCCAGTTGCTCACGCCCGGCGCCACCCAGGTCTCAAGTCCCACGTCGCGGAAGGGCTTGATCTCGTTCACGTAGGACTTCCGCGCCTCATAGTCCCAGGGGACCGCAATCATGTCATGCGGCAGGTCCTTGAGGTACTCAGGGTGCTGGACGCCCATGTCGCCCCAGAAGAGGACCTTGCGATGGTGAGGGCTCAAGGTCTCGTCGATCTTCCGCAGGTAATCGATATAGACCTTGCCGTAGCCGTCTCGCTCAACGTCCGCCTTGGTCCGGCCCTGGCCCAACTCGTAGGTTTCATCGGCCCCGATATGGAAGAACGGCCCCGGAAAGACGGCAGCGAGATCCGCGAACATCTTGCCGATGAAAGTAAAGGAGCCGGGGACGGTGGGCGAAAGCACGTGCCCGTAGGGAACTTCCGCCATGTCCTGGTACTGCTCCGTCTGAAGCGCCAGATGGATGTGGCCGAACGACTCCTGCTCGGGAACTATCACCAGGTGATATTGTTTGGCGAAGCTGACCAGTTCCGTCGCTTCCTGCGGAGTCACGGCGCCGCCCGGCGCCGCGAAAAGCGGCAGGCTGGGATAGGCAAAGGTGTTCTCCATGTAGAGCGAAAACAGGTTGATCTTGTATTCGGAGAGCAGAGTGATTTCCCTTTCGAAGGAGGCTTGCGTGGGAAGGGGACCGCGGCTGATGTCGATGCTCACGCCGCGCCAGCGCATGGCGGGCCAATCTGCGATGCGCACCACGGGAATCTCCGCGCTGCCCCCGGGGGTTCGCTGGAGCAGTTGGCGAAGCGTCTGGACGCCGTAAAAGACGCCCGTTGCGGTCTTGCTCACGATCCAAGCTTCGCGAGCCGTCACCACTAGGATGTAACCTTCTTCGTCGGCCTGGGGCGGCAAGCTCAACCCCGACTGCTCCAGAATGTGCCTACCGGCCGGGCTGTCGCTGCGCGCCAGCACAATTCGCGCCGAACCGCCACTCTTAGCGCCAACCGTGGCGGCCACGCCTCCCAGGGAATTCAGATCCTGCACCAGGAGCGAAGCGGCAAAGCGGTCCTCCTCGTCGTTGCCCGGCACCTCGATGTTGATGCGCGCCCCGATACGGAGTGTTCCCTGGCCCACTTCGACCTGGTTCGGGTATGGGATGAGCGGCAGGCCGGATGCGAACAGCGAAGCTGCGAAAAACATCGGAGCAAACAAAGCGAACATTAGCCTTGGAAGTTGTCTACTCAAAGCTGTTCCTCCTCCTGGAATCGTGCCTTCAAGCGGCATTTCCTGTTAGGAACCCGGAAATTTGAGAGTGTACACCCTCGCGCCGCGTTTTGACAGACGGGGAGCGCGACCCCGAATCCCCGTAGGGGCACGCCATGGCGCAGGCCTGTCCAAATTGCGCTCGAGCCAGCGAGTTCCGGTCTGCGGCTTCGCCGCCTGCTCTGGGGAAAGGCGGAACCTTTCCACACAGCGGAGCGGCGGAGCCGCCCTCTCGACCACTGTACGCTCCTTCCGCATTTTCCCCTTGACAATCCTGCGGGCCTGTGATAGCCTATTATCGTGGTCTTCTTGGAGACAATTTGTCGCAGGCGAATGCCGGGACGTTCGGAAGCGCAGCAGCAGTCGAAATGGTCTCAGCAAGACGGGAAAGCGGTCTGCTGCAAAAAATGAAAAATAGTGGAAACGAAGCTAAGAAGTACTTGAAAACAAATGACATCACTTTTTCAGATGGTGCAAATTATGCGCGTTTTGAGTGCGAATCAGCAGCAATTAGGGCCTGAAAGGGGCCAAAACACGAGATTTTGCGAAAACGAACCGAAGCTTGTGCGCCGAAAGGCTAGTCCCGACAAGTGACAGAAAGTCGGCTACACAAGCGCCGCGTCTCGCCCCCGCGTAGGGGCACGCCATGGCGTGCCCGTACAATCCTCGTGAGTACAGCATCCGGGCGATCGCTGCCAGGGGGCCGACATTGCGTTGAGGGGACATTAGGCATATATTACCCTCAGCGTTGACGCGGTAATTGAGGCGCGTTATGTGATCTCCAGCCGGGGGCGAAGCAATGCCGTTGAAGATGCGAAATCCTGCCATTAAAACCGCCTTCCTTTGCACGGTGTTGTCAGGACTCTTTCCCGCCCTGTTGTGGCCGCAGGGGGCCATGCCTACTAACCCTGCGATGGCTTCCATCCGAAGCGTGGAGAAGCACCGTTGGCACATCTTCGGACAGGTGGTCGATTTCAGACGTGAGCCCATTCGACAGGCTAACGTGCACATCGATTTGGGATACGGCATGAAGTTGATCCGCGATGTACAGACGGACCTTCAGGGACGCTTCTCAACGGAGTACGAGCTGGAGTTCACCACGTTCAAGACTGTGGTCGCGAAACTCTCGGTGGATCGGGAGGGCTACCACGCCGCGCGCGAGATCGTCGATTTCGGCAACGGGGACAAGACCTGGGAGATCACGATCACGATGCGGGAGGATACCGGCGACACTGAGGAGTTGGCCGAAGAATCGTTGGTGACTGAGCTTGGGCAGAAGCTAAGGACCGATCTGGAGACCGACAAAAGCGTGGGATCTGGGCACAAGGACCTGGCGCGAGGGATCGCGGAACTTCTCGATCGCCAGGAACCCCTCAAAGCGGTGGACTCCTTGAACGACGCCGTGAAGAAGTCTCCGAATTGCGTTGGTTGCCGGATGTTCCTGGGGCTCGCCCGGCTCGAGGCGGGGGGCCTGAACGGCGCCGCGCGCGAGTTTACGGAAGCCATGAAGGGTGCAGACGCGAAGAACGACAATCTTCAGCGCGCCCGGTTGAACCTGATCTTCGGCGTGCTGGAGGATTGGAAGGGTGAGTACGCGAAGGCCGCGGGATTCCTGATGCAAGCCAAAGCGCAAGCTCCCAATGATCCGCTTGTTTTGCAGGAACTCGGCCGCACGCTCATCCTTCAGAAGAACTTTGACGCCGCCGAAGAGTGCTTGGGCCAGGCAATCCGAGCCGGAGATTCTCAAGAATCGAAGATTCTTCGCACGCGCGCGCTGCTGGATGAAGGTGATACAAGGGCCGCCGCGGCGCAGCTTAAAGAGTACATGGGCAATCGCCCGGCTACGGATTTCCCGATGCCCGTGCGCAACCTTCACACCCAGATTCTGGCACGGCTCAAGCTGGAGTCTTCTTCTAAAGTCTCCTCGGTGCTGAATCAACCGATCAGCACCTTGCTCAAGGCAATCCCCGAGCTTCGCAGCGTGCAAGCGGCAGAGAACCAGGATCAGCTCGCCACGGTTCTTGCCAAGACTGGTCAAGACGTCCAGGCCTTCTTCCGGAACTTCTCGAACACCATGTCAGAGGAGCAGGTCCGCGAGGCTCGCCTGGGCAAGAAGGGTGAGACCAAGGACCTGATGGAAGAGAACTTCCAGTACCTGCTTCTGGCCAAGCCGGAGAGATGGGGAGTCGGCCTGGAAGAATATCGTACCGACAAGCATGGCGACCGGACTGGGTCGAAGGGCCTGAACGCCGGCTTCATGCTGACCTCCGGTTTTGCTTCCGCGTCCTTGGTGTTTCATCCCGCCTATCAGTCCGGCGCGAGCTTCCGGTTGCTGGGTCAGCAGACTGTCGCGGGACATCCGTGTTATGTGCTGGCTTTCGCCCAGACGCCTGAGAAGGCCCAGATGGTCGAAAGGTTCAACACCGACCGGGACTCGATCCTGGTGCTCTTTCAGGGAATAGCTTGGATTGATTCGAACAGCTACAAAATAGTTCGCCTGCGGAGTGATTTGCTGTCGCCGCAACCCAAGATCCGCCTGGAGCGGCAAACCACCGAAATCACTTACGAGCCTGTGCAGTTCAAAGAACTCGCCTCCGCCATGTGGCTGCCTTCGGAAGTGGCCGTCACGGTCGAGTGGAGGGGAAGAACCTTCCGAAACTCGCACACCTACTCGCGCTTCAAACTATTCAACACCGAGGTGAAGGAAAAACGCGGGCCCGAGCCTGCGCCGCCTCCATCTCTGTAAGAGAGAAAAGCCGTCTCGCCTTGTAAGCGCCTTAGGGCAACACGAGGGTTGGCCCTGCGAAGCGAGAAGGGCTTACTTGCCTGCTGCGCGAAAAGGCGACAATTAGGCCGACAAAAAGCTCGTTCTTTGCGATTTTAGTCCCCCATCCGCAACCCGCTACCCGCCCGAAACGTCATATATTTAGAGGGGAGTTTTGCGCGGGCGGGGCTCTTCACCGTCCGTGATTGCTGTGTTGTACAGATGGCATTGCCGTTGGTACGAACGTAGGGACGGCATTAATGCACGGTTGGAAGTTGCCGCCGCGTAACTTCACCAACTCCCAAATCTGACTGGTGGACCGGGGCTAAACCTCTGTGAGGCAGCGCCTCGCCCGCTGTGCGTATCCGCGGAGGTTGATAATGAGGACGGGAGCTTACCAGCTTTCTGGGGATCTCGATCTTAGATCGCCCCTTCCCTTGGTTTGCAAAAGCCTGCTGGTTATAAGCGTGGCCGCGGCAGGATGGGGCCAGACGCCGAGCAGCATCTACAAGGCCCTAGGCGCCGTGGTCAGCGTCGAGTCGAGCGGCTTCACCGTCCAGACGGATGCTGGAGCGCGCGTCACCGTGACACTTGCCGACAATGCCATCCTGCTGCGCGTCGCCCCGAACCAAAAAGACCTGAAAAATGCCACCAAGATTGCCGCCAAAGATATTGGCGTCGGCGACCGCGTGATGGTCCGGGGGCACATTTCCGACGATCAGAAGACCCTTCTCGCCGCCGCTGCGATTGTCATGAGCAAGGCGGATATAGCTCAGAAACAGGCAGCCGAGCGTGCCGAATGGCAACGCGGGGTTGGGGGCCTGGTGAGTGCCGTCGATCCTGTTGCCGGCACGGTTGCGATTTCGACGGCTGGGTTCGGAGGGACAAAGAAGATTGCCATCCACGCGACCAAGGACACGATTCTGCGCCGTTATTCTCCAGACTCGGTGAAGTTCGACGACGCAACGCCCGGCACCTTCGCCCAGATTCAACCCGGTGACCAGCTTCGCGCCCGCGGCACGCGTAGCGCGGACGGGAACGATTTTGCTGCACAGGAAATAGTTTCGGGGACGTTTCGGAATATCGCCGGCACCGTCGTGTCGGTTGATGCCGGCCAGAACACCCTGACAGTTACGGATTTGAAGACCAAGAAGCCGGTGGCAGTTAAGTTTACGGCCGACTCTCAAATGCGCAAGCTGGAGCCGCAAATGGCGCAAATGATGGCCATGCGATTGAAAGGCGGCGGGCAAGGTGGACCGGGCGGACCAGCGAATGGCGGCGGCCCAGGTGGCGGCACACCTAACGCCAATGGTGCGACCGGCGCTCCTCCTCCCGGTGGAGGTCCGCCAGGCGCTCCAGGCGGTGGAGGTCCCGGAGGCCCAGGCGGTTTCGGAGGACCAGGAGGCGCCCGCGCCGGTGGACCGCCTGACTTCCAGCGCATGCTCAGCCGGCTGCCTCAGGCAACACTGGCCGATTTCAAAAAAGGCGACGCCGTAATGATTGTGACGACTCAGGGGACGGAAGCCGGCGGGGTCACGGCGATTACTCTACTGAGCGGCGTGGAGCCGATCCTGACCGCTTCGCCAGCCGCCAGCCAAGCGCTCTTCTCCGGATCCTGGAATCTGGGCGCGCCAGGCGGTGGAGGCGGAGAAGAAGCACAGTAGTTCATCAGTCTTTGATTCGCAGCGCCGGGTGATTCCGGCGCTGGAAGGTAGCGCTGGCCTTCAGGCCAGCATCTGCCGACCTGAAGGTCGGCGCTACGTGAGATCCGTGTTTGGTGCCAAGCAGGGGCCTGTGCCCCGCTCAAGCAGCAGGAAAGCAAAAAGGTGCCCTTCGCAGTCACCCCGCGCCAGCGGGGGGCCGCACAAGGTCAGAAAGACCTGGACTTCCGCGTTCGCGGAGATGCCAGGTGTGGTGTGATTCCAGGAGAGACGTGATGAGATTTCGGTTGTTTGGAAAGTGCCCTCATATCTTCTTGGCGTTTATGCTGACGCCAATTCTTACCAGTCCTTTATTTGCACAAGCCAATTCCGGCACGTTGCGCTGCCAGGTGAACGACCCCTCCGGAGGGGTGGTGACGCAGGCGACGGTTCTTGTAACCTCTGAGGCGGGACAAACCCAGGCCCTAGAAGGGAACAAGGACGGCGTTTACGAGTTCAAAGGGCTCGCTGCGGGCAAGTACAGCGTAAAAGTCATCGCCAAGGGTTTTGCGCTGTACGAGCAGCGGGGAATAGAGGTGAGCGCCGGTCAGGTTCAAAAGCTCGCCGTCACGCTGCAGCTCGAGGAGGAAGTCCAGAAGATCACGGTCTCGGGTGAGGCGCCAACCGTGAGCGTCAATCCCGAGAACAACGCCAGTTCGCTGGTCATCTCGGGCAAGGAGCTCGAATCGCTCTCCGACGACCCGGACGAATTGCAGTCCGAGCTTCAGGAATTAGCAGGACCATCAGCGGGCCCAAATGGCGGCCAGATTTATATTGACGGCTTTACCGGGGGCCAGCTTCCCCCCAAGTCCGCGATTCTCGAGATTCGTGTTAACCAGAATCCCTTCTCGGCGGAATACGACAGGCTCGGCTATGGCCGCGTCGAAATCACCACCAAGCCCGGCGCCAGCCAATTCCACGGCCAGGGCTTTGTGAGCGGAAATACCACCGCCTTCAACACGCGAAATCCTTTCGCCCTCGAGGAGCCTACCTATCACTCGCAGTTCTACAACGGCAGCATCGGCGGTCCAATCAACAAGAAGGCGTCCTTCTTCTTCAGTATATTTCGCCGGGACCTGGACGACGCGAACGTGGTGAGCGCCTATGTGCTCAGTCCCGATTTGTCCCAACAACTTCCCTACAGCCAGGCCGTGCTTAATCCCCATATGCGCATGAACCTCGCTCCGCGTGTTGACTACCAGCTCAGCTCGAAAAACGTCCTGACTGTGCGCTACCAGTATTGGGAGAACAACGACACCGACGACGGGATTGGGCAGTTCGCCCTCCCTTCGCAGGCCTACAATACCAACGGTTCCGAGCATACTATCCAGGTGGGCGATACCCACGTGATCAGCGATAGGACGGTCAACCAAGCCCGCTTCCAATACCTTCACGACAGCAGCTACCAGTCGCCAGTCAACTTAGTGCTCAACGGAGCCACGAATCTCATTGGGCCTCCTATCGGATGCCTCGCGCTCGCGCAGCCCTGCCAGTTCTCAGCGGCGGGGGCGTTTACCGGCGGCGGCAATATCCAGGGAATACAGACGGACACCGAAAATCACTATGAATTCCAGAACTTCACATCCATCAACCTGGGCAAGAACTTCGTGAGATTTGGAGGGCGCCTCCGGGACAACGACGAGTCTATAAGCTCCACGCAGAGCTTTAACGGCTCGTTTGCCTTTCCATCGTTGACCGCCTATCAAATTACGCGGCAAGGTGTGCAAGCCGGTTGGACGGACGCCCAGATCCGGGCGGAGGGCGGAGGGGCGATTTTGTTTTCAATTGACCGCGGCGCCCCGTCACTGAGCCTCAATTACGCTGATCTAGGGCTCTACGGCGAAGACGATTGGCGCGCGCGCCCCAACTTGACGCTCAGCATGGGCTTGCGCTTTGAGACGCAAACCGGGATTCACGACCACGCCGACCTCGCGCCTCGCGTAGGCTTGGCCTGGGGTCTCGGCCGGGGAAAGTCGCCTAAGTCGGTGCTGCGCGCCGGCTTTGGCGTCTTTTACGACCGCATTTCACAGAGCTCTCTGTTCATGGCCCAGCGCATGAATGGCTGTAACCAGCAGAGCTACACATACAGCAACCCCGACTTCTTCCCGAATCTTCCGGCCGATATTCCAGCTTTGGGCACGGTCGGATGCCAGGAGGGCTCGAACATCAGCCCGCTTGACCCGAACCTGCGAACACCATACACCATTCAGGGCGGCGCAGGCCTGGAGCGGCAATTAAACAAGAACGCCACCGTCTCGGTTACATATCTCGGCTCGCACGGTGTTCACCAGATTTTGACCCGCGACATCAATCCGCTGGCCGACCAAGGCGAGCGCCCCTACTCGACCTACGGCAACTTGACCAGTGTAGCCAACATCTATCAACTCGAGTCGGTCGGCATCTTCAACCAGAATCAATTGATCGCCAACTTCAACATGCGCATGGGAGCCAAGCTGAACTTGTTCGGCTTCTACACACTAGGCTACGCGAACGGCAACACCACGACCACGATGAACCCGTACGATATCGCGGAGGATTACGGGCGCGCAGCCTTCGACATTCGCCACCGCGTTTTCCTTGGCGGTACGTGGACGGTGCCGCACGGCTTCGCCTTCAGCCCCATGATCGTGCTCAACTCCGGTGCGCCCTTTAACATCACCGTGCCCGGGCTCGATCTCTATGGCACGGACAATTATGGCACGCCCAATTCCAACGATCGGCCTGCTCTTGCCACTTCGGGGTTTGCAACCAAGTGGGGCACCTTCAATACCTCACCGGCACCGACCGATAAGCTCATTGGGCCATACTACGGCACCGGCCCGGGCCAGTTCACAACCAACCTGCGAGTCAGCAAAACTTTTGGATTCGGAAAGAAGCCTGAACGCGCCGGCAGCGGATCGTTTGGCGGTCCGGGCGGACCTGGCGGCGGGCGAGGTGGACCTGGCGGTGGCCTCGGACCCCGCGGGCTCAGCGGAGGCGGCGGAGGTGGCGGCTTCTTCGGCGGGGCCGCGCCAACGAACGCCCGTTACAGTCTCACCTTTAGCGTCAACGCGCGCAACGTCTTCAACAACGTAAATCTCTCGGCGCCTTACGGGGGCCTCGGTACGACCCTCTTTGGCCGGTCGAATTCGCTCATGGGAGGCTTCTGGTCCTCGGCTGCGGCGAATCGCCGTATCGACCTTCAGGCGTCCTTCAATTTCTAGCCCCGGAAGTTGTCGGGGCGGCCACGAGGGCCGCCCCTTCAGCGTTGCTATTGCACAACGAGGTTAATGGTCGTTTGGCGGGTGACAGTCGTCTGGGTTCCAGTGGTTATTCCTATGCCTGCGGTTGAGCCGGTATAGGTACCCAGGATTGTAATAGTGTAATTCCCCGTAGGCGTGCCGTTGATCGTCGAGGGCGTGATGACGTTCGTATAGATATCCGTCTCACAGCTTGCCCAGAACACCGCAGCAAGAACCAGCATAGCCAAGGCTAATTGCGCGAAGATCAGCCTGCGCCGGCTGCCCGGCTGGCGCCGCCTCAATTTGCCGCGAATCAGAAAAACAGCAATCAACACCAGGTTGCACGCCCCCCACAAAGCAAACATCATCGGAGTTGGCGGGGGCAGGCGTGGCGGCACGGCCCGCGGCAGAACGTGTCCGGTCGTCGAAGTCGATTGCGCCGTTGTACTGATCGTGAGTTGCGAGCTGACTGCGCCACCATTCTGGGGCGTCAATGACGCTGGGTTGGCGAGACATAACGCCCCCTTCGGCAATGTGCCGCAGCTTAAGGTGACCGGCTGGCTGAAGTTATTGACCGGCGAGACCGTGACCTTATAGATGGACGACGCCCCGGATTTTATCGTGTTGACAGCCGGGGTGGCAGAAACTGAAAAATCCCCAAAGTACACGGACAATGAGAGCGTGGCCGTCTCGTTGGTGCTGCTGGTGACGTCCTGTCCATTGACGCTGAAGATGTAGGGATTGGCGCTGGTGGCCGAGAGTCCCGAGAGCGTCAATGTGCTCGTACTCGGCACGGTCTTCGAGTTCAGCGCGATCTCGGCTGGGTTGAAGCTACACTGGCCAGGCGAGCAGGTGAGCTGAATGGTATCCGTGAAATTCAAGCTCGCGGGAGCAGACATATTGATCGTAAAGGATGTCGTCGTAGTGCCAATGGGGAGAGACTGCGTAGTGGTCGGCGAAGTCAGGTTGAAGTTGGCGTTTCCAGTCCCGGTTAGAGCGATGCTCGACGAGCCGCTGGTCACATTATCGGTGATGGTCAGACTCCCCTTGCGAACGCCTGTACTGGTCGGTGTGAAAGTGACGGAGAAATTGCAACTGCCACCCACGGCCATAGTGAACGGGTAAGACGGGCAGGTATTCGTTTCCGCGAAGTCGCCGCTCGCCGCGATATTCGTTACCGTCAAAGGCGTTTGGCCGTTGTTCGTCATTTTCACAGTCTGCGCCGCGCTGGTCGTGTTCAAGGTGGTGGCGGGGAACACCAGGCTGGTCGGTGAGAACTGCACTTGCGCAACGCCCGTCACGCCGGTGCCGGTAAGCGTGACCAGATGCGGGCTGCCAGCAGCATTGTCGGTGATGGAGAGTAGTTCGGTGTCGGGCGCCAACACCG
>Ga0326728_10011547_pt1 | contig 20081 bp, 18 predicted proteins | sample MB3enrmetagenome_FD_207602 | JGI IMG/M metagenome (GOLD analysis project Ga0326728, IMG submission 207602) | Lab enriched peat soil microbial communities from McLean, Ithaca, NY, United States - MB31MN | ecosystem: Environmental > Terrestrial > Soil > Wetlands > Peat | place: USA: New York... | reverse complement strand
GCACGGTTGAGCCGGAGAATCCCATTTGGGTGGTGTTCGCGGAAAAAATGGGGCCGATGATGGGGCCCATGGCGGGGCCGCTGGGCAAAGTGGTGCTGGAGGGGCGTAAGGAACCGATGCGCGTGCTGGATATTGCCGCAGGGCATGGGTTGTTCGGGATTGAGATTGCAAAGCAGAATCCGCAGGCGCACGTGACTGGCCTGGATTGGGCGCCGGTGCTGCGCGTGGCGCTCAAGAACGCCGAAAAGGCCGGCGTGAAGGACCGCTACGACATGCTGCCGGGCAGCGCGTTTGACGTGGAGTTCGGCGGACCGTACGATGCGGTGCTGCTGACGAATTTTCTGCACCATTTTGACAAGCCTACGAACGTCGGGCTGCTAAAGAAGGTGCGCGGTGCGCTGAAGCCCGGCGGGCGTGCGGCGACACTGGAGTTTGTGCCCAACCCGGACCGGGTATCGCCGCCCATGCCGGCGGCCTTTGCGATGACGATGCTGACCACGACCGCGGAAGGCGACGCGTATACGTTCGCGGAACTATCGGTGATGTACGCCGAGGCGGGATTCAAGGGGATCACGGAGCACCCGATTCCCATGAGCCCGCACACGGTGGTGATGGGGAGTGCGTGAGGGCGGAGGGCACAGGCGCCGGGACCATATTCCCCATTGCTTTGAGTATCGTGTAGCGTTACACTACACGCATGATCAAGAGCTTCCGGCACTCAGGCTTAGAGAAGTTCTTTTTCATCGGCAGTAAAGCGGGAATCCAGCCGAGCCACTCGCGTAAGTTGAACGTTCAACTCACGACCCTCAACAAGGCCAGAGTGCCCGCGGATATGGCTGCTCCCGGCTGGAATTTGCACGCACTGCACGGAGACTTGAAGGGACATTGGTCGGTTAAGGTGAACGGCAACTGGAGGCTCACCTTCCGTTTCGAGGGCGAAGACGCAATCCTGGTCGATTACCGGGACTACCACTAGGAGGTGCAAACATGCGGCAAATGTACAATCCGGCGCATCCGGGGAGTGTGCTGCGCGAGTGGCTTGGGGAGATGCAGGTTTCCGAAGCGGCAGCCAAGCTGCACGTGTCGCGTGTCACTTTGTCCCGGATCCTGAATGGAAGGGCCGGTATCTCGGCCGACATGTCGCTGCGCCTCTCCGATGCTCTTGGAACCAGCCCTACGCTCTGGATTGATCTGCAAACCCAGTACGACCTTTGGCAGGCGAGTCGCAAACGGCGGCCAAGGATCGAATTGTTCAAGAAAGTTGCGTGAAAGAGGGTGCTATGCGTCAACTGGCAGGACTATGCAGTTTGATTCTGCTTGTGCAACTCTCATCGGCGCAGAGCAATACGGCCACGAATGCTGTATCGGAGGCAGATGCGCGCCAACACCTCAACCAGAAGATCGATCCGGTCTATCCTCCCATTGCCGCAGCTGCGCGTATCGAGGGTGAGGTCGTAATCTCGGTCCAGATTGATGCGAATGGGAACATTGCTTCAGAACACGCGGTGAGTGGCCCCGCGATGCTGCGGCAGGCTGCTTTGGACGCAGTGAAGAAGTGGCAATTCGCGCCATTTACCGCAAATGGAGCCGCAGTACCGGTGACTACTACGCTGACGGTTCCCTTTCATCTAGAGCATCACGGCCCACAACCAACTGCGGACCAGGAGAAGGCCGCGCAGGCGTGGTTTCCGTTGTCGGATAAATGTCGCAACGCACTTAGGGCGCAGAATCAGGAAGATTCCCTGAATCTCTGTAAACAGGCGCTGGAAATGTCACTCAAAGCTGGAGATCTGACCTCCAGCGATCAGTTAGGGCGATTGGACTCGCATCAACTTTACGGGCACGCACTGCTGATGGCCGGAAGGGCGCAGGAAGCGCTGGACCAGGAGAACCTGGCTATTGCGGAAGCGAAGAAGTGCCTGACCGACAAAGACGAGGAATATGCAACGCCGTTCGTCTGGCGGGCGATTGTTGAGGCCAACTTGGGGCAAGGCGGCGCGGCGTTGGCCGACTTTCAAACAGCGGAAGAGACCTATCGCCGTGCAATAGCGCATTTACCCGACATGAAGAAGATTTATAGCCAAAACCTCGCTTCAACTCTAAAGACGCATGCCGCGCTTCTGGACTCGATGGGCAGAACCGCCGACGCGGAAAAGCTACGCGCAGAGGCCGCGGCGCTTTAGGTTATCTTGCGTCTCGCGCGAACGGCTGCCGCAAGTTCTTCGAGCAGCGCGCGGGTTTCCTTCCAGTCGATGCAGCCGTCGGTGATGCTCTGGCCGTAGACAAGCGGCTGGCCGGGAACCAGCTTTTGCGCGCCGGCGACCAGGTTGCTTTCAATCATCACGCCGATGATCTTGCGATTTCCTGAAGCTATTTGCGCGGCGACGTCGCGGCCAACGGCGCTCTGGCGCCGATAGTCCTTGCCACTGTTGGCGTGGCTGAAGTCGATCATGATGCGCGGGGCGATGCCGGCACGCTCCATGAGCGCGCCGGTTTCGGCCACGCTCTCGGCGGTGTAATTCACAGAATTGCGGCCACCGCGCAGGATGATGTGGCAATCGGGATTGCCGGTGGTGACGAAGATGGCCGACTGTCCGTGATGCGTGTGGCCGAGGAAGGTGTGCGACCAGGAGGCCGAGAGCACGGCGTCAATGGCCACCTGCACGTCGCCCGAAGTTGCGTTCTTGAATCCCACCGGACAGGAGACGCCGGAGACGAGCTGCCTGTGCACCTGGCTCTCCGTGGTGCGTGCGCCGATAGCGCCCCAGCACACCAGGCCGGCGATGTACTGCGGCGAGATCATGTCGAGGAACTCAGTCCCCGCGGGCACACCCATTTCCGCCAGGTCGAGAAGCAGATGGCGCGCCAGGCGCAGGCCGTCGTTGATCTTGAAGGTGCCGTCTAAATATGGATCATTGACGAGGCCCTTCCAGCCGATGGTGGTCCTCGGTTTTTCAAAGTAAACACGCATGACGATACGCAGGTCGGCGGCAAATTCGTCGATCGCACCCTTGAGCAGCCCGGCGTATTCGCGCGCGGCCTTCACGTCATGGATGGAGCATGGGCCGGCCAGGACCACCAGCCGGTCATCCTGGCCGTTGAGAATCGCCGTGATCTCGCTACGGGAGTTGAAGATGGTAGTCGAAGCGGCCTCGGTGAGGGGAAGCTCTTCCTCGAGAAAGACCGGGGGAAGGACGACTTTCGTCCATTGAATCCGAATATCTTCAGTGGGATGGAACATTGGCTTCTTTTGAGTGCGCGATGCGACCAATGGCGCAGCAGGGCTCTCTCTCGAATCTATCAGCCTGGAGAGAAACAAGCTGAGCTAGCCGAGTCAGCGGAGCTGGACGGGCCCCGGCGTGAGCGCAAAGCTGCGCTCCCGCGCTTCATCCCTGGCGCGATCTGCGCCCGGAGAAAGTGTCCTCACGGAGCCGTCGAGGTTTCGCACCCCGGGAGGATCAGCGCGTGGCCTCGTACGCGGCAATCCCTCCGCCGGCGGCCGCGGCGCCGATCACAAGCGGGATCCACAGGCGGATGTGATGCCCGGGCTCGGAGCCGGCGCCGACGTACTCCTTCGCCTTCCGCACCCGATCAACGTCCGCATAGTTGAAGGTCTGCACCTTATTGCTGTCGGCGTTGGTGATCTGGAAGGTGGCATCGGACACGTCGCCCAGAGATCCCTGGGCCACGCTGTTGTCACGAAACTCGATCTGCAAAAAAGTGCCGGTGCGATACTTGGCGATCCGTTTTTCGATCTTCCGCGTGTGCTTTTCGTTCTTTGCGGAGGACTGAGCCGGGCATGTGGGCGCCAAAGCGAGCGATGTAAAGGCAATGGCGACGAGCAGCAACGAGTTGCAGCGAAGAAAACGGAGAATTCGGTTCATCTAGCCTCCCAAGAATTGAGCCACCATCGACCCTGATGCGATTACGCCTGCTCAGCCGCAACTGCGATCGCCGGCAGACGGTTTCACAATAGCACTCTTTGAGGTTGGACGGCGAAGCGGCGGCGGAGAAGCATTACCTACGTCATGAATGGCGTGTGAAGATGCCGTGGTGTGCACGGGCGGCCGGGCTCGGCGCCTTGACATTGGCAGACGACCATCACTAGACTTAAAGAGGAGTACTCTCGGAATTTTCGTACGTAAGTCCAAGTATTAAATGGACTTAATCGACAAGAATTCCTGCCCGGAAGGCGCGGAGACGGGTTCGCCGCGGGCTGCGATCGGGGTGGGAGGGAGAGCCGGAAGAATGTCTGATGTGCGCCTCAGTCCGCGTGAGCGGCTGGTGTTGACCGCCATCATCGACCAGTACATCGCGACCGGCGAGCCGGTGGCCTCGCAGGCGGTTGCGCGCCTGTTTGTCGATCGCGAAGGCCTGAGCTCGGCCACGCTGCGTAACGTGATGGCCGCGCTGGGCGATGCGGGACTGCTGGAGCAGCCGCACACATCGGCAGGCCGCGTTCCTACTGCGGCGGCTTTCCGTTATTACGTAGGGCAGATTACGCAGCCCGGCCGCGCGCCGGCAGGAGGGCTTGCCGGGATCTCTGCGCCCGGCGGCGCGGAGTCTCCGCTCAGCATGGCTCGGCGCGGGGAAATCGAGGAAAGTTTTTCCGGCGTGGTGAGCACGCATGAGTATCTGGAGCGCACCTCGCACGTGCTGGCGCAGCTTTCGCGCGGCCTGGGCGTGGCGCTGGCCAGCTCCGCCGCAGGGCAGGTGCTGGAGCATATTCATTTTTCGCGGCTTTCCACGGGACGTGTGCTGGCCGTACTGGTGACCCAGGCGGGGGCCGTGCAGGACCGCGTGCTGGCGCTCGATCACGAATTGACGCCGATCGAACTCGAAACCGCGAGCCGGTACCTGAACGAAAACTTCCACGGCTGGCCGATTGACCGCATTCGCGCGGAGGTGGAGCGGCGGGTTGAGATTGAGCGCGAGGCCTACCGCCAGTTGCTGACCGCGGTGGAGGAACTGTGCCGCAAGGGCGCACTGGCCGGCGATGAGAACGGACCGGCGCTTTTTGTGGATGGCATTGCGAATCTGATCAGCGCGGAGCAGGATCGGGAGCGGCTGCGCCAGATGCTATTGGCCCTGGAGGCCAAGCAACGGCTGGTGGAGCTGCTGACGGCTTACGTGGACGGCCGCCAGCAGGAGGTGCGTGTGGTAGTGGGCCTGGATGCAGCTTCCCCCGCGATGCAGGATATGGTGTTGATTGGCGCTCCGGCCCGGATGGGCGGCACCAATGTGGGGACGGTTGCCGTGATCGCGCCCACGCGCATCCAATACCAGGAAATGATCGAGGCCGTCAGCTACATTGCGCGCCTTTCCGAGCGCCTCCTTGATCTCCCCAATGCGTAGGAACGCGGAGCCTGCTGCCGGGCCGGTTTCAGGCCCGCACGCTTGCCGGCGGGGAGGGTTTTCTGCAGCCGCGCGAAGGAATCTTCATCGAATTAGAGGACATCATTACTTTCGGAGAACGTGCTGAAACATGTTGAATCAGGAGATAGAAGAGTTGAAGGCAAGAGAATCCAGAGAACCCGCCGCGACCGGGATCGCAGCGAAGATCGATCCCGCGGCCGAGCTGCCGCCGCCCGATGAGCCCCTGGCCGAGGCCGAGGTGGCAGGCCCGGTGCCGGGCGGCCAAACGGAGATCGATCAACTGAAGGCCGAGCGCGATCAACTGCTCGATCGGCTGGCACGCATGCAGGCGGAATTCGAGAATGCGCGCAAACGCGCCGAGCGCGACAAGGCAGAGTTCCGCGATCATGTGACGGGCAGCGTCGTGGAGCAGTTCCTGCCGGTGCTCGATAACTTCGAACTGGCGCTCAAGTCCGCAGGCTCAGCGCAACAGCTGCGCTCCGGCGTGAGCCTGATCATGAAGCAGATGGAAGAGATTCTCGAAAAGATGCAGGTGAGAGCGATTCCCGCAGTGGGCGAGACCTTCGATCCTCGCGTGCACGAGGCGCTGGGAACCGTGGAGCGCGACGACGTGCCCGACCAGCATGTGGCCGAGGAGATTCGCCGCGGCTACAGGATCCGCGAACGGCTGCTGCGGCCGGCGCTGGTGCGCGTAGCGCACAACAGCAAACAAGTGAATGAATGAAAGAAGCAGGTTTCAGATGTCAGAGCGCGAACGGTTTTCTGAAACCTGACACCTGAAACCTGAAACCTGCAATATGGGTTCTAATACTAGAGTGAGCAAAGCAGATTATTACGAGGTGCTGGGCGTCTCGCGAGACGCGACGGATCAGGAACTGAAGAGCGCGTACCGCAAACAGGCGCTCAAGTACCATCCTGACCGAAACCCCGGGGACCACGCCGCCGAGGAGAAGTTCAAGCAGGCCAGCGAAGCCTATCAGGTGCTGAGCGACGCCGATAAACGCGCGGCCTACGACCGCTACGGCCACGCCGGCCTGGGCTCACAGGGGTTTGGAGCCGGACCATTTGCCGGCGGCGTGGACCTGGGTGACATCTTCGGCGATCTATTCGGCGAGATGTTCTCGATGGGCGGCGTTCCGCGCGGGGGATCGCACGCTACGCGCCAGCAGCGCGGCGACGACCTGCGCTTTGACCTGACCATCGACTTTGAAGATGCGATTTTTGGCGCGGAGACCGAGGTAAAGATCCGCCGCCTGGAGACATGCAGCGTGTGCCATGGCCAGGGCAGCGCATCGGGCCGGGGCCCGAGCGTTTGCAGCCAATGCCACGGACACGGGCAGATCCGCTATCAACAGGGATTCTTTTCGGTGGCCCGCACCTGCGGGGCCTGCGGCGGCACAGGCTCGGTGATCGGCGATCCGTGCACCGCGTGCCGCGGCGAGGGCCGCGCAGCCACCGAAATCAAGCTGAACGTGAAGGTCCCGCCGGGCGTCGAGGAGGGAACCCGCATCCGCTACGCGGGCGAAGGCGACGCCGGCCGCCGCGGCGGACCCAAGGGCGATCTCTACATCATTCTTGCCATCCGTCCCCACGATTTCTTCGAGCGCCACGGGCACGATCTCTATTGTGTGCTTCCCATCAGCTTTCCCCAGGCGGCGTTGGGCGCCGAGTTCGAGATTCCCGGCATCGACGCACCGGTAAACATCAAAATTCCCGAAGGCACGCAAAGCGGCAGAGAGCTGCGCGTGAGGGGACGCGGCGTTCCCTACCTGAACGAGAAGGGCAACGGCGACCTGATTGTGAAGGTGGTGGTGCAGATCCCACGCAAGCTGAACCGCGCGCAGCGCGAACTGGTGACCAAGCTCTCCGAAACCATGACCGTGGACAACCAGCCCACCTCGCCCGGCCTGATCGAGAAGATGAAGGACTTGTTCAGCTGAGAAAGACAGGGACCGGGGACTGAGGTATTAAAGACGTAGGCCTCCTCGAACCCGCAAAGCGATGTTTGCGTATGGTTGCCGATCAGGTTCACGTTGCGGCATTCAGATCGCCAGCAGGGCGATGGCGGCGATGACAATCCCAATCGCAAGGCTCATGCGGTCAGTCAATGCGAAGACAAAAGGGTCTTCGTCGAGTTCGCCGCGCGAGGCCAGCAACCAGATGCGGCAGAGCCATAGAATCATGAGCGGCATAATGAGCCACAGCAGTTGTGCGCGGCGATACAGCACGACCACGTCGCTGCTGCTGATGTAGATGGCGAAGACCATCACTGCCGCAAAGGCGCTGGCAGTGCCGAAACTCCGCAACTGATCGGTATCGGCCACCACATAGCCCCGCCCGTTGCGCGGCGGCAATCCACTACTGCGCAAATTCTGCAGCTCGGCAAAACGCTTGACGATGGCCAGCGAGAAAAACAGAAAAATCGAAAAGCCGGCCAGCCAATGCGAGATGTGTGATTCGGTGGCGGCGCTGCCGGCGTAGAGGCGCAGCGTGTAGAGGCCGGAGAGCACCAGTACATCCACCAGCGCGATCCGCTTCAGGTACCAGGAGTAGCCGAGCGTCGTTGCCAGATACAGCAGTAGCCATCCGGTGAAGGCCATGGGAAGCAGGCGCGCGCCGGAAAACGCCAAAAACAGAAAAACCGTCACCATGCAGACACCGGCAATGGCCGGAAGGTCGCCTGCGGCAAAGGGGCGCACGAGCTTTTGCGGATGACGGCGGTCGGCCTCAATGTCGAACAGGTCGTTGACGATATAGGCCGACGAAGCCGTGAGGCCAAAACAGAAAAAAGCCAGCAACGCGCTCAGTAGGCGGTGGGCGACGCCCGCATGCGGGTGCGCCAGCAACAGGGGCAAAAAGATAAGCAGATTCTTGGCCCATTGATGCAGGCGCATGGCTCTGAGCGCCGTCCAGAGCGAGCCGGAGCCTTCATCGAAGGTGCGCGCGGGGCGAATGCCGCGCAGGCGCATCCTGAGCCGCAGGCGAAGGCTGGGATTGGCCACCATGATTTCAGCCGCATGGGCCAGCATCGGCAAATCGGGAGTGTCGTTGCCGATATAGCCGTACTCGCCGCCACCGAACTGGCTGCGCACGCGATCGAGTTTGCGGGTTCCCGTCAGGTTGACCTCGCCGTCGCTGCCCAAAACGCCGGTAAAGATACCGAGATGCGCGGCGACACGCTCGGCCAGCCGCACGTCCGCTCCGGTTACGAGATAGAGGGCACGGCCGCGCCCACGCTCCTCTTCAAGAAACTGCAACAGGGTGCGGTTGTAGGGAAGGTGCGCGACATCGAGCGAGACGTGGGAGGTGATGAATTGCTTGAAAGCAGCCTTGCCGTGAAGAAGGCGCAGGGGCAGAGCGAACAACCATGCCGGATAAGTGCGCGCCAGCACCAGCAGCGAGTCGACAAGGGTATCCGACTTGACCAGTGTTCCGTCGAGATCGACGCAAAGGGGCCTGATCGCGGTTACAGAAGCTTCCGGCAGAGAGTCAACCTGGGACAAGCAATCACCTCAGCGAGGGCGTTTGAGCGCTTGCATCGATGATAAGACGAGGAGATGGGTGGGAGGTCGGGATGGAGGGTTTTTTGGTGGAGCTGAGCGGGATCGAACTTGAGCCGTTTTGCGGGCGTCTGAGCCCGCAGGCGAAATCCTGAGTCGCGGCAGCGGCGAAGGACCCCGTTTGCAAAGGATTTAAGGGAAAGTTGGTGGAGCTGAGCGGGATCGAACCGCTGGCCTCCTCGTTGCGAACGAGGCGCTCTCCCAGCTGAGCTACAGCCCCACAATGTCTTCATTTATCTTAGCAGCGGGGCAGAAATTGGGAAAGAGCGGCGACCGGCCACGGCATTCCGGCGCATGTCAGAGCACGAGATCGGGACATTGAAGACAAATCATTCGCGTGCAAGCGCGGAAGGTGGAGAATATGACCAATCCAGTAATTGCTGACCTGCCGGAATGCTGGCCGGCGCTGCCGCTCGATTCCTGGCGCGAGACCTGCGCCACGCTGCACATGTGGACCCAGATTGTGGGTAAGGTGCGGCTGCGATTGACGCCGCTCGTCAATCACTGGTGGAACGTGCCTCTTTATGTGACCCCGCGCGGGCTTACCTCCTCAAACATTCCCTGCGGTACGCGGTCGATCGAGATTCGATTCGACTTTCTGGCGCATCGCCTGGTGCTCGAATGCAGCGACGGACTGGTGAAAGAGTTACCCCTTCGTCCCATGGCGGTTGCAGATTTCTACCGGGAATTCATGGAGATGCTGCGGTCGGCGGGGGTCGAGGTCAGCATTTGGCGCATGCCGGTGGAGATCCCCGATCCCATCCCCTTCGACGAGGACCGCGTGCATGCGGCGTACGACGCCGAACGGGTAGAGACTTTCTGGCGCATTCTGCTCTCGGTGGACGCGGTTTTTCACGAGTTTCGCTCGGGATTCATAGGCAAAGTGAGCCCGGTGCATTTCTTCTGGGGAAGTTTTGATCTGGCGGTGACGCGTTTTTCCGGCCGCAAGGCCCCGGAGCGGCCGGGCGCCGACAGCATTACGCGCGAAGCCTACTCGCACGAGGTGAGCAGCGTGGGATTCTGGCCGGGCAGCGGCACCATGAGCGGTCCGGCGTTCTATTCGTATGCCGCTCCGGAGCCACAGGGATTCAAGGAAGCGCGCGTGCGTCCGGAAGCTGCCCGCTACGGCACAGGGCTTGGGGAATTTCTGCTTGCGTGGGACGATGTGCGCAACGCGGAATCACCGAGCGCAGAGCTACTCGCCTTTTGCCAAAGCACCTACGATGCGGCGGCTGAGTTCGGCAAATGGGATCGGCAGCTGCTGGAACGGGACCAGAACGGAAAGGGCTTACGTAACCGCATGGCTGGTGACGGCTCATGATCAACGAACGGAACGATCTCGCAACTGAGTCGCAGCCCGGCGTGCTTCAGGCGATTCAGCCCGGCCGTTGACTCCAGTCCCGAGTAGCTACGCGCCTTTCTTTCGGATCCATTGAGGGAAGAGTGGGTCGAGGAAGAAGTAGCTGCCCTTATAACGATCCAGAATGTCCTTGGAATCGAGCGATTGAAGAGCCTTTTGAACGGTGGATGCCGGTCCCAGCCGGAAGTCTTCGCGAACAGTTTGTGAATAGATCTCTGAAGAACCGCGATCGGCTAGTGCCTCAAGCGCCGCGCGTTGTCTCGGGAAAAGTTGCTGCCAGAGTGTCTCGTAGTAGTCCGACTGGCCCGTTACCAGGCCCGCGACAACAATTTGAATGTCCGATGCATCGAGTTGACGCTTGTCCCGGAGTTCCGCGTAATCCCAGAGTTCGTGCGCAATGCGCTGCACATCATAGGGAATCAGGTCTGCCGCCTGGAGCAGGCTTTCCATCCCCGTTTCATCGAGGGTTCTGCCCCTCTTGCGAAATTGCCGGGTGATGAACTCCTTCCAATCAGTGGCACCGATTTTGTCGAGGAACATGAGCGGACCGGCCTTGTGAAACGGCCGCTTCGAGGAAAGCATCTCCTGCATCAAGGACGGCTGAGAGCCGGCAAAAACATATCCCACCTCTCTCTGTTTTTGCACCTGATTGCGCAAGACGTCTTCGACTGACCCGCCGTCGAATTGCGCAATCTGCTGGAATTCGTCGAGACAGATTGCCATGCGAAAACCGGCGTTTTTGGTCAGTTCCCCGGGAAGAGCAAAGATTTCGGGCGCGATGGGATCGGGATTGTATGCCGCGCCCCGGCCCAGGGATATGCCGACTTCGCCGGTATTCATATTGAAGGTGACTTCGGGTTTTACCTGACTGGCGAAGCGCGTGACCCAGTTCTTCACACGGTTCCACGGACCCGCGGCACGCAGCACCCTCTCGGCAAATTTCTCGAGGAATTGCGCGTAGCCGGAGTAGTCGCTCACGGTTAGACTGACTGTGCGGACGTGGCGTTTCTTGAGTCTCAGCAGAGCCAGGGAAACCAGGGAGCTCTTTCCAAAGCGCCTGGGAGACAACAAAAATACTTTCTGGCCGTCGGCGAGGTCGCGTACAAGTTGGCCGAGTTCACTGGTACGATCGACGAAATCCGCGTCATCGACGATCTCACCGTAAACGAACGGGTTTTCCGGATGGTGCTCCATACGCTAACTAGCGTAACGCCGAATGGCGTAATGATCAAGAAGAATTACGCCAGAAAGCATAACGCCCTGTGGCGTAACGCGTAGGCCTCGCCCAGGCGGCGAGATTTGCACCAGTTACGCCCTGAGAGCTGCCAGGCTTTCTTCGCGCGTGGCATCGATCGCGAGAAGTGTATTCATGTTCGTCAGCTCCAGCAGCGACTGGACACGCGGAGCCACTCCGCAGAGGCGCAAATTGCCGCCTTTCGCTTTCAGCGAGCCGTAGGCATAGATCAACATGCCGAGCCCGGCACTATCGACCGATTCGACCCCACTGAGGTCGAAGACGATCTTACGCGCGCCGCTTGTAATCAGCGACCGGATCTGTGAATCAGCCAGGCTCAGCGAAGAGCCGAGCGTGATTTGTCCCGTCAGGACAACCACGGCGCAGCCGTCAGGAAGTTGCTCGATCGATGCAGTCACGGGCATGGCGAGATTCTACACTGGAACGCCGTCAGGGCAGAGGATCATTTTCCGCCCTGCCGGCGTTCGCAGCATTTTTCTGAAGCTTGCCTACAGCTGGTTCATGTTGGCTAGGAATTCGGCGTTGTTGCGCACCTTCTCCAGGCGGCTGATCAGCAGCTCCATGGCTTCAACCGGCGAAAGAGGATTGAGCACACGGCGCAGGATGAAGACGCGTTGCAGATCTTCCTTGGGAATAAGCAACTCTTCCTTGCGGGTGCCGGAGCGCTGGATGTCGATGGCCGGGAACACGCGCTTGTCCACCAGCTTGCGGTCGAGGATGATTTCCATGTTGCCGGTGCCTTTGAACTCTTCGAAGATGACTTCGTCCATGCGCGAGCCGGTGTCAACGAGGGCGGTGGCGATGATGGTGAGCGAGCCGCCTTCCTCGATGTTGCGGGCCGCGCCAAAGAAGCGCTTGGGCCGCTGCAGAGCGTTGGAGTCGACGCCGCCGGAGAGGACCTTGCCCGAGGGCGGAACGATGGTGTTGTAGGCGCGCGCCAGGCGGGTGATGGAGTCGAGCAGAATCACGACATCGCGCTTGTGCTCAACCAGGCGCTTGGCCTTCTCGATGACCATCTCGGCCACCTGCACGTGGCGCGCGGCGGGCTCGTCAAAAGTCGAACTGATGACTTCGCCTTTTACTGAGCGCTGCATGTCGGTGACTTCCTCGGGGCGCTCGTCAATGAGCAAAACGATCAGCACAACCTCTGGATGGTTGGTGGTGACGGAGTTGGCGATGGACTGCAGCAGCATGGTTTTGCCGGTGCGTGGCGGAGCCACGATGAGGCCGCGCTGGCCCTTGCCGACAGGCGTGAGCAGATCCATCACGCGGCCGCTGATGCCCTCGCGCACCGTCTCCATCTTGATGCGCTCCTGCGGATAAAGCGGCGTGAGGTTGTCAAAGAGGATCTTGTTGCGCGTCTCTTCGGGCGACTCGAAGTTGATGGCTTCAATCTTGACGAGCGCGAAATATTTCTCGCCTTCATGCGGCGGGCGCACGTTGCCGCTGATCGAATCACCGGTCTTGAGATCGAATTTGCGAATCTGCGAGGGCGACACGTAAATGTCGTCCGGTCCGGGCAGATAGTTGTAGTCCGGGGAGCGCAGGAAGCCGTAGCCGTCAGGGAGAATTTCCAGGACGCCTTCAGCGAAGATGTGGCCTTCCTTTTCGCTTTGCGCCTGGAGGATCTTGAAGATGAGATCCTGCTTGCGGAGACCGCTGGTCCCCGGAATCTCAAGGGAACGCGCGATGCGGCTTAATTCAGTGATGTTCTTTTCTTTCAGTTCTGCGATGGTCATGTTCACCTGCGTGAAGGCGGGATGTGTGGGGGTGGGATACGGAGGGAGAAGTGCTCCAGAGGAGAAGGTCCGACAGGCATTGAGAAACTCAACCGGCGCAAACCAGCCTCAAAACCAGGCTTCAAGTCTACCAAACCTGACTGGTGCGACGCTGCGCCGGGAATGACCTAAGACTTCTACAGGGAAACTGCCCTTAATCCTTTTTCTGACTTAACCTTACAAGAGACGCGAGATGCCGTTAGGCCGCGCGGCGCCTTTCCACCGGCTGGGCCGCTGGCGCCTCCTCGGGCGTCTGGGCTTCCGGATTAGCCGTCTCAAAGCGGCACAAAACCTCGTTTGTGGTGTCCTGCAGCCGTGTATTCGGCTTGTGAAGCTTCCGAGTTGCTTTGCTCGCCAGTTGACAGAGCTGGTAGCGATTGGACACCTGAGAAAGTGCCTTAAAAACAAGATCAGACCGCATAGCGTATCTCCTTCTTTTTCAATTCCCTGCACGAGAGAAACCCGTGTGACCGCCCGTACAGTAGAGGGGAGCCATTACAATCGAGGGCTGCCCCAAATTGCCACTTCCACCTCTTAGACGCACTCTTCAGGCCCCCGAATGCAAAAACTTTGGTGGCGATTGTACGTGATGAAATGGATGCCATACCGTATCGGTTTGCAGTTTGCGCATTGGACCCCCGGGGTGCCTGCATGGCCTTTCCGGGAACTCCAAACGCGCACCCTAGGCACCAACGGAGCAACTCGCTCTTAGTTTGATGCTGGAAGTGTGCTGATGGGCACACCCGGCCGCAAATACGCAACCTGCCCTCTATGGATGGCTATGTTGAGAGTATAACCAACCTTCGTTGGGGTCAATATTTATTTCGCAGCTTGGGGAAAACAGTTCTGCCACTTTGGGGAGCGGTTTCCGCGGCCCGTGCATCCGTTGCAAGCTTCCATGCTAACTTATTCTTTATAAGTTATTTACGGATGAGCGCCCGCGACAATCCCGGTCCTGCGCCTGCCGCGTGCCGCGGCGTAAGAATGCCGGCAAACGCTAGTGACCTAAAAGTGAACCTCTCTGGTTACCTTGATATGGGATGCCGGGCCTTACCTGGTCTTGCGCGAGGCGCCCCAGGGGCGTCCGTCGGGATCGGAGAGCAGCAAGTCTCCATTCTCATCGCAGCCGCTGAAAGGGCGCTTGACGGCCCTCGTGCGTCTGGGGGAGGCGATGATCTCATCCAACCGGAAAAATCCTACCAGGAGGATTCCCACGAAGAGAACGGCCACCAGGAGGTTCGCCCAGCCGGATTGCAGAACGACATCTTCCACTTGAGACTCCAGGATGCGGTGGTGCTGTGGTCTTAACTTTCTTCAGTCTATGGGGATATCGGCCAAAATTAGAAAACATTCATAATCCAAAGTAACCACGATATTGGCAGAAAAGTGAATGAGTTGCGGCGATCTCCAGGTGCTGGCGGAACCGAAATCGCAGGAATTAGGCCCAGTAGCTGCGGTCGAGCGTGCGGTACTGGATGGCTTCGGCCAGGTGGGCGACGGTGAGTGACTCCGTCCCTTCCACGTCCGCAATGGTGCGCGCCACTTTGAGAATGCGATCGTGGGCGCGCGCGGTGAGTCCCTGCTGTTGCATGGCGCGCTCCAGCAGCCGTTCGGCGTCGGCGCCGAGTTCGCAGTGGGCGCGAATCTGCCGCGTGTTCATCTGCGCGTTGGCGTATATCTTTTCGCCGTGCTTCCTGAAGCGCTGGCGCTGGCGCTCGCGTGCGGCCATCACGCGGGCGCGAATGTGCGTGGAGCCCTCGGCCGCCGCACCGCCGCGTAGTTCCTTGTACTGAACAGCGGGGACTTCAATGTGAATGTCGATGCGGTCGAGCAGCGGGCCGGAGATTTTGGCCACGTAGCGCTGGATCATGGGCGGCGTGCACAGGCACTCGCGCGATTTGTCGTTGAAGAAGCCGCAAGGGCAGGGATTCATGGCTGCGGCCAGCATGAATCGCGCGGGAAAATTGAGCGACATGGAGGCGCGCGCGATGGTGACGGTGTGATCTTCGAGTGGCTGCCGCAAAACTTCGAGAACGTTGCGCGGAAACTCGGGCAGCTCGTCGAGAAACAGCAGGCCGTTGTGCGCCAGCGACACCTCGCCGGGGTGCGGCACAATGCCGCCGCCGATGAGGCCGGCATCGGAGATGGTGTGATGCGGCGCGCGGAAGGGGCGCTGCGTCACGAGTCCCGCGCCCGCCTCGAGGACGCCGGCGACGGAGTGGATCTTGGTGGTTTCGAGGGCTTCCTCGAAGGTGAGCGGGGCCAGGATCGAGGGCAGGCGCTTGGCGAGCATGGTTTTGCCGGAGCCGGGCGGGCCGATCATGAGAATGTTGTGGCTGCCGGCCGCGGCCACTTCCAGGGCGCGCTTGGCGGTCTGCTGGCCGCGCACATCGCTGAAGTCGACGCTGAATTGCTCGAGTTTGCCGAGTAGATCCTCAGTGACCACGCGATACGGTTCGCGCTGGATCACGCCGACGACAGAAGTGTTCAGCAGTTCAAGCACGTCGAGGAGCGAGGAGACGGGATAGACGTTGACGCCTTCGACGACCGCGGCTTCGGCGGCGTTGGCCAGGGGCAGAATCAGGTTGGGAATGCCCTTTTCCCGGGCCAGAATGGCCACGGGCAACATGCCGGGGATGGGACGCACGCTGCCATCGAGACCCAGTTCGCCGACCAGGAGGAAGCGGCTGAGGTCGTTGGTGCGCAGGGCGCCATACGCGCCCAGAATGCCGACGGCGATGGGCAGATCGAAGCCGGAACCCTCCTTTTTTAGGTCGGCGGGAGCGAGGTTGATGGTGATGAACGTGGGCGGGATGAGGTAGCCGGAGTTTTTAATGGCGGCGCGCACGCGATCGCGGCTCTCGCGCACCGCTGCATCGGGCAGGCCCACCGTGTGAAAGTGATCTTCGTTCGACACCACGCCGCTGTAGTCGACCTCAACATCAATGAGATTGGCGTCGATGCCGTAGACTGCCGCACTAAGGGCCTTGAAGAGCATGGCGGAGGGCTGTGGAGCGAGTGTAGCAGAAAATCTGGGATCAGGTTTCAGGTGTCAGGGGCCGGTGCGCATCCGGCCACTTGAAGATTCATGACCGGCAACTGAACGATGGTCGCTGAAATCTGACCCCTGAGACCTGACACCTGCGCTTCACACGCGATCGTCGGGGAAGGTGCCGATCGATTCTCCGGGCGCGACGCTTTGCCCCGCAAGCACGATGGCATGGCTGGCGATGTGGGCGCCTGCGCCGATCACCGTAGGCTGAAGCCGGACCTTGCTGTAGTCCTGCGGATCGTGCCAGAAAGAGAAGACGCGCGAAAAGGAGCCTATCACCGCATGATTGCCGATGGTAATGCCGCCGCGGTCGTTGAGCAGGGCGCGCTGGCGAATAATCACGCCATCGCCGATGGAGAGGTTGTAGCCGTAGGTCAGGTCGACGCCGTGGTCGATTTTCACGCCCGCGCCGAGATGCTCGAAGATGTGCCGGCCGAGCATGCAGCGGAAACGCAATCCCAGCCAGTGATTGAGGCCGATCGGCGAGCGATCGAACATCTGCCAGAACCAGAGCAAAGGCTTGCGGCGCGCAAAGCGCTCGCGATCGACCTCGGCATAGTGCTCCGCTTCCAGGGTGACATTTTGCGGGTCGAGCGAGAGGCTGACCACGTTGCCCGGCAGCTCCGAGGTGAGCTTGAGGTTGAGTTTGCCGCTGAAGGGACGCCCCAGATAAAGCTGGTAGAGCTGGTCGCGCACAATCTCGCCGCGGCGCTCCGGGGAACCGTGGCGGACGAACTCGTCGTCCAGGAACTGAATCCAGCGGCGGTAGATTTCTTCGGCTTCAGGCGTAGGGCGGGGAGCGGGACCTTCAGGGGCGGTCATACCAGAGACGATAAAGCAGGGAGCAGGGAGTAGGGAATAGGGACTGAGGAACTAAAGGGCCGGGGACTGCTTTGCCCGAATGGACTTTATCAGTGCGCCGAGAAGCCTGCCGACGCCGTTACAGAGATTTGCCTTTATCCGCTCGCAGTGTTTCAATTGTGTTATTGAAACAGGGGTGCTCCGCAGGATTGCGGGGCTGAGAAATACCCTCGAACCCGATCCGGATAATACCGGCGTGGGAAGTTTTCTCTAGCCGAGCGGCAGTGCTTCCTTCCATAGCAGCTCATGCTCCTTTGTTTCAGGCAAATCGAAGCAAAGGATGCCCATGTCCTCCGCCGCTGTCATCGTCCGCGATCGCCAAACCCTCTTCCCTATCGTCCCCACCTCGGTCGCCGGAGCCTTCCTGATGTCCCTCTGCCTTGCCGCGCCCCTAACCGCCCCATTGACCGCGCAAACCGCCCCGCAAAACCCCGCACCGGCGCCGCAGCCTACACAGAATTCCTCACCGGCGCAGAACCCAGCACCCGCGCAGCAAAAACCCGCCCCCGTCACCACTACCGTCGTGGTGCACGGCGAGACGGAAGACAACTATCTTCCCCAATCCGTCACCGTGGGCACGCTCGATGGAACGCCGCTCAAGCAGACGCCCCTTTCAGCCACCGTCGTCACCCGCGACCTGCTCAGCGACCAGGTTTCGCGTCTGCTCTCCGATGTGGTCAGGAACGATGCCTCGGTCGGTGACGATTACGTGCCTGTGGGCTACTACGGCGACTATCAGATTCGCGGTTTTCCCCTCGATCTCGCCACCGGTTTTGAAGTCAACGGCATGACCATTGCCGGCGAGCAGGATGTGCCGCTCGAAAACAAGGAGCAAGTCGAGTTCCTCAAAGGCATTGCCGCGGTCGAAAGCGGTGTCGCCTCCGCCGGCGGCCTCATCGATTTCGTCACCAAGCGCTCGGCCAACATCAAGGCTCTCGATCTGGCCACCGATCATCGCGGCTCGGCCTTCGGCGCCGTCGATCTTGGACATCTCTTCGGCAGCCGCAAGCAGGTGGGCGCGCGCGTGAATCTTGTCGCGGAGCGCATCGTTCCCTACATGAACGACACCAATGGCTGGCGCGCCATGGGCGCGGGCGCGGCCGACTGGAAGATCGACCCGGCCACCACGCTCAAAGGTGACTTCGAGTACCAGCACAAGAACGAGCGCGATGGCAGCGGCTATCAACTGCTCGGCGGCACGACGCTGCCCGACATCCACCGCATCTTTCGCTCCACCATGCTCGGCGATCAGTCCTGGGGCCCGCCCGATACTTACGACACCTTCAACACCGGCGCGCGCGTCGAACACACCTTCTCGCCGTCGTGGATCGCCTTTGCTGCCGCCGGCTTCAGCCACTCGCTCATCCAGGACAACGTGATCTACGCCTACGGCTGCTATTACGAGGCCGCGTGCAACACCGGTTCGGCTCCTTATCCATTCTTCTTTGCTCCCGACGGCACCTACGACATCTACGACTATCGCGATCCCGGCGAGTTGCGCATCGACGCCGAGGCCGAAGCCATGCTCACCGGCCACATCCGCACCGGTGCAGCCACGCAAGACATCACCGGCGGCGGCGAGGTCTTCCTGCGCAGCGTGCAACAGCCGGGCTACTACACCGTGCAAAACCCTTACGATCCCAGCGGCGTGGTCCAGGACGGCGCCGTCTACACCTACGTGGGCTCAGAGAATATCTACCAGCCCATCGCGTCCCTTCCGGCTCCGGGAGCTGCCAACTCCCTCGAAAATCCGCTCCAATCCGCAGGTCCTCGCCGCCTTTGGGAGGACAGCCATCAGTCCTCCGCCGTTATCCAGGACCGCGTGCATCTTCCCGGCCGCATCCAGCTCCTCGCCGCCGGCCGCTACGATTCCCTCCGCGACCACAACTACTCGCTCTGGGCCACCAGCCCCAGCACGCCTCCGACCATCACCGATAAGCACGTCTGGCTGCCGCAATTCGCCGTCACCTTCAGCCCGGTCGAGAACCTCACGCTCTACTCGAATTACGGTGTGATGTTGTCTCTCGGTCCACAGGGGCCCTTCTGGACCGACAACGGCAGCCAGTTTCTTGCGCCCTTCTACACGCGCCAGGCCGAGGTGGGCGCAAAATATGAGCCCGGTCAGCGCATTCTGCTCACCACCGCGTTCTTCCACATGCGCGCGCCGTTCTTCTACCCCAAAATGATCGCGGGCCCCGACAGCTTTTGCCCCACCGGCAACCCCGGCGATCTCTGCTTCGAACAGGAGGGCCGCGAAACCCACAACGGCGTCGAGTTCAACGCCGAAGGCAAAGCCGCCAGCTGGCTGCGGCTGAACGGCTCCGCCGCGGCCATGAACGCCAAGTCGGCGAATACCGGAACGCCCGCGTTCAATAACAAGCAAGTCATCAACGTGCCACATGTGCAGGCGAACCTCTTTGCCGATGTCACCGTGCCTCGCGTGCGCGGCCTGCACCTGATGCCCGGCTGCAATTTCGCATCGCGCAAGGAAGCCACGCGCGACGACCAGGTGAGCGTGCCCAGCTACAATCTCTTCAATCTGGGCGCGCGCTACACGCCAGGCGGCGAGCAGGGCCGCGTCACCTTCCGCATCTACGCCGATAACATCGCCAACAAGCGCTACTGGTCCGACACCGGCGCAAGTTACGGCGATACTTTTGTCTGGGAGGGCGCGCCCGCAACCGTCCGCCTCTCCGCCCACTACACTTTCTAGGAGCCCGCGTAGCGGGCAAAAGAAGGTAGCCCCAGGCGTGAGCCTGGGGGCCAGTGCGTGAATCGACGTATAGCCCGCTTCAGCGGGCGTAAGATCGTCGGAAAGCAGTTCGTAACGATGACGCCA
>Ga0326728_10011544_pt1 | contig 20090 bp, 20 predicted proteins | sample MB3enrmetagenome_FD_207602 | JGI IMG/M metagenome (GOLD analysis project Ga0326728, IMG submission 207602) | Lab enriched peat soil microbial communities from McLean, Ithaca, NY, United States - MB31MN | ecosystem: Environmental > Terrestrial > Soil > Wetlands > Peat | place: USA: New York... | reverse complement strand
TTCGCTGCGCGCTAGACGGCTCCGTCGACGCGGTCGTGCTCGATCACATTTTGCCCGAGCATGACGGGCTTGCCTTGCTCAGCGCTATGCAAGCGAGCAAAGAGGCCCCGCCCGTCGTCTACCTTACAGGCAATCAGGAGAGCCGCGTCGCGGTCGCCGCGCTGAAAGCGGGCGCGGCCGATTATGTGCCGAAGGATCTGCACGGCGATTTCCTCCTTCTCCTCGAAAGTGCCGTTTCCAATGCGATGTCCGCAGCCGCAATTAAGCGGGATAAGGAAAAGGCCGAAGCCGAAGTACGCGCCGCGCGCGACCAATTCAAGGCGCTTGCCGAGGAGCGCGCTCTGCTCCTGCGCGAAGTCAATCATCGCGTGAGCAATAGCCTGCAGCTGATTGCCTCTTTGCTGCATTTCCAAGGGGATATGTCTGGAAATGCGGATGTGAAAGCGGCGCTGAAGGAGGCTAATGGCAGGGTTCTCGCTGTCGCGCGGGTACACCGGTCGCTGTATTCGTCTCTCGACGTCAAATGGATCTCTCTTGCGGAATATCTAGCCAATTTGATCCGGGATCTGGAGGATGTGAAGGCGGGCGCGAGCGGTGAAGAGAGTATCATCGCGTTTTCATCGGACCCAATTCAAGCCGGGCCAGATACGGCGGTCGCGGTTGGGATCGTCACGGCCGAGTTGGTCCTTAACGCGCTCAAGCATGCGTACCCGAACGGGTGCGGCCCGGTGCGGGTGTCGCTCCGGGCCGTTACGCCCAACGTTGAGTTAGCCGTCGAGGACGACGGCGTTGGCGGGGCTGGCGATGCGGGACAGGCGCGCCGGCACGGGCTTGGTCAGCGAGTCATGGCCGGAATGGCGGAAAAGCTGAGCGGCTCCCTGCGCTACGAGCAGCCGGAGCGGGGAACCCGCGCGGTCATGACATTTCCTGCTGGAGAAGACATCCGGCCGGATTAGGGCGCACTGGGAAACGTGGCTCAGAGATTCCGCCTGGAGCGCCTATTGACGCTGGGGGCGGGAGAGAGCCTCAAGCAACGCGTCCGGTATCGGCTCGGCCAATATGTCAGCGCCAATTCCGGTGAGCTGGTGATCGATCCGCCGCATCTCTGCCACCTCGCGCGACAAAGCCTCGTTACAGCGCAAAAGGGCCTCGAACTCTGCCAATTCCTGCCCGGTCAACTCCCCATCGAGATAGGCCGACACAGTAGCGGCAAGCTGCTCGTCCTGCGAGACCAGCGAAGCGGCTGAGCCCGTATCCTTCGGGCCTTCGGTGCGTGTCTTTTCTGTTATCGGCATGGGTTATCTATCTAACACGAGCTCAAAGTAGCAGCGTTGCAGTGCGAAACAACGGCGCTAATAAACTGTTCCTTGCTGGGATACCGGACTCGTTATTATGCACAGTTTGCGTCAGTCGAAGGTGCAGCGCAAGAGGGGCACGGGGATTCCGGTAGAATTTCCACTAAGGAATGAGCTCTGGTTGCAGACAGACGTGCGGCGCCTAGGAGCGGTTGTCGCGCAGGCGCTTGTCCCGCGCGGGATCCTTAACGCGGCCTTGGCCCGTCGGCCCCGGGCGGTTCTCCGACAAGCGGCGATCGTGCTTGGGGTCTTTCACCCTGCCCTGTCCTGTTGGGCCGTCCCGGTTTGCGGAGAGGCGTCTATCCTCTTTTGGGTTCTTCACCCGGCCTTGGCCCGTCGGCCCAGGCCTGTTTGCGGCGAGACGTCTATCGCTCGTCTTGTCCTTGACGCGGCCTTGACCTGTTGGTCCGACCCTGTTTCTCGCCAGGCGTTTGTCCCGCGAAGGGTCCTTTACGCGGCCTTGTCCGCCAGGTTTCACCTCGGAAACAGCCGGCGTGGCCATTGTGGTTGCTTTGGTGCTCATGCGTTTGGCGTTCCTGACGCCATCCTCTTCTTTTCCGGCTGACATGGTTGGCTCCACATCCCCCATTCTAGTTTGCGTGAGATCTGAATAACTACAATATGCTGCGCGCTATCTCGCGCTTTTGTGATTTCCTAGATTGCTTAAAATAACACCGTGCATTATCTGCCCGGGACCTCAATTTGCCATATAGCCGCACTGGAGGCAAATATGGTTAGACATAAATCTTTCTTATCGATGTTTGCATATTTTTGCTGTTTTGCAAGCACTAATTTCAAAAAGGGGCCGCTTCCTCAAATTTAGCGGGTGTTGCCTATGAACAAAATAGAAAAGACTGTTGCCATATAAAGTAATAATTGCTCACTATACAGATTAAATCTCTTGCGCGAATTCTTCGTCTCTCCACGGCCGCAGGCATTATCCTTCTCGCTCGGGGTGGAATACACCTTTCCACTTCGGAGCGAAGCCATTTTTGCCGCCGCGATGACGCTTGCCGCTGCAGCCGGAGTTGGCTATGCAATGGCGCTTAGACGACTCATGGCGGCACGGTTTTGTCCCCCGTACCGATAGCTATATAGGTACTACGCCAAGGCTATTGTAGATGCAATCCTACTTTTTGCTTGCCTTGGGACGCTTTCGGGCTTTCAAGCTTGTTTTCTATGTATCGTGATGTAACTCAAGTTTCAAATCGGAGAGGATTCTCAAATCGCGCCGGAAGGAACGGAAGATGGTTAAATGCCCAATTCCGAGCGTACAGTGGGTCGAGACCCCAGCCGACCTCGATCGCCTCGAGTTTTTTGAGGAGATGGCCGAGATAGAGGTGCCCGTTTCTGCGCTCGATAAGCTCCCCTTCAAGAACGAGGAGCGCGGGGACAGCGAGCGTCTCGATATGGTCATGCGTTCAATCCGCCGGGACGGATATAACAATGCCGAGCCAATTATCGTGCGGCTCGGGCGGAGGGGACGCTGGGTGGTTGTCGATGGCGGCCACCGGCTCACGGCGGCCCGGCGCGTCTCAAGGGAGTTTTTCGCGAACATTTTCGGCGCAAAGGTTAAAACGGTGAATTTTCTGCTCTATAGAACGCCGCTGACCAATAGCCGGCTCGATGAGCCGGAGGATGCGCCGGCGTAAAACGGCCCGGCCGCGCGGACTGGTTCGTTTTAGACGCGGGCGAAAAAAGAGGAGAAAGCTTAGCTCCCTCCTCCCTCCCCTTTCCCTCGAAACTGCTCGAAAATCCTATGCCAGCTCGTACTTATCGCGCCAGTCGGAGGTGACGAAGTTGATGATGATGGCTTTGCGGATCGCTCCGTTGAGCGGCCGCTTGCCAACGGCGTGCCATGTATTCGGGCCGGGGATGAAGATCACTCCGAGATTCTTCCCGTAGGGGGCCGAGCAGAGGTATTTATACTCCGGCGGACCTTCATGCACGTCGGTGCCCGCAGCTTTCAGCCGGGGATCGTCCGACAGATAAACCAGCATCGTGAACTTTTTCACGAAGATGTCGGTGTGCGGCTCAAGCCAGAACCCTTCGGTATCCTGGCAGTACTCGATGCGCAAATGCCCATCTGAAAGATCGGCGCCGGTGGCTTCCTCGATCGCGCGGCGGACGCGGGCATCTTGGAAGCCGGCAACGACCCTGCGGCACACCTCGAACCTGTCTTGGTTCTCTTTGTTGAAATACACGCGCGTGGCGTTGTTCGTCTCACGCTTGCCGTTAAAAACCGTATCCTTCGGCGGCGCAAAGGGCAACGCTGCTATCGCGGTCACATCTGCGTCGGGAAGCGCGCCCTCAAGCAGCCAATAGTCGAAGGGCGAGGTCACGTGTTTGGAGCGGGCGAGGCACGCGAGAAAGGCATCCGCGACGGGGTTCGCTTCTGCGGCCGCGGCCGGTGCTGTGTCTGTCATGTTACTTTCCGCTGTAGAAGAATGGAATGAGCCGCTTCACCTTCGCAGATAGCTGATGCCGTCCATACTGGCGCGCGCGCGCAGCATCGGAGCGCAGCCAGTTCATCATCACGTAGCGGCGTTCTCCGACGAATGGCTTGTGCCCATGCCAGGAATTCGGCGAAACTTTGAACGCAACGAACGTGCCTCCGTGCGGAGGAACCTCCGCGATATAATCTTCGAGGTCGTCGCCATTGCGCAGGATGCGGAGCCGGCCGCCACCTTCGTCCCAGGCACCATTAAGATAGAGCAGGCAGGTTGCAACCTTGTCCTTGGTATCGGTGTGGATACGGCCATCCTTGGCTTGGGCGCGGCCGCGGATCGTAATCATGGTCGGCAGCCCTTTGAGATCGATCCCAAGCTGCTTGCCTACGGCTTCGGTGAACGCAGGCGATTTCATTTCCTCGATGAGGGCCCCAAAAACCGGACCGTATTCGAGCTCCTCCAGCGGAAAGATGCCTGGCTTTTCGATCGCGGGGAAATCGGCACGGATACCCTCAAGGTCCTTGGGCTCAAGGACCTGCGCCAGAAAATAGGAAAATGGCTCACGCGCGGCATTTGCTGCAGCGATGGCATCGACTTTTAACATCCTTGCCCTCCTGGTCGATAAATCTCCCGCTTTCGCAGTAGCCGGAGAAATTTAGGAGAGCAAATGGCACGACTTTTTTGCGCCCCCTTTGATCGAAATCAAACTGAAGCGTGGACGTATTGTCTCAATGCCTGCGCTATCCAGGGTCTGCGGTTCGGACCTCTGGTGCATACAAAGAAAATAGTACGATACGGCCGTATTGTTGAACGGCCGGGCGATGGATGCGATAACTTGCCAACTCTTCGTAGCCGGACGGAATTCAGTTCTGCCCGCTAACCGGCACGGAACCATTTTGTGCGGCAGCGTCACTTAACGGAACAGCCATGACAACACTTTTGATCGGCGGAGCTGGGTATATCGGTTCCCACATGGTAAAGCGCCTCATCGAGGAAAACGAACCGCTTGTCATATTGGATAATCTATCGACCGGTTACCGGGATGCAATTCTTGGCGGAAACCTCATTACCGGAGACTGCGGTTCAGTTGCATTGCTGCGGGATATCTTTGAAAAATACGCAGTCGGCACGGTCATGCATTTTGCGTCGTTTATACAAGTTGGAGAGTCTGTTTCAGATCCGGCAAAATATTATATAAATAATGTGGCCAATACGTTGAGCTTGCTTAGCACCATGGTCGAGTGCGGTGTGAAAAACTTCGTTTTCTCATCCTCGGCTGCAGTCTACGGCAATGCGGGAGACGATCCCATCGGGGAGGAGCAGCGTTGCGCGCCCGTCAGTCCATACGGCCGCACGAAGCGGATGATCGAGGAGGCGCTTGAAGACCTGAGCGCAGCTTACGGTCTCAACTTTTTCTCGTTGCGCTACTTCAATGCTGCAGGCGCAGATCCCAAGGCGCGGATCGGCGAACGTCACAATCCCGAAACGCATCTCATCCCGCTCGTACTGCAAGCGGCATCGGGGCGGCGCGAAGCGATCACCGTCTTTGGGCGCGATTACCCGACTCCGGATGGCACCTGCATTCGCGACTATATTCACGTGGACGACCTCTGCGAAGCGCATCTTATCGCACTGCGCGCGCTCCGGCGGGGCGAAAAGGGCGGTCACTTCAACCTCGGTACGTCATCGGGCTTTAGTGTTGCGGAGGTCCTCGACGCCGCAAGGCGCGTAACCGGAAGGCCAGTTAGGGCCATAGACGCAGACCGGCGCCCCGGCGATCCACCTGTGCTCGTCGCCAATTCCCGCGCTTTTCAGTCCGGCTTCGGCTGGAGCCCAAAAATGCCGGGCTTGGAGCCCATTATCGAAACGGCTTGGCGCTGGGAGACGGAATTTTTCGTGAAGGGCAAGCATGGATAAAAGCAGTTTCCCGCTTTGCTAGCGCTGTCCTGCTCCGGGCAGCCGCAAAACTTAATACCCTGACAGTATCGCCTCGCGCGGGCGAATCGCGCCATGCTCATAGTCATGGACATAAGGAACCGGCAGGGTCATGTTAGCAAGGATGCAAGCGGCGCCGCTTTCCAACATCGCGGAGTATACCGTGTCCGAGCTTTCGTCCGCCATCAAGCGGACGGTGGAGGATGCGTTTGGCCTCGTTCGCTTGCGCGGCGAAATCTCCGGATATCGCGGGCCGCATAGCTCGGGCCACGCTTATCTTTCGCTTAAGGACGAGCGCGCGCGCATCGATGCGGTGATTTGGCGCGGGACGCTCTCCGGCCTGAAGTTCAAGCCCGAGGAAGGGCTGGAGGTTATCGTCACCGGCCGGATCACGACCTTTCCCGGCAAATCGAGCTATCAAATTGTCATCGAGCAGTTGGAGCCTGCAGGCGCCGGTGCGCTCATGGCGTTACTTGAGGAGCGCAAGAAGCGGTTCGCGGCCGAAGGGCTGTTCGACGAGGCCCGCAAGCGGCCTCTACCGTTTTGGCCGCAAGTGGTTGGAATCGTGACATCGCCCACCGGAGCGGTGATACGCGACATGCTGCACGGCTTCACGGAGCGCTGCCCCACCCATGTCATCGTCTGGCCGGTGCGTGTGCAGGGCGAAACCTGCGGCGCCGAGGTCGCATCTGCCATCCGCGGCTTCAATGCGCTCGACGGGGCCGGCCCGCTGCCGAGACCGGAATTGCTGATTGTCGCGCGCGGCGGCGGCAGCCTCGAAGACCTCTGGGGCTTCAACGACGAAGCGGTTGTCCGCGCAGCGGCCGAAAGCGCGATCCCGCTAATCTCGGCGGTGGGGCACGAAACCGATTGGACGCTCATCGACCTTGTCGCCGATGCGCGCGCCCCGACGCCCACCAAAGCGGCGGAATGGGCGGTGCCGAAACATTCCGAGCTTGTCCTGCGTCTTGCCGAATGCACCGGCCGGGCGAGGCATTGCGTGAGGCGTCAGCTGGAAAGGCTCCGGGCCGAGTTCCGGGGCGCGGAACGTGGATTGCCCCGCGCTCAAACGCTTCTGGCTATTCCACGGCAGCGTGTCGATACGGCGGCAGTGCGTCTCGGTCAGTCGCTGCGCCATTTCAGCGAGCGCTCGCGCGGGCGGTTCGAGCGTAGCGCTGTCCGGCTAAACCCGCGGCTTATCACCGCGCCGCTTGTGCGTGCAGCCGAGAGGCTTCAGCGCGCGGGCGATGGGGCGGCGCGAGCATTCCGCCTGAACGCTGCTCAGAAGCGCGACCGTCTTTCCGATCGCGCCGGCCGGCTCAATCCTGGCTTGCTTGCGGGGCCGGCCGCCTGTCAAAGCGAACGGCTGCATACGCTTTGGTCCAGGGCTGAGCAGGGGATCCGCAACAGGGTGAAGCGCAAGGCGATGGAGGCCGGTTCGCTTTCGCAGATCCTAAGAACGCTTAGCCACAAGAGTGTGCTCGACAGGGGGTTCGCCCTCGTGCGAGGCGAGGACGGGCACGTCGTCCGCCGCGCCGCCGCGCTGAGCGGTGCCGTCCGGCTTGACATTGAGTTCGCGGATGGTCACGTTCAAGCAAAATATACCGGTGGAACTGCTGAGGACGGTGCCCGCGCATTCGAGCGTAAGAGCTTCGCCAGCCACCGGCGGAACGCCCCGGCAGACAAGGACGACGGAAGCCAGGGCAGTCTTCTTTGAGGCATGGAAGAGAGTATGAATCGCATCGAGCGTTCCTTCATATTCGGTCAAGAGGCGAAAATCCGCTATCTCGATGGGGAATTTCAGGTGCTGAAGAACGGCGCCTATGTGCGCTGCGCAGTGACCGGCGAACCGATCCGGATCGAGAACTTGCGCTATTGGAGCGTGGCCCATCAGGAGCCGTATGCCAGCGCGGAGGCTTCGCTGCGGCGGCATCTGGAGCGGCTTCGCGGTACTGCAGGCTGAGCCCGGCCGGTGACGCTGCCATAAGGCTGCACCGAGAGAAGCTGTATAAGTGCCGCGCAAAGGCGGCGTCCTCCTATTCACCGCAAGGATTATGTCATGAGCACATTGCCGCCATGCCCCAAATGCAACGGCACATTCACCTACGAGGATGGCAGCCTTTATATCTGTCCGGAGTGCGCGCACGAGTGGAGTGCGGCTGCCAGCACCGCTGCCCCCGAGGCGGGTGGCAGAATTTACCGCGACTCTGCCGGAAGTATATTGCAGGACGGCGATACCGTCACCGTCATAAAGGACCTGAAATTGAAGGGCTCTTCGAAGTCCGTCAAAATCGGGACGAGGGTCAAAAACATCCGCCTCGTCGATAGCGATCACGATATCGATTGCAAAATCGAAGGTTTCGGAGCCATGAGCCTGAAATCGGAGTTCGTCAAAAAAGTTTGATTGAGAGCACCGGACACTGATCCGGAATCGGCGTCATTGCGAGCGAAGCGAAGCAATCCAGGCTCAAGTCACTGATGCTGCACTGGATCGCCGCGGCGGCAAATGCCGCTTCGCGATGGCGGTGCGCCCCGGTTAAGGGCGCAATGCTTTAGACCGGCTGGCCGCGCGCGGGCCGGCAACGCAGCCCATCGTTTCGCTCAGCTCAGGGTACGAGAACCGCTGCGCCGGTCAATTCTCCGCGCCGCAGCCGCGACAGCGCCTCGTTCGCCTCAGCCAGGCCGAAGAGCTGAACCGTCGTCTTGACCGGCACTTTGGGTGCGAGTTCGAGAAACTCGATGGCATCGGCCCGCGTGAGGTTGGCAACCGAGCGCACTACGCGCTCGCCCCACAGAATGCTGTATGGGAAGCTTGGTATGTCCGACATGTGGATGCCGCCGCAAACGGCGACGCCACCTTTTCTCAAGGCTCGCAGCGCTGCAGGAACGAGGTCTCCAACGGGCGCGAAGATGATGGCGGCATCGAGCAAGGTGCCCGGCCGTTCATCGGAACCGCCGGCCCAGCAGCATCCGAGCGAAAGCGCAAAGTCCTGCGCAGCCGTGTCTCCCGGCCGCGTGAAGGCATAAACGCTCCGGCCCTCGTGCACGGCAAGTTGAGCGACAATATGCGCGGCCGCTCCGAAACCGTAAAGCCCAAGCGCGCGGCCGGGGCCGGCCATTTTCAGCGAGCGGTATCCGATGAGGCCGGCACATAAGAGCGGCGCCGCTTCGGCGTCGCTATAGCCTTCCGGTATCGGGAAGCAGAAGCGGGCGTCCGCTGTCGCATATTCGGCGAAGCCTCCGTCCAGCTGGTAGCCGGTGAATTTGGCCAGATCGCAGAGATTTTCCTCGCCGCGCCGGCAGAACTCGCACTCCCCGCAGGTGAAGCCGAGCCAGCCAACGCCAACGCGCTGCCCTTGCGTGAAGCCGGTGACGCCTTGTCCCAGCCCGGCGACCTCGGCAACGATCTCGTGGCCGGGCACGATGTCCCCGCAGCAGGCCGGCAGTTCTCCGTCGGCAACGTGGAGGTCGGTACGGCACACCGCGCAGGCCTTAACCCGCAGGAGCAGTTGACCCGGCAAGGGCTGCGGCCTCTCCCGGTTCTCCAGTACGAGAGGCTTGCCCGGCGCTTTCAAAACCATCGCTCTCACGGGGCGTTCCCTCCATAAGGAGTGGTGAGAATGGCAGATGTGAGCCGTATCCTAGCACGCCGCAGGCTCGAACTTTGGAAAAAAGGTGTGGCTGCAAAGGCATAGATGCCAGTGCCTTCCGTATCCAGACGTTAAATCGGGCTGAAATGGTTAATCCGTTAGCAAAATTTTTAGCTTGTTTGCGCATTTTTGTCTGAGGCAGCTGCCGCCACCCAGCGTGCCAAGTATTTGAAACGCCGTGGCTATGAGTAATTGGAATGGGGAATAACAACAAGCGGCATGCGCTCAGCCTCCTCATCGCGGCCGGAGGGTGCGTAGCCGGTGCCTATAGTGCATATGCCGCATTTTCAAATGGAAAATTGATAACCGATGGCGCTCCGGGGACGATGTTCGGCCTCGCCTTTGCCGCGGTTGTCATCATCAGCTGGATCATGCTGCCTTGGGCAGACAAGCGCGCTGAGGAGGGGTCCCATCGGGACGCCTGGCTGTGGCGCGCGAGTTGGCTCTTGGCTCTAGGCTTCGTTCTTGCCAACTCCATCTTGTACACCGTTCATTATCGCACCGAGATGACGGAGGCCAAAGGCCTGCGCATCGATGCATATGAGCGCGCTCAGCGTGTCGAAACGCTCGCTACGAGCGAGCTTAACGAGCTGAGAACGAACCCGAGATGGGATACGACGAATGGCTGCTCCAACGCCACAGCTCCGAAGTCGAAGCAGTTTTGCGAACAGGTGCAAGAAGCGCAGGCCCGCATAAAAAGCGCGGAGGCAATTCTCGGGCAAGGCAGGCCCGCGGCAAAAGACGCCGGTGCCGACACCTTGGCCTGGGTGCTGAGCGCAGACGAGGCCAAAGTGCGCCGCAGCTTGCCCATATTCTGGGCGGTGATCCTTGAGTTGATCGCTTCGCTTTGCATGAGGGAAGCTTTTGCCACCCTGCGGACGCCGGAGGCGGCCCGCGCGAGCGTTCACGAGGACAGGACTGGCGGGCAGAAGGCGGAAGCATCTCCGAGAGCTTCTTACCAGCCCGTTTCTGCGGAAGTCCCGCTTATGGGCATCCTTGCGCCGTTCAGCTTCGAGAAAATCCAGATGCCGAGGGGGGCGATGAACGACAACATACCCCTTGCTGCTTATGCTTAAGAATTGGCCCGCTTGCCGCGGGCCAATCTGCATGCCCCTCTGGAAAGCTTCGTTTGCGTGCTTCGCCCCTGCGAAGGTCTTGTGCAGGCAACGCGGCGTTATTGGCCGGCTACCGCCGCAGGCAATACGGTGGACTGCAAATCAGCGCCGCTCGCGCGGTGCCGGCGGTTCATCCTCAAGCGCACGGTAGGCCGCGCCTTCCAAATCCTCGAATTGGCCGGACTTGAGCGCCCAAAGGAATGCCGCGAGCCCTAAGCCGCCTAAGCCAAGTGCGATAGGAACGAGCCAGGCAAGTGAGGTCATGATGCTAACTCCAGCTTCGCCGTCCGTAAGCGAAGCGCGTTCACTGTGACGATAATGGAGGAGGTTGACATCGCGATGGCGGCGATGAGCGGCGTCACCAGTCCCGCTACGGCGAGGGGCACGAAAAGCATGTTATAGCCGATGGCGATCGCAAAGTTCTGGAACGCCATGCTGCGGGTCTTGCGCGCCGTCGCCAAAAGCTCGACCACGGCCATGAGTTTCGAGCCTTGAAACACCGCGTCGGATGCGGTCTGGCTTACATCGGCGGCTGTCGAGGGCGATACCGAAGCGTTAGCCGCCGCCAGGGCCGGGGCATCGTTCAAACCGTCGCCAACCATGATAACGCGGTGCCCCTCCGCCTTCAGCGCCTCGATCCGTTCGATTTTCTCTTGCGGCTTCAGCGCAGCATGCCAATCGCTAATTCCAGCTGCTTCTGCTGCTGCCGCGACGGACTCGCTGCGGTCCCCCGAAAGCAAAAGGACGCGATATTGCGCGCGGCGCAGCGCCGCGATCGCTTGCGCGGCGTCCTCGCGAAGCTTGTCTTCGAATTGAAAGGCAAGTGGCGCAGAGCCCGGCCGCACGTACCAAAGGGACGCGGAATCGGCTTGCGCCTGCGGAACTGCGCACCAGGATGCCGAGCCGAGCCGCTCCTCGCCTGCTTCGGTAACCCGGCGCAGTCCGGCGCCCGTCGCTTCCTCCGCGCCAGAAGCGGCTTGGACGCTGCCAAAACGCTGCTTGGCCGCCGCCGCCACCGCTTGCGCATAAGGATGGCGGCTCGACGAAGCGAGCGCTGCGGCCGCTTTCAAATCGGCGTCCGCGATTGCAGCGCCGTTCGCAAGCGAGGGAACCCCCGCCGTCAGCGTGCCCGTCTTGTCGAAAACCGCGATGCCAGCTTCCGCGAGCCGTTCCAGTCCATCGGCTGCCTTCAAAAGAATACCGCGATCGAAGAGGCGCGCGGAGGCCGCGACCTGCACGGCCGGCACCGCAAGCGCCAGGGCGCATGGGCAGGTGATAATGAGAACGGCGATGGCAATGGTAAGCGAATATTCCCAGCCGGCACCTGCGAACATCCAGCCCATGAACGCCGCCGCTGCAAGCGTATGAACCGCAGGCGCATAGAATTGCGCGGCGCGATCGGCAAGCCGGACATAGCGCCCGCGCGCCTGCTCGGCAGTCTCCATAAGCCGCGCGATTTGCGCGAGCAGCGTATCGGTCTCCGCGGCTCGCGCCTCCATTTCGACTGGCGCACCGAGATTGACGGAGCCCGCGTACACCGTGGCGTTTATACCGGCTTGGCGGGGCATGGTTTCGCCGGTGATCAAGCTCTCGTCTATCGAAGCGGTCCCGTGCACGATGACGCCATCGGCCGGAAAACGCTCGCCCGCGGCAACCGCTATGCGCATTCCCGGCTCCACCAGCCTCGAAGGCAGGCGTTCGACGGAGCCATCGCTCGCGATGACATACGCCCACTGCGCCTTCAGGCTCAGCAGGTTTTCAGCCGCGCTCCGGGCGCGCGTTCTGACGCGCTGATCGAGATAGCGGCCGATGAGCAGAAAGAACAGCAGCGAAACGCTGGCATCGAAATAGACTTGGTCGCCGCCTCTCACCGTTTGGTACATGCTCATTGCTGCGGACAGAATGATCGCAAGCGAGATGGGCACATCCATGTTGAGGCGCGCGTGTTTCAGCGCAGCCCACGCGGAGCTGTAGAAAGGCTGGCCCGCGTAAACCACGGTTGGCAGGGCGATAGCCGCCGACAGCCAATAAAATAGTCTGTGAGTGGGATCGCTGGGATCCGATCCAGCCCAGACCGAAACGGAAAACAGCATGATATTCATGGACGCGAATCCGGCGACCGCAAGCCGGGTCAAAAAGCGGCGGCTGTCGTCGCGGCTGGATTCGATGGCTTCCGGCGTTAGCTCGGCGGCACGGAACCCAGCGGCGCCGAGCGTATCGATGAGCTGGGAGGCTGGGGCGTCTTGCCGGTCTGCGAATACGACGGTTACGCGCTTGGCCGATAGGTTTGCCCGTGCCGAGGCGACGCCCGGCGCGGCAAGGAGCGCTTGCTCGACTTTGCGCATGCAGCCGCCGCAAGCCATGTTTTCCACGGCGAGGGTTACGGTTTGCGAAGCAGGGGGAATGGAAGCGGCTTTTGCCGCGCCTCCCAAAGCCGGGGAAGTTGCCGCAGCGCGCACCGTGCAGCAAGCGCTGCTGCCGGCGGAGGCCGTATTACTGGTAGAGTAGGCCGGGGACGTTTCAGATTCGCTCAATGCACCGGGCCGATCCATAGACGCTCCTTCACACGGTAGATAGCAGGTTCGCTTCCGGGCCGGGGCTTCTGTGCCGTGAACGCCAATATCCAGGCGCCAGCGTCCGCAGGCCCGGCGGCAGCCTCGTAGCGGCCTGCATCGACCTCTTTGAAGGCGACTTTGCGATTGGCACTGTTAGACGCGGGCCGCTCCAGCCAGCCTTCGATTGCAAGGCCCGCGACTGGGGAGCCGTCCGCATTTGCGACGGTCACGGTTAGCGGCGAGCCGGGCGAAATCTGCGACTTATGCGACCAGCGGAGTGCCTCTTGCGAGCGCTCCTCAGCAAGCGTTGTGTTATAGTGCAGGCCCGCCTCATAGGTCGCTCCACGCTCCTCGCCCGGAAGAGTGCTGAGCGCGGAATAGAGGAACACGCCGTTCACCGCGAAAACGATGCCGAAAAAGCCCAGCAAGATGAATAGGACGTGCTTTCCCTTTAGGCGTGTCTCCATTGCCAGTGTGCTCATTGTCCCGGTCCTCTGAAGTTTGTATTGCGCTTTGTTTCGGTTCCGTCAACAGTGTCGCGAACGATAAAGCTAATATCGGCCGACGCGGGCAATTTTATTGCTTCCTCGCCGGGGATCGTCACGTAGACCTTCACGGAGCGAACGTCGTCGGGCTTCACCTCGATGAGCGGGCGCGGCCCCTCGATGCCGACATAGGAGAGGCTCGCATCCGGCAGGCCGGAAACCGATATCGCGAAGTTGCGCGTCTCGTGCAGCTTGTTGATAATGCGCACCGTATAGCCGTTGCGGATGGCGCCGCCGCTGATCTGAACGTAAAGCGGATTGCGGTCGGCGACCACGTTCACGTCGAGCACGGTCTTTCGCGAAAGCCCAAACAGCATGACCAAAGCCACAACTGCAAACGCGCCGGTATAGAGCATCGTTCTTGGCCGGATCAGCCGGAACGGGACGCGGTCGCCGTGCGCCTCGGCCTCAAGGTTACGGAACGTGTCGTAGGCGATCAGCTTCCGCGGCCGGCCGACCTTGTCCATGATTTCGTCGCAGGCGTCGATGCAGAGCGCGCATTGGATGCATTCGAGCTGCGTGCCGTGGCGGATGTCGATGCCGGCGGGGCATACGGCTACGCACTGCCCGCAATCGATGCAATCGCCGCGGCCTTCCCAGCTTTGGCCCTTCTTGTGGGGCCCGCGCGGCTCGCCGCGGAAGCCGCGATAGGTGATGAGGAAGGAGTCGGCGTCGAACATCGCGCCCTGAATGCGCGGCCAGGGGCACATATAGGTGCAGACCTGCTCGCGGGAGAGGCCGCCAAGCAGATAGGTCGTGGCGGTGAAAATGCCGATGAAGATGTAAGCAAGGGAAGGCGCATTGAAATTGGCAAGCTCACTCGCAAGCGTAGGGGCGTCGCGAAAATAGAAGATGGAGGCGCCGCCCGTCAAAAGGCCGATGAGAAGCCAGCTGAGGTGGGTTCCCGCGATCCGCCCCGCCTTGTTAAGGGACCAGGGCGCCTTGGCAAGCTTCATGCGCGCATTGCGATCGCCCAGCCAAAGACGCTCGACCAAGATCATAAGATCGGTCCACACCGTCTGGGGGCAAGCATAGCCGCACCACACGCGGCCAGCCAGCGCGGTGACAAGGAAAAGTGCAAGCGCAGATAATACGAGAATGCCGGTAACGTAGTAAAATTCCTGCGCCCAGATTTCGAGGCCGAAGAAGTAAAGCCGCTGATGGGCGAAATCGAGCAGGAATGCCTGATCCGGAAGACCGGGACCGCGATCCAGCCGCAGCCACGGCAAGCCGTAATAGATGCCGAGCGTCACGATCATGACCGCCCACTTGATGTTGCGGAACTTGCCGCGAACCAGCTTTGGGTAGATAGGCTCGCGCGCTTTATAGAGCGAGCGGTTCTCTTTTGAGTTTACGGCCTTGGCATCGATCTTAGTTACGCCCGGTGCGGCTTCCTGGGCGGGCGGGGTCACGGTCGGCAATTCGGTCATTTTATGCTCCAAGGCCAAGGCTGGGCGTAAAGCGCGCCGCTACGGCACATGCATTAGCCTTATGTATTCTGGTCTCTATTAGCCGCAAGATGCGCCGGCCTAGCTCGCCGGCGCGTCGTTGTTGGTGCGATGGCCGGACGAACCCGGCCATCGCGAAGAGTTTATTGCCCGCCGCCGAGCGAGTGCACGTAGACGGCAAGCTCTTTGATGGTCTCGGGTTCGAGCTTATCCCCCCAAGCCGGCATGACGCCCGTGCGGCCTTCGGCAATCGTCTTCACGAGGTCGGCTTTGGTGCCGCCCCATTGGAAGATGCCCGTTGTCAGGTTCACCGAGCCAAGGTCCTTATTGCCCTTGCCATCGTCGCCGTGACAACCGGTGCAGCCGCCGTCGCCGCTGAATATGGCCTTGCCGCGCTCGGCAGCCGCCGCATCGTGCGGACGTTTGGAGAGCGAGAGGACATACTCGGCAACGTCGCCGATCTGATCGGGCTTCAGCACGCTTGCGCGCTCTGGCATACCCGCCGTGCTTCCGCCCCCGCGCGCTTTATCCGACCCGTTGCGAACCCCATAAAGGATCGTTTGATTGATCTCGTCGAGGGTGCCGCCCCAAAGCCAGTTATCGTCGTTCAGGTTCGGATAGCCCGGACCGCCTTGAGCGCCGCGGCCGTGGCAGCCGGCGCAGTTGTTCGCGAAGGCTGCCTTGCCCACCGCGATGGAGAAGTTCAAGAGCTCGGGACTCTTATTGACGTCCGCGAGACTCGCCTTGGCGATCGCTTCGTTCCACTTGCTTTGCGCGGCCTTGTCTGCAGCAACGGCCGCATTCACAGCCGCACGCTCGCTATAGCCGAGCATGCCTTTGGTGTAGTCCGTGAGCATCGGCCAGGCTGGCAAAGCCACCCAGTAACCGATCGCCCAGACGATCGTGGCGTAGAACACTAAGACCCACCAGCGCGGCAGCGGGTTATTCAACTCTTTAATACCGTCCCATTCATGGCCGGTCGTTTCGACGCCGCTGTGGTGGTCGATATCGCGATTATCGGCCATTGCTGCCTCCAAGGTTTAAATCGTCTTTTTCCAGTGGGATACGGCTGGCCTCATCGAAGCTCTTCCGGTTGCCGGGCCATAAAACGAAGACCAAAACAACAGTGAAGAGCGTCAAGAAGAGTACGAGGCCTACCATTCCGAAGATGGATTGCGCTGATTCATAAGTCATGATCGTTCCTCAGCGCAGGTTGGGGCCAGATTCGTCATACTTCGCGAAGTCGACAAGCGTGCCGAGCATCTGAAGATAGGCGATGAGCGCGTCGGCTTCGGTCACCTGACCGGGCTTGCCGTCGAATTTGCGCACAACGGCCTTGGGGTAGCGCTGTGCGACCGCGGCGGCGCCTGCGCCATCCGGATCGGTCTGCGCGACCAAGTCCGCTTTCGCATTCTCGATCTGTGCATCGGTGTAAGGTACCCCGACGATGGCGAGCGTCTTCATCTTCTCGGCAATGTCGCCATAGTCGAGAGAACGGGAGACGATATGCGGATAGCCGGGCATGATGCTTTCCGGAACGACCGAGCGCGGATTCGCTATGTGAGCGACGTGCCATGCGTCGGAATACCGGCCGCCGACGCGGGCGAGGTCAGGCCCCGTCCGCTTCGATCCCCATTGGAAGGGGTGGTCGTACATGCTCTCTGCAGCCAGGCTGTAGTGGCCGTAACGCTCCACCTCGTCCTTGAGGCTGCGGATCATCTGGCTATGGCAGAGATAGCAACCCTCGCGCTGATAAATCTCGCGTCCGGCAAGCTCGAGGGGTGAATAGGGACGCATCCCTTCCACCTTCTCGATCGTCGATTTGAGATAGAACAGCGGGACGATCTCGACCAGGCCGCCAATGGAGACCAGGATGAGAATTCCGGCCAGCAGGAGAAGTGAATGTTTCTCGAATGGTTCGTGCAATTTCATAATAGCCTCCTACTCGGCCGGAAGGGCTTGCACTCCGCGCAATTCGGGCGCGGCGGCAATCCTGGGTTGGTCGGCCACATCCACCGGCTCATCGCCACGGATGGTCCGGATGACGTTATAGGCCATGATCAAGCTGCCGAGGACGAAGAGAGCGCCGCCGGTAGCACGGATGATGTAGTAGGGATGCATCGCCTCGACGCTCTCCACGAACGAGTATTGGAGGATGCCGAGATTATCGGTCGCACGCCACATCAGGCCCTGCATGATGCCGGATACCCACATCGAGGTGATGTAAAGCAGGATACCGAGCGTCGAGATCCAGAAGTGCCACTCGACCAGCCGCTGGGAATAAAGCCCCTGACGCTTCCACAGCCACGGAACGAGGCAGTAGACGGCGCCGAAGGACACCATGCCAACCCAGCCGAGCGCACCGGAATGCACGTGGCCGATTGTCCAGTCGGTGTAATGCGAGAGCGAATTCACGGCGCGCACGCTCATCAGTGGCCCTTCGAAAGTCGACATGCCGTAGAAGGCGACCGACACGACGAGGAAGCGGATGACGGGATCGGTGCGGAGCCTATCCCAGGCGCCGGACAGCGTCATAAGGCCGTTGATCATACCGCCCCATGAAGGCATCCACAGGATGACCGAGAAGGTCATGCCGAGCGTCTGCGCCCAATCCGGCAGAGCCGTATAGTGCAGATGGTGCGGACCCGCCCAGATATAGGTGAAGACCAGCGCCCAGAAGTGAACGATGGAGAGCCTATAGGAATAAATCGGCCTTTCTGCGCGTTTCGGCACAAAGTAGTACATGATGCCGAGGAAGCCGGCCGTTAGGAAGAAGCCCACGGCGTTGTGGCCGTACCACCATTCGGTCATCGCATCCTGGACGCCGGAGTACACGATGTAGCTCTTCGTTCCGAGGAAGGAGACCGGCACGGCGGGGTTGTTGCCGAGGTGCAGCACCGCAATCGTGAGGATCATGGCGAGGAAGAACCAGTTCGCCACATAGATATGCGACTCCCTGCGGGTCATAATCGTGCCGAGGAAGACGAGGAGGTAGGAGACCCATACGACCGTTATCCAAAGGTCGACATACCATTCCGGCTCTGCATATTCTTTTGCTTGCGTAATGCCGAGAACGTAGCCGGAAGCGGCCATGACGAGCATGAGCTGCCAGCCCCAGAACACGAACCAGGGCAGCCAACGGCCCCAGAGCCTGGCGCGCGAGGTGCGCTGCACGATGTAGAAGGACGTCGCCAGCAGCGCGTTACCGCCGAAAGCGAAGATCACACCGGACGTGTGAAGCACACGCAGCCGTCCGAAAGTGGTCCATGGGAGATCGAGGTTCAGCGCAGGGAAGGCGAGCTGCCATGCGATGATATCCCCGACGAGAAACCCGACCACGCCCCAGAACACGACGGCAATCGTCGCTGCTCTCACGACGTTGTCGTGGTAGCCGCTGGTATCGATGGTTTCGGTGCTGCTGAACGCCTTGCGGGCCATGAAAACGGCGCCCAGCAAAGCAAAGACGGCAAAGACAATGCCGTGGAACTGCATCACAGGATCATGCGATCGTTCCGCAATAAAAATTCCGAGAGCTAAGCCCCCGAGGGTGGCTATGAACGCCACCCAATCGAAGAGAGCAGCGCCCCCCCCTTTTCTGCTCGCGACTTCCATTGATATTTCTCCCGTTATCAAGCCCGGTAGACGAAAGGCATGCCGCACCCATTCCGGGGGAGACCATATTGTTCCCCGGCCGGCTCAATCTTTTGGAATGCGGGTCCTTCTCGCTTCAACCTTTAGCTGCCGCTCCCTGTATGAAGAAGAGGCCGGTTTGTCGCACAAGCGCTTCTAGGCACGGATAAATTGCCGCGTCCCATTGATCTCGATCAAGGCGCAGGGGCGGCTCCGGCGCATGCTTACTTTAGGGAAAATCCGAAAGAAAAATGGTGGACGGGAAGGCCGAACAGCATAGGGAGCAGCGGACAGGAAGGCTGCAGCCGTTGGGGGAGGCGTTCCTAGCGGTGCTTGAGCGCGACCAGCGGCGCCTCCTGTGGCTATGCGCTGCGCTCGAAAAAGTGGCCGACGACCTTCCGGAAAGCCGGCAAAGCAAGAGAACCGGGCGCTTGCTCGCCTTTTTGGAGAAGTCTTTCCAAAGGCACATTTTTTTGCATGAGAAATGCCTCTTTCCATTAATCAGAAGCCTTGGCGGGACAAAGCCCTCCGTGGAGGCTGTGTTGCTTCAGCTTGAGTTCGAGCATGCCTCCGACCACGGCCTTGTCCTTGAAATTACGTCGGCGTTCCTGAACGATCGCGGCCCCAAAGAGATAAGCGACGTGCACGTCCTAGGGTTTTTGCTCCGCTCCTTCTTCGAGAATTACCGCCGGCACCATAGCTGGGAACAGACTATTCTCTATCCGATCGTCCGCCAGCAGCTGATGGGAGAAACCATAGCAGCTCAGCACGACGCCCTGCTTCGTGTGTCTATGGGGCTTGGCAACTGATACCAACGGCCGCATCGTCATCGCGGGGCGGCTCTTGCCGCCGTGGCGATCCAGAGAGCATCGGAGACTTGGCCCTCGATTGCTTCGCTTTGCTCGAAATGACGCCGGGGCGGTTATGTTAGCGCTGATGCGCGGGCTGCGAAGGTCATCCTTGCTGCCGCTTGGTACGAATGAGCAATTGGGAGCCGTGCTGTGTCTACGATGAAGCCTCGTATGCAGCCGCCTGAAGAGCCCGCACGCTCGGTATCACGATTTCACGGTAGTTGATGAGCTCGATGACGCCCTTTGTCTTCAAACGGGTCATCTGCCTGCTCACGGTCTCGATGGTGAGCCCGAGGCAGTCGGAGATCTCTGAGCGGGACAAAGGCAATTGAAAGCGGATCTCCTCGCTTCTCGGCGAATGAATGCCGCCGATGTTCGGGACGCGCTTTGCGATCATAAGCAGGAAGCTTGCGACGCGTTCCTCGGCCTTTTTGCGCGCGAGCAGCAGCATCCATTCCTGACAGGCATCGAGCTCCGTCAGCGTATATTGAAAAAGCCGGTGCTCAAGCCCGGGATGCTCGCTAAGTAGCTTCTCGAAGCCGCTTGCCGGAAAAAC
>Ga0326728_10011542_pt1 | contig 20093 bp, 17 predicted proteins | sample MB3enrmetagenome_FD_207602 | JGI IMG/M metagenome (GOLD analysis project Ga0326728, IMG submission 207602) | Lab enriched peat soil microbial communities from McLean, Ithaca, NY, United States - MB31MN | ecosystem: Environmental > Terrestrial > Soil > Wetlands > Peat | place: USA: New York... | reverse complement strand
CGAAATGCCGTGGGTCAATCGCTTGTTGACGCGCAGCGTGCCCGCGTTGAAGCGGGAGAATGCCGCCGCCTGCTCGTATTTGAAGATGGCGATGGGGAGGCCGGTGGCGGGGTTGAAGTTGGTACTGGGGCTGCTCAGGGCGCGGCTCGGCGAGCTCTTCACGTCCAGGCGCGAACCCCTCGATCCGTTATAGCCGGCGTTGAGTACCACGCCCCAGGGCAGCGTCTTCTGCACGTCCAGGTTATAGGCCTGTACATAGGGCAGCCGGTAATGAGGATCGAGCGCGTAGGTGCCCGGCGTGACCGCCGTGGGAATCGAGGGAAAGCCATTGGCCAGGGTAAACTCCCCCGGCTGCGCCGCTTCGTTGGTCTGCTCGTTCACAAACGCCGGCTGATTGGCCATGGGCTGCAGCGCCATGGTCGAAGCAAACGCGCCGTACTGGCCGACGGTGTAATTCATGCCGTAGCCGGCCCGCAGCACTGTCTGCCTGGGCAGCCGCAGCGCCACGCCCACCCGCGGAGCCAGCGCCAGATGAAATGGATAGACCAGCGAGCTGGGCAGATTGCCAGCAAAGGAAGGCAATGGTCCGCCGGACTGCACCTCGGCCAACTCGGTGAAGCCGCCCGCCGGATTGGTGTCCACAAGAGCCAGGCGGCCATACTTCTCGGTGTAAGGCGCAAAGAACTCGTAGCGCAGGCCGTAGGTCAGCGTCAGGCTGGGCCGCGCGCGCCAGTCGTCCTGCGCGTAGAGATCCCATACGTTGTCGCGCAGATAGCTCTTGGAGGTCGGCGAGTCGATGGCTGTCTCCTGCGGCAGCCCCAGCAGGAAATCCGCCAGCGCAGAGCCGGTGGTTTGATCCTTGGCCTGATCCTCGGTGAATTTGCCGCTGAAAGTGAAGCTTCCGGTCGAGTTCGAGCCGCCGAGAAAGTTGCGATGCACGCGGCGATAGTCGCCGCCGAAGCGCAGGTTGTGCTTGCCGTGGATCCAGCTCAGCGTCTCGGTGAGCGAGATGGTCTGCGAGAGCGAGAAGCTGGGCTGCTGCTCGGTGAGTCCGGCGATCGATCCCAACTGGACGCTGGGCAGGCCGTAGTTGATGGGGAGCGAGTTGAGCGGCGCGCCGCCCGGCCCCAGAATGCCGACCTCGGTAGCGACGTCGGTCGCATTGGTAAAGAAGTTCGTCTTCTGGCTGGTGGTGCGATTCCAGTTGGCGTTGAAGATGCTGGTTACTTTGTGGTAACCCACCGTGTAGCCGGCCTGCAGGCTGTTGGAGTTCGATGAGTTCTTGCCGCCCAGCGGCGGAAACATGTTCACGTTGTCCGCGGCCGAGCCGCTCCAGTTGTAGTTGAAGTTGATGCTCTGGCGCAGCCCCTGGTTCTGATTCCTGCGCCCGCTGCCGCCGAATCCTCCGCGCCCGCCGCCAATCAGCGTGGCGTTCTTGCCCAGGCTGCGCATGTAGCGCACGCCGGCCTGCGTGGTGTTCGATTGCGCGGTGGTCAGCAGGTGGTAGTTGTAGCCGTTGCTGGCGGAAGGGTTGGCCAGGTTGGGCTCGGGGTAATACTTCAGCAGCGCCGTGGCCTGCGACGCAATGCGCGTGGAGGGAATCACGTTGGCCGCACCGTTCGAGCTGAACTGCTGGAAGGTCGTGGGATCGTAGATCGCGGGCAGGCCAGCGGCGGAGAAGTCGCCGCCTCGCTCGGCATCCGTGGGCACCGTGGCGTATTCGTCCATGGGACTGGAACTGCGCGTGCCGGAGAGCGTCAGGAAGACCATGTCCTTGCCGCTCGGCTTGGTCAGATGGGGAATGTAAGGCGCGCTCATGAAGGTGATCCCGAAGCGGTTGCTCCCCGAAGGCGGCTGCTCCTGCGGCTGGCCGGTAATGCTGAAAGGCTCCGCATTCAGCGCCGAGTTGCTGCCGAACCAGAAGAAAGCGCCGTGCGGCTGGCCGGGGTTGAAGCCGCGGAAGTTGCCGCGCCCGCCCCTGCCTCCGCCACCGCCGCCAAAACCGCCTCCACCAAAGCCGCCGCCGAAGCCCCCGCCGCCAAACAAGCCGCCACCGCCGCTGTCTCCGCCGAACAAACCGCCCTGGGCGCGAACCGTCTCGATCGCATCGCGGACGCGATCCATATCGATGCCGGCCAGCGGGCTCACCTGGCCCGACTGCCCGCTGATGGCCACCGAATCCCCGCCGAAGTCGGAGCTGCCCGCGATGGACGGCAGCTCCGCTCCCGCGGCGCCATTCGAGCCGGACAGGGTGGATGGGCCGCCCTGGGTCTCGGTATCGGCTGTGAGCGCGCTCATCAGGCTCAGGTTCTGCGCGCCGTTGGCGGCCAGTTGGCGGATGGCCTGCGCCTGCGGACTCTGCTCGGCCTCCTGGCGCGCCTGTTGCTGCTGTTGTTCTGCCGCCCGCGAAGCCAGAATCAGATCGAAGCTCACCGTCTGGTCGCGGCTGGTGGCGTTGAGCACCGCTTCCTGCGATCCAGGCGCGAAGCCCGCGAACTGCGTGCGGATCACGTAACGGCCATTTTGCGGAATGTTCAGGGACCAGGCGCCGGTAATCTCCGTGGTGGTGGAGAAGCGCTTGCCGGTGAGGGTGTTCTGCGCGGTCACAGTCACGCCTGGAAGGGGCGTGCTGCCGCTCTTCACCACCCCGTGCAGCTTGCCGCCGATCGCGATGGGAACTGGCTGGGTCTGGCCGGCCGGGGTCTGCGCGGCGGCGGCAGCAGCAGGCGGGCTAGAGGTTGCAGCGGGCGCGCCGGCGGGCGCCGGAGCCTGCGCCCAGGCCGCAAGGCAGCCAGCCACGACGATCCCCACCCAAACCGCCCCCACGCCTGCTCGCCGCATTCACGCTCCCAGCCACTTCGCGCTCGCACTCTGACAGACGCTTGGCGCACGGCGATAGTTTACCGCCGCCGGCTCCGGAGCCCAGCACACCATAGAATGACAATCCCGTGGAAGGACTCGCCCGCCGCGCCGGGAGTTTGCGCGTTGAGGGTTCTTGCCGGACCGGAGAATCCGGACAATTCAAACCATCCGGACGACCGGAAGAAGCATCTCAGTATCGAGGTCTGCCCATGAAGTATCTTCGCACCTTCCTTTGCGCCATCCCCGTGCTGATTTCCTGTCTTGCCGCCGATGCCCGCGCCCAGCAGCCGGTCACCTTCCCCAGCCGCGACTCGACCGCCCAGGCGCTGCTCTATCTGCCCCAGGGTGCCGGACCCCATCCGGCCCTGATCGTGATTCACGAGTGGTGGGGCCTGAACGACTGGATCAAGCAGGAGGCCGCGGGCTATGCGGCCAAAGGCTATGTGACCCTGGCCGTCGATCTCTATCGCGGGAAGGTGGCAGCCGACCCCGAACTGGCCCACGAACTCTCCCGCGGCCTGCCCCAGGACCAGGGCGTGCGCGATCTAACCGCGGCAGTCGCCTGGCTCCAGAGCCGCAAGGACGTGAAGCCCGACCGCATCGGCGCGGTGGGCTGGTGCATGGGCGGCGGCTATGCGCTGCAACTGGCCATCGCCTCGCCCACGCTCCGGGCCGTGGCCATCAACTACGGCTCTCTGGCCACCGACAAGGCTGCCCTGGGCCAGATCCACGCCGCCGTGCTGGGCAACTTCGGCGGCCAGGATCGCGGCATTCCGCCCGAGGCTGTCCACGCCTTCGAGGCCGCCATGCAGTCGCTGGGCAAGCCCGTGGACGCTAAGATCTATCCCCATGCCGGCCACGCCTTCGAGAACCCCAACAACGCCTCCGGCTTCCGCCCCGGCGACGCCGCCGACGCGCTGGCCCGCATCGACAGTTTCTTCGCGGCGAATCTGGGCCATTGAAGCCCTTTTTTCCCTCGTTACGCAGGCTTTGCAAGGCCGGGAAAAATCGACCGGTTTGCGCCATAACCTTGGTAACCGGTCGAGCATGACAAAGGTGCTTGCATTCTTGTCCCGAACGTGTTAACTATTGAGTCAATAATTCTTTGATTGCTACCGCGTCAGTAAACCCCGGTAGGCAGTGGACAGGATGTTCCCGCCATGAGGATCGGTACGACCATTCGCACTCACCGGCTGCAGAAGGGGCTCTCGCAAGGGGATGTCGAAAAGAAAACCGGCTTGCTGCGCTGCTACCTCTCGCGCGTTGAAAACGGCCACACCGTGCCCTCGCTCGATACCTTGTCGAAGATTGCCCTGGCGCTCGACATGCCCATCGCCCAGTTCTTCGCCGACGACTCGCTGGGCCGCCAAATCAACTTGCAGAAGCTCTCCGACGAGGAACTGCGCTTCCTCACTCAGATCCGCCGCTACTCATCCAACCTGAACGAGAGCGACCGCAAGCTGTTGCTGGCCATGGTCAAGAAGTTCGCCGCCACTGCGACGCGCTGAATCTAGGTCTCTGACCGTTTGTTGTTGTACCACAATTGGGTGCCCTACCCTTGGCACGCCTCTGTTTTTGCACCTGGCAAGCTGCTGAAAAAGCCGCCCCAATGACGGTTTTTTCAGCAGCCTGCCAGGGCAGTGCTGAGAACGGTCTCCGCGGGGAAGCCAGCGCTCCAGCCCTTCGGTCCCACTGGGAGTTTCTTGCGTCCGGCGAAATCGACCTGCGGCCTGTGACTCGGGACACTGAAGCCGCTGTGAAAGTAAACTCTGCTCAATGTGGAAGTAAACTCTGCTCAAGTAGAAGCGAAAAATGGCCTGCTTGGTGCTTCAAGAAGCAACTGTATCCGTATTGCTTCGATGTTTGGAACCGCGCTAGGAGTTCTGCATGCGTTTGAAGCCGGTTCTGTGAATCGACTCTTCCTAACGGAATCAATAGCATGCTAGCGATCTGCCCATGAAGACTGGATGATCTGTGCCACCATCCTGGCGCAGGTATCGATGCCCAGAGTGCTGTTCATGGTGATGTGATAGAGCCGGGGATCGGCCGAATCGCAGTCGTAATAGTACCGGGCATAGTGGAGGCGCTCGGAGTCTACGCGGCGCAGCAGGGCCTGCAGGTTGCGCTCCTCAGGATGGCGAAGCTTCATGCGCGCAATCTTCTCATTGAGCGGCGCATACACCAGCATGCGAAGCACGTGGGGATGGCGCCGCAAGATACATTGCGCGCTGCGTCCGATGATGACGCAATTACCCACCTTGGCGGCCTCCTGAATGACATTCGCAGTGAATATCTGCACCGTATCGCGATCCACCGCGAGTTCAGCACCCTCCCCGGCATAGGACTCCGGACCTCCCTGGCGGAAGCTCTTCATCACCCGCTCCCACCACGCGATGGCGTGTTCGTCGGCTTGCGCGGCCCAGGCAGGATCTACCTTTCCCATAGCTGCGACCCGTTCTATGATCTGCTTGTCCATGCACTCCCAGCCCAGAAGTTCCGCCACCTTGCGCCCGATATCGGAGCCCCCGCTGCCGTACTCTCTTGCAATTGTCAAAACGTTGAACATTGTCTTCCTTCCTTGCCGCCACGCTACTCCCGTTCTCTGGCCGTGCCAATTCGTTTATACCTCAGCTGGTATGGCCCTGGAGTCGTAATCTGCCACGGCGCGTGCAACTCCCTCCGCGCTCAAGGAAGCCGAAGGGCAGATCGCCGAGGCCGAGCCGGTCTCTTTCAGGCGGAGATGGAGCAAAGCGCAGCCCGCCGGGCAGGAGCTGACGGCGAAACGGAAGTAGTTCGCAGACAATCGATTCCGCGGTTGCCGTCACAGCCCGCAGCTCGCCTTTCTCCCTTCCAAAGTCAATCACTTCAGCGCGCGGCTGGGATAGAATCGGGGCATCGGACACATTGGCTCGCTTTCCCCCGGCTGTGAGGCACGATGAAGTCTAGCGGACCTGAATTGCGGAAGTTCGTAGCGCCCGAAGTGGTGTTTGGGGTGGGCAGTTTACACCTGGCCGGCCAGTATGCGCGCAACCTGGGTGGCAGCAAAGCCCGGTCGTATCCGATCCGGGTGTGGTCGCGGCCGGCTGGACAGAACAGGTTCTCTTGAGTGTCGAGTGCGCGGGCCTTCAGTCCGCCCTGTACACGCACGTCACGCCCAATCCGCGTATCGACGACGCAACCGCCGGGGCCGCTGTCTATGCCGAAGAAGGCTGCGACATCCTCGTTGCGGTCGGGGGTGGCAGCGCCATCGATTGCGCGAAGTGCATCGGCCTGCTTGCTGCAAACCGGGGCGACCTCCGGGATCTGGTGGGTGTCGACAACGTGGGCGCGCCGATGCCGCCGACCATCTGCATTCCCACCACGGCGGGGACATCCGCCGATCTCTCGCAATTCGCAACCATTGTGGACGCTGAGATCAAACGGAAACTGTTGATCATCAGCAAGGCGGTGGTCCCCGACCTCTCCCTGATCGATCCCGCGACGTTGACGACCATGGACGCGTTTCTTACCGCTTGCACGGGATTGGACGCGCTGGTGCACGCGCTGGAGGCGTACGTTTTCGCTGGGGCGCTCGCCGCTGACGGACGTTCATGCGCTGGAGGCCATGCGGCTTATCAGCTCCAATCTCCTGCAGTCGATCGCCGAGCCGGACAATCTCGAGTATCGCGCCAACATGATGCTGGGTAGCCTGGAGGCCGGTCTGGCCTTCTCGAACGCGAGCCTCGGCGCGACACACGCCATGGCCCACAGCATTGGCGGACTGCTCGATTTGCCGCACGGCCAGTGCAACGCCATGCTCCTGAACGGCGTGATCGACTTCAACTTCGGGCACGCCGAGCAACGCTACCGGAACGCCGCCGTCACCATGGGACTCGAAGTCGGCGGGCTTGCTTCAACTGCGATCCGAAAACGGCTGGTGGCCGAGATCGCGCGGCTAAAGCAGGCGGCCGGCCTCGGCGATACCTTGTCCCGTGCCAGAGTCCATCGCACCGAAGTGCGCGAGCTTGCCGAGATCGCGCTCCATGACCCCTGCGTTGTCACCAATCCACGGCGGCCGGGCCAGCGGGATATCGAGGTTATCTATGAGGAATCCCTCTGACAACTGGGAAGAGCTGCGGCAAAAGGTCCTGGGATTGGGCGACACTTCCGTCCGCAAGACCCATTACCCGAGCCTCAAGCAGCGCCTGGCGGAACTGGAGCAGTTGACCGAGGATCTGAAGCGCAGCCAGGCCTATCTGGCGGAAGCGCAGACGCTGAGTCACACCGGCAGCTTCGGCTGGAAGGTTGCCACGGGAGAGCACTTCTGGTCGGAAGAGACCTATCGCATCTTCGAATTCGATCGGGCGGTCAAGCCCACGTTGGATCTGATCCTCGAACGAACTCATCCCGAGGACCGGACCCTAGTGATCGAGACCCTGGAGCGGGCATCGGAGGGCGGCCGGGACTTCGACTTCGAGCATCGTTTGCTGATGCCGGACGGCAGAGTCAAGTATCTTCACGTTCTGGTCAAGGCGATACAGGACTCATCCGGCGCCATCGAGTTTGTCGGTGCGGTCATGGACGTCACCGCGGTAAAACAGGCGAATGAGAGCCTGCGGCAAAGCGAAGCGGAGCTTCGGCAGCTTATCGATGCGATTCCCCAGCAAGTCTTTGTTTTCGGCCCGGATTGGAGCCCTCTCTTTGCGAGCCGGCGAGAGCGGGAATACACCGGCCTTAGTTTGGAAGAGTCGCAGTCGAAGGATGCGGTGGCCAGGGTCTTTCATCCGGAGGATTTGAAGAAGCTCGAAGTTGCTCGCGAGCGTGCACTCTCAGATGGCATGCCCATTGAGATGGAGGCGCGCATACGGCGGAAAGACGGACAGTATCGCTGGTTCTTGATCCGGGACAATCCGCTGCGGGATGAGCAAGGACGCATCCTTCGCTGGTATGGCACGCGCACCGACATCGAAGACCGCAAGCGGGCGGAAGAAATGCTTCGGCAAAGCGAGGCGGAGCTTCAACAGATATTGGATGGTGCGCCGCAACATGTGGCCGTCCTGGACACGGGTGGAGGCCGGCTTTTCCTCAACCAGGCCGCGCTTGATTATCACGGTTTGACGCTTGAAGAGTGGCAGACCAGCTATAAGATGGGACTCTTTCATCCAGACGATTGGGAACGCGTCTATAGCGAAGTTCAGAACGCATTCTCAACCGGGTCCGAGATCGAGTTCGAAGCGCGAACGCCGAGGCACGATGGGGTTTACCGCTGGTTCCTGTTCCGCTACAGGCCGCTGCGCGATGAACAGGGACGCATCACGCGCTGGGTTGTCGCATCATCAGATATCGACGACCGCAAGCAGGCCGAAGAGAGACTTCAGCACGAAAACGTCGCGTTGAGAGAAGAGATCGACAAGGCATCCATGTTCGAGGAGATCGTGGGCTCTTCTCCCGCCTTGCGCACCGTGCTCTCTCGTGTCGCCAAGGTTGCGCCCACCGATTCCACCGTCTTGGTCACCGGTGAGACGGGCACCGGCAAGGAACTGATTGCCCGAGCAATCCACAAGCGTTCGCTCCGCTTTTCGCGGGCCTTCGTGAGTGTGAATTGTTCCGTGATTCCACGCGACTTGATCGCATCGGAGTTGTTCGGCCATGAGAAGGGCGCCTTTACGGGCGCTACCCATCGGCATCTAGGCCGCTTTGAATTGGCCGAAGGAGGCACGATCTTCCTCGATGAAATCGGAGAACTTCCCGCGGAGACACAGGTCGCGCTCTTGCGTGTTTTGCAGGAACGGGAGTTCGAGCGTGTGGGCGGAAACCGGACGATCCGCTGCGAAGTGCGCGTGATTGCGGCCACCAACTGGGACATTCAGGCGGCTGTGGCCGCGGGCACATTCCGCAGCGACCTCTTTTACAGGCTCAACGTCTTTCCCATCGAGATGCCCCCTCTGCGGAAACGAAAGGAAGACATTCCGCTGCTGGTCGAATACTTTATCGACCGTTACGCGAGAAAAGCGGGGAAGAACATTCGGCAAGTTAGCAGGAGGAGTCTTGAGTTACTCCAGTCCTACCCCTGGCCAGGCAACATTCGCGAGCTGCAAAACATCATTGAGCGATCGGTCATTGTGTGCGAGACGGCGAGCTTCTCGGTGGACGAGAGCTGGCTTACAAGTCAACCCCCTTGCAACCGAGCCTAAGAGCCAGGTTGGACTCTCTCAATTGCTTGCCATGCAGGAGAAAGAGACGATTGAATCTGCGTTGAGAGAGTGCGGCGGACGCGTGTCCGGACCGTCTGGCGCCGCTGCCAGGCTGAGCATGCCCCGATCGACGCTGGAATCGAAGATCAGATCGTTGGAGATCGACAAGAACCACTTCAAGGCTAAGTGAAGCTCAAAAGCTTCAGTATCCCCCAAACACTTCCCTACAAACATCTTCTGAGACAATTCCGCACGGACCTTTTGTACAGGTTTTCGCCAATTGGCGAACTTTCGCCATTTCGACAATTTGCCAACTACTGATTTATCAGTTAGATACGATTGGCACACCAAATGCAATTTATGAATGCAGGATCGTTCGAGGTGAGAACGGATGCTACGAATTGGCGACTTGCGAATGGGGTGGCCGTCTTTCGATTGATAGGTCGCTTGAATGTAGAAAACGTGGCCGAATTGCAATCGCTGTTCGAATTGGAAAGCAAGGATCGCTAGATGATTCTGGACCTGAGGGATCTGACCCTCGTGGATCGAGAGGCGATCAGGATTCTGGAGCATTGCGAGAAGGGGCATGTCCGGCTCACAAACTGTCCGACATATATCCGCGAGTGGATCAAGCAAGAAAGAAGCACTAGCTGACCGGCGTCACGCCTAAGTACCTCTCAATAGTGGATACCCATGTGATCGGAGGATAGTCATGAGTTTGGAAGGGGTTTTGGACTACGAGCCGCGCAACCAACACCTGTGTCTCGCGAGTGACGCCGCAAGCAGCATGAATGATGTCTTCTTTGCAGAAGACGAGATCCCTGTCCGGCCAGGTTTTGCGGGAATCGTGGGGCAGAGCCGAGCCCTCCGTGAGGTGCTCGATCTCGTGGAGATGGTGGCTGCCTCCGATTCGACCGTGCTCCTGTTAGGGGAGACAGGCACCGGCAAGGAGCTGATTGCGCGCCATTCACGATCGGAGCCGCCGCAGGCGCCATCCCTTCGTTAAGATCAATTGCGCCGCTATCCCCAGCGGACTGCTGGAAAGCAAGCTCTTTGGCCACGAGTGAGGCGCCTTCACGGGAGCGATCGAGCAGAGGGCCGGCCGGATTGAGCTGGCAGACCAGGGTTCGCTGTTTCTGGATGAAATCGGCGACATTCCGCTGGAGTTGCAACCCAAACTCCTTCGCGTCTTGCAGGAGCGGGAATATGAACGACTGGGCAGCACACGAACGAAGCAAGTAAACGTACGAGTCGTGGCCGCGCCCCATCGCGACCTGGAAGAGATGATCCTGCAGAATCAGTTCCGCAGCGATCTCTACTACAGGCTCAATGTTTTTCCCATCACGATCCCTCCTCTGCGCGAACGCGCGGAAGACATTCCGCTGTTAGTGCGGCATTTTGTCCGGCAATTTGCCCGGCAAATGGGCAAGACCATCGATGCTATCTCTCCGGAAACGATGGATGCTCTCGTCCGATATCCGTGGCCCGGAAACGTCCGCGAGCTGCAAAACATCATCGAGCGATCCGTGGTGATCTACGAACGGGGAAAGCTCACTGTGAAGAAGAGTTGGCTTTGCTGCGAATGCTTCCATAGCGGAGCGCCTGCCCGCGCCTCTTCCGGCGGCTTTGCGATGGGGGATCGCGAAATGATTGGCGCGGCGCTGGCCGAAACGAGAGGCAGAGTGTCTGGACCGTTAGGCGCCGCAGCCCGGCTCGGCATTCCGCCATCCACTCTGGAATCGAGGATCAGGTCGATGAACATCAACAAGTACCAGTTCATGTCGGCCTACTAACCGCCCTCATAAGTCCAATATGCTGCGGTTACGAACTTCGCGAATTCGCGAAGAGACCGGGACTCCGCGACCTTCACATGTGAGTCATTTCAAGAGGTTATGTGTGACCCGCAGATTGCTGCATGACAGGCGGCAGTGAAGGGAAATAACCGTTGAAAGGAATCCTCAAACTCGCCTTCAAGCTTCTCGTCAACGACACGGCCAAGTTCACGGCATTGCTGATGGGCATTACGTTTGCCGTCTTTCTGATGATGTTTGTCACTTCAATGTTCGTCGGCGTGTTGAATCACGCCTCCGCGACGGTGATCAATATCGGCTCCACGATTTGGGTCATGGATCCCGCCGTGCAGACGGTGGCCAACACGGTCGGAATGCCGGACTACGTCCTGGATGCGGTTCGCAGCATGCAGGGAGTCAAGTATGCCGTGCCTCTCTATTCGGGAGGAGGTCTGGCCAAGCTTTCCGATGGGACCTATCAATCGGTCAATGTCATCGGACTGGACGACACAAGCCTGCTGGGCAGGCCCGAACTCGTCGAAGGAAAGATTGAAGACATTTATGCGTAGAGCGGATTCATCGCGGTGCGCGATGCGGAGTTTTCCAAGCTCGGGAATCCCCACATCGGGTCTGAGTTCGAGCTGAACGACAATCGCGGAGTCATCGTAGGTATCACCAAAGTGGCGACCTCCGACCCTGTACACAACCTACGAGAGAGCCGCTCAGTACCTTCCCAATCCGCGCTATACCATTTCGTACGTGCTCGTGGAACCGAAGAGCCTCTCCGATGTGCAGAGGATCAAGCAACAGGTGGAAGCGCTCGGGTATCTGGCTCTGACCAAGGATGAGTTCATGCAGAGAACCGCCGATTTCTTCGTGTACAAGACCGGCGGCGGAACCAACATGCTGATCATGGTCTTAATCAGTTTTACCGTCGGTCTGTCGATCTCGGGCCAAACCTTCTACACGTTTATCCTCGAGAATCTGGAGCGGTTCGGAGCGTTGAAAGCCATCGGCGCAAGAAGCCGCGACTTAGTCGCCATGATCCTGTTCCAGGCCACATTCGCTTCGTTCACCGGTTACGGCCTGGGGGTCGGGCTGTCGGTGCTCTCGATCTGGTTGGCAAAGGCAAGACTTCCCAGCTATGCCGCCATGCTCACATTCGGGAATCTCGCGATTGGATTTGTCATGGTGGCGATCATTGCCGGGATCTCAAGCTATGTGGGAATCCGCAGAGTCTTGCGGATCGATCCATTCGAAATCTTCAGAGGTTGACATGCCACGAATAGCCATTCAAGCGAAGGGTCTGGTCAAGTGGTTCGGCGAAGGGGAAGCCAGGACATCCGCGCTTAAGAAGGTTGACCTCGAAGCCTATTTCGGCGAGATGATCTACATCGTGGGCCCATCCGGAAGCGGAAAGACTACGCTGCTCAGCGTTCTTTCCGGCATCCTGAAGCCCAATGAGGGCAGCGTCCAGGTGGAGGATGTCGATATCTGGAAGCTGGACGCCGATCGTCTGGCCGACTTCCGTCTCGCCAAGATCGGCTTTGTGTTTCAGGACTTCCATTTGTTTCCGCGTCTGACTACGGCCGAGAACGCAGCCATCCCGCTCATCCTGAAGAAGAGAGACTGGGACGAGTCCATCCGCAAGGCGGCCGGCTACCTGGAGATTGTCGGTCTGAAGGGACGAGCGGATATTCCGCCCGTGAAGTTGAGCGGAGGCGAACAGCAGCGCGTGGCCATCGCGCGAGCGATGATCAGCAAGCCCGACATTTTGATTATGGACGAACCCACCGCTTCGATGGACGGCGATACGGGAAATGCCATTTTGAGTTTTGTTCGCAAGAACATTCTCAATGAAAACCGCTGCGTAGTGGTTGTAACGCACGACAGCAGAATCTACGAGTTTGCAACCCGGATTCTGGAGATGGAAGACGGGCGTCTGACTCCCAGCACAGAAAAGAGCGCGAAATGAAGCACAAAATCATCTTTGCGATTTCACTCGCCGGCATCCTTGCGGGAGCCGCGACGGCGATTTTCTTCAGCATCAAGAAGCCTCCGCTGCCTGCGGCGTTCAGCCCGGCTTCCAATCCCTATGGAAGCAATATCTATGCCGAAGGCATTGTGGAGAGCGCGCAGAGCAGCGGCGAGAACATCAACATGTATCCCGAGGTGGCGGGCACGGTGAAAGAAATCCTCGTTTATGAAGGTCAGCAAGTCAAGGCTGGGGACCTTCTGCTTCGTCTTGACGATTCGGTCCAGCGAGCGACGGCGGAGCAGCAGGGTTCGCAGGCAGAAGCCGCAAGGGCGCTCCTGAACGAGCTGAAGGCGCAGCCCAGAAAAGAAACCCTCGACGTCGCGGCCGCCCAGGTGGTTTCCGCCGAAGCTGCATTGGTCACCGTCCAGGATACCTATCAGAAAGATACGGATGCCGGCTCCGCAGAGAAGATACTGGAACTGATCAGGCAACTCGAGCTGCCACTGGTGCTGTTGTTCAACCACAGCCGGCTCATGGTGCTTCCGCAGGCGATCAGCAAGGGCACCGCCTTGAGGGAGGCGTTGAACGCACTTCGTCTCTCGGCCCACAACGCAGTTGCGATTGGGGACGCTGAGAACGACCATGACCTTCTAGAAGCCTGCGAGGTTGGCGTGGCTGTCAGTTGGGGCAGTCCGGCGCTTCAAAAGAAAGCGGACGATGTTTTGGTTGGCGACGGCCCGCACGCTGTGGCCGGGTATCCAAGGGCGCCGTGGCCATGGCGCGCAAGAAAGTTATCGTCAAGCATCTCTCGTCCATTCAGAACCTCGGCAGCCTGGATGTGCTTTGCAGCGATAAGACGGGAACATTGACCACGGGGACCATGTCGTTCGATCGCTCTCTCGACGCTTTTGGGAATCCATTTTGCCGCGCGCTCGAGTTAGGGTTCCTCAATAGCAAGTTCGAGACCGGCATTCGCAGTCCGCTCGACGATGTTATCGTTCGCCAGACTCCGCAAAACACCGAGGGATACACAAAGTGTGACGAGATTCCATTCGACTTCGAGCGCAAGCGGCTTTCGGTCGTTGTAGAGCGTGAGTCCCGGCGGTTTCTCATCACCAAGGGCGCTCCGGAAGGAATCATCTCGCTCCTCTCCGGTTACGAGATCGATGGCAAGGTCGAACCCATTGGAGAGGATGCCGTCCGGCGCATCCGCCAGGCCAGCGACGATCTGAATGGCCAGGGCTACCGCTCGCTTGCCGTGGCTTACGCCGACGTTGCAGAGCGAGCGGACTATTCGGTTCAGGATGAGCGCAACCTGATTCTGGCAGGCTTCCTGACATTCTCCGATCCGCCGCTGCCCGACGCCGCAGATCCTGGCTTCGCTCAAACAGGATGGAATTCAGGTCAAGGTCATCTCCGGCGACAACGACCTAGTCACCGCCCGCGTGTGCGCGCAAGTCGGGCTGAACGCGGACCATATCGTGACCGGCGACGCAATGGCCAACATGACCGACCCCGCGCTGGCCCACGACGCCGAGGAGACGAGTGTCTTCGCCCGCATCTCTCCCGCGCAAAAGAACCGGATTCTCCTGGCGCTCAAACACGACGGTCACGCGGTTGGCTTCATGGGCGACGGCATTAACGACGCGCCGTCGCTGCACGCGGCCGATGTTGGCATCTCCGTGTCCAGCGCAGCCGACGTGGCTCGCGACTCCGCCGACGTGATTCTCATTGAGCCCGGTCTTCGCGTCCTCCATGACGGCATCATCGAGGGGCGCAAGGCCTTCGGCAACGTGATGAAGTACCTGCTGATGGGCACGAGCTCGAACTTTGGAAATGTCTTCAGCATGGCCGGGGCTTCGCTCTTCCTGCCGTTCCTGCCTATGCTGCCCACGCAGATTCTCTTGAACAACTTCCTTTACGACCTGGCCCAGATTACGATTCCCACGGACAATGTCGATGAAACCTACCTGATCAAGCCCCAGCGCTGGGATATTGGCATGATCCGTAATTTCATGGTATTCGTCGGACCCATCAGTTCCATCTTCGACTTTCTTACCTTCTATGTGCTGCTGCATTTCTTCCGCGCGAGTCAAGCGCAGTTTCATACCGGCTAGTTTGTCGAGTCGCTGGCCACGCAAACCCTGGTCGTCTTCATCATCCGCACCTCGAGGAACCCACTGCGCAGCCGCCCCAGCGGCCCGTTGCTGGCAACGTGCCTTGCGGTCGTGGCCATAGGAATGTATCTGCCGTTCAGCCCGCTTGCCGGCGTGCTAGGCTTGCCTGGGCATGAGCCGGGTTGGTTGCTGTTCACTGTCAAGGGACGCTGTCCACGCATGGTGCAACGTTTTGGAAATAGAAGGTATGATGTCCATCGTGATCTAGATTGCGATTCGCCATGAGCTGAACAAATTCGCTATTGAGACATTTTTGTGGGAACCAGGAGGAAGAATGGCGGGAATGCGTAGCTCGTTAGCCGTTCTGATCGCGTTATTGAACTGTGCAGGCCTGACCTCTTGCATCGGCCTTGCTCAGGCGCCGGCGTCACGATTTGCCGCGGCTTCCGTGGATGGCCAGATCGTCAACAAGAGACTCTCTTCAGTGACTGTCCGCCTGGAAAGAACGCCGGCGAATCCGCTGAGGTATTTCGACGGCTACTCCGCAACTGCAAAAGCCGACGGCAGCTTTCATTTTCGCGACGTAGCGCCCGGCAGATATCGCCTGACCGCCGAGACCAAGGAGTCGATGTATGGGGAGTATGGTTCCCATGGGCTGGGAGGGCCTGGAAAGATAATCAGGATCGCTTCGGGAGACCACCTCCGCGCTCTCCTGCTGGAACTTTTTCCGGCGCCGGAAATGCTCTGCGGCCATGTCACGGACCGGAACGGAAATCCGCTTGAAGTCGAGGTAGAGCTATTTGAAATTCCAGCGAACGACTCCGATGGCATTGATGCAAGACGAGCGAGAGCGGAGCTACATAGCAAACGCACTGACTCCGCCGGATTCTTCAGCTTTCCTAAACTGGAGAGTAGGCGAGGGTATTTCATCCGGGCGGGCGGGGTTTGGTATCCATCGACGGAAGACTTTGCACAAGCGATTCCGCTTTCGTCCACGCCTTACTCCGTCTCGGGATGCCAGGCAAACATCCAAATCAGCCCTTTGAAGTGCACTGGGAGCGTACTTGGGAAGTTTCACGGCGCTCCACAGTGCTCTGCGAGTGAAAACGATGCGGCGCTGTACGGTGTACATCCTTCCGGAGCGCTCTTTCTGGCAAATTATCATTGGACACACCTTGAGGATGGCGTCGAATTCAAAGGAGTCTGCGATGGGCGTTACGCAATCGTTGCGCATCAGGACGACAGTTGTTCTCAGCAAGGCCAGCCGCAAGGCTTTGCTTCTCCGGTTTTCCAACTCGACGGACCCACCGCGACCGTGCCGCTTACCGAAGCAACGAATGAGGAGATTGCCCGTATCGGTCGAGTTCAGGAGTCTCAATCCAAGCCGCAACCAATCTCCGGCACTCTGCGATTCGAGGGGCTGACACCGAGCGAGGCCTGCCCGGCGCATTCCTGGCGGCAGGTTGAGTTGAAGAGCAATCAACACAATCTGCGGCTTACCGCTTCGGTTCGCACCAGTGGAAACTTTACCTTTCCCCCGGTGACGCCCGGCAGCTATCAAATGGTTTTCGACGCAACAATGCATGGAAGCGCTTACATCAAGACATTCGATGTGAACGGCAAGCCGGCAGATCCCGCGAATTTTGCTGTCCCGCCGGAAGAACCCGCACATGTCGAGATAGTATTCAGCAACGATCCACGGAGTGCGAAAGGTCATCTGCGAGGGGATTACGCGGCGCCTCTGCATTTCTTGCCCGAGGGTACTCATCCTGACGGCTCCGTATCCGGCACTGTAACTGGAAAAGCGGGGAAAAATGTCGTTGTGAAACTGACCCCCACTCGGTATAACTCAGCGCAATCGACGGAGTATCAAACAGTTGCTTTAAGGAACGGTGCCTTTCACTTCGCTTCGGTCTTCCCCGGCATCTACAGGCTTTTCATCGAAGGAGGCCAAAACCAATATTCTGCCTATGGAGCAAAGGGCCCAGGCATGGAGGGACTGCCCGTTGTTCTCCATGCAGGTCAGCACCTGAGTCACCTCTCGTTCCCGGCCTACCGAAAGAGCTCCGTTTGCGGAAGCGTTTTCGACGCTGAAGGTAAGCCGCTCGCTGGAGTTGAAGTTTCGGTGCAGGGATACGATACCAAGACTCCCCCAAATTCGAGCGGATATGACGCCTGGCAGAGGAAGTCCGTCACTGACGATCGAGGCCGCTACTTAATCACTGAAGTTGGGCCCAGCCCCTTTCTTTGGCTTTGGGCAGAATCAAACGGAAAACGAACGTATTTTCCCTCCGCAAGCGACGCTTTCCAAACTCAGCCGATCCATCTCGGAACCGAAGATTCCGCTTGTACATACGATATCCATATACCTACCCAGGAAGAAAGGCAGCATGCACGGGGATACAGTGTTTCCGGGGTCATCGACGGCAAGATCGATCCGGTTTTGGGCTACAGGTTCAGGGTAGAGATTGCGTCTGACAATCCAGATTATCCGTCGCCGGTTGAGCCGGGGGAAGTTGGGAAAGACGGAAAATTCGAACTGAACGACGTGTGGCCGGGAACCTACACGCTAATTCTCGACACTGAATGCGACGATGGGACGATTTCCTGCGATCCGAAATATGAGTCCAAGTACGTAGACGGAAGGCACATACGAATCCCTTCTAATTTTTTTCACCGAACTCTTGCATTTCAGAGGATTACCGTAACAAGCTCCGATCTGGTCGGCCTGAAACTCTCGCTTGACACACTGCCTTCTCTGGACGCAGAGGTTGTCTTCGGTGACAATATAGGGAAAAGCAACAACCCGTTTAGTTATGTTAGGATGCTGGAGCGTGGCGCTGAGTTTGAAATTCCTTCCGAAGACCCTTTAGCCGAAGCAAAGCTCGAGAGCAATGGACATTACTTTTTCAAATACTTGAATGCCCGCGACTACTCCTTTCATGTGGACAATTTCTTCACGGACAATTACGTAAAGTCCATCCTGCTTGATGGCAAACCGATGGAAGGAACCCGCATCAGGCTAAGCCCCGGCCAATCCGCTCATCTCGTTGCTTACATGGCCACAGACGGTGCTTCCGGTACGATTGTGCCCGGTCCCAGTTTTCCGCCAATTGATGGGTATGAGGATCAATGCCGACTTTTCGGCGGACGCCCCATGAGAATTCTGATGATTCCCGACTTACTCCCGTCAGACGATTCCGGCATTCTTATAGGATTCATCCTGCGCAATGGCAATGACAACATTCCAGATGGCAAGTACCATTTCTCCGCAGTTCCGCCTGGGCATTATCACATTTTGGCCTTGGACCTTCTGGATCGAGTTAAGAAGGACTCGACGGGAGCCGACGATGTTGTTTTTGAGAGTCATGATGCGCTGGTGAAGCTCGCCGCATTGGGCATGCCGGTTGAAGTCAAGAGTAATCAGCATTTTGAATGGGTCGCCCCGGTTGTGACCGAGCAGATGATGAGGCTAAAGGCTGAACTGGGGTTGCCCGCAGGGCGTTGAAAGCAGGCGTTCGGGGAGAAACTTCTCGCAGAGAGGAGCTGCTCCTTCGCTGGGACCGCATATGTGAGAGCGCTGGGGTTCAATGACCTGTCCCGGGAAACTCGAAGAGGCAGCCGTTGGAAACTCGGCTCGCCGCCTAACTGCTTTGCGGCCGAGGCCGAGTTGTCTTCTTTGCGGGCTGTGGTGCCACTCAACGTGACCAGCGCCGGATCGGTCAGTCGCCGATCCCGGGGGTTATAACGGCTACGATCGTTGTTGAGTCCACAATCCTGACTTCAGAAAGCTGATAGATTCGGCCCTTCGGGGACGCCGTATCCGGAGTTACATCAATCTGGGTCGCAATGCAAGATGCAGTGGCTTCGGAGGTAAAGCCTGATCCCTTGATGACGGTTGGATTTTCGATTCCCGCCATCCAAGCGCCGGGGGATATAGAGGCAATAATGACCATCGGGCAAGTGAAACTCGGCGGCGGAGAGGGGCGAGTTCGGGGAGCAGGGGGCTGAATATGAATTTCCGTGAACTGCTGGAAACCAGGGCCCGCCGACAGGGATAACTGGATGATGGCGGTTGGCGCGTTGGCCGCAACGGACGCTTTGAACGTGGAGAGCTTCGGGCCAACATAGGTAAGATCGCTCAGAATCACATACGAGCTTGCCGATGCAGCTTTTAATGGGGCAGGGTAATTCGGCCACTTGAAAGCGGAAAGATGCACATCCATACAACCGGATTCTGCCGGACCCGGGTGTATCGGAAATGCTCCCTTGATTGACACGGTGTATGTATGTCCGGGAGTCCATGCGACAGGATCGAAACTAATCGAATACTGGCCCGGAGTATTTGGACTTATTGGGAGATCGTTTGCGGGCATGCAGGTATGTGCCTGGGACTGTGCATGGCAAAGAGCGGCGAAGACCAATGAATTGAGCGTAATGGCGGGGAGGCTTCGCGTTGCAATCGCCTTTCCCCGCTTTCCAGGCTGTTTGCGCATCGGCGCAGTCCTCTGAAGTAGACTCCGCTGCTTGATTACAACGATCATAATCCTTGCGCTTGAGTCGGCCAATGTGCATTATCTGCTGTAGGTTTTCGCACGGCCAACTGGGCCGTCCTCCACGAGGAGGCATGGTGCAGAAATGGCTGTGTCAACGCCTCGTCCGGCGTCAACGGCTTCTTCCGAACGGGACCGCCGGTTGTCAGCAATCAACACCCAATGCTACAAGCAGCGAAAGGACAAGTCGCTTGGGAAGATGTCGTGTTTTGCTTGATGGGATATCCGCGGGGCGCGAATCTGCCGCCCAGGAAGCGAATTCAGAAGTTCTGGACAAACGACCGGCTGCTCGTCAGTTACTACTTGTGAACTACCCAATTTGCCCCAAGCCTGTTGGTCGCGCTCGGTGGCCCGACTGCGTTGGTGACGCCATTTCGCCCTGCGGGACGGCAGAATGAATTCGAGACGGAATCTGGAAACCTGTACATGGAGTTGAGTAAACATCTGATTAACTGCATTATTTTCTGCTCGTTACAGGTTCTCTCCACGACTACTCCCCGAATTCAGCCCAGGGTCCTACAAAGCAGCGCGCATTCAGTGCGAACGACCGCTGCCGGCATTTCTAAGCCACCGCCACGCGTCCCTTAGCCAAAGCACGAAACGGCCTGTTGCGGTCGGTC